>JACCDZ011579499.1_pt1 | contig 69994 bp, 57 predicted proteins | sample 7449551 | NCBI WGS metagenome assembly JACCDZ01 (sample SAMN15323452, study PRJNA562643) | freshwater metagenome | isolation source: river surface water | place: USA:Blue River Watershed | collected 2017-08-18 | reverse complement strand
TAAACTGAGAATCGTTTTTTAAACCCGATATCTGATAGTGCGTATTTGCAATCCGTGCTTACTCCAGAGTTCTCAATTATAAGTCCAAATTCTTGATATAATACATTGCCACTTTTAACTACTTCATTTCCATTTCTTGCATACTCATTTCCATTTCTTTCATAGCCATTTCCATTTCTTTCATAGCCATTTCCATTTCTTGCATAGCCATTTCCATTTCTTGCATAGCCATTTCCATTTCTTGCATAGTCATTTCCATTTCTTGCATAGTCATTTCCATTTCTTTCATAGTCATTTCCTAAACTAACACCAGTATTTCCATTACTTGCACCGGTATTTCCATATCTTACATAGTCATTTCCGTTTTTGACAACTACATTTCTATTTTTAGCAACATTTTTTGTAGTATTTATAGTATATTTTTGTATTTTAGCGGTACAATTAATCTAACTAACACAACTTATATGCTTTATTACAACTTAGCACCAATATTTAAAGCCCGCGGAATCGATAATCCTCAAGCCTTTCTTGTAAAAGCTGGTATTTCAAATCATTCTGCTCAAAACATAATATATAGTCAAACCAGAACATTCCGTTTAGACCACATCGAAGTATTATGCAGAGTACTAGTTTGCGAACCAAGCGACCTTTTAGGCTACAGAGAAAATCCAAATCATAAAATTCCAGAAGACCATCCTTTAAATAACTTGAAACAATCAGAATCAAGTAAATCAATTAATGATACCATAACTACAATGCCTTATAAACAATTGAAAGAACTGGCCAAACAAATCAATCAAACACAAGAGGAAAACAAATAATATAAATTTTCTGTTTATCACAAAAAAAAAGCGACATTACTGTCGCTTTTCTATTTATACTCTTACGATATTGGCTCCTAAAGCTCTTAATCGTTCGTCTATTTTTTCGTAACCTCTATCAATTTGTTCGATATTTTGAATGGTACTTGTTCCTTTTGCAGAAAGTGCTGCAATTAATAACGAAATACCAGCTCTAATATCTGGTGAACTCATCGTTGTAGCTTTTAATTGCGATTCGAAATTATGCCCCATCACCACAGCTCTGTGCGGATCACATAACATAATTTTCGCACCCATATCAATTAGTTTATCCACGAAGAACAAACGGCTTTCAAACATTTTTTGGTGAATTAAAACATCTCCTTTTGCTTGAGTCGCTACTACTAATATAATACTTAATAAGTCAGGCGTAAATCCTGGCCATGGCGCATCAGAAACCGTTAAAATAGAACCATCAATATCAGTTTTAATTTCATATCCCTCTTTGTGAGCAGGAATGTAAATATCATCACCTTTTTGTTCTAATGTAATTCCAAGTTTTCTGAATACATTCGGAATTTGTCCTAAATTTTCCCAGCTAACATTTTTAATTGTAATTTCACTCTTAGTCATGGCTGCTAAACCAATCCAAGAACCAATTTCAATCATATCTGGTAAAATTCTGTGTTCACAACCACCTAAAGATTCTACACCTTCAATAGTTAATAAGTTAGAACCGATTCCTGTAATTTTCGCTCCCATTGAATTCAACATTTTACATAATTGTTGTAAGTATGGTTCACAAGCGGCGTTATATATGGTTGTAATTCCTTCCGCTAAAACAGCTGCCATTACAATATTAGCTGTTCCTGTAACAGAAGCTTCGTCTAATAACATGTAAGCGCCTTTTAAACGACCTTCGTTTTCCACACCATAAAAATGGTCTTCTCTATTGTATCTGAATTTCGCACCTAAATTAATGAAACCTTCAAAATGCGTATCTAAACGACGTCTTCCAATTTTATCCCCACCTGGTTTCGGAATAAATCCTTTTCCAAAACGAGCTAATAAAGGTCCAACAATCATAATCGAACCACGTAAACTTCCACCTTCTTTTTTGAAAGCTTCTGTTTCTAAATAACCCACATTCACTTCATCTGCTTGAAACGTGTAATCTCCAGGACCATTTTTCTGAATCTTTACACCTAAATTACCTAATAAAGTAATTAGTTTGTTCACGTCAATGATATCAGGAATATTCGTAACTCTAACTTTTTCAGAAGTTAACAAAACAGGACATAAAACCTGTAACGCTTCATTTTTGGCACCTTGTGGTTGCACATTTCCTTTTAAGGGCTTACCGCCTTCAATTTTGAATGTTCCCATTTATATTGTATTATTATTTGGATTATTTTTTGGTTTAAAATTCTTGCCGCCTTTATAATTTGGATTATTTAAGTTGGCTTTGGTATTATCTGGCGAATTCGGTTTGGCATTGGTAGATGCATTTAGATTTCTATTCGAATTCTGTTGCGGTCTGTTCTGATTCGACTGCGGTCTGTTTGAATTTCTATTGGTGTTAGTATTAGTATTTGAACTAGAAAATTGCGTTTTGTTCGAATGCTTTTTATTCACTTTTAATAAATTTTGTGAAGTAGAAAGTTCTTCTTTCATTGCAGTTAAGTTCAATTCACCATTTGATAATTCTAACAAATGATTAAAAATCACTTCATCTGTAACGGTATCTTTATTCCAACTTAAAAAACACTTTTTCATGTGATTCGCAATCACAATAATCAACGCATTTTTCAATTCTCCTTCTTCCCATTTACGAGCCACATCAATCATATATTTGATATTGTTTCCGTAAAATCTATATTTTGGAAAATTTTGTGGATAGGCTAAACGATCTGGTTTCAATTGCACCACTTCTCTTGTCGGAATTGGGTAGGGCGAATCAATATCTAATTTAAAATCAGACATGATGAACAATTGATCCCAAAGTTTATGCTGAAAATCAGGCACGTCGCGCAAGTGCGGATTCAAATTTCCTAATACAGAAATTACATATCTAGCACCTTTGTTTCTTTTTTCTCTGTCTTCAATAGCCGTAATTTGATCGATTAATTTTTGAACATATCTTCCATATTCTGGAATAATCAAGTGTTCGCGTTGCGAATTATATTCTAAAAAATTAATGGCTTCTTCGTTTCTATATGACATATTTATAATGAAATAATTCCTTCTATAGTGGATAATTCAAGGTATTTTTCAATAACTTTATCTGCGTCTTGCATTGTAACGTTAATAGAAATACTTGTATATTTTCCTGTTTTAGAAGAATGTGTTTGTATAACGGCCCCCATATTATTGAATGTGTTTTCAACTAAATTAATGTTGGTAGCACTAGTTGGAACAATAAATTTATATAAGTAAACGGCTGGCCAAGTTGTTGATTCTTCTAATTCTGATTTCAATCTAACGTAAAAATCTTCTGTTTTTTTATCCATGTAAATTTAAGCTAATAAAACAACAAATATACATTTATAATGTTTCATTTAAAAATATAAATAATTAAGATTTTCAAAATAAAAAAAATGATAGTACATTTGAACTTTTAAGACTCAAAATGAACAAAAAAATTATACTGCTAATTGGCGGACCAAGCTCTGGAAAAACAACTTTAATCAATCATTTAGAAAATGAAGGACACATTTGTTATCCTGAAATTTCTAGAGAAGTGATTTTAGAAGCTCGTGCCGATGGTGCTGAATTTTTATTTTTAGAAAACCCAATGTTGTTTAGCGAAAAACTTTTAGAAGGTCGCATCAAACAATATGAAAATGCTAAAAAAGAAGAAAAACTGGTTTTTATTGATAGAGGAATTCCAGATGTTGTAGCCTACATGGATTTTATTGGCGATACGTATCCAGAAAAATTTGTAGAAGCTTGTGAAAAATACAAATACGATAAAATTTTCTTATTACCACCATGGGAAGAAATTTACACAAGCGATGAAACACGTTATGAAAGTTACGAAGAAGCTAGTAAAATTCACCATTTTTTAGTGGATACTTATAAGAAATTTGGCTACGATTTACACGAAGTTCCAAAAACCACCGTAAAAGAAAGATACGATTTCATTATCAATCGTTTAAACGACTAATTTGCTTTAATGAATCAACCGCTAGATGTATTAAAAGCACACTGGAAACACGATGCTTTTAGGCCTACTCAAGAGGAAATTATCAACACCGTTTTAGCCGGAAAAGATACTTTTGCCTTGTTACCAACTGGTGGTGGAAAATCCATTTGTTTTCAAATTCCAGCCATATTAAAACCAGGAATTTGTTTAGTCATTTCTCCATTGGTAGCTTTAATGAAGGACCAAGTTGAAAATTTAAAACAAAAAAACATTAAAGCAATTGCTTTAACAGGTGGAATTTCCTATGAAGAAACCAATAATTTACTGGACAATTGTGTCTTTGGCGGTTACAAGTTTCTATACGTTTCTCCAGAACGTTTACAACAAGATTGGGTTTTAGAACGCATCAAAAACTTAAACGTAAACTTAGTAGCCATTGACGAAGCACACTGTATTAGTCAGTGGGGTCACGATTTTCGTCCAGCCTATTTAAAAATTTCTGAGCTAAAAGAGTATTTTCATGTACCTTTTATTGCTTTAACTGCCACAGCTACACCTCGCGTTCAAAACGATATTTGTACTTTATTACAACTTGAAAATCCAGTTATTTTTAAAAATTCTTTTGCTCGAGAAAACTTGGGATATCATATCATTAAAACCGAAGACAAACTCGGTAAACTGAAACAAATTTTCTTAAAAAATCCAGAACCTTCCATAGTTTATGTCAAAAACAGAAAAGCCTGTATAGATTTTAGTCAAAAATTTAATGATTTAGGCTATACTTCAACCTATTATCACGGCGGATTATCGAATAAGGAAAAAGAAAAAAACATGAATTTGTGGCTGGAAGAAAAAGCGCAAATCATAGTAGCCACAAATGCCTTCGGAATGGGAATTGACAAACCTAATGTAAAAACGGTAGTGCATTTACAAATTCCTGATAATATCGAAAACTATTACCAAGAAGCTGGAAGAGCTGGAAGAAACGGGAATAAATCATTTGCTTTATTATTAACTTCAGAAATAAATGTTGAAAATTTAAAGAATTATTTTATCTCAAATTTACCAAACAGAGAATTTTTGCATTTGGTTTATAAAAACTTGAATAATCATTTTCAAATTGCTTATGGTGAAGGCTTTGAAGAAATGTTCTATTTGAATTTGAATCAATTTTGTGCGAAGTTTGATTTATCTGTGATGAAAACTTTTGCGTGTTTGCAATTTTTAGACCGTCAAGGAATTATTACACTCACCAATTCAATAAGCAATAAAGCGAGTTTACATTTTTTAATTGACAGCCGAGAAGTGATAAGATATTGTAGTTTAAATGTAAAAGATGCTTCTGTGATAGAAACCATTTTGCGAAATTACACAGGTGTTTTTGAACAAGTTACGATCATCAACACTGCTCTAATAGCTTCAAAATCTGGTACTACAGAAGAAAAAGTAATTAAAGTCTTGAACAAACTACAAGAACTAGAAATTATCGAATTGAAATTACAAAGCAATGACATTTCGATTTTATATAACGAACCTCGCGAAGACAGTTATACGATAAATCGTGTCGTAAAAATATTAGAAAATCAGAATCAAATTAAAGTAGAACAATACGCGCAAATGCTAAATTTTGTTTCGGATAATTCCACTTGTAAATCGGTTTTAATTTCGAATTATTTCGGGGAAGAAACTAGTCAAAATTGCGGAATTTGTTCTTATTGTGCTTCGAAAATGAAATCGGAACCCAAATCTGTTTCAGAAAGTATTCAAAACCAATTAAAGAAAGGTGCTTTATCTTCAAAAGAAATAGAAAATGCACTCACATTTTCAACAGAAGAAATTATCTTTGCTTTACAAAACTTATTAGAAAACGATAGTATTTTTTTAAACGCTTCAAATAAGTATCAAGTTAAATAAAAAACCTTAGCGTCTTTTTGTCTTCGTGGCAAATTATTTCGCTTTGCAACTTAAATAAAAATGGAAAAATTAAGAATCGTATTCATGGGAACGCCCGACTTCGCAGTAGGCATCCTTGACACCATATATAATAGTAAATTTGAAATCGCAGCGGTGATTACAGCTCCTGATAAACCTGCTGGTCGTGGACAAAAAGTGTCTGTTAGTGCTGTAAAAACTTATGCCTTAGAAAAGAACTTACCTATTTTACAACCTACAAATTTAAAAAACGAAGAATTTTTAGCGGAATTAGCAAGCTATAATGCAAATTTACAAATTGTTGTAGCTTTTAGAATGTTACCAGAAGTCGTTTGGAAAATGCCAAAACTAGGAACATTTAATCTTCATGCTTCATTACTTCCAAATTATAGAGGTGCAGCTCCTATTAACTGGGCAATTATCAATGGAGAAACAGAAACTGGTGTCACCACTTTCTTTATCGATGATAAAATTGACACAGGTGCGATGATACTAAATAAGAAAATTGCGATTGATCCAAATGAGAATGTAGGACAACTTCACGACAAGTTAATGCACTTAGGCTGTGAAACAGTTATTGAGACATTAGAACTGATTGAAAAAGGAAATGTAACTACAACAATACAAACAGAGACTTCCGATTTAAAAACAGCATATAAACTTAATAAAGACAACTGTAAAATTGATTGGACCAAAACAGGAAAAGAAATTTACAATCAAATTAGAGGTTTATGTCCTTATCCAGCAGCTTGGACATTTATTAAAGACGGAGAAAACGAATGGAACGTTAAAATTTACGATTCAAAATACATTGAAGAAGTTCATAATTATGCAGTAGGAACAATAATTTCAGGTAAAAAAGAAATGAAAATTGCTGTAGCGAATGGATTCATACAAATAGAGAGTTTACAATTTCCAGGAAAAAAGAAAATGCAAATTCACGAACTATTAAATGGGATGCAAATTAGCGCGGAAGCCTTTGTAAAGTAACAATTTAGGTAAAAAAACATCTTTCAAACAGAAGTTTATTAACATTTAGGCCGATTTATCAACATTTTCAACAAAAATAATAGGAAAAACTTGCATAGTTCAAGGATACGTATAAATTTGTAAAAGAAAATTATGTTTAATCAATTAATAACTAACAATTATGAACAAATCAGAATTAATCGATGCAATGGCAGCGGCTTCAGGAATTACTAAAGCAGCAGCTAAATTAGCTTTAGAATCATTTTTAGGAAGTGTAGAAGGTACATTACAAAAAGGTGGAAGAGTTTCTTTAGTAGGTTTCGGATCTTGGTCAATCTCAAAAAGAGCGGCTAGAGATGGAAGAAATCCTCAAACTGGAAAAACTATCAAAATTGCTGCTAAAAATGTAGTAAAATTTAAAGCTGGTGCTGAATTAGACGGAGCTGTAAACAAATAATATATATTTGATTTATATAAAAAGCCTCTTCTAGTAAGAGGCTTTTTTTTGGGACTAATATTATCAATTTATGAAAATATTAACATTTTATCGATTTTATTTGTTCAATAAATTTATTTTTTTTAAATTCAATAAAAATATTTAGCTAATGATATCAATGTTACCCAAAAAAGGTTGTTTACTCGTAGCTGAACCAACAATCTTGAACGACATGTCATTTAATAGATCTGTGATTTTATTAACTGAACACACAAAAGAAGGAAGTGTAGGATTTATTTTAAACAAACCACTATCCTATTCCATCAATGAATTGATTCCTGAAATTGATGCTAACTTTATGGTATACAATGGCGGCCCCGTTGAACAAGATAATTTGTATTTTTTACATAATGTTCCAGAATTAATTCCGGAAAGTGTTGAAATATCCTATGGATTATATTGGGGTGGCGATTTTGAAACCACTAAAGACTTAATCAATGAAGGAAAAATTTCTAAAGAAAACATTCGTTTTTTCTTAGGTTATAGCGGTTGGGATACCAATCAATTAGAAGATGAATTAAATGATAATTCATGGATAATTGTGGAGAATGAATTGCAAAACAAAATTATTGGTAAAAACAGCCAAAATTTTTGGAAAGAAAAATTAAACGAAATTGGTGGTGAATATATCTATTTTTCTAATTCACCAGAAAATCCAACGCTGAATTAAATAGAATTATTCAGTAAATCTGTTATTTCTTTAGCTAATTCTGAAGTAAATTCTTTTTTTCTATATTTTGTAATGGGTTGAATTCCAGAAATTACATTAGAAATAAATAATTCGTCGGCTTTTTGTAAATCGAAAGGTGAAATGCTTTTTTCAATCATTTCTATATTTTCCATTTTATTAACAATGGTAATTATTTGCTTACGCATAATTCCATTTAAACAACCATCTGAAGTGGGTGGAGTAATTAATTGATTACCCATTTTCATGAAAATATTTCCATTAATGGCTTCTACCACATTTTTATCGTCATTAATTAAAAGGCAATTGTCAAATCCGTTTTCCTTTGCAAAAACACTTGCTACCACATTAATCATCTTATTATTGGTTTTCAATGTTGATAATAAATGCTTTGAAACATGAAAATCTTTAAACAATTCAACTTCATAATTAGAAGTCGAAAACGTATATTTTTCAGAAGGTAATCCAGAACAAGTAATTACAAATTGCACATCATTTGAAGTAGGATTATATAATCCTTCAGCATTTCTAAATACCGAAAAACGAATTCTATTACTCACCTTATTAGACTGTAATTCTATCAATTTCAGAATTTCTTCTTCCATAAATTCCATAGTGAAATTCATAGGAATTTCCATTCTACAAATTCTCATAGAAGCCATTAATCGTAAATAATGTTCTTCTAAAAATAAAATTTTAGTTCCATTTACTTTGATAGTTTCAAAAATGGCATCACCAAAAAGAAATCCTCTATTATTTTCGATAGTAATATTACTAGTATCTTGTATGTTTCCGTTAAAATTAATCATAAAAAAAGTCCCGATAAAATCGGGACAAATATACTTAAAATCTTAGATTAAACCGAACCAATTACGTGTTTTAAATCGGAAACTAAGCTTTCCCACAATAATTTATTTTCAGGCAATTCTTCTTCTTCAGAAAAGTCTGTTATGATTAAGGAAACATCATTTGTAATTTCATCAACTTGAATTTTCAATTCAAAGAAATACTCTGTTTCTTTATTATTGTCATCCAACCATTTGAATTTAACTTTTTCTCCTGATTTTTTTGAAGCTAATTTAGCATTTTCCTCAGAGTCATCCCAGATAAAAGTATAAAACTCTCCACGAGAATTTACATTATCTGCGAACCATTCTGACAAACCAGATGGAGTAATAATATATTGATACAATAATTGTGGCGAAGAGTGAATGGGAAACTCTAGTTCATACTTAACTTTTGGCTTCATAGTTGTCTTTATAAATTTTTGGCAAAATATAAAAAAACTTTCAATTGTAATCTTTTTTTTAAATTTATTTACAAATAAAAATTAGTTGATTTTTTTATAAATATTTTTTTGGAAAGAAAGTATTTATTTATATATTTGCACCCGCATTGAGAGATGCAATACAAACCATGGCGAGATAGCTCAGTTGGTTAGAGCGCAGGATTCATAACCCTGAGGTCGGGAGTTCAAATCTCCCTCTCGCTACTTGAAAATCTTCACAGAAATGTGAGGATTTTTTTTTGCTGTTTTCTTTGAAAGCTAACAACTTATAGCATATTTAAGGGCTTTATCAGGTTAAAAGTAGCTGATTATTAATATTCAAATTTAATGAAATATAATCAATTTTCAAAATTATTACAAAAGTGTTTTACTTACTTTCCTGCCACTTTCCTGCCACTTTTTAATAGAAATAAAAAAAATATTCAAATACTCTAAAAACAACTACAATTCACTATAAGTTCATTTTTAGCGGTTTAAACTTGCCTAATCCAGTATTTTTTTGTAATTTTGCAAAAATATCAAGAGTTAGGTTAATCCTATGCCAACCTGCGTAAGCGTATGTAAGGTGGAAAAAAGATGTGAGTGTTTAACTAAAAGAAAAACGTATTTATGGCAAAAACTGTCTGTTTTCTTAGCAGTGTGTTCTTTTACTGCAAAACCCATTTACCAATTGTATTTATTTGTTGTCGCTTCAAAGTGTATTGACTTTTTATGCTTTTTTATTAGCTTTTTAGGCTAGTTCCAAATTTAGTAATTTAAAATTAACTCATAAGATTTAGCGGTGTTTGTAACATCGTAGGCATCGCTTTGTCTTTTTAAAAATAAAAATAACCGATGAAAAATACAGGTAAAATAATAAAGCTTAATGATTTAACAGACAACCAAAATAATGTTTATTGGATAAATCATTTTAAAAATTGTAAATCGCCCTCAATAATAGGGAAAATAACTGTTGAAGATGTGTTACATAAAATTAAGTACGGTGATGAAAACCTATTAAACATAAAAAAAGCCAGAGATTACGGTAAAGGACATCATGAATATGATGAAATAAAAATGAAGAAATTACCAACTCATAGATTTAACTTCCTTTATGAAGATTATGCCAAAGATGAAAATGTTATTCGTCCAACTGGATTGATTTATATTGATGTAGATAATAACATTGAAATCCCCCATAGTGAGTATATTTACGCTAAATGGCGGTCTCTCTCCAATATTGGGTATGGTATTTTAGTAAAGGCGGACAACCTAACCCTAGACAACTTCAAAGATGTTTATGCCTCACTTGGTATGATACTAGGTGTTAAAGTTGATGATGGTGCACGTAAAGCAATACAACAGAACGTATTGAGCTATGACCCCTCCCTCTATTGTAATACTGATTCAAGGGTCTATGAGTGTAAGAATAGTAAAAAAGCTTCACTTAATATTATAAAAGAAAAAGAAGAATGTATAGTACTAAATGAAGCTTTTACAAATATCCCTGTAATAAAAGAGAGAATTGATAATTCTTATGAATATTTTGTTGGGGATAATTACGACAAGGATTATTTGTATTTTGAAAATAAAGTAACTATTTGTGCTCCATATATGCCTTGGAATGGGGTAGAAAAGGGAAATCGAAATAACTTTTTATTTAGAATACTAAGTCAATTTGCATTACTCAATCCCCATTTAGGGAGAGATTATTTATTTAATAAAAGTATTTATTTCAATAAAAAAATGAACCCAAATTTAACCAAAACAGAAATAAACTCAGTTATTACAAGTGTAATTAATAAACGTGAAGAAGGTAGTTTAAAAATGCACCACAACAAAGAAAGATTAATTCTATTTAATCCCAACAAAAAACTAACAAAATCAGAAAAATCGAAAATTACAGGTGCAATTGTAGGAGCAAAGAGAACTAAAGAAACCAAAGTTGCAATTTACGAAATAATAGAAAATTGGGATTTTGAACTATTTGGAAAAATAACTCAAAAATCTGTGATTGATTTAAATATTTTTTCACGTTCAACTGTTCAAAGACATTGGAGTAACTTTAAAAAGTATGTTAGAGAATTAAACGAATTTAATAAAGATTCAACTAAATTAAAAAAAGTAGCATAATTAAATACTTCTTATGATAATATATAACGATTCAGACCTTCAAAAAATTGTTTTTTCAGCTATTATTATTAAAGTTTCAAGCGTTGTTAAAAAATTTGGTAGTATAGCGGAATTTTCTATTAAACACAATTTTTCAGGGGTTACTAATGGAAATCTTTTAATGACAGCAGAAATGAACTCACCCCCATATAGATTAGAAGAATTTTCCGCAGAAGTTCTTATTCCTAATGGATTTATTCACAAACAGGATTTTGTTTTTATTGAAGAAATGTTAACACATGGTGTTAGAGGTGAAGTTTCAGAATTAATAAATGAACCACACCCCAAATGTAATGATGTCAAATGGCTTGAAAGTGTTATTGTTCCCAATGGAAATTATATTTGGTTTTCAGAACCAAGTATGAGTGATTTTGAAAAAGATGCGAATTTCAGACTTTACAAAAATCTTTTATATCATGAAGAGGAAAAAATAAAGTTGAATCCAAGAATAACACATATTGACGAAACTTATGTACATTACACAGTAAGTGACTCAAAAATGTATTACAAAATACATAGAGATGCATTGTGGTATAATGAGTTAAAATATGGAAAAAAGTAGTTTCTTAAAGGTAGGAGATTAATTCCATGTTAAATAAAATTGCTGTGAAATTATCCAGAGAAAAAATCTCACAGCTTTTTTTAAGCTCTAGAATAATATCTTTCGATGAATTAGAACTAGAAAATACTTCCTCTAAATCTGAATCAATCCATGTTTCAGTTATGCCATCGCTGCAAATTAAAAAGTAATCATTTGGTTGAATATCGTCTATTAAAACCTGTTCCATTTTTACAGGATTTGAGCTATCTTTTATTGATTTTTTAACCTCATTAGCTCTTGGATGAAAAAGTGCCTCCAAGGAGCTTAAAACACCTTTTTTGACTGCTTCTGCTACCCAAGTGTGGTCTGTAGTTTTAAAAATAATTTTACCATCACGAAATTGATAAACTCGACTGTCTCCAGCCCAAGATACAAGAATGCTATTTTCTATTATTTCAGCAACAGCAATTGTAGTTGCCATTTGTTCAGTTAAAGGATATTTTGTTTTGTATGAACTTAATTTTTTTTCAGCTTCTTCAATTGCTTCAGTAATAGACTTAGATTTTAAAAGTGACTCTTTTACGGTTTCACCAACTAATTTTGATGCTATTTCGCCATTTCCATTTCCCCCAACACCATCCAGAACTGCATAAAATTTATTTGGATGATGGATTAAATAGTCTTCATTGATTTCTCTTCTCCCTTTTTCAGATAAAAAATCCGACACGATTAATCTTTTCTGAGCCAACATAAAATCCTTTTATTATCTAATTCCCATTTGCCATCGACAAATTTTAAGTCGTAATTGTCTCTAGTATTTAAAAATACATTTTGTTGAATTACTTCTATTGAATTTCTATCTACTTTACATACTATCGAAACATGTCCAAACTTATTGAAGGTACTTTTATCCAAAACCAAAATATCATTCACTTTTGGTTTTGAAATACTAGGATTGTTGTATTGAAGTAAATTTCTGCTGTAATTTATTTTTCCATCAATAGTTTCTTTATTGTATAAGTCTTTAGCATGTCCAAAAGCATTTGGCATTTTATGATTTAAATGTTCATAATAATACCGTTTAACAAATTCAACACATTGATAATTTAAACCTAAGTTATAACCATCGGATGTTAAATTTCGTCCTGAAACATTAGTTGGATTGCCATTATAAAAGACATCTACGTTATTAAAACTGTCTATTTTTTTTCCAATGTAATAATTTCTATCAAATATCTTTTTTGCTACAAATAATAGGATTAAAATAAAAACTAAGATTTTTATTTTTTTAATGAATGAAATTTTAAGAGACATTTAATTTACTGGATTACCATATTGATTTTTAAAGTAATCACCTTTCTGGAATAACATCCATAGAATATAAAATGGAATTAATTGCCACCAGCCACTTTTGCCTAAATCATGACATCTTTTTGCTCCTTGGGCAAACCAAAACCAAAAATGAGTAATCATTATTATAATTGAAAAAATTGAGTATAATGATGAATTTATCATTTCGGAAGTATTTCTAAAAAAAATAAGCTTAAACAAAAATAAAGACAATATAAAAAGTATAAATTCAAGTATCAATCTTGAAAAAAACATACTTCTGGTTATTCTACCATCAAAACTAAATAAGTTAATTAATTTATTTGCGCTAGTCTGATTTTCATTTTTTTCATAACTCAATTCAATATCTTTTTTAATGTTTTCCTCTACAGTATTTGTCTTAACGTTATTATAATGATTATGGACACCATACAACATTTTAACTTTATCATTAAATTCTTCCTCTGTTAAAATATTTGATTCAAATAACCCCTTCAGCTTTTTGTATTCATCTGATTGTTTTATTTTTATATCAATTTTATCGGCTTCAAGTATTTCAACTTTTTGTTTAAATTCATTTTCCGAAATAAGCCCTTTATTTTTTAAATCAATTAAATCATTAATTGAGGACTTAGATGTTCTTAATTTATTTTCTGACTCTGAATTAAATGTGTCAAAACTTTTAAAAATCAATACAATTATAATGGTTGCCCATTGTAGAGGAGGAAAAGCCATAAATAATGTTAAAATCCATTTGAGAGTCTTGTTAAATTTTTGAGAGTTCCATACATAAGTGGTGGTTGCAAATGTTAATCCAACTACCAATCCAATTATAATTCTATTATCCATAATCTTGTATTAATATTTACATAATTAACAATAATCTAGGAGCTAAACAAATTAATTCAAAAACAATTTATATAGTTACATACTAATTTTTAAATTAACTAAAGTATCCAAAAATCAAACCATGTAATTTATATATCTTTTAATTCTATAATTGAAGAGTTTTTATAACTTATAAAGTAAATAATTTTATTTAATTATTTTCCAACACTCTTTACAGAACCATATTTTTTCTCTGTCAACTTGTTTTATTGTTCCATCAGCATCATTCATCATACATTCTTTGTCATTTTTACAATGCTCTAAACCTAAATTATGCCCTATTTCGTGTAATGCAACTTTTTTGAGACGTTCTAGCATTTTTTGAGTAGTAACATTTTTTTTAAGTCTAAAAGTAGAAATAACACATGTTTTTCCAGGTCTCAATCCAAGCCCAAAAATTCCCCATTCTGGAAATTCATTATTTTTTTTGTGAGCAATATCTTTTTCTGTTATAATTAAAGTATTTTGATTTGAATTGAATTTATTCAAAATCTTACCAGCTTCATATCTAGTTCTACTTCCGGCTAATATATCATTAGTAAGATTTAATTTTGGTTTTATTACACAATCATATCCATAAAATTCTTTAATTGAAGTTTTTAAATAATTCATATATTCAGTATTTACATCTCCTAAAGGCTGAATGTAGATTGTTTTTGATTTATAACTATTAAATGAATAAAATATAATAGCAAGCAATAATGTAAATGTTATTTTTTTCATGTAATTAATTTTTTCTTTTACCAGTTAAATATTGCATTCCTAAATGTAAGTCAGATTGCTCTTGAGAAATACGAGATAATTCAACTACTAATTTATATTCTAATTCTTTTTTTAACACATTTAATTTTTGAAGTTTCTTATTACTTTTCATAAATAGCTGTTTTTTAATATTATAAATTTATCACTCAACAAAAGAATTACATACTCCAAATTCTATTAAATTATCGTTATCATATTCAAAAATGAAAGCTATTTTGTTGGAGTAATTAATTCTATTATTGATACCCTTATCTAGTCTATTTATATAAGTCCACTCATAACCATTAACAGTTTTGCCAAAAAAACAAAAAGCACATTTGGAATCAAAAGTTCTTACTTCAAGTAATTCGGTTCCTAATTCAGGATTATTCCAATTACTTGTTTGATTAATTATTAAATCTAATACCTCTCGATAGTCTTCGTCATAGTAAAAATCATATTTTATAAATAATTTTTTAAATAAATCTGAATCCATCGTTTTACAAACTGCATCAAAGTCTTTCAGAAATTCTTTTGTAGTTTCAATGGTAAAGTGTCTTTTTTTGAAACTTATTTTAGTATTGCTCATAACTATTTGCTTAAAGTATTAGGTAGGCTACAAAAAAAATGTTGTTAAATAAATAACAAGAAAACCCATATCAAGAACAATTAGTGGGCTGAATACAAATTGTTTTGAACTAACCTTATATAATGAATATTGTGGAATTATTATGTGAAATATAAATTTATGGCAAAAAGTGGACTATATCTCCATTTAAATATACAAAACGACAACCATAATCATGTTGTTTATTTAAAAATACTTGAACTATGACTTTTGTAGAATCTTTCCTTTCTTTATATACAGCTCTCAAACATGGTTCTTCATCAACTGTATCAAGCAATTCATCTGAAATTCTATCATAAAAATTAGCATTCCCATCTGAGGCATAAACTTTTATTACAGGTTTATTTTCGTAATTAAAAAATATAATGTTTTCGGCATAAAACTTCTTTTCTACGCCTTTTTGCGTTGTAATAACTTCTAAATATTGTTTTGCATATTGAGTATTTTGACAATAAACAATTGATGACAAAATAAAAAAATATATTGTTAGGATTTTTTTCATAAATTAAAATGTTTAATTACAAATACTTATTCTCTATATTTTTTTATTTCTATAAATCTATGCTCATTTTCTGTCAATGGTTTATTATTGTCCTTAGATGTTTTAGGATAAAGTGGAAATCTGCCATAAGGAGTATCGGTTACTTCTCCAAAGAATAAAAAAGTATTATTAGTATTGAAAGGAATCTTGATTGCATTTGACCCTTCAATCTCTTTAGTGTTTTTGGCATATACAATCTCGGTTTCAATCTCTCTCAAAACTGCCCCATTATCATTTAATTCTTGTACATATATTTTTTTTCCTGTATCTTTTTTGTCGTTAGACCAAATAGTAAAATAACCCACTCCACTATTTGAAATTACAGCAGTCTTTTTTACATTAGAATTTAAAAAAGGTTCCAATATTATTACAGTTGACTCTTGTAGATTATCATAATCATAATATTTTGCAAGACCATTTGTTAAAATGCTATTGTCTGGATATTTAGAAGGATAATCCAATTCAAACCCCTTTTTACCGTATAAATAGATGTTTTTAACAACATTATTTTCAACTACTACTTTACAATCAACTTCTGTTTGTAATTCGTTTTCATTAGAAAAGGAATACTTTTTTTTCGTAATAAAATAGCCATTATAAGTTCCATTTAATATTTGTTTAAATTTATTTTCAGGTATTTGTTTATAAAGTGTAGAAAGCTTGTTTAAACGATTACCGTGTTCAACTATAAAATTATTAGCAACATTTTTTCTACGCACCAACTCATTTTTTATATTTTGCATAGCCATAGCTTGCATAGAATTTGATAAACTTCTCATGCTTGAAGAAAGTTCATTCATAGAGTTTTCAAATTGCTTATTGTAATTATTTTGAGATTGTTGCTGTTGTTGCATCAATTGTTGAACATATTGCGGGTTATAACGCAATTCAGCATTAGAATTACTAGTTTGAGAACTAGTATCGTTTTGATGTTTATTATTCCATCGATTAGTTGCTACTCTAATCAAATTATCTGTATTTGATTCAAGTATTTGAATATATTGTCTCTTAGCTTGTTCGTTGGTATTAGGGTCTATGTTTTGTATTATATTTTGCTTTCTATTTTCAATATCTTCTAAAATATTTTCTAATGGTTTATCAAAATTAATTTCTTCTATAGTCATTTCCTTTGGTCTGTTTTGTTCCTTCAAAGCCATATCTTTTTTTCGACTTTGTAAATATTCAGTTGCTTGTTTTACACCACAAGTGAATCCATCAGAATACGTTCCTCCCCAATTATCACATTTTGAAGGATTTCCACCATCCCCATATCCCTGAGTAGCACCTGTCCTATCGTTACTAAGCGTTTTTCGATAACCATCATCAAAACCTTTTTGGAAGTTTTGAGCGTTTAATTTAATTGAAACTAATAGTAGTAATAAAATCAACAATTTTATATTTTTTTTCATTTTTAATGATTTTTTAAGTTTTTTTCAAAAATATTAAATTTTTTTAATTGACACAAATATGTGTCATATTATCTTACAAGATAAACGCAATTTTATTGCGTGATAGATAATGAAGAAATATTATTAATAAAAACCGTTGGCGAGAAAATAAGACAAAGAAGAACTGAACTTAATTTGTCTCAAGAATCTCTGTCCTATGATGCAGATATTCCAAGAAATCAAGTTGGAAGAATAGAACGAGGAGAAATAAGCACATCTATAACTACACTATCAAAAATTTGTAAAGCACTCAAAATAGAATTAAGAGATTTGTTTTAAAAATTGACTAGGTATCTAATAATCTTACTTATTTACCAATTTATTTACAAGTCCTTTTAATCAAAAGATTGTACAATATATATATAGCATTATTTATACAAATGGCTGGATGAACCTCAGAATGAAGTACGCCTCTTTTGGGTGTTTTTTTTGGATACCCCCCACTCTCCTAAATATAGTTCAATCTTTAATCAGTTTTGGAAGGGTTAATCTTTTAAGAATTTTTATAAGTCAGGCATATCATCAACTGAAAGCTGTTTAATTCCTAGACCTCTCAAATAAGTTAAAGAAACATTAATGCTACTATGTCCCATAACTTGCTGTAATTTGTTTAAGCTTCCTGTTTTTTCATAAACGTTAATTGCTCCAGTATGTCTAAAACTATATAAAGTATTATCGGGTTCTAGTAACTTAGATTTCTTCTTATATCTACTCCAAAGCGTTTTGAAATAGTCTTCATTGAATGGATATTCATTATTTGAAAAAATGTTATCCTCTGAATTACCCTTTTTCAAATGTTTTTGTACAAACTGTGGAATTGGTACAATTCTATTTTTTTTACCTTTATTTCTATTTCCAGCTAAGCTAATTTGAGTACAATCCTCATTAAAATCATCCCATTTTAAATTTCTAATTTCTCTATGTGGTCTCAATAGACAGCCATAAGCTAAAAGACAACATAAATGTAGATTTTTATTTTCTACATAAAGCTCATCAAAAACTGACTTTATATCTTTTATTGGTTTATGTAAAATTTCTTCCGTTTTTACTAGTCTAACAAATTGGAATGGATTTGTCATTTTGAACTTAATAAACATCTCAGACAATAAAGCTGAAAATGTTCTTTTATAATTTAATTGAACACGTTTTGATTGGCTTATATAATTTATTAAATCCCTCGCTATCAAGGCATCAAATTCGCTAAGCATTAAATTACAATAATTATTAGTTTCAATAAATCTAATTATTTTGCTGTTTGCCGTTTTTAAATCCTTTTTATAATAAACACTATAATCTAACTTAATTTTTTGGTTGTAAGAAATAACACAAGCATCAATAAATCTAATATCTATTGGCTTCACTAATTTATTCTTTTTTTCTTTTAATGGTCTCCAGCCTTTTTCTAAACTTTTTGAAAAAGAATTTAACATTAAGTCTAATTGCTTTTGCTTTTCTTCATCTTTACAAAGATTTGGATTGAAGTTTTCATTAATTGCTTTAGAATTAAAAAAACGGTACCTTCTATTATTGTAATAAAAAGATACACCAACCCTTTCATCATTTAATTTGAATGATTTTAAATTTCTAAATTCGTAACTCATTTTGACACTTTTGTGCCACTTTTAATTAATGCACCCAATTCCCCCTTATGGCGAGGTAGCTCAGTCGGTTAGAGCGCAGGATTCATAACCCTGAGGTCACGGGTTCAACTCCCGTTTTCGCTACAAGGATTTAAAAATCGAAAAAGTCAGATTTTAAGCGGTATTAAAGCAATTTAATACCGCTTTTTTTATGTCTAATTTATTACGATATTTGCAATGTGAACACGTTTTTGAACACGATTTTGAACACGATTTGAAAAAAAAGAGAAAATATTCCGAACCAAAAATATATGATGCCAACGGTGATGTATTAAAACGTTGGTATATTTATTTCTCATTTCGAAAAACTGCTGATGGACCTCTTGAAAGATTTCCAAATAACATCTATGCACCCCAACATCTTGATAAGAAAAATAGATTTCAGTGGTTAAAAACCATGCAACGAAACTTATCGATACTTTTAAAAGACGGTATTGACCCATTTAATCCAGAAAATAAAGATGAATTTGATACTGAAGAAAATTCAAGTCAATCGATAAAAGAAGCTTTTGAATTTGCTTTAAACATTAAAAAAAGCACACTAGCAGAAACTTCATATAAAGGATTAGAAGGCAGAATACAGCGTTTTGAAAAATGGTTAGAAGAAAATGAATTTAAGAATAGACTAATTACATCTGTAAATAAGAAAGTGGTTACCTCCTATTTAAATGAAGTTTTAATGGCTACTTCTCCAAAAAACAGAAATAATACTCGTACTGATATTAGTTCCATCTTCACAGTTTTGGCAGATAATGAAATTATACCTGATAACTTTATTCATAAAATTCCTGTTTTAAAAAGTACTCCTGAAAAAAATAAATCTTTTACTAGTGAAGAAGAAGCAAAAATTTTCGAATATTTAGACCAAAACAATAAGTTATTATCGTTGTATGTTAAATTCATTTCTTATAATTTTTTAAGACCAGTTGAAGTTAATCGTATTAAAATTGGTGATATTGATTTAAATGATAAAGTTTTAAAGATTAAAACCAAAACTGGATTCAAAGTAAAAAGAATTCCTGAACTTTTGATAAGTGAAATACCAGATCTCAAAATTTATAAGAGTGATACTTATTTATTTGGAAGAAAAGATTTTGGTCAATACTGGGAAGCGACTGAAAATAGTAGAAGAAATGATTATTCTGATTATTTTTTAGAAGTCAAAAGAAAATTTGGTTTTGATAAAAATTATGGTTTATATAGCTTTAGACATACTTTTATTACTAAACTCTACAACACTTTTATAAAAGAAATGACACCAGATGAAGCTGAATCAAATATAATGTCTATTACTGGACATTCTAGTAAAACAGCTTTAAGAAAATACTTGAGGGAAATAAACGCTTATATTCCTGATGATTATTCTAAGTATTTGTAGAAGATTTGACTAAATTTTGATGAATAGAACAAATTTGAAATAAACAAATCAAATTATCAAAATTACTAGATAAACTAAATCTTAAGCGATTAAATACACTAACATTTTACCCTACCCCAGGCTTTAAAATTTCCCCCCAGAAACTAATCACATGAAGTAAGTTGTAATTAGATTAAACACCTGGGGTAGGGTAAAACATTAGGAATTAAATTTATTGGAGAATCTCTCAATTCTAATATTCAACTCTTTATAATATTTGTTTTTAGGCTTAGAAATATCTAAACATATTAAGTTAAATAATTTGTAATATTTTTCAAAAAATATTTGCTTTTCAGAACAAACTAAAATTCTTCTATTGTCAAAACACGCATGAAAATTGAAAAAGTCTATAATATCATCATCTTTATGTACAACAAAAACTCCAATATCTTCAGGTGAAAAATTTTCAATATGTATTAATTCATTTTTTTTTAGTCTATACAAATTATATTCTTTAGAATATTTTCTTTTAAGTAACAGGAAGAAATATTTTCTATTATCATATACAAATATATTTTTCAATTTATTTTTTTTTTATAACTATTTTTAAACCACTAATTAATTTCATTTGAATTAACAAATGAATTAATTAGAATCTCAGCGTCTTTTACATGTTTATTATCTATTCTAAAGATGACAAAACTTGTTTTTTCAATAATAACAAGCTTGTGAATAATTTTTTTATAGAAAAAAGAAAATAGAATCAAGACTAAACAAATTAAATTTGCAATTATATGGTCAGACTTTAAAAAAAATAAAATACCAATAGCTAAAAAGAAACTAAAAAAATTACCATGTAACATCCTATATTGTTGTACAAAAATTCTTCTTACATATTTTCTGCGAAATTTTCTATCCATAGAAAAGCAAAAAATTGTCATATACTCATTTTCTACGACACCAAAAGTTTCCTTATCCATCATCATTTTATTTAAAAAAATTTTACCTATAAATAAAAACCACAAAAACAAACAATAAAAATTGAACTTAATTAAAAGTGAATTTGAAAAGAATTTGCTTGATTATTTAAAACACTACAAAAATAACATTAGGTTACAAAACTATGCAATCTAAGTAATAACTGTAATGTTTCAGGTAATAACTAAAATCATTATTGATATGAAAAATCAAATATTACATACTTATAGTCATTTGTAACATTTACCATGAAATTATTCAAAAGTTTTCATAATATTTAAATAAAAAAATTAATCAGTTGGAGATATCTACTGATTTACTTAATACAAATTATATGAAAGAGACGGTTCAATTATTTATTTCAATTTTAATATCGAGTATTTGTTTTTATTTTATTATAAACATTATTCTTGAAGAAGATGTTTTAATTGTTGATTCTTTTAATGTTTTGTTTTTTAAAATCAAAACGAAAGAGCTTTCATTAATTACATTAATTATTAATATAATAATATATTCTTATATATATTTTAACCTCATAAAAATAAAAAATAATAACATAAAAACTAAGTTTAAATATTTTGAATTCATTTTTTTATTTCCAATATTGATATTCGCACCATACATTTACTTGCTAATTTTCAATGTGTACGACCTACACTTAAGTTACACTAATATCCTTTTTTTATTATACACATCATTATTAATTTTTGGCTTTACATTAATTGTATTCACAATATTAATTCTATTCATTTCTGATAAATTAAAAAAACAAAATTTCTTTAAATAAAAAATTATTATATAAATCCTCATTAACTGTTTAAAAAACTGGTTTAGTATTTTAGAAAACAAAAAAATCAGATTTTAAGACACAAAAAAAGGCTACAGAAGTAGCCTTTTAAAAAGCATTAATAAAAAAGTAATCCCCCAATTAACAAATTTTAAATATATAATGCAATATCATAACCAATGTATTTAGCCCATAATTGAAATAATCAAACAAAAAAGAAAATAAACAAACTATTTATATTTATAACTTAATTTTTACAATAATAACGGAAAATTATTAATAGTATTTTAAAATAAAACACCACTTTATGATATTTTTTTTAAATATAAACAGTATACTCACTAAATATAAACTATTTTATTTCTACAGAAACTCGTCTGGAAAATTTTTTACTTGCATAATTAATATTTTCCACTCCGACAGAAAAAACTAATATCTGATTTTCTGCAACACCATTTTGAACTAACAAATTTCTAAGATTATCAACTCTTTTTTGAGATAAAATTTGATTGAATTTCATATCACCAGAATCATCAGTATAACCTTTTAGTTTGATAGTTAATGACTTATTTTCTTTTAAATATTTGATTAAATTATACACTTCTTTTTGAGACTCCTTGTTAGGCATATCTTCATTTATATTATAAAATAAATTAATCAAACCAGCTTTGATAAGAGAAACATATACTTCTTCTGATTGTTTTTCTGTAGCAACATATTCCTGATAATTTTTCTTTTCCAACTCATCAGGAGTACCATTCATATTAGTATCTAAAAACCTACCCCTTGTATCAACTTGAACTCCATTTGGAGTGTTATTTTGTGAATCTAAATAATCTGCAACTCCATCTCTATCTACGTCATTTAGCATGGTTTCTATTTCCTCTAATCTATTATCTAGTTCTCCAATTCTTTCAAGTTTGTAATCTCTTTCATTCTTAATAAACCAATCTGCATGACTTTTATTATCACCCAAATAGAAGATTAAACCAGCCGAGTAACTATGGATTACCGCATGCAAATTATCTTCTGGATTGATTCTGTATCCATCCCAAGTTAGATGTTGACTCAAATTACTTTGTAAAGAATAATCAAGTTTTAATGCTGCAAAAGAGTTAAGTTTATAATAAGGTGATAAACCAAAAATTACACCAAAATTATTCTCTTTATACTTAGCTTCTCCTAAACTAGTTTTATAATGCGAAACACTTAATCCTGTATGTAGATAAAAATTAAAATTTTTACTAAGCGTTTCTAAATTTAGTATTCTACCAGTATTTACAACTCCTTCAAGATTTAGAGACATTTGTTCATTTTTGAAATCCAATTTTTCAATAGAGTTTTTCCCAGATACTTTATCATAAATTCCATTAACTGAAAAACCAAAATTAGAATTAAACATATATCTAGTACCGAAACCAAAATGGTTTAACGATTTATTAAGTAGTCTTTTACTAGTTGGATTTGTAAAAGAACCTGAATGAAAGGGTTTTACAGGGTAATTCTGACCTAATGAAAATTCAATTGACCACTTTCTAGAAATAAGAGAATCTATATTTTTACTCTCTTGTGAATAAAGAGATGTAGTAATTAAAGCCAAAGCTGTAACTAGAATAGTATTATTTTTCATAAATTTTGTATCTTGTATAAAGTTAATTTTTTTTTAAAAACATTTATTTACTATGATATAAGTGATAAAATGTTATAATATGTGATGGATTATTCTACAGTAACCGATTTAGCTAAATTTCTAGGTTGATCAACATTGCAATTTCTTAATACAGCAATATGATAAGATAACAATTGCAACGGAATTGTAGTTAATAACGGAGTTAAGGCTTCAGAAGTTTCTGGAATTTCTATTACATGGTCGGCCAAAGCTTTCACTTGTGTATCACCTTTGGTAACTATCGCAATAATTTTTCCACTTCTTGATTTAATTTCTTGAATATTACTTACCACTTTATCATAATGCCCTTTATTAGGCGCAATTACAAAAACTGGCATTTGCTCATCAATTAAAGCAATTGGTCCGTGTTTCATTTCTGCAGCTGGATATCCTTCTGCATGAATATAGGAGATTTCTTTTAGTTTTAACGCACCTTCTAAGGCAACAGGGAAATTAAATCCTCTACCTAAATATAAAGCATTAGAAACATCTTTGTAGGTTTCCGAAATTATTTTCGCAACCTCATTAGTTTGCAAAGCTTCTTGTACTTTTTCTGGAATCATTTCTAATTCTAACAAATAACGTTGGTAATCCGAATGATTCATCGTTCCTTTTGCTTTTGCTAAACGTAAAGCTAAAAGAGTTAAGATTGTAATTTGAGTAGTAAAAGCTTTTGTAGACGCTACACCAATTTCTGGTCCTGCGTGTGTATAAGCTCCTGCATCCGTTTCTCTGGAAATAGAAGAACCTACCACATTACATACACCAAAAACAAAGGCACTACTTTCTTTCGCTAATTTGATAGCAGCTAATGTATCCGCTGTTTCCCCAGATTGCGAAATAGCTATTACAATATCGTCTTTTTTAATAATCGGATTTCTATATCTAAATTCTGAAGCATATTCAACTTCAACTGGAATTCTAGCAAATTCTTCAATTAAATATTCCCCTACTAAACCTGCATGCCATGAAGTACCACAAGCGATAATTAGTATACGCTTTGCATTTTTGAATTTCTCTAAATTATCTTCTATACCAGACATTTTAATAATTCCTTGATCTGCTAACAAACGTCCTCTATAGGTATCCTTAATTACATTTGGTTGCTCGTAAATTTCTTTCAACATGAAATGATCATAACCTCCTTTTTCAATTTGTTCTAAATTAATTTTTAGTTCTTGAATGTAGGGATTAACAACTGAATCATCTTTAATTTTTCTAACTTTTAAAGATTTATGCATGCGAATAATAGCCATTTCTTCATCTTCTAAATAAATAGCATTAGAAGTATATTCGATAAATGGAGAAGCATCTGAAGCAATAAAATATTCACCTTCACCTAAACCTATAGCTAAAGGAGAACCCAATCTTGCAACTACTAATTCGTTAGGTTTATTTTTATCAAAAACAACAATGGCATAGGCTCCAATTACTAAATTTAAAGCAACCTGAACTGCTTTTCCTAATTTTAAATTATCTCGTTTTTGAACATATTCAATCAGATTAATCAAAACTTCGGTATCTGTATCTGAGTGAAAAACATAGCCTCTGCTGATTAATTCTTTTTTTAATGACTCATAATTTTCAATAATTCCATTATGAACAATTACTAAATTTCCAGAATTTGACAAATGAGGATGTGAATTTACATCATTAGGTACACCATGTGAAGCCCAACGCGTATGTCCCATTCCTATTTTCCCTTGGGTAGTAATAGCATTAGCCACACAAGTTTCTAAATCTGTAACCTTACCTTTTGTTTTTGATAATTTTAAATCTATACCATCGTGTAAAACAACACCTGCACTATCATAACCTCTATATTCTAATCTTTTTAGACCTTTAATAATAACTGAATAAGCTTCTCTATGTCCAATATAACCTACGATTCCACACATATTAATAATTTCTTTTTGGTAATTTTTTAAATACTTTATATACTAAATCACTTTTTGGAAAAACAATAACCCAAGCCGTAATAAAAACTATTTTAAAGTCTGTTAAGAAGCCATAATTATTTTGATACCATTTTTCTACTTCACCTTTAAAAGGATAAATTATGTTTTCATAATATGCCCATGTATCTCCCCCATTGTCTCTAACTTTTGTTATTAAATCTTCTTCATCTCTAAAAATTATAGATCCAATTCCGGTTAAACCTGGTTTAACATCATACAAAATTTTCTTAATGTCTTCTGGGTAAGTGTTAAAGCTTTTTTCCATTACGGGTCTTGGTCCTGTAAAACTCATATCACCAATTAATATGTTAATTAATTGAGGTAATTCGTTAATTTTACTTTTTCTTAAAAATCCTCCCATTGGAGTAATTCTAGAATCATTTTTTAAAGTAATAATTCCACCAGCCATGTTTTCACTGTTTTCTAACATGGTAGCAAACTTCCAAATTTTAAATTTTGAATTTTTATACCCTATTCTTTCTTGAAAGTACCAAACATTACCTTCTCCTGTTAATCTTAAACCGATTACAATTGGAAGTAATAAAGGAGAAAGTAGTAATAATGCTAATAAAGCAAATAATATGTCAAGTATTCTTTTTATAATTTTATACATAATTTTACATTTTTTCGTCTAAACTTTTACCTGTTTCAATGTGATTGAAATCATTTAATAAAGAAGTTAAAACTTTTACAACTTCCTCTTTTTTAGCATCAGCTTTTTCAATTACTTCTTTTAGTTCTATAAATCCATTTTCATTAATGGAAAGATTATTTATCTTATTTTTAATGATACCTAGTGAATTAAACTTATCTGAATCTAGTTCGTCTGTTTCAGTAAAAAACTCTTCGTACGTTTTTTCTCCCGAAGTATCAGAAGAAAAATAATAAAGAGGATAAAAATCATCCTTTTTCATATTTAAAGCATACACTTTTGCCTTTTGTTCGTCTGCAAATATTTTGGTTTCGATAGATAAATATTTAAAAAAGTCTATTAATATTTTAAAAAAGAAAACTTGTTCATCTTCTCTAAATTTAGGGTATAAAATATCTCCAGATTCACCTAAAACACATGCTAATAAACAGATTTCTCCACTTTCTTGTGGTGAAACAAAAAAACGTTTGATATCGCTTGGACAAGAAATAGGTTGTTTCTTAGAAAGTCGATCACAAAACCCTTGTAAAAGTGAACCGTTTGAAAAAGCTACATTAGCAAATCTGGCAGTAGTAACTTTAAAATACTTAGCATAAGATAAAATTAGCTCTTCCATCACTTTTTTACTTGCACCCATAACATTTACAGGATTTGCAGCTTTATCAGTAGAAACACAAAAGAAATGTTTCGGAGGATTCTTTTTTAATAAGTCTAAAAGCACTTTTGCTTTAAAAACATTATTTTCAATCATGGCTGAAATGGAAAAAAAATCTTTTTCGCTTCTTACATGCTTATGAGCTGCAAAATTGGCTACAATATCAAAAGGACCATGAAAATTAAACATGTGTTCAAATACTTTCGAACCAAAATCCATAGGATAAGTTAAATATTCATTTGGTACTTGAATTAAACTACTCCTTAAGTCTCGGGTTAATTCGGTTAATCCGTTTTCATTGGTATCAACAACCACTAACTTTTTTGGATTGTAATTAAGGATTGACTTTATAAAAGACGAACCAATTGTACCTGCTCCTCCAATAACTAAGATGGTTGAATTCTCAATTTCTTCGTTTAGTTTTTGCTGATTTTCATGTAAATCGGGTTCAAAAAAACTAGTTACTCTTTTAGTAACATAGTTTGAAATAAAATAATTAATGTCAATAGTTGTACTCATATTATGATTTAAAGAATTTTTTTATATTGTGAACTACAAATTCTAGTTCCTCTTCTGTTATACCTGATGAACAAGGAATACTGATGCAATTTTCATATACTTTGTTAGAATAATCCATTTCACTAATATATCGCTCCTTGGTAAACATTGGTAATTGATTCATGGGCACCCAAAATGGTCGAGATTGAATTAATTTTTCATTCAAAAATTCAAGAAGCGCTGCTTTATCTTTGGTTTTGAATGTAAACAACCAATTATTCGGTTTTACTTCTTTGCTTACTTCTTGAAATTCAATATCTCCCACATCTTTTAGAGCCTCTCTGTAAAATGTATCGATTTTATGTTTTGCGACTAAAATACCTTCTAATTGTTCCATTTGAGCTACACCTATGGCAGCCAAAACATTTACTAACCTATAATTGTATCCTATTTCGTCATGAAAATATTCATCAGGATTACTTTTTGCTTGTGTGGTAATATGTTTTGCTCTTTTAGCTAATTCTTCATCGTTTGTAACAATCATTCCACCGCCGCCAGTTGAAATTATTTTATTGCCATTGAAACTGAAAACACCAAATTTTCCAAAAGTTCCTGAGTGTTTTCCCGAAAAATAAGAACCTAAAGCTTCTGTACTATCTTCAATGATATCTAAATGATATTTAGAACACAACTCTTGTAACTTAATCATATCACACATGTTACCTAAAACATGAACTGGCATTATTGCCTTAATTCTTTTATGGTTAAGATTATCAAACAATGCCAATTCATTATCTGACTTTTTTGTATAACACTCATTCATAAAAAAATTCTCTAGCAATTTCAAATCCATTTGCCAAGTATCAGGATTAATATCAATTAAAATAGGTCTTGCACCAATATACTTTATCGAATTTAATGAAGCAATAAAAGTTAGATTTGGTACAATAACATAGTCACTTTCTTGGACTCCTGCTAATAGTAATGAAATATGCAATCCTGTAGTACCATTCATACACGCTACTGCATATTTTGAACCAACAAATTTTGCTATTTTCTTCTCAAAATCTTCGACAAAACTTCCTGCTGAAGATATCCATCCAGAAGAAATACATTCTGCAACATATTTTAATTCATTTCCTTTTAATAAGGGTACTGATAATGGAATCATAATTATTTTTTTATAAAAAGTTTATAGTTTAAGTATTTTATTTCTGTTTTTAAGTAAACATTAAAAAGATATATTGATCTTAAGTTTGGCATTTCGAAACTAAAAATTTCTTCCTTGACTAAAAAATTAGTTGGAGATGCTAAAACTTTAATGCCTTGATCTTTAAAAATTTCAATTGCTCTTGGCATGTGCATTGCGTCTGTAACAATAATACAAGTAGTTTTTTTTCCAAACTTTTTCAAATAGTATTTTGCTTCTTCAAAAGTTGTTTTTGGTTTATCTAGTGTATAAATATTGAGTTCTGGCAATCCTAATTCCATTAAGGATTTTTTCATGACCTCGGCATGTGTTAATGTATAATTGCCACCATAACCAGAAGTTACTATATTAGTATTTGCAATTTTTTTAAAAATTCTTAAACCTTCTATTTCTCTTGATAAGGAGTTTTCATTCAATTGAGAAGTATAACTTAAATGGTAGTTTTGTGTATATCCAGATCCGAGTACTAAAATAGTATAAGCTTCTTTTTCATTTAGTTTTTCAGAATTGAGTTGTTGATAATTAGCTTCAACATTCCTTACTAATAATTTCGGTATATATCCTGTTGAAACAATTAAGAAAAAGAGAAAATAGATAAAAAGTATCCATTTTTTTTTTAAAACGAGATAGAAAAGTAGAAATAGAAAACTTAAAAATATAAAATCGATAGTTGGCTCAAAAAAAAGTCTCATCATAGTAATAGTCTTGCAGGATTTCCAACGACAGTTGTATTATCTTCAATATCTTTTAGAACAACTGCACCAGCTCCAACTATACAATTTTTACCAATTTTTACTCCTTCTTTTATTACGGAATTTGCTCCAATAAAAGAACATTCACCTACTTTTACATCACCCAACAAAACTGCGCCTGGCGCAATATGTACATAATTTTCAATTACACATTCGTGCTCAATAATAGCACCTGTATTTATTATTGTTCCTCTACCAATTGTAACTTGTGCATTTATAATAATACCCGCTGAAATTAAATTATGATTTAACATTACAGTGGTTGGCGAAATGATGGAAGAAGAATGAATTAGGTTAACTAAATTATGATTTTGATTAAATATAGTTTCTGAAATTTTTTTTCTAATCTGATTATCTCCGATAGCAACAAAATAACTTGTCCTACAATTTACATATTTATCTTCTCTTCCTAAATAAACCAAATTATACGGATTGACATCTTTTTGTTTCAAATCGTAATAGCCTTCTATAATAAATTTATTTTTTTTTGCAATATCTAAACAAACATAAGAGTGACCTGAATAGCCAACAATAGCAATACTTAAATTCATTTTATTTGATTACACTTTTATAAAATTTATAAATACCTTTCCAAATAATTTCATTGGAAAAATGATTTTCTACTCTTGCTCTTCCATTGTTACCGTGTGTGACTATTAAATCAGGATGATTCATATAAGTAATAATTGCTTTATAAATCGATATCACGTTTAAGGGATCTACAAGTAATCCTGTTTCATTATTTTCAACCGTATCTCTAGCACCAGGAATATTGGATACAATAACTGGTTTAGACATGGCCGCAGCTTCAATTATTACATTTCCAAAACCTTCTCTGAAGGAGTTTAATATTAAAATATCGTACATTTCTAAAACCGGAACAACATCCTGAATGTGTGGAATAATTTTTACTCTAGGATGAGACTTCAATTCTGAAGCTATTTGTTCTGGTAGCGGATCATCATTTTCAAAATCGCCCGTTAAAACTAGAAATAAATTTGATTCATTTACTCTTTTGAATGCTTGGAACAATTGAACAATACCTTTATCTTTTACAATTCTTCCTAAATAGCCCAATACGATTGCTTCAACAGGAATTCCAATAGATTTCCTTAATTCAAGGGCTTTTGCTTTTGTTTCTAGTGTACTCTTAAATCTTGTAATATTTACGCCATTACTAGAGCCTTTATTAATAACAATAGATTTGTTAGGATTTAATATTTGTCTTTTTACAGCATGTTGTAACAAGGATGGCGATATTACCAATATTTTGTCTGCAAATAATGTGGTTATTTTTTCCGTAAGTGTAATAATTTTCATTTTTAAGCCACTCAACGTATCTGATCTGAGGCCTCTTAGTGTGAAAATTTTAATGGCTCTTGGTTGAAACAAACCTGCTATCATAAAAAGCAAACCTGCTTTTGGCGTACTGGCATTAATTATATTTGGCTTTAATTTATATAGTAATTTTACTATTTCAAAAAGCGATTTTAAATCTTTTTTAAAATTGATTTCACGTTCAATTTCTAATGGAAAAAATTTTGCTCCTTCGGCTATAACATTTTCTTGTACATCTTTTCTAAAAGGACAAATAAAATAAACTTCGCAACCTTGTTCCACCAAATAACGCAAATGCCCTTTTACAAGCACATAACTAATAGGAGAAGAAACAGCAATTAAAACTTTCAATTTATATCGTATTTACTGTGAAACTCAGCTACTCCATTTTGATTGTCTTTCACCTTTTTTGCCGGAACTCCACTTAAAATTATCATATCTTCCGTATCCGACACTAAAAAAGAATTTGCCGCTACAATATTTCCTTTTCCGACTTTAACACCGCATTTAATTGAAGCGTGAGCTGCAATCCAACTTCCTTTTCCTATAACAACTTTACCAGCTTTACTTCCTCCAAAACGTACCGAATTATCTTTAAAAATATGTTGGAGCGTACTTATTACAACATAAGGCGCAATTACCACTTCGTCTTCAATAATTAAGCCTCCTAAGCCATTTATCCAAGTACCATAAGCGATATACACATCATTTCCAATTTCAATTTTATGTGGGTTGTTAATGATTAATCCTTTTCCTAAAGTTAGATTTCTACCACATTTTTTGAAGAAAAAACTAGCCAAAAAACCACGTAATTTTACTGAAAATCTATTATCTGGAAGCCAATTGGTAATTAATAATACGAACCATAAAGGCAAAACAAACCTAAACTGATTATATATCTCTTTGAGTAGCATAATTTTTAAATTTTGATAATAATGAAATGCGTTTATTTTGTAAAATTTCAGAAGTAAATGTTTTGGCTTTAGCTAAATTATTTTGAACCGCGTTAGTATATTTAGAGTGATTTTTATTCTTATAGTAATCTTCCAATAAGGTTACTATAGCCATAATATCACCCGCTTGAAATGTAAATTCTGGGTCTAATAATTCTGCAATACCACCAACATTAGATCCAAAACATAACAATTGTCTGGACATGGCTTCAATTAATGATCTAGGCATACCTTCATTTGAAGAAGGAATTATAAAAATATCGTTGGCATCAAGTATGGATACAATATTGTCAAATCCGGTAACTTGACCATGAAATGTAAACTGTTCGGTTAAATCTAATTCTTGCACTCTTTGCTCACATTTTTCTCGTAACAAACCATCTCCAACGAAATCCACATGAAAAATAATATTAACATCTTTTAATGATTTAATAGCGTAAATTAGGTCGAGATGATTTTTAAGAGGAATAAAAGTTCCTACTTGAACAATTCTGTTTTGATCTTTCGACTGAATCTTTTGGTCTTCAAGAATATATTTTTTTTCTAATCTGATACTAGAAATTGATTCCGAAAATCTACCTGCTTCTAAAGGATATTTATTTTGCAAATGATTGAAACTAACATAAGAACCCATGGCTGCATTACTTATAATTTTTCTCATTCTGTTTCTCAGTATTAATCCTAATTTTTCATAAAGAAAGTGAGTAAAAAAATTAGTTTTAGATGGCATCATGGCATCCTGCGGATCTCCAATACATTCAAAAAAGAATGGTTTGTTATGTTTTTTATTCATTTTATTTACAAACCATGAAGTTTGAGAAGGAATTCTTAAACAAAAACAATCTGTTGCAAATATTTCATTTTTCTTTTTTGAGATATAAAAAGATGAAAATAGTAACCACTTAATTCCACTAACTGGAGTAATTTTTACAAAAGTTAAATTTTCACCTGATGTTTTTTTTAAATTAGGTTGTAATTCAGTTATATTATTAACTCTCGCCACAATTTCAACCTGTTCAAAAACAGATAAATACGTTTGAAAAAAATGATAATCAAACACATAATTATCATAAATTTCACCATTAAAAAGATAAAATTTATGATCTGTTACAATAGTTAATTTCATTTATAAATTTTGATAGAAATGTTCAAATAATATTTTAGAATTAAACTTATCTCTAGCCATATTTGCCAGGTTAAATTCTGGCTTTTCGAGATAAATTTCAATTATTTTATTGCAAGCACTTGTGCTATCTAATGGTGTTACCAATTGTTCATGATATAATTCAGGAACGGTTTCAAGAATAGGTGAAATATTAGAAGCTACAAAAGGAATACCTAGTACCATCGCTTCAATTAAAGCATTTGGCTGACCTTCAGTAAGCGAAGGAAAATAAAAACAATTTAATGTATTATATACTTTTATAGGTTCTTTAGTATTTTCAAGTAAAATTAAATTAGCAAAGTTGTCTTTGATTTTATTTGCTTCAAATGCGCTAGGAACATCTTTTCCGCACATAATGAAATACATATTGACATACGTTTTAGATAATTGCAAAAACACCTTATAAATTGTTTCCTGATTTTTTGAGGAATGAAACCTACCAACGTGACCAATAACAAATGCATCTGCTGGAATATTTAAGGGAACTCTTAGGTTTTCATTTGTACTTACAAATTCGTGATAATCAATCCCGTTATAAATTACTTGAAACTTGACACTATTTTTAATTTTTGTTGCGAAAAAATAATCTAAAGCACTTTTAGAGTTAGATAATATTTTTGTAGAAAAAAAATAAGTTAATTGGTTTAAAATAAAATTGACTACATTTTTAATTGCAGAAGGTTCAAACTTATTAGCCGATCCTCTATAAAAAACAATTCTTTTTTTAACACCTTTTAGGAAAGCTAAAAAAAGTATGGCTCCAGAAAAATTACCAGTAAAATCAACAACTGTATCTACATTAGTTCCTAGTAATTGGAAGATTTTTACAAAACCTTTACCACTCATAAAAGAAATAGGTACAACTGAAATTCCTAATTTATCGTATTCTTCAGCTAAAACTCCGGTTTTACCAGACTTACAAATTACAATAGGGTCAATTACATCTCCGTATTTTCTTAAAAAACGAAGCAAATAGTTCTCAATACCTCCACTGTTTAGATTTTGGACAAAAAAAAGAACTTTCTTTTTATTTGGCATAAATTTTACGAATCAAAAAACGATTTAAAAATAGGGCGTAAAAAATGGTTTTCAATGGATCTAACAAGCTAGAACGGTTCATATACAAAGCTCCAATAACAAGAAAAATGTAAACAATAAGCCAAGTATCTTCATTAAGATTAATGGCTTTATTTTTTATAAAAGAAACGGTAAATCCGAACAAAAACATTAAAACAATGGTGCCAACTTGACCAAAATTAACATATATATCAGCTAAAATTTCCGAACCATCACCACTACTATAATTTTTCCCTTGTCTTAGAATGGTAAAGAATCTTGAAGTGGAAAAATAGGTTTCTGGAATTGAAAAATATTGTAAATAAAAACTCATTCCAAAAGGAATAACACTTATTATTTCGTGTAGAAAAGTGATTCCTGATAAATAAGGATGGTTATAAGGTACTTTATCTAAACCTAAATATAAAATTCTTACTGTTGATGCTAATTCATCTGTTGGGTTAAAAATATTTTCACTTTCAGAAGCATTTTCATATCCCTGAACTAATATATTTTGCTCTCTATCACTTACATCTCTTGATCTACCTGCTTTAATTATCGTTAAGAAAAAAGAGAAAAACAAAGCACCTATTACAATGTACTTGAGTTTAAGTTTGTTTACAAAAAGGGTATACGAAATGGATGAAACAATAAAAAACTCAATGATGGGTCCTCTGTCACCTGCGTTTAAAAATAATAATAAATAAACTAGTGTAAATAAAAGAAACTTAAAATTGTTTTGAATTACTGATAGAAAAGTAGTCTCCGAAGTGTATTCTAATTTGAAAAAGTATAGTATTTTTAAATACAAAACTACCCTTAATATTAAATAAATATAAATTGCTCCAGAACCCCAATTCGCACCTCCATTATAATTACCATTTAAAAACTCTTTACCTACAAGAGCCAAAAACAATATAAAAAACACATAAAAAAAATTGTTTAGATAACTTATATTAAATTTAAATTTTTTTTTTTCATTTTTAGTTGACATAGATTCTCTAGATGTAAACAAACCTTTTAACAGACTATGCATACTGTTACCAATAATCCAAGCCATAATAGATAAATTACTCAACCAGGTTGCATAATTGACAACTTGCTTGTTAACCCAAACAAGCTTTGGTTTTCCTGGTTCAATACCAAAACAAGCCAAAAAAGGAATTTGAAAATGTACAATGATAAACCCAAGTAAAAAAAAGGTTTCAAATGAAATCCACGAACTTTCTCTGACACTAGTTTTGAAAAAAATTATAATATTAAAAAAAACCAATAATATAGAATAAAATGTAAAGTTTGAATCGAAAGATTCAAACATATTTGGTTGATTCATCAATAAGATAAAAAAAGTAATTATGTATAAATAAAACCTTAATCTAGCCATTATTTTTTTATCAAAAAAGGTTTAAATTCATTAGTTAAAACTTTTGCAATTCTAGATTTATAGTTTAAAGAGAAGTCCATATCTTCTTCTGAGAAATTTGACTTTAATACGTTTGCTTTATGCACATCAAAATCACCAATTATTTTAGCAGGGTTACCCCCTACAATAGAATTTTTAGGAACAGATTTAGTAACCACACTTCCTGCTGCAACAATAACATTATCTTCAATTTTTACACCTGGCATAATAATACAATTTACACCAATCATCACCTGATTTCCAATTTCTATAGGATGGTATGAGTAACGTCTTCCTTTTTCATCTTGTATTAACCATGTAGAACCATCATGGGTCAAAAACATTACACCCCGAGCGACTGCACTATTATTCCCAATAGTAATTAACCATGGTTCTGTTCCAAAAAGCTTAGTAATGATTCTGCAATTTGTTCCTACTTTGACTCCCTTATATTTGGCATAATCATCACCTGTTAAAATAAGAGCATAAAACTTATCTCTAAGAATAGTAAATATTTTAAAAATCATAACTTAAAATCTTTTCTTACAGACTCAATAATTTTAAAAAAATGAATGATTCCAATTGTATGAGCCTGCAACAAGTATAAAAATAATACAAAAGGAAAAAATAAAAACTTATTATAATGTTGAATTGAAAAATATCTAAAAACAAACTCAAACAATAATATTGTGATTAAAGAAATAGCAATAACCTTTATAAACGAAATGATTTCAGTATAATCAAACCCATCAACAATTTTTCTAGATAAATAATAATTTACAAAATAACTTAATGCATTGTTAATGATTAATCCAAAAATAAGTACGGACAAATTATGGAAATAAATTCCTAAAATAATAGAAACTAATTGAAATATTTTTTTAATTATTTCGAGATATAAAATAGTTTTGGTTTTATTGAATACTTTAAAGATTATCCTATTTAATAACTCTTGGTAATAAAAAAAAGAGGAAAAAGTTAAGGTCTGCATAAAAAAAACAGCTCCTTCCCATTTTTTTCCGTAAAGTAATAATATAATTGAATCTGAAAACAGATACAATAACACACTTGCCAAACCAAGAAACGTTAAAAACAACAATACTATTTTTTTATAAAACGCTAAAAAAGCGGGTAGGTTATCTTGCAATTTTGAAAGTGTAGAAAAAATAACACTTTGAGACAACATGTTTACTATGCCACCAGGAACATCTTGTAGCTTTTTAGCTTGAAGATAAAACCCAACTTGGGAAATAGAAAAAACTTTACCAATTACCAATTGATAAATGTTATCAAAACCTGTGATTAGCAACGAAGACAATGTTGTATTGATTCCGAAACCATATAATTCTTTAAATGAATTTTTGTTAAAATGTAAACTAAAATAGAACCCTTGTTTGTAAACTAAAATTAAGGTTAAGACCAATGCATAAAAGATTTGTTGCAAAACCAATGCCCATACACCAAATGATTGATAGGCAAAAACAATTGAAATAGTTCCTGAAATTATTGAAGCAATTAGCCTATATATGGCTCTCTCTTTAAATTTCATTTCACACATTAACTTCGCGTTTTGTGTAAACTGAAACGATTGAATTATAATAATTAGTGAACTAACAATTAATAAAATTTTTATTTCATAAATATGATAATAATCGGCAATCCAACTAGAAAATAAAATTAAAAGTAACGCACAAAAAACGCTTATTGATAAGTTGAATATAAAAACAGTTGAAAAATCTTCCTTGGATGGGTTGTTTTTTCTAATTAAAGCACCAGTCATACCTCCATCTACAAAAACAGATGACATAGTGATAAAGAACAATACAATACCAAACTTTCCAAATTCATCAGGAGATAAGGCTCTTGTTAAAAATATATTTATTAAAAAATTAATTACTAAAGTAGAAACAACACCAATAATAGCCCACAACGAACCTTTAATCAAACTGCTTTTTAAATTAGTCATTAAAGATTTTTTTTAAAAGGATAATAAAATTTTTCTCTAGAATATCAGTAAAAATGAAAGAAATAAAAAGTACAAAAAATAACGGTACAATCAATAATAATATTGGGTTTGTATATCCAAAACTTATCAATTGGTTTTGTATTGTATAACCTATGTTTTGATGTAATAAATAAAGTGCATATGAGATATGACCTAAAAATGCAAACAATTTAAAGTTTAAAAAAAATAATTTATTATTAATTAATAAAATAAAAGTAAGCAGCAACAAACAATTGAAATAAAACAAGATAGATTCTTTTAGATAGTAACTTAAACCACAACTTAAAATAACAATTAGATATTTTAGCTTTAATAAATTAGGTCTTTCATAAATAGAATAAAAAAGCATCCCATTAATAAACAGAGTTCCATAAAAGTAAATCATATTTAAAACGCCTAATTTTAAAATAATTTAGAATGCCTAGCAATAAATAAACGATTGATATCCAAATGATTTTTTGTTGTTGTTTAATAATCAATAATAATAAAACAAATAGATAGAAAAACAATTCAATTTTAAGTGTCCAATATACACCGTCAATAGCTTTTTGTCCTAATAAACTGGGCAACATAGTTATATTAGCCAGAAACTGTGTAAGAGACTGTTTTGTGTCTGGTAGTGGTAAAAAATACATTACCAAAGAGGTAAATAGTAAAGACAACCAAAATAAAGGATATAATCTATAAAATCTTTTTTTAAGAAAATCTAGAGGTGAATTAATATTTTTTATCGACATATAAATAACAAATCCACTAATCATAAAAAAAAGTTCTACCCCTAAATGGCCGTATTCAAAATTGAAAACATCGTATAAAAAAGAATATGAATATTTCTCATGAAAACGAAAAGTATAATGATAAAGTACAACCATCAAAGCGGCAATACCTCTAAGACTATCTAACTCTTTTATTCTTTTCATAAATTTAAATTTATAGCATTCCGTCTACTACGTACTTATCCTTCAAGAAACCTTTAACATCATAAAGCACAGAAACATCAGTTCGTAAAATATCTATATCTAAATCCTCAAATTCTTGGTGAGCTACACCTAAAACTACACAATCAAATACTTGCGATTGTAGTTCTTCAAGTAAAGGAATACCATATTCGTGGCTTACAGCATTGGAATTTGCTAAGGGATCATACACAGAAACATCCAAACCAAAAGACATCAATGAATGATATACATCAACAATCTTTGTATTCCTTACGTCTGGACAATTTTCTTTAAATGTTATACCTAGCAGCAATACTTTGGCACCAAAAATTTTTATTCCTTTTTTAATCATTAACTTAACTATAGAAGAACCTATGTACTCTCCCATACTATCATTCATTCTTCTTCCTGATAAAATAATTTCTGGATTGTATCCGTGTTCTTGAGCTTTTTGTGCTAAATAATAAGGATCAACACCAATACAATGTCCTCCAACTAAACCTGGTTTAAAAGGTAAAAAGTTCCATTTTGTTGAAGCTGCTTCTAACACATCTTGTGTGTTAATATCTAATAAGTTGAAAATTTTTGATAACTCATTAACGAAAGCAATATTAATATCACGTTGAGAATTCTCTATAACTTTTGCCGCTTCTGCAACTCTAATTGATGGCGCTAAATGAGTACCAGCGGTAATTACGCTTTTGTATAAATCATCAACAAAAATACCCGCAATTGTTGTAGAGCCTGAAGTTACTTTTAGTATTTTTTCAACAGTATGTTCTTTATCACCAGGATTAATACGCTCTGGAGAATACCCTACATAAAACCCTTCATTAAATTTCAAACCACTAAATTTTTCTAGTACGGGCACACATTCTTCTTCTGTTACTCCAGGATAAACGGTAGATTCATAAATAACTATATCGCCATTTTTTAGTAGCTTTCCAACTGTTTCACTCGACTTATACAAAGGAGTAAGATCTGGTCTATTATATTTATCAACTGGTGTTGGTACTGTTATAATGTAAATATTAGAATCCGCAATATCATTAACATCAGATGTAACATATAATCCATTAGCGTCATCATTTTCCGTTTTTAAAACAGAAGATAATAAAGGTTCATCGATTTCTAATGTACTATCAATACCGTTTCTTAATTCACCTATTCTTTTCTCATTAATATCAAAACCAACAACATTATAAATTGTTGCAAATAACCTTGCTAAAGGTAGACCTACATAGCCTAATCCAATTATTGTAATCTTTTTATCCATTTTATTTTAAATTATTCCAATACCAATCTATTGCTTCTTTTATACCATTTCTAATATCAAACTTTGGTGCATATCCTAATAATCGCTTTGCTTTATTAATATCTGCAAGAGAATGTGGAATATCACCAACTCTGTTCTCAGCATGAATTAAATTAATGGATTGAATTTCAGAATCATACTTTGAAAGGTTTTCCTTAAGGATAAAAACCAATTCATTTAATGTCGTTTGTTCTCCAAAAGCTACATTATAAACAGTGTTGATTGCCTCTTTATTTTCAGTTTTCATAGCTAACATATTCATTTGAATAACATTGTCTATGTATGTAAAATCTCTTGAAAAATTTCCATCTCCATTAATTACAGGAGATTCGTGTTGTAACAATTGCTTTACAAATTTTGGAATAACAGCCGCGTATGTACTTTCAGGATCTTGTCTTCTACCAAAAACATTAAAATAACGCAATCCAATAGTTTCCAAACCATACACTCTAGAAAAAACGTCTGCATATAACTCATTTACATATTTTGTAATTGCATAAGGAGATAATGGTTTCCCAATTTCGTCCTCAACTTTAGGAAGTTTTTTTGAATCGCCATAAGTTGATGAGCTGGCTGCGTATATAAATCTTTTAATTTTAGCCTCATTGGATGCTACTAACATATTTAAAAAGCCACCAATATTAACTGAATCTGTAGTAATTGGATCAAGAATTGAACGCGGAACACTTCCAAGAGCTGCCTGATGTAAAACATAATCAACTCCAACAACTGCCTTTTTACAAGTTTCTAAATCCCTAATATCACCTTCTATTAGCGTATAATTTGGATTAATTAAAAAAGGGTCAATATTTTTTTTAAGACCTGTAGAAAAATTGTCTAAACAAACTACTTGATAGTTATTAGACAATAAATATTCACAAATATTGGAACCTATAAAACCTGCTCCACCGGTAACTAGTACTTTCATTTATTTATTCATTTTTTTTTACGGCTTCGCCACTGTGTGTCACACAAAGCACACACAAAAAATTATTTATATTTATTTTTTTTAATTGGAAATAGTAAGTAACAAACCTAAACTTTGAAAACGAAGCGTAACACTATTATTATTTTTTCTAACAATTGTTGCTTCTTCATTTTCAAAAATTCCATTATTAATCATTGTGGTATCACCAACATTTAAATATTGAATCTCTACCTTAGCGTTGTCAAATGACAAATAATCTTGAATACATTTCAACTCGTTATCCCTAACTACTGCTGGTTTTCCTAACCAATATAAATAACGAATAACCCCTTCTACTTGAAAAATTTCATTACGCCTAGTTGAATCAATATTTATAAATAAATAAGACTTTATTAAAGGAGTAATATTTTTTTTTTTCCTGTCACTCCATTGTCGTACCTCAGTAGTTTTTGGACAATATACTTTATAACCTAAATTAGCAAGCTTTTTTTCAACTTTTAACTCGTTATTAGGCTTAGTATATACAACAAACCATTTCATATGTTAACTAATTTTAACAAAGATATGGACACAGTAGGTTGTGAACTAATATAAGTGATGCTAAGTAACAACTGTTACTATAGGGTTATAATTGTTTAAAATAAAGAATAAAAAAAAGGCGCCTTTCGGCGCCTTTAATTATTGTTTGATAATTCTTATAGATTTTTCATAGTTTTCAGATTTAACCTTCAAGAAGTATAATCCAGAAGAAAAATACTCTCCAATACTTAAATTGTCTAATTTATCGCCATCTAATTCATTGTTATAAACTAATACACCAGCTGAATTATATATTTCTATATTTACTTTTTCAGAAGATTTAGTACCTAATGCAATAGTAAAATATTCTTGATATGGGTTAGGATAAACTACTATATCTAATTCTGTTGGTTCTAATTCTCTTGAATCTAGTAGCTCTTTACTTTCAACTTGTCTAGCAGTAGAACTAGGTGTAGAAATCTTACATATATCACCAAAACTACTCCACACTTGTCCTTGTTGAACAGCAACACTAACGTCATATGTAGAGGAAGGTAATATAGTTACTCCAGGTAAATCTGTCAATCTGAACCAGTTATTTGAAGTAACATAATCCAATTCAACGCCTGCCCCAGTAACCTTAAACTTATAAGTACTAACTCCTATTACAGCATTTGCCTGAATAAAAGAATTAATGTAAGCCAAACTAGTACCACATATTGGTTTACTAATGTTAGTACTTGGTATACCTGGAGTGGTAACTTGGCATGAAGTCCCGTAATTACCCCATGTATTCCCTTTAAAAACAGCTACTCTAACACTATAACTACTAGCATACTGAATAGGTAAACCTACAACATCTGTTAATCTGAACCATCGGTTAGTAGTTGTAAACTCATAGATATTTCCTCCATAAGTAACTTCAAACTTATATTGTGTAACTTGAGAAACCTGATCAGCTTGAATTACAGAATTCACATAACTTAATGTAGAATTACAATAAGCAGTGGTTAATTGAGTTACAGGTAAACCTGGTGTTGAAACATAGCATTCACATGATGGTATTAACCATGAACCATTAACTAAAACGCCTACCTTAACTAAATAGGATACATTAAAATTAATTGAAATACCTAAATCCGTTAATCTAAAATAACGATTAGAAGTTACAAACTCATAATCTTGAACACCATCATTTACAATAAATTTATATTGTGTCGCTTGTGGAACACTAACAGCAAATATAAAACTATTTATAGCAGGCAAAGTACTTTCACATTGGGTTGATATAACTTTTGAATACAATGAACAACCTATAACTTTCTGTAATATAACTTCAGCGTTACAAGTTGAAATATATCCAACAGAAATGGCGTCTCCTAAACAGGCATTACTAAACGATACAACTATTGAAGATGTACCAGACCCTGAAACAATTGTCATCCAAGAAGGCACATTCCAAACAAAATTTGTACCGATATTAGAAGGCACACTATAAGTTGCAGTTGTTAAACCACAAATATTTGTTGGTCCACTTATAACAGAAGTACTCGAACTTAAAGCTAAACTTCTTGGAGAACTTGATGGGCAATTTAAATAATTAGCAACAACATTCAAATTACCTGGAACAAACTGACTATAATCTACACTCGCTTGAATACTAGTTGTACCTTGTCCGCTTACAATAGTAACACCTGTAGGTGCTGTCCATGTATAACTTACTGCACCTTCTACAGGCAAAATAGTATAAGTTAAATTAGAATTTAAGTTAGTAGAAACGGAACCATTAACATCAATAATATTACTACTTGCTCCACAAACAATACGTGGACCTACAATAACACCAGGACGTTGAACAGAACTTACAGATAATGATCGTAAAACACTACTACCACATGAGCCATTGGCAATCACATTAAGAGAACCATCAACCGAACCAGTGATACTAACAGTAATCTCATTTCCTGAACTCGAACCAACTAATGACATACCAGAAGGTAATGCCCAACTATAACTCGTTGCATCTGGAACTGGAACAATACTGTAAACTGCTGTTGAACTACCACAAACAATAACAGGACCCGTTATTACTCCAGGCTGTTGTAATCCACCAACTGAAATAGATCCTACACCAAGTGTAGCAAATAAATTTGTAGCCGTAACTTTAATAGTTCCACTTGTAAAAGTAGAAGTAAATTGAATTTGAACTGAATTTGTATTAGGGAAAGAAATAATTTCCGCCCCTACAGGTAATGTCCAATTATAAGAAGTAGCTCCTTCAACTGTTGAAGCAGTGTAGGTCAATGGAGTGTTAAAATTACTATTACAAACAATAGAAGATCCTGTTATACTCATGTTAACTGGGCCAACTAATGAAACTGAACGTGAACGTAAAGCAGAAACATAACAAGTATTTATTGCTTTAACTGTTACGGTACCACCTACAAATGAAGCATCTGCATAAACAGTAATAGCATTACCTGATGAATTAGTAATACTCATACCTGCTGGTAAATTCCATATGTAACTTTCTGCATTTGACACTAGATTAACGGAATAAGAAACTGAACTTTCAGCTGACACAGAAGCAGGACCTGTAATAGCAGAAATTGAACCTAAAATATCATTAACTACAGTTTGTGAAACTATATCACTATCTATAGAAGGACATGTAGAAGAGGATACTTTTACAAAATAATAAACTGTACCCAATGTTTGAGTAGAAAGAACCAGTGAGGGAGAAGTTGCTCCCGTGATTAAAGTTGCTCCTAATGTACTGTTAACGGTGTTTCTATACCATTGATAACCAGAAGCATTATTAGCTATAACTTGTATAGTTTGAGCCTCAGATCTTTTACATACTTTAGTACTAGAAACAGCTGGCTGTGTAGTTATCTTGAATGGTGAAGCAGCACTTGTAACAATTAAACTTCGTGTTGATGCTCCAGTGGCATTAATAGAAATTGTACCGCCTAAAAACTCATTATTAGGTGAAGTATAACGAACATATACTGTAGTACTTGAAATTTGACCTGAAACAGGATTAATTGTCAATGTTGGACTAAAATTTACATTGTTTAACGAATAGGTAAATCCTGCTAAAGCACTTAATGTTAGTGAGGAAGATATTGAATTGGCTGATAATGTAAATGATTTTGTCTGAGTTGTTACTGTAGGACATAATTCGAATGACAAATTAGCAGTACTTGATAAAATTTCTCCTGGATAACTAGTTGTAGACTGCCACATAGCATATAATGTCAAATTTGAACCAGCACTATAGGTAGAACCTGCCAGATATTGTGTTCCTGAACCATTAGAATTAGTATTCCATCCAGCAAATGTATATCCTTGATTAACCAAAGTTCCGGCTGATGCTATAGTTGTAGCTCCTGTAAAAACACTTCCTGTAGGGGCATTTCCATCAGTATTTCCATTTCCAACATATGTCAAAGAATAAGATCCAGCAGTCGCAGCAGTAAATACTGGAACTAAAGTTACATTCTGATTTACTGTAAATTGGTAAGGATTTGAAGTAGAAGCTGTACCTGTTCCGCCAGAAACATAATCCCATCTCACAAATCGTTGTCCAGAATTAGGAATTGCAGTTATTGTAGCTGTACTACCAGCGGCATATACGTCTCCATAAATGGTTCCTCCAGTAACGGTTCCTCCAGTTGCTCCATTAACTTTAACGATATAAAGTGTTGCATTTAATTCCGTTTCAACTGCACCTCTTCTAGGACTAACAGCACTTCTTGTTGAGCCTAATTGATCACTAGATACTTCTTGACCTAACGAACTAGTACCTAATAAATTTTGCCAAGATGAACCCGAATACAATGCAATAGCTGGACTTGAATTATTATTATTCGAAAATCTTGTTGGAACCCCAAGATTAGAGGCTTGATTTACAAATGAACCAACTTTTAAAGTAGGAGCGATTGAGCCTTCATTAAAATATAGAAAAGGTCTAAAAAGGGCATCACCTATTTCAAGGCCACTATTATCTGTTATTTTAGATATTAAACCTCCAGAAAAAATAGTATTATTTGAACCATTTGAGGCACCTGTGTATTGAATGTTACCTGTGTTTACATCTAAACCCGCAGGCAATGTAGCATGATAAATAGAATGATAAATTCTTATGCCTCCTGATGTAGAGAAAGGTTCAATATCATCTAAAACATATCCGGTTGGATTAGCAACTGTACCTGTCGTTCTCCTGTAATTATGAGCGAAAAGTGAATTTAAGACCCAAACATTACCAGCATTATTACCTATAGCACCTCCACTATATCCTCCAAAAGCAACATTACCTGTAGCTGTACTATTAATAAAATAAACAGTACCTCTATAATTATTTATAGCACCACCAATTTCTGTACTTTGGTTGTTAGATAAAGTGGAATTATTAAAATATAAAACCGATCCAGATTGGCATTCAGCAGCTCCGCCACCTCCACTAGGTGAAGTTGAACGATTTTCAATCATGGTACTTTCTTCAATGTAGGCTCTACCAGAACCACTTACTAAAATTCCACCACCATAGCTAGCAGCATTCCTTCTTACAAAGGATTTTTTCATAAATAAAACACCTGCAATTTGAATACCTCCACCGCTTGAAGCTACTGAGCTTGTGACAATGGAATTATTTAATCGCAAGGTAGATCCACTATCAACAGCTATTGCACCTCCACTTAAAGAAGTAAACCCCCCTTTTAGAGTTATATCGTTAACAGTAATATTTGATGCGCCTGTAACTTGCATCACTCTGTAAGTTGAAGGGCTAGAATTATAACGTCCCATGTCATCTAAACCTGGTCTTGGAACACTAATTTCAAAACCTTGTCCATCAATAGTAATGGTTTTGCCACTAATCGTTATTTGTGAAGCAATAACAATATCACCTGTTATTTTCACAATATCACCAGTAGTTGAAGCTGTAATGGCAGCAGTCAATGCTGTACCAGAACCTGCTGTCCGTGTAGTTTGTCCTTGAACAAACAAACTAAACAAAATTAAAAAAGGGACAAAATAATTGAACCAATTCGATTTTTTTTCGTGTAAATTGTTTTTTGTCATATTAAATATTTTTTTTTGTAAAATTAGAGCAACAAATGATATATTATGTATAGATAAAATATAGATAATTTAAAAAAAATAAAGTATAAAACGCTGATTATTAAATACCTATATTTATTCTAATAAAATCACAATTAAAAAAAGAGCCCGAAAAAAATATCGAGCTCTTCATTATAAAAACAAATAGGAATTAGTATAAACTTTTTAGCTTAATTCACTAAAAGCTCATTTAATTATTGTTTGATTATTCTTATAGATTTTTCAAAGTTTTGTGATTTAACTTTTAAGAAGTATAATCCAGTTGAGAAATGCTCTCCTATTCTTAAATTTTCTAATTTATAGCCATCTAATTCATTGTTATAAACTAATACACCAGCTGAATTATATATTTCTATATTTACTTTTTCAGAAGATTTAGAACCTAATGCAATAGTAAAATATTCTTGATATGGGTTTGGATAAACTACAATATCTAATTCTGTTGATACTAATTCACTTACATCTAGTTTGCTTTCAACTTGTCTAGCAGTAGAACTAGGCGTAGAAATCTTACATATATCACCAAAACTACTCCATACTTGTCCTTGTTGAACAGCAACACTAACGTTATAGGTAGAAGATGGAGAAATAGTAACTCCAGGTAAATCTGTCAATCTGAACCAGTTATTTGAAGTAATATAATCTAATTCTACTCCAACCCCAATAACCTTAAACTTATAAGTACTAGCCCCTATTACAGAATTTGCCTGAATTACAGAATTAATGTAAGCCAAACTAGTACCACATACTGGATTACTAATGTTAGTACTTGGTATACCTGGAGTGGTAACTAGGCATGAAGTCCCGTAACTACCCCATGAATTCCCCTTAAATACAGCTACTCTAACACTATAACTAGTGGCATACTGAATAGGTAAACCTACAACATCTGTTAATCTGAACCATCTATTTGTAGTTGTTAACTCATAGATATTTCCTCCAAAAGCAACTTCAAACTTATACTGTGTAACTTGAGAAACCTGATCCGCTTGAATTACAGAATTCACATAACTTAATGTAGAATTACAATAAGCAGTGGTCAATTGAGTTACAGGTAAACCTGGTGTTGAAACATAACAACCACATAATGGAATTAACCAAGAACCATTTACAAACACTCCAACTTTAACGTTATAAGAAACATTAAAATTTATTGAAATACCTAAATCTGTTAATCTAAAATATCTATTTGTAGTTACAAATTCATAGTCTTGAATACCATCATTTACGATAAATTTATATTGAGTAGCTTGCGGAATATTTACTGCAAAAATAAAACTATTGACAGCAGGTAAAGTACTTTCACATTGTGAAGGAATTACTTTAGAATATAACGAGCATCCAATGATTTTTTGCAAACTAACTTCCGCATTACAAGTAGAAGAATAACCTAATGATATCGCATCTCCTGAACAAGCATTAGCAAATTCAACCACAATTGATGATGTTCCTGTTCCTGAAACAATAGTCATCCAAGAAGGCACATTCCAAACAAAATTTGTACCAATATTAGAAGGCACACTATAAGTTGCAGTTGTTAAACCACAAATATTTGTTGGTCCAGTGATAAATGAAGTACTTGCTTGTAAGCCTAAAGTTCTAGGACCACTTGAGCCACATGTAGCGTAATTAGCAATTACCGAAAGGTTTCCTGGTTGAAATAATGAATAATCAATAGATACTTGGATAGAATTCGTACCTTGACCACTCAAAATAGTTACTCCAACTGGAGCTGTCCAAGTATAACTAATTGCACCTTGAACAGGTGATATCGTATAAGTTAATGTTGAATTTAAATTTGTAGAAACATTTCCACTAGTATCTACTGCATTACTTGTGTAACCACAAACAATTCTTGGTCCTGAAATAGTTCCAGGTCTTACAACTGAACTAACATTTAAATTTCTAGCCACGCTTGATCCACAAGTACCAATAGCTTTTACACTAACATTTCCTTCTACATTACCAGTAATAGACACGTTTATTGAATTTCCTGTTGAATCTCCAACAAATGACATTCCTGTTGGCAACGTCCAAGCATAAGAAGTAGCTCCTGAAACAGGCGAAACACTATAGGTCGCTGTACTTGAACCACAAACAGTACTTGCACCTGTGATAACAGATGGTTGAGCTAATCCTCCAACATTAATAGTACTAGTACCTAAAGTTGCGAATAAATTAGTAGCAGATACTGCAATAGCACCACCTCTAAAAGTAGAAGTAAATCGAATTTGAACTGAATTTGTATTAGGGAAAGAAATAATTTCTGCCCCAACAGGTAATGTCCAATTATAAACTGTAGCGCCTTCTACTGTTGAAACACTGTACGTATTAACAACAGGAGCTTCAGACATACAAATCAAAGATTCTCCAGTAATCGTTAAAGCCACTGGGCCTTGTACGGCAACTGATTTTGTTCTTAAAACAGTCTCGGCACAATCGTTAACTGCTTTTACAGTAACTAAACCTCCAACAAAAGAACCATCAACATATACTGATATTTGATTTCCTGTAGAGGTTACAACACTCATACCAGCTGGTAAATCCCAAATATAATTTAAGGCATTCAATACATTTGCAACAGAATAAGTTACTGTTGTTTCTGTAGTTACAGATGAAGGCCCACTAATTGAAGAGATGGTACCTAAAGGAGAAATAACTTGAATAGCAACAACATCAGTATATACTATACCACAAGATCCATTATTAACCCTAGCTCTAAATGAAGTATTAACACTAACTGGAACATCTAATTGAGTAGACGTTTCACCTGTTATATTTCCCCAAGTTGTTCCATTGGTTGAGCGTTGCCACTGAATAGAACCAGAAGACCCTGTTAAATTTAGCAATGCATTATCATATTTACAAACCGAAGTACTTGTAGCATTAATTGTTCCTGCAACGGAAGAAACAGTCGTCATCGTTAAAACATTACTATACACTATAGAACTTGCTGTACATTTAGGATTCATTTTAACCCTATAATACATCGTTCCAGGAATATTAGCTGGAATTGGAAACGTAAATTTATTTCCATCAGCACTTAAAGTTGAATTTAAAGTAATCGTTGTCCAACTTGTTCCATTCGAGGAGCGTTGAATCTGAAAACTGGAAACATTTGTAGCAGTTACATATGCTTGATGTGGAGTATCTAACAAGTTTGCTACATAACACGCAGGAATAATAGGTTGCACCGGTTGTTTAATAACCTGAATAGCTTCATAAGCTGAAACGGAAACTTGACGTACATTACTTGTAATTTCTCCACAATTTGCAGATACTTTACAGTAATAATAACTTGCACTAGCATTACCAGTATTTACCGGAACTTCATAACTTGAACTTGTTGCTCCTGAAATTAATTGACCCGTTGTGTTTGAAGTAGTAGAATTTCTATACCACTGATAAGAAACATTATTGGCATCTGTACCAGTTACCGTAATTGACAAAGTTGGAGTACCCGAATTCAAACAATAAGAACTTGGAGATAAAACTGGTAAAGCTGACATTGTAGCTGTAACACTTCTTGAAACAGGAATAGTTTGTGTTGGAGTTCCACAAGTTGTAGAAGTAACAGAAATATTTCCAGTAAAAGCACCACTTGCAGAAGCTGCTACACGAACATAAATAGTAGTTTCATTTAAAACTCCTGCAGTAGGCGTTAAACTTAAGGTTGAAGTAAAAGTAGTTCCGTTAACTGAATACTCAAAACCTGATACCGAAGCAACAGTTACATTAGCTGTTAAATTAGTTCCTGAAACTTTAAAAGTTTGTGTACCAGAAACGATCCCTTGTGTGCCTAATGTAGTTGTATTTACTCCTATACATTGCTTAAATGGCACTAAACTAGCCACCACATTTAATGTTGGTGGAGTTAAATAATTATAAACAACTAAATCTGATGAATTTGACTTTCCAACAACCTCTGGAGTTCCATCCAAATTAAAATCAACTACTTTTAAATTTGAAAGATTCGAAACAGATGGAGCCAATGATACAAAATTAGTATCAAAAGATATTGAGGTAGAAGATGTATTTTTAAAATATTTAAAACCATTACTACTAGAAAACAAAATATCCGATTTCCCGTCATTTCCAAAATCTACAATTGAAAGTGATCTATTAGAAGTACCACCAGAAATTAAATCAATTGAATTAGACACAGCAACTGTTGAACCTGAAGTAGTGTTTTTCAATATTTTAATTAAACCATTATTATTAAAGGTCATTACAATATCTGTTAATCCATCATTATCAAAATCAGCAAATTGTAAATCATTTATTCCATTACTACCAAAAGCTCCTAAATCAGCTAAAAACTGAACTGTAAAATTAGAAGTTGTAATAGTATTGGCTCCATTATTTTTAGCAATATATACTCTTGTATTGGCAAACGTATTATCTGAAGCGCTTCTAGAAACTAAAATTACATCATCATCACCGTCATTATCAAAATCAATTGTTTTCACAATGCTCCAAGCTACTTTTTCAGTAGTTGCTTTAAAAAGTGGACCAACAGCTAAAGCTAAAGAAGTACCTGATGAGTTATTACTGTCAAGATAAAAATAATCATTCTGTGCCCAAGGAGTCGACAAATAATGTCCAATAAAATCTAAAGTACCATTGCGATTCATATCAAGAAAATCACCATGAGTATAAACAGTATTTTGTACTCCAGCTTGTGCTGCCACGGAGAAATTACTACTAGAATGTGTATTAGAGCCTACATTTCTAACTAGCCTGTTATTATTCACATGTCCATTAGCATGCAACATATAGTCAATCTTTCCAGAACCATTAAAATCAGCAGCATAAATCCAAGCAGGAAAAAAACTAGCTTCTACTGCAGATGAACTATATGTAGCTAATAAATTATCATTTGAAAAGTTACTCAAAGAAACTGGACCTACTCCCGTTGTGTTATTTTTTCTAGAAATTAATTTGGTAGTATAATTCCATGTATTTGATGCCGCAAAATATTGTTCTATATGATTTGTCGTAACAACGTCAGATTTCCCGTCTTCATCAATATCTGTAATAACAATATCTCCAGTGGAATCACCAGTGTAATTTGAATTAGCTGCTACAACTTGTGACCAAGTTTTTAAATTAAAATAATTACAATTATAAGAATTCGCAGCAGGAAAGTTGGAGTATGCCATAACAAAAATTTGCCCGGATTGGCATACCTTGGCGTTTGCCTTGTTGGTATACTTAAACTTACCTGACATACCACCATACGGAATGGTAATAGTTAAACTGTTGGTACTTGCAGCAGTTACACTACACTTCATATTGTCTAAATAGACAACATTATTAGAAGCTGTAGCATCAAAACCAGATCCTGTAATCGTGACAGAGGTGCCACCTGGTCCAGACTTTGGACTAAAACTCGATATTGATTGTCCAAAACTAAAGGAGGCAATCAACAATAGAATAATAAATAGATTTTTTTTCATCTGTTATAGATTTAAAGTTTGTAAGACAAAACTAAATCTAAAAAAAGAGATCTATATATAGAAAAAATATAGATTTTATAACTTATCGAAAAAACTAATTAACTGACTATCAGAATCTATACCCATTTTTTTACGCAACACATACTTCTTACTTATGACACTTTCATAGGCTATTTTTAAAAGTGCTGAAATTTCCTTATTACTTAAATTTAACTTTATAAGAATACAAAAATCAATATCTTTCTTGGTTAAATGCGGATAAACATCACGTAACTTTTCTATAAAAGCGGGATGAATAGATGTAAACTTCATTTCGAACTCTTTCCAGTAGTCTTCATTAGAAAACAAAGAATTCACTTTTCTCAAAACTGTCTTTAATGTATTTTTATCCGAAAAAGAATTTTCTATGTAAGCAATTAAATCATTCTTAATTTGAAATAACTTCAATTGCAGGGTTGTAAGTTCTTTTTCTTTAATTAAACTTAACTCTTGCTGATGTAGTAAAGCATTTTGATTAACTTTTGTTTCCATTTCAAGGATTTCTTTATCCTTATTAATACGCTCTATTTCTAAATTTTTAATTTTAGTATTTCGTTTGTTCTTTTCAATAAAGAAAAGAAAAACTAAAATTAATAGCGCTAGAGAAAAGAAAATGAAGGTGTTCTTTAATTTTAAATTAGTATTCTCAAGCTTTAAAAAATTATTCTTCTGTAGTGATATTTTTATATCATACTTATTAATTTTTCTTTGTAAATTTTCAAAATTGTTTATACTATCATTTTCATTTCTCAAATCCATTGATTGACGTAAATAGAATAATTCTGATCTAGTATCATTTTTAAACTTGCTGTACAAACACATAAATTTATTATAAGCAATTTTATCTTCCAAAATAGCTAGATCATTGGCACCAGATTGTTGGTAAGCATCTATTACAAGATTCACCTTTTTAAAATCTTTCATTTTATAAATTAATTGTAAGTATGAAGCTATGATTTGATTAGTAAAAGCAGGTTGAGTTTCAATAAAAAAATCAAATGAATTATCATAATATTTTTTTGAAAGACTTAAATTACCTTTTTGAAAATAATATTTACCTAATTTAGCATATATAATATACTCATTATTAATGTCTTTTATTTTTTTAAAACCTAAAAGAGATGAATTAAAATATGACAAACACTTTATGGAACCTAATTCAAAATAACAATCACCAATCTTCATTAGGCTGACATAATAGTTTTGAATCCCATCTTTACTATTTTTAAAATAATTTAAAGATTGATTATAAAATAAAATGGCTCTATTAAAATCACCCAAACTAAAATAAATATTTGCAATTCTGAATTGATGAATATTAAAAACTTTTAAATTATTTGTGTCTTTAAACTTATCTAGTAATTGTAAAGATTTAGTAAGTGCAGTATTGAAATCCCCTTTTTGGTAATATATAGAGCAAATTTCACTTTCTATTTTTAAAACATCAGATTCATTCTCTAACTTTTGATACAAATAAAAGGCTTTATTTAAGTAAGCAAGAGATAAATCAAAACGTTTACTAAACTTATAAACGTTAGCAATATTGGAATAAATATTAGCTTTACTTTTAGGAGCAATATTTTTATTTATGGACAATGCTTTAAACAATTCAAAGATTTATCAAAAGAACCAGTCATTCCATGGTAAGTTCCTAAATAATTATAATTTTTTGAAATTAAACTATCGGGTAATTTTCCATTCATTTGAAACAACTCATCTAAAAGTAACTTTGATTGGTCTATATCTTTAAATTGCACAGTTAAAAACTGTTTTTCCTTTTGATAGTAAGTACGCAAAGGAGAAGAGAAACCTAGCGTAAAAAAAATAAAAAAAAATAATCTAAAAATCATACTTATAAAAATAGCAACACATCAAACCTATGAGAGTGATATACTTAATTAAAATTCACTTACTAATTCATTTTTTATAACCTATAAATCATTACACTTTTTTAATTAACATTTGAAATCAAATTATAAAATTCTGATTTGTAAAGCTTAATTGTTTTATCAGTGAAGCTGGAATTCGCTACATAAAATATAAAAACAATATTTAGTCATAACAAAAACCAACTTTTAACTAAAAAAAAATGTTTCAGACTAACTTTTATATAATATTATTCTTAAAATGTATTTACAAGTACAACAAAAAATAAAAATAATCTTTAAAAATTTTACATCTGAAGTAGTTGTAACAACTGGCTCTCATTAAAAACAAATAAGACCATTTAAAATTATGTGGAATAATTAAAATAGGGCTAGCAAATTTACTTTTAGTACTAACTAGCTAAAAAAAATACCCGCATAAGCGGGTATTTCCAGAATTAAGTGTGGAAAAATGCAATCACACTTAACTAACTATTTTTTAACTAATTTATAAGTTTTATCAATTGAAGATGACTCTAATCTTAATAAATACATTCCTGATGGTAAATTTTTACCTAACTGAATTACTTGAAGTTCAGAAACCATCATTCTATTTGAATAAATTTGTTTTCCATTAATATCAAATAATGAAACAGAAAACTCTTCATTAAATTTATAACCTTCCAATCCAATTGAAAAATACTCAACAAAAGGATTAGGATAAAGTACAATAGAAACCTCGGTTTCAGGTTTTACATCTTCTTTTTCCAAAACATTTTTAGTTATGGTAGTTGCTATTGGAGTAGTTACATTACAACTTTCGCCATAACTTCCCCATTGTCCATTTAACATTACTCTAACTCGAACACCATAAGTAGTATTATTAAAAACACTTAAACCTACAACGTCTGTTAATCTAAACCAACGATTTGCTGTGCTATATTCAAAAACTGAAGAACCACTAGTAATTTCAAACATATATTGAGATACAGAAGGCACTACATTTGCACTTATTGAACCATTTAACTTAGACAATACATGTCCACATTGAGAATGCATAACCTGAGTAGTTGGAATAGAAGGAGTTGTAACTACACAACTTGAACTATAAACACCCCATTGCCCATTAATTTGTACTTTTACACGAATTGTATATGGAGTACCATACAAAATTGTTACACCAGTTAAATCACTAAACTTGAACCATCTTTGATTTGTAGTATATTCTGTTGTGAAACTAGAACTTACAATTTCAAATTTATATGAAGTTACACCTGAAATCAAATTAGCCACAACGGCAGTAGAGATACTATTTAATGTAATACCACATTGATTTGAAATAACATTTGTTGTAGGAATTGACGGAGTTGTAACAGTACAAGTTTCCCCATAACTACCCCATTGACCTCCAACTTTTGCTTTAACTCTAATTGAATAAACAGTTCCATAAGCAAACTGAACACTAGTTATTTGACTCAATCTAAACCATCTTAAATTACTAGTATAAGTAACAGAAACTTCAGGACCAACAACTTCAAACATATATTCAGTAGCATTTGAAACTATATCAGCAGATATGGTAGAAGTAAAACTTGAAAGATTAGAATTACATTGACTTGAAATCAGTTTAGTATTTCCAACACTAGGAGTTGTTATTACACAGCTATTACAAGCTGAGTTATACCATAACCCATTAACCATTACACTTACGTTAATTGAATAAGGTGTAGCATATAATAAAGCTACATTTAAATCTGTAAGTTTAAAAAATCTTGTTAAAGATTCGTAACTATAAGATGTGGTTCCATTTTGAACTGTAAACTTATATTTTGTAGCTCCAACAACTTCATTAGCAATTAATGTACTTCCCATTGAAAGTAAAGTAGTTCCGCAAAAACTAGGATACAATGCGGATTGAACGGCACATCCCACAGTTTTTGTAGCTGTTAAACCATTATTAGAACAACTTGATTGATAAGTTACTGAAATAGTTGAACTAGCACAAGTTGCAGAAACTAAAACTTTAATTGTTGAAGTCCCATTACCGGACACAAAGTGCATTCCTGCTGGTAATGTCCAAACAAAATTAGAACCTGCCGTTGATGGTACGCTGTAAGTAGCCTCTGTTACCCCACATAAGTCGCTCGGACCGGAAATAGTAACAACAGAATTACTAACAGTTATTGATTTTGCTGTAGCCAATCCACAACTTACTTGAGGTACAACTGAAACTGGACCCGAAATGAAATCATTTGAATAAGAGACATAAATCATACTAGTTCCTTGACCTTGAACAATAGTTGCTCCTGTTGGTACAGTCCATAAAAAACTACTCACTCCATTTAAAGCTGAAGTTGCATAAATAAATACAGAATTTAAAGTCGTGTTAACAACACCAGAAGTAATACTATGCGAAGCCGTACTCTGACCACAAATTGACTTAGGCCCATTCAAGTTAATTGCCCCAGGTGATTTAGATACAACCAAACTTCTTGCTAATCCTGAACCACATGGTCCAACTGCAAAAACCTTAATTGTTCCTGTTACATATGTTGGTGAAACAGTAACAGAAATACTGTTAGAACCTGAACCTGATACAATACTAATTCCTGCTGGCACTTCCCAAACATAAGATTGCGCATCAGCAATAGGATCAACAGAATATGTAGCCGTTGTTGTAGCACATAATGAAACAGGTCCGTTAATCACTGCTGGAGAACCTACTCTACCAACAATTAATCTATTGGTATAAGTTCTTTCAGAAGTACTAATTGTTAAACTTACATAACCACTTTGAAAAGTTGAATTTACACCAACAGTAATCGATGAAGTACCTGCGCCAGATGACAAACTCATACCAGCTGGTAAAACCCAGTTATATGAAGCACCTGAAATAATTGGAGCTTGATAAGTTACGCTTGTAGTAGTATCTGGACAAATAACTGATAAACCTGTAATAGTTGGTGTAATCGGTGTTATAGTTCTAGTGATAACATTTGATGTTCCACAAGTACCAATTGCTTTAACACTTAAAATACCATCTCCAGCAACATAATTAGTTGGAATAGAAACCAAAATTTCATTCCCCAAAGTATTACTCGAAATCAATCCAACTGATGAAGGTAAAGTCCATTCATAGGTTTGAACATTAGGAATTGCAGTTACTACATATTTTTTGGTAGTCGCATCTACATAAACATCTGATATAGTTACGAGTGATGCAACAGTGCCCATTTCAACAGTAGCTTGGCCACTTAAATTTTGAATACAATTCGCATATGACACTGAAACTAATTGAATCACTTGAGTAGTAGAAACATCATTCAAAACGATTTCAGAAACACCATCAACTAAAGTTGTACTGGCAACTGAACCACCATTTATAGTATAAGAAACAACTGAACCATTTGTTCCAATAATATTAAAAATAGCGGATGATCCTTGACAAATAACACCTGAAGCCGCAGTAACAGAAGCACTAGGAAGTGCCTGAACAGTAACCGTAATACTTTCCGTTAAACTAGCCGTACAAACCGGAACCGTTCCAGTACTTACACTAACTAACGTATACGTTGTTGTTGCAATAGGAGAAACAGTAACTGTAGCTGTACCGGCATTATTTAAAGTAACTGTATTTGTGGCAATACCATTGCTATAAGTTATTGTAGCATTAGCAGTACCAGTAAACAATAAATCTGTTGATGAACCATTACAAATAGTAGCGTTACCAGTAATTTCAGCAATTGGCTGAGCTATTACGTTAACCAATGTACTCGCTTGGTTACTACATGATCCTGATGTATTAGTAACCGTATAAGTAGCATTACTAGAACCTTTGTAGTATACAGTTGTACTAGATTCACCAGCATAAGACTGTGTAGCTAAATTATCTAAATATAAATCTGTTGAAGGCGACCAAGTTACAGTTCTCAAGTTATTATTAATACCTAATGTCATAACTGGTCTACTTGTATTTGTAGTTCCAGTAGTTGTGGTACATTGAGTAGTCCCTGAACCAGAAATTGTACTAGTCTGAGCAGGTGTTGAAACAGCTACTATTGTGTTTCCTGTATTTGGACTATTATGACAGATATTTATAACTATATTTGAGGTTCCATCCCAGTAAAATGGTGTGGAAAATGTATGTGTATTTAAACCAGTAGTAAGAGTAACAGAATTACTAAACACAGTGGTAAACGTAGGAGTTAAATACGTAGAAGTTAAAGAAGTATTGGTAACATTAGCCATCTTAATCTCATAAGAAGACGCAGTAGTTCCACCTAAAGTAACCACATTAAATCCTAAAGAACGTATATAACCTGCCGCATTTAATCCCATTGCATTTAATTCAGATTTAGTAATTAAATATTGAACTCTTGAAGAATTGGCAGCAGAAATATTAAATCTGTAAGGAGTGTTAGTAGATGTTCCAGCTGTAGTTCCTGAACCTATAACCAAAGAAGTTGGTGGTAAACTAGCAACTAATGCAATTGGAGAATCTGAACAAGTAGTATAACTACTTGGAACAGTAATAGTATCTGCATTAGGATTAACTGTAATAGTTACAGTTTTAGTAGTATTTATAGCTCCATTAACTCCAGTTACCGTATATGTAGTAGTAACAGTTGGTGAAGCAGTTACACTTGCACCCGTTGTTGCACTTAATCCAGTACTTGGAGACCAAGTATAAGTATACCCCTCCGTACTACTTGCCACTAAATTAACAGAAGTACCAGAACAAATTGTAGTTGATCCAGAAGGTGTAATCACAATATCAGCAGGAATTAATTCAACACTAAAATTATCTATAAAGAAATCAATATCAGCGCTTCCATTTGAAGTACCTTCTACTACTCTAAAAGCAAAACGAACAGTTTTATTCGAATAACTAGATAAATCAACAATATCTGTTTGACCTAAATAACTTGGTACATTCGTGTTATTATATAATTTTAAAACATTCCAAGTTGAAGTTCCTATTTCATTAACCAATAATTGTACATAATCATCACTTTCCCAAGCATTTAAAAGAGTAGTAGTTGCATTGTATTCAGTTGCACCCACTCCGTATTTTAATCTATACCCTGAAGCTAAGTTGTAAGCAGGTGAAATCAACCAATCATTCATAACATTTGAATAAATATTTACCTTTGCTGAACCTAAATTACTTGAACCTGAATTTAAGTAATCTTCTGGAGACCATAAAGAGGTAGCATCATTAACAGCAACAGTAGTTGCAGGTCCTGTTGTTAAATCTCCTCCATCACCTTCCGTCCAACATGTAGGCAAATAACTTGAGAACAATTCTGTAGATGGAAATGAAACAATTGCAGCACAACTAGTTGTAACGTTAGAAGTGGTTGAAGTAGAATAACTCGCCGTTCCATTCGAATTAGCACTTTCCATAACCACATATACTAAAATGTAATAAGTTGTCGAACTGTTTAATCCAGAAATGTCAACACTAGTACTGTCTCCATTATAAACAGCTTTTGCATTGGCATCATTTTGATAAACACTACCTGAACCAAATACAGATGAAGCCGTATAAGTAGAAGGCAAACTAGTTGGAGTACCAGTTGTAATACTAGACCCAGACTTTAAAAAAACCAGTACCTGATGCTTTGTAGCATCATAACCTGCAGGTAAAGACCAACTTAAAGTTGAACTATTTGTAGTGGTAGCACTAAAAGACAAAGCATTAGTACTACTTGGTAAAGTAGCATAGGATAAAGTTGGTACACTAGTAGTATTATAATTTATAGCTGCCCCTGTATTGGTATAAGAAAACGCTTTATAGTAATACATGGTACCAGCAGTCATACCACTAAATGTAGTAGTTGATGTAGCAGTTCCTGTAGTTTGTTTTTTATTAGCCGCACCAGAGGTAAATGTAGTAACATCTGTTAAATCTGTTCCATCAACTGGATTTGGTATAGAAGCTAAATCAACGTTACTTGAACGAATTAAATAACCATCTGGTAATTGCGAACCAGCAACTGCAGCTGTCCACGTTAATGGAATAGCAGTTGTAGTAACTGTACCTGCAGCTAAATTGGTAACCTGATTACTTGGTTCAATTTTCGACGTTGTGAAACTACCTCCACTAACCCAACTACTTATATCTGAACTACAGTCGGAACGAACCCACCAATAATAAACAGTATTAGCATTTAAACCAGTTAATGCTACTGTAGTACTCGTAGCATTGTCAACATTTGGCGTAGCATTACTAGCTGGCGCAACATTTGTTGTACTGTAATACACATCATAACCATTAGAAGGTACACTTAATGGAGCTGTAAAAGTTACATTAGCTGAATTTTCAGTTACTGATGAACTACTTAAATTAGAAGGAACTAAACAACCTGTTGCAGCATAAACTGTAACATTATCTAAAGCACAATTATTTCCTAATTTAGAAGTAAACAAAAATCCAATATATAAATTATTCTGATTTACAACTCCTACAGGTAAATTAATATCATATAATGTCCAACCATTAGTTCCTGTTAATAAACGATCAATAGCCTGAACATCAGTCCAAGTTGTACCATTTGTAGAATACTGAACTTTAACTCCTTCGCCAATATATTGACTTGTTGTGTAAGAAGAATTATCATGAAACCAATAAAAACGTAAACCAGCTCCTAACAAACCATTAGAATTAATAGGCGGAGAAACCAAACGTGTTTGATTACCACTAGAAGCATTAAAACTATTCCACATCACAAAATCTGAACCTTCTTGAGGGCCAATAACAGGATTAGACGCACTTACTGGAAAAGTTAAAGCAGTAGTACCAACTACAGTTTGTTGTGTCCAACAACTTGGAATTGTAGTAATATTAAATCCTTGTGCAAGTGGCAAAGTAGCAGACGCACATGTGGTTGTAGTATTAGAAGTACTTGAAGTAGAATAACTAGCTAAACCATTTGAATTAGCACTTTCCATTACTACATAAACTAAAGCATAATAAGATGTAGAACCACTCAGCCCAGTGATAGTTAAACTAGTACCATCTCCATTATAAACAGCTTTTGCATTGGCATCATTTTGATAAGCACTACCCGAACCAAATACAGATGAAGCCGTATAAGTAGAAGGCAAACTAGTTGGAGTACCAGCTGTAATACTAGACCCTGATTTTAAAAAAACCAAAACCTGATGCTTCGCAGAGTCATAACCTGCAGGTAAAGTCCAACTCAAAGTTGAACCAGTATCTGAAGTTGAACTAAAAGCTAAAGTAGTAACAACACTTGGTAACGTAGCATAGGATAATGTTGGTACACTAGTAGTATTATAATTAATAGCTGTTCCTGTATTGGTATAAGAAAAAACTTTATAGTAATACATGGTTCCAACAGTCATACCACTAAATGTAGTAGTAGATGTAGCTGTTCCTGTAGTTTGTTTTTTATTAGCTGCACCAGAAGTAAATGTAGTAACATCTGTTAAATCTGTTCCATCAACTGGATTAGGTATAGAAGCTAAATCAACGTTACTTGAACGAATTAAATACCCATCTGGTAATTGCGAACCAGCAGCTGCAGCTATCCATGTTAATGGAATTGCAGTAGTAGTTACAGTACCTGCAGCTAAATTAGTAACTTGATTAGTAGGTTCATTTTTTGCTGATAAAAAAACGTAAGCACTTGTCCAAGCACTTGTAGTAGAAGCATCACATTTAGAACGTACATATAATGAATACGAAGTATTTCCAGTTAATCCTGAAAATGCCTGAGTAGTAACACCAGCAGCTGTTGTTCCTGAACTAATTAATCCAGTTGCTCCAGAACCAGCTGTACCACTTGTTCGCAATTCATAATCATAACCCATAGCTGGGGCAGGTGAAGCAGCTGTCCAACTAGTAGTGGCTGAAGTTGTTGTTATATTAGAAGCTACTAACGAAGTAGGCAAAGTAAAACAAGCAGGTATAGACCAAGTAAAAGTTAAACCTGAAGCAGGCATAGTAACTGTGTTCGACAAAGTACATGTAGCAGTATTAGCAACTCCTGCAGTAGTAGAATTCCAATTTGTCGTTGTAGTTCTGTTACTGTAATGACCTGATGTAGTTGAAGACTTTAATCCAACTTGTGCCGTAGATGATGTTGTAGAAGTATAAGTCATCGAGCCATATACAACTTTAATTGTATTACTAGTTTCAGTTAATCTTATTTGAAAATTTAAAACCGAAGCTTGACTTAGACGTTTAAAATTTTTCCACTCAAAAACCAATTCTCTGTTTGGCGCCACACCCTCTAACTTCCATGATAGAGCGGTATTAGCGTCTATACCTCCTAAATCAACAGCACATGCAGAAGCAAACACATTACCCCCAGTAGTACTGCTTAATGGAGTAACAACAGTTGAACTAGATGACGAAGTTCCAAAACCTACATAGCCATTGGACGTCACAGAGAAAGCAGTATAATTTGAACCTCCAAAATTAAATGTAAAACCAGATAAAGAACCAGCAGAAATTGCATAAGCACTATCATCAATTGAAGATCCACTAGTTAAAACTGTTGGACTGCTTAATGGGGTATAAGTCCCATTGGACTGAGAAAAGACATACTGGCCTGCATTCTGCGACCAAGTAAACTGAAAAAGAAATAAAAACAGGAGGGTTGTAAGTATTTCAATTTTTCTCTTAAATTGAAATGTTAAATTCATAAGTTTTAATAATTAATTAATTTAGAGTTGAATAGTAAATTTATATATTATAAAAAAAAACCATCGAGCTATGTAATAACTGATGGTTTTAAAAAATAAGTAGTAAAATATAGTATTATCTGGATATTTGTATAGGAATTAAAGAAAACAGTTCATTATTAGCTAAAGGTGACTGTACATTTACTTTAGCCCATAGTTGATAATAATAAGTTGTACCATCCGCTAAAGTAGTATCAATGCTTTGATTATGACTTGTAGCCCAAAAATTACCACTACCCTGCTTAGGCGAAGAACTTGCAAAAGAAATTACAGTTCCTGGCAAAGTGGAAGTCATAGAACCTATACTTCCCGCCGATGTAGTAGTTCGGGTAAGAGCTGTTACAAAACCTTGATCATCATTTGGATTACAACTGTAAACAGAAGTATTTACCACATCGGAGCCAACTCTATAAACCAAAGAAGCTTCACCAATTAATCTATAATCAGCTGGTGAAGCAGTTGAAATTGACAAAGAAAAATTTGCATAAGATAAATTATCACCACTTAAATCATCTCTAACAATTAAAGTCCAAACTCCATTTGGATTTCCACCTGCAAAACCAGACATGGTAGTTACTGTAGGTGTAACACCTAAACTTGTTGTTAATGAGCCTTCTGGCTTAGCATTAATAGTAATATTACCCCCACCCCATATTGCAGTAATGTTTGAAGGTGCGCCATCTGTAAAAGTAACATTAAATTGTGTAGCAATTGTACCTCCATTATCAGTTGTTAACTCGATAATTTGTCCACTTGGAGATTGTAGATACAAATCAATATCATTACCATATGTATGAGATAACTGCACATTACAAACCACATTTGAAATAGTACCAGTTACACCAGATACATTTATCGTTTTATATTTTGTAGCATTATCAAAAACTTCACTGGCTGAATTTGTACCAACTACATTTAGTGATGTAACCGTTGAAATGGAAATATTTGGCTCTACTAATGTAGTAGTAGTTGAAGCATTACTAATTTTCGTAGGATTTAAAACACTCATCCAAGACAAGCCATCCCAAAAGTAATAACCCGGAAATAGAATATTCAATCCTGAATTAATCGTTGAAGTATTCCAAACTAATGTTCCAGGTTCTAAAGCTCCACCAGCAGGGTTACTTACTGGTGATGAAGTAAATTTATCGGTTAAAGCAATTCTGGGCAATAAAACACCCATGTTTGATGATGTAACATCTAATCCTGATTTAGGAACAGTAGTTCCAATTCCTACTTGACCCAAGGAAATTAAAGGTATTATTAAAAAAAAAAATCGAATCATATTAAGTTATAAATTAAATTATAAACTTAATATAAAATTGAAATTTAAAAATAATAAAGGAACATATGTAAGGTATGACGTAATAAATGGTTAACAATAAATTAATAAGAAATTCCAATAAATAGTTGCGTAATTCTAATATCAAACGATTTAAACATCTTTCGAATTATTTACTGATAATATTTTTTATTTTATTAAAAAAAAGAGATTTTTTACTGTTTTCTTTTTTGTCACTATAACTATTGTATCCGTAACCATAACCATAACCATAATTATAAGTAGAAGTATTGTTCTGTTCAATCGAGTTTAATAAAATAGACACATTAGACAATTTCTGAGATAGAATTAATTCATTTAAAAAATCAAGTAATTTTTTATCTGTATAGTTATATCTAGTAACATAAATAGTTTGATCTACTAAATGAGATAATAAAAATGTATCGTTAATATAAATAGTTGGCGCACTGTCTATAAAAATATAGTCATATTCCAATTTAGCTTCCTCTAATAATTGCATGAAACGGTCACCACTAAATAAAGTAGAGGGATTTGGAGGTATTGGACCACTAAATAAAAAATCTACTTGATTGGATGAATTTGAATTTTGAACTAATAAATCTTTCCAATGGTTTTCATAACCACTTAAATAAGTAGATAAACCACCTTTTATATTGTTGACATTATTAACATTTACATACTCTGAAAGCCTTGGTCTCCTTAAATCAGCACCAATCAATAAAACTTTATGCTTATAACTTCCTACAGCCAAAGCTAAGTTAGAAGCTATAAACGACTTTCCTTCTCCTAATATTGAAGAAGTTACCAAAAATACTTTACCATTATTTGAATTTTCATTCTTAGAAAACAAATACTTCAAATTAGAATACAAAATTCTAAAGGACTCCGCCATCAAAGACTGATCATTTTCATCTTTAAATGTCTTTTCATTTTCGAAATAAGGAATTTCTCCAACAATAACAGGATCAACAAAATATTCCTTAATATCGTTATTTGATTTAATTTTTGTATCAAATAAAAAATACAAATAAATAAACATAAGGGAACCTCCAAAACCAATCAGAAAACCTGTAAACAAAATTAATTGTTTTTTTGGCTTAATTGGAAAATTAGAAGTCACCGCAAAATCAATAACTTTTATAGAAGGTGTAGTAACAGCATAGGAAATAGCAGATTCTTCTCTTTTTTGCAATAATAACAAATAAATATTCTCTTTAATTTGTTGTTGACGCTCAATACTTCTTAAATTTTTCTCATTTAAAGGAATAGATGAAAATAAAGAATTAAATTTATCATTATTGGCCTTTATTTGATTGCGCTTAATTTTTAGTTGATTGATAAAATTTGAAACGGTTAATTTCAAGTTATTTTCAATAACAATCAATTTGTTTTCTAATAATTGTAGATTAGGATTATTTTTTCCAGCAATTTTTAGAAGCTTTTCACGTTCTAAAACCTGGGTATTATGATTTGAAACTAGACCATTAATAACGTCATTATCTAAGCCAATATTAGAAGGTAATAATTCAAAATCATTATTTTTTGAAATAGTTTCTTTTAATAAATTTGATAATTCTATCTGCGTTAAAATATTGAAATATGCTTCATCAGTTGCTGATTTATTTTCAGTATTTAATCCTGTGTCATTATCAATAAAAGTCAAAACTCTAGATTGTTTGTAATTCTTTTTTGCATTTTCAATACTATCTAACTCTTTAGTTAAATATTTAAAACGATCATCAATAAATTCAACAGTTCGTTTAGAAACGAGTTGACTATCTGAAATACCATCCTCATTGAAACGCTTAACAATTTCATTTAAAACAACTTGAGTTTTAGTTTTATTTCTATCTTCTAAAACAAGCGAAATAATATCTGAATCTTTTCCAACTTGTTCAATTTTAAGTTTAGATATCAAATTATCAATTACTAGTGGAAAAGAATTAATTTTAACTAGAAATTCTGAAATATTTGAATTTAGCAACTTATTTCGATCAACCTCAAACTGAATTGGAATATTATTCAAACGTAAAACAGTACTATTAATTGTAAAATGTTGAACGGTTCCATTATAATAAACATCAATCCTTTTTGGATTAATTAATACTTTAAACTGAAGTTCAGAATGAATTTTAGTATCGGTTTGTAAAGAAGTAATCTTTATAGGCAAATCCCATAATTCTTTGCTATTAAATCTGTCTGTAGAAAAATACTGAGTACATAAATTTAAATCCCTTACCAAAGGAGATAACAAACGATAAGAATGAAGAACCTCAATTTCATTATCCAAATTAATTTTACTCTTAGATGACAACATCGACAAAGGGTCTGTAGGCAAGTTAAATCCTTTGGAGTCATCAATAACTTTTATTTTTGTTTCTGTTCTATAAATTGGACTAGAATACCTGTAGTAAACATAAGAAAATAAAACAAATAGTGAAGAAACTAACAATATTTGTTTCCAAAATTGTGTATACTTTAATAACTCAATTTTGAGTTTTTCTTTTTCATCAATAAATCTCGACATAACTATCTAGTCAATAAAATTCCTGTTAATAACAACGATGCTAGAGATATAAGGATTGATGGATTTCCAATAATACCCGAAGACTTAATTTTTGCATTATTTGGATTTACGATAATTACATCATTAGGCTTAATAATGTATTCCTCTTTAGTAAACCAATCTGTTTTTGTAAAATCTATATTATAGATTCTTTTTCCATTGGGTTGTTCTCTAATCAATAACACTTGTTTTCTATCACCGTAAATTGTTAAATCACCTGCAACCCCAAGAGCTTGAAGAATAGTCAAATTATTTTCAGTAAAATTAAATGTTCCAGCATTTTTAACCTCTCCTAACACAGTAAACTTTGAGTTTACCAACCTTATTATTACGTTTGGCGATTTCAAATGACCTTGATCTATTAACACATTTTTTAAAAACAAAGAAAGCTCTTCTGTAGTTTTTCCCTTAACTTCAATACTTCCTAAAACTGGTAAAATAATTTTACCAGAAGTATCAACCAAGTAACTATTAATTTTAGTGAGTTCTAAATTATTCACATTGTTAACATTACCATCTTGCATAACAAGATTATATGGGACAGAAGATTGTATATCTAATGAAAGAATTTTAATACTTAATATATCGTTCGATTGAATTTTATATGTATACAAAGAGGAATCTAGATTAGAATAATCGGAAACATTTCCTTGATTAAAATAAACAACATCTTTCTTGGAGGCACAGGATTGAAAAAAAATCAAAAGAAGAAAAAGCGTAAGAACACTTAAATATTTAGTAAAACAAGTCATAAAACTGCAGAAGTTTATTAAGTTTAAAATTGAGGACTGGTAGTAACGAAGTACCTAAACCAAGTAATAATATTATTACAAATTGAACATTTACATTTAAATCAGACAGAAACAACGAGCAAATAACTAAAAACAGAGTTTGCAATAACACAAATACACTAATTTTCCAATGTTTAAATCCGAAATGCAAGTACTTGTGATGTATATGATTTTTATCCGCTCTAAACGGACTACAATTCAAAATAAAATATCGTACAAAGCAAATTCTAATCGTATCAAGAATTGGATAAAAAAACAATGCAAAAACTAAAATATTTGTATTTACAGCTAATATTGCTGTTTCTTTAGTTTGCAGCATTTTTAAAGCCAAAAAAGCCATGATAAAACCAACTAACATACTACCAGTATCTCCCATGAAAATCTTATTCTTCTTAGAAAAATTATAATACAAAAAAGCAGATAAAGAACCTAATAAGGTAAAGGATACAATAGCAAAATCATCTTCAGAACGAAACCAAAAAACGATACCGCTAACAAATGAAAAAAATAAACCAACAAATCCAGCTAAACCGTCAATACCATCAATTAAATTAAATGAGTTAATTATAACAATAAAAAAAGCAACTGTCAATATGTTTGAGGTGTAAAAATCTAACTCCCCAATACCAAACAAACCATAGAAATTTTGAAATTTAAAATCATTAAAAAAAACAACCATTGAAATGGCTAAAATTTGTCCAAGGAGTTTAACCTTTGGAGACAGAACCAATAAATCATCTTGAAGCCCTAAAAAAAATAAAATTATTAATGATATTAAAAATAAAAAATTTGGCTCCATGTGGGTAAAGTGCGAAAAAGCCAACAAAGAAATTATAACACCAAAAAAAATAGATATCCCACCTAAATTTGGAGTTTGTTGTATGTGTGAACTTCTTTCATTTACACTAGCAAATAATTTTTTCTTATTTGATATTTCAATAATTATTGGAGTAATAGCATACGACAACAAAAATGAAATTATAATAAATAAAATATGCAACGAGTTATGTGAAATTGGAGTTAACATTTTGAAGTTTTATTATAGATAACACTACAAAATTAAACCAATGTCAACAATCTATGTCAAAGGTGTAACAATTGGACTGAAAAACGAATCAAAAGGTTAAACTGAAAGATAAGTGAAAAGACCATCTAGCTTTCTCTTCGAAACAGGAAGGTTTTTATTATTAGTCATTTCGCAATAAACTCCATCAGATTTATGGATATTAATTACACAATTTAAATTGATAATATACTTATGATGGATTCTTCTAAAAAACTCGGGATCTAAAATTTTATTAAACTCTCCTAAATTTTTTGTGGCAATTTTACTTGTTCCATCCTGTAAATAAATAATTGTGTATCTTCCTTCAGCTTCCAAATAAGAAATGTCTCTAACTTTTACAATTTCAACTTTTTTTACTGATGATATAAGTAGAAATTTTCTGTAAAAAACCTTATCAATTAAATTTGTATTTGAAACTGCTAAGTATTTTTGAAATTTAAATAATATATCACAAATGTTCTGAGAAAAATCTTCAGTTAAAGAATAATAGTATACGCTGTATTTATAGGATTCTACAGCATATTGGCATGAATCAGAAATAATTACAATGAAAGTATTTAAATAAGTTAATTTTTCTAAAAAAATTGCCTCTTCTGATTCTATTTTTTTAAGATTAAAAAAAACCATATCAAACTTACCAACAGTTTTCATTAACTCGTTTGCTTCATAAATTGAAGTACAAGATTGAAAAAAAGAATGTTCATATAAAATAGAGTGTGACAAATTATCAACCAACTCAAAATTCTTATTACTTAACCCCACCAAAAGAATATTTATTCTCATAAATTATTTATTTTTGTCAAATTTAATTTCTGCAACTAACTCAATAGTAGTTTATGTAACAATTGCACACATATGAAAATATATGGCCATATATTTTCATATGTGTGCAATTTAAGGAGGGATTTTACCAAACGATAATGAAGTACTAAATTAATAAAAAAAAACAATATATCTAATAATAAATAGGGTTATTTAAAAAAAAACACTTAAATAATTTTTAATTGACAAAAAATAATAAAAATATAAAATTTTATTAACAATTGTTTAAATTTTAAAAAAAACAATAAATTTGACAAAAATTAAATCCATGTTCTTAAAAATTTCGTAAATAAATGTACTAACTAAATAAATTATAAGATTATGATACGAATTAACTCCCTCCACAATTTTATTGCTTACAACAAAATACTTGAAGATTACAAAAAACTTGAATTCTATTATAGAGAATACGAGGAGAAAAAAGATTATTCAGATAGTAAAGTCCTAAGTATTTTAATTAAAGAAATCAATATATTATTAAATAACATTATTGATAACAAATCGATACTAAACATTGATTCTTCTTAAGATGTAGAAATCATGGACGAAATAAACAACCATTTAAAATCTTTAGAAAACAGTAATAAAACAAAGTTTCTAGAAAAATAGATATTCGTATTAAACCTACTTAAAAATCAGTTAAGCTAATTCTAATATTTATAAGCAAAACTGTTATTTTTAAAAGACTTAATTGGAAACGAAAAACAACTTCACCAATTTCTAAACTATAGAAATTATTAAAATAAACGCCATATTTTTCATTGCAGGCTGTTGTCATTTGTTTTTTTTTAAAATGTGTATAGGCAAAATTATTCTTCTAAAAACATTAAATTAATTTTTTCTAAAAAGCTAATATGCATTTTTTTTAAATGGATTCCTCTAAC
>JACCDZ010046278.1_pt1 | contig 70086 bp, 56 predicted proteins | sample 7449551 | NCBI WGS metagenome assembly JACCDZ01 (sample SAMN15323452, study PRJNA562643) | freshwater metagenome | isolation source: river surface water | place: USA:Blue River Watershed | collected 2017-08-18 | reverse complement strand
TCCATTGGATACTGATAATGACGGAACACCAGATTACAGAGATTTAGATTCTGATAACGATGGCATTCCAGATGCAGTAGAGAAAGGACCAAACGGAGCAACGCCATTGGATACTGATAATGATGGAACCCCTGATTATAGAGATCTTGATTCGGATAACGATGGCATTCCAGATGCAGTAGAGAAAGGACCAAACGGAGCAACGCCATTGGATACTGATAATGATGGAACACCAGATTACAGAGATTTAGATTCTGATAACGATGGCATTCCAGATGCAGTAGAGAAAGGACCAAACGGAGCCACTCCATTGGATACTGATAATGATGGAACACCAGATTACAGAGATTTAGATTCTGATGCCGATGGAGTATTAGATAGTCAAGAACGTTTAGACGGAACTTCTCCAACAAATCCTTGTGATTCAGTTTCTGCTCATAGAACGCTACCTTTAGGAAACGGTTTCTTATCGGGAGATTGTGATGGCGATGGATTATCAAACGAAGAAGAGATTGGATTTAATCCTACTCAACCTCAGGATAATGATAAAAACGGAGTGGCAGATTATTTGGAAGTGACTCATTATTCAGATAAACCAGGCGAACTTGAAGTATACAATTCAGTATCACCAAATGGAGATGGAGACAATGACATTTTTGTTATTAGAAACATTGAGAACTATCCAAACAATACAGTAAGTATTTACAACCGTTGGGGAGTTCTAGTATTTGAAGTGGATGGCTATGGACAAAATGATAAAGTATTCAGAGGTGTTTCTGAAGGGCGTGTAACGGTTCAAAAATCTGAAGAGTTACCAGAAGGAACGTATTTCTATATCTTACGATATGCAAATACATCAGGAGAAGAGAAACAACGTTCAGGTTACTTATACATTAAAAGATAGTTCGTTATAAACGTAATACAGTAAAGAGATGAAAAAAATAGTTTATAGTTTGGTAATTTTGTTAGGGCTGAGTGCATCAGCCCAACAAGAGCCTCAGTACACACAGTACATGTACAATCAATCGGTGATTAACCCGGCTTATGCGGGTTCCTTGGGATACGGGAGTTTATTTAGTTTGTATAGAACCCAGTGGATCGGCTTAGAGGGAGCGCCTAAGACGGTCAATCTTTCGTACCACCAACCACTAGAGAATACTAATTTAGGATTAGGAGGTAATATTGTCCATGACGAGATTGGGCCGAGTACCACTACGAATTTTGCAGTAGATGTGTCGTATACGATACACTTTGAGAACGAGAGCCGTCTGGCTTTTGGTATTAAGGCAGGAGGGCAGTTACTGAACATTGATTATACTAAACTAAATCATTACAATCCAAGTGATGTATCTTTTAGGAACAACATCAACAGTCAGTTTTCACCTAATATTGGAGCAGGATTGTTTTATTACAATGAGAACAGTTATTTAGGATTATCCGTTCCGATGCTATTACAGACCAAAATGTACGATGAGTTTGCGTATTCAGACGTCAATAGAAGACAACACTTTTATTTAACGGGAGGAAGAGTATTTGATGTAACAGATAATATCAAATTCAAACCCGCTTTTATCGCCAAAATGGTTGCAGGAGCGCCGTTACAAGTAGATCTTACAGGGAACTTTTTAATCAATGAAAAATTCACAGTAGGAGTAGCGTATAGATGGAGCGCAGCGCTATCGGCCTTAGTAGGGTTTAAAGTAAATGACCGCGTCTCTATAGGTTATGGATACGATAGAGAGACCACTAGATTAGCTAATTTTAATTCAGGTTCTCACGAGATCTTCTTGCAATTTGATTTGTTTAAAATCAACCAACATATAGAAACGCCACGATTCTTCTAAAACAGAAAAAGATGAAAAAATATATTGCTTTATTACTCTTATTTTCAATAGGATTACAAGCCCAAGACCGCACGCTAAAAAAAGCGGATAAAACCTTTAATAAAGAGTCGTATGTATCAGCGATTCAAATCTATGAGCGTTTAGCCAACAAAGGCATGGGATCAGAACAGATTTATGAAAAGCTGGGAGATGCGAATTACTTCAATGCGAATTACGTAGAGGCCGAGCAGTGGTACACCAAACGCTATGAACTAAAAGGCACGTTTCCAAAAGAGTTTTTGTACCGCTATGGACAATCGTTAAAATCGGCTGGTAAAAACGACCAAGCCAATCAAATCATGGCACAATACGCAAAAGAAAACCCTACTCAATTGCGTACCAAAAGCCAGATGCAAGCCAAAGCCCAACAAAGCATCAAAAAAGGGAGTGATGTCTTTACTGTTGAAAACATCAACACCAATACGAAGTACTCCGATTACAGCAGTACTCTAAAAGGAGATACCCTGCTTTTTGCCAGCGCAAGACCTAGAGCCGTAGGTAACCAAATTTATCAACGAACAGGACAGCCGTTTACCAACTTGTATTATACAGTAAAACAAGGCGATGGCAACTACAGTAAAGCCGAGTTGTATTCCAAAAACACCTTTTCCATATTCCATGAGGCAAGTCCTGTGTTTACCAAAGACGGTAAGACGATGTACTACACTCAAAACGAATTACAGAAAGATCACCAACGAAAAGTAGTTAACGGAAGGTACAAGATTTACAAATCGGTTAAAGAAAACGGCAAATGGAAAAGTCTAGGAGTAGTGCCTATATTTAAGAACGACACTATCCGTGTGGCCCATCCAGCATTGAGCCCAGATGAGAAGACCCTGTATTTTGCCTCAGATGCTGCAGGGACTTATGGCCAATCGGATTTATACAAGATAGAGCTACGTCCTGATGGCACCATTGGCAATCCAGTGAATCTAGGAAGCAGCATTAACACCGAAGCAAGAGAGAGCTACCCCTTTGTAACCAAAGACAACATCTTACTCTTTGCCTCAGACGGTCATCCCGGTCAAGGAGGATTTGATATCTATGCTTTGGACTTGACGCAAGAAGCAGCCTTACCAGTACACTTGAAATCACCACTGAATAGTGCTTTTGATGATTTTGGTCTGAACTGGAACAGACAGACCAATAGCGGAGTGTTTACCTCAAACAGACCAGAGGGACAAGGCGATGATGACTTGTATGTATTTACCAATACCAAACCTTTCTTTGAATTTGATTATAATGCCAGAATTATTGGAAAAGTACTAGATAGAAACACCAATCTTCCAATAGCCAATGCAAGTGTTACACTTTATGATAACAAAGGAAAAGAACTAGGAAGAACTACTTCAAATGACACAGGAGATTTTGTCTTTGAGAAAGTACTTTCGAACGCGACTTACACCACCCAAGCTAGCAAGGAAACCTATTCTACAAATGAAACAAGACCTAGTTTGGCTTTGTATGAAAGAGAAGTGGCTACAACCATACCATTAGATCAAGATCAATACAAATTAGAACAAGGATTGGACTTAGCTAAAGCATTATCATTACGTCACATCTACTTTGATTTAGACAAATCGAACATTAGAAAAGATGCTAAGGTAGAGCTAGAGAAAATAGTAGAAGTACTAACTCAAAACCCAACTATCAAAATTGAGATTGGATCGCATACTGACAGTCGCCAAAGTAAAGCATACAACCAAGCCTTATCCCAACGCAGAGCTAAATCTACAATGGATTATTTAGTGAAACGCGGTATTAATAAAAACCGTTTAACAGCAAAAGGCTATGGAGAAACTCAATTAGTGAACCACTGTTCAGATGAAGTGAAATGTAGCGAAGCAGAACATCAATTGAATAGAAGAAGTACCTTTGTAATTGTAGGGAAATAGACCAATTGAATTATTTATTGCCCTATAGAAAAGCGGCTCACCATTATGGATGAGTCGCTTTTTGCATTCAAAAACTTTTTTTCACAAGAGTTTATTTCGTTTTGGGATAAAATTTCGAAGCGCGCCATACGCAAGCTAACAATGTCTTTTTCTTCTCTAAATATTCAATTGATTTTATTCTACAATACCATAATCTCAAAGAAATACTATAAATTTACTTTTTGAAATTCCTATTCCGGCATAATGAAACAATGTAGAAGTATGCCAAAGTTCCAAATTGAATACCCTTTAAACCAATCTAACCATGAGAATAAAAGTAGTAATTAGTTGTATTTTTTTCTTTTTTGCTACCGCTTTATTGGGACAAAACAATGAAAAACTAGCCCCATCTTTTCGTTTTTTGAAAGAGCGACAACTCAATAAAAGCACTAATTCCGCGATTCCCTCTGTCTATGCAAAGATGGAGTCGAAACGATATAACCGTAGCGCTGGATTGAATGAAACAGGATATAATTGTATCATCTACACACAATTTCCCGAAGTACTGAAAGCGAATGGAATCACCCTAGAAAGTACCCATCCTACTTTTTCGGTAGCTTGGCTTAGCCTAGATCAAATTGCTAAAGTGAGTTCGTTGCCCGAAGTAAGCTATGTGGATGCACCAAAAACAGTAAAGAAAAACAATGATATCACGGTTGCTTCAAGCGGAGCAGCATTATTACACGCAGGAAAATTAGACAACACAATCTACAAAGGAGATGGGGTAATTGTGGCTATAATTGACACTGGAATTGATTGGGACCATCCCGATTTTAGAAAATTAACAGATCAAACAAAAAGTAGAATTTTACGTATTTGGGATCAAACCATTTCGCCAACAACCGGAGAATCTTCCCCGGTAGGTTTTACTTTTGGGGTAGAATATACTCAAAACCAAATTGAAAATGAAATTGACGGAACTCCAGCAGGTTTTGTTCGTGAGAAAGATACAGACGGACACGGAACCCATGTTACAGGTATTGCCGCAGGGAACGGGGCCGCATTAAACTCGAAATATGCTGGTTTAGCTCCAAATGCTGATATTGTCGTTATAAAAGCGGGAGATGGATCTTTTGACACATCAAACATTATTATAGCTTTAGATTATTTGAGAAACTTAGCTACTAGTTTGGGCAAGCCCATTGTCGTCAACATGAGTTTGGGTTCGCAAACAGGGGCGCATGACGGTACAGATCCTTTAGAAGTTGCGATTGATAATTTTACAGATACAGCTTCTGGACGTATTGTAGTTGTAGCGTCAGGAAATGAAAATGGAGAAAACATTCACAAACAACTACTGCTTTCGCCTGGAAGTACTGCAAGTGTTTCTTTGCAAGTTCCCACGACTACTACAACAGATTCACAAGATGTTTTTCAGTTCACAGCTTACGCCAATGATACAAGTACAGTTACAGTAACAGTAACAGCTCCCGATGGCACACAAGCTACTTCTTTGTCTAGTAATGGCAGTTCGGTAATGGCAGGGAACGCCAAAGTGTATCTTTCTAATTTTACTGACCCTGAAAGCGGCGATAAAAAAGTACAGGTGTATGTTACTAGAACGACTACATCGACTGATGTAGCGGGTACTTGGACTATTGCCATAGCAAATACTACAACTAATTCCGTTACGATTGATGGATGGTTGGATGTTAAAGGAGATGATTATGCGAAAATGTCTGTAACTGGTGGCGATAATAATTATTTAGTATCCATTCCAGGATGTGCTAACAAAGCCATTACCGTTGGGGCTTATATGGCAAAAATAGATTGGTATGCTAACGATGGTAAAGGTTACAATTACAAAACAGGAATTCAAGACGATATTGCTGACTTTAGTTCTATTGGACCTAGAAGAGATAATGTTCAAAAACCCAATATTACGGCCAATGGTCAGGCTATTGTTTCTTGTTTGTCATCCGATTCGGGTTTAGCTAACGATTCACCTTATTTGGTGGTTAATGGTTTGTATCGCGTAGAGCAAGGAACAAGTATGGCAACACCAGCTGTGGCAGGTTGCGTAGCCTTGTTGTTGCAAAAAAAACCGGATGCTACTTTTACCCAAATAAAAACCGCCATTACAAGCACAGCAACAAAGGATTCGTTCACCGGATTAACCGACAACAATACTTGGGGAAGTGGAAAGATAGATGTATTTAAGGCAGCATCTAGTTTTTCGTATTGCCAACCCTTATCACGAACTACATATAATTATGAACAGCCTTACGGAAGTTCTGGAAATTACAGCTATGATATAAGTTCCAAAAGAGCAGCAATTCGTTTCACTGCCACATCATCAGGAAATTTAGGAGGGGTTTATCTTAAGACAGTGCGAAACCAAACTCTTACCAGTTTATCAATTGAAGTAAGAACCAATAATTCGGGTATACCTGGAACGCTTTTAGGCTCTCTAGAAGTCAATCCTTCGAAGATGGCCAAAAACAGCTGGAATTATGTTGATTTAAGTTCGGCAGGTATACCGATTACAAATGCGATGGATTATTTTATTGTGGTCTTGCCTGGATCGACAGATACTTTTGGTTTAGGACAAGAAAATGCAAATAGCACCAGATCGTATATTTCGACCAATGGAACGAATTGGACTTCAGTTTTGAATTTAAGAATTCGTCCAGTGGTGTACGGATCTCCTGCAGCTGGGACACCAACTATTGTTTTAAGTTCAGCAAATGGAACGGATAACCAAACTCAATGCAGTAGTTCTCTTATTACTCCTATTACGTATGCTACAACCGTTGTAAACGGCGCTTCTTTCTCTGGATTACCACCAGGAATAAATGGCGTATGGGTGGCAAATGGGATTACGATAAGCGGTACGGCAACACAAACAGGAGTTTATAATTATTCCGTAAAAATAACGTCAAATTGCGACTCTGCAACGGCTACAGGAACGATTACAATCGGCGGAACACCTAACATTAGTAGTATAACAGTTGCATCAAGCACAACGATTACAATTAATGGAAATCATTTTGTAGCTGGAAGTATGCCATCGGTAACAATTGGCGGACAATCGATACCAATTGCCTCGGCTACCGCTACTAGAATTACCGCTACAGTCCCGACAAACTTTACTGGAGGCAATGTAATAGTAACTAATTCTTGTAGTTTGAGTTCAGTAGCATTTCCATATCCGTATGTGGCTCCAACAAATATAAATTTATCGGCTGCTATTATAACTGAAAACAATAGTGTTGGGAGTATTCTTGGGACACTAACTACAACTGATTCTGACACCAACGATACATTTACGTATACTTTAGTTAGTGGAACAGGAAGTTCAGATAACGCTAGTTTTACCATTGCAAACGCTAGTTTGAAAGCGGCTGTTGTTTTTAATGCCGCAACAAAATCGACATACAATCTTCGTATCCGCGTTACTGATGCGGGCGGACTTTCATTTGAAAAAGCATTTGTAATAACGGTAGTTGCCGACACTGATTTAGATGGCGTAAGAAACGACATCGATCTATGTCCAAATACCCCTTCGGGAGTTCGAGTTGATTTTAATGGCTGTGAAGTATTTCTATTACCGTCTGATAATTATACGGTTCAAGTGACTGCTGCCTCTTGTGTAGGACAACAAAATGGAGCCATTAGTGTATCGGCCAAAAATACCGCCTATGTGTATGTGGTAACCATCAACGGCGGTTCTGGAATCGAATTAAATTCAGGCAATAGTTTTAAAAATCAATTTCAAAACTTAGCGCCAGGTTCCTACGAAATTTGTATTACAATTCAAGGGAAACCGAATTATTCGCAATGCTTTACCATGAAAGTAACCGAACCCAATGTTTTAGTAGTTACGAATAAAATGAGCAGTACAGGAAAGCAAGTTACCTACAATTTGAGCGGAGCAAACAATTATAATGTCACGTTTAATGGGGTTACCCAAAACTATACTTCGAATGCAATTACTTTTGACTTAGTGTCAGGCCAAAACACCATTGCAATTTCAACTGATTTATATTGTCAAGGGCAATTTAATGACAGTGTTTTTGTAAGTGAAAAAGTGGTGTTTTATCCTAATCCCGCTCAAGAGCAACTGTATGTATATTGCGCTGGATTAGCACAACAAATAGAGGTAACTGTTTCTACTCTTTCGGGTAAAATAGAAGCGGTATTTTCAAAAGAAGTACCTGAAACCAGAACAATACAATTGGATTTGAATGCATATTCAAGCGGCTTACACCTAATTCATTTGAAAGGGGAAACAATAGACGAAACCATTAAAATAATTAAAAAATAACGCCCCATGAAACCAAGATACAACCTATTAGCAGTTTTTATTTTTACATTTCTATTCTCTTGTGGTGGTGGCGATTCAGGACCCACTCCTGAGCCAGTAATTAAAGCCCCTGGAAAATCAGTTTTAATTGCTCCAGCAAACGCAAGAACTTGTGAAGAAGGAACAAATATAACAACGACCCAAAGCACCGTAAATTTTAGTTGGAATAGTGCTTCAGACACTGAAACCTACGATTTAAAAATCATCAATTTGAACAATCAAGAATCGAGTATCCAATCTGGAATAACAGGAACTTCTGCTACGGCTACCTTAACTCGTGGCATACCTTATTCGTGGACAATTACTTCCAAAAACAAAGGGATTACAACAACTGTTAGCGATACTTGGAAATTTTATTTAGCAGGCAATGGAGTGACTAATTATGCGCCATTTCCCGCAGCGGCAGTAAGTCCGCTATCAGGAGCAACTGTAACACCTACTAACGGGAAACTAACTCTTAGTTGGGAAACTAGTGACGTAGAGGGAGGAACATTGACTTATACGTTATATTTGGACACAGTTGATGGAAAACAAGCGCCTTTGGATGCCAATAAAAATCTAACTTCAAAATCCAAAGAAGTGGTAGTTGCGGCTAATACGATTTACTATTGGAGAGTACTCACAAGCGATGGCGTGAATACTTCAACTAGTGTAGTCTATTCTTTTAAAACGAATTAAAAATGAAAAAAAAGCTATTTATAATTGCCAATGTCCTTCTTTTTAGTGCGCTAAGTTCCATTGGGTATTCCCAAGAAAAAGCAGCTTCAAACGCTTTAACCGAAACCGAAAAACAAACGGGTTGGACCTTGCTTTTTGATGGCACGACCACCAATGGATGGCATTTGTACAATGAAGGCAATATCAAATCAGCTTGGGCAGTTAAAAACGGCGAATTGGTTTGCGATCCCAATACGGATAAAGTACAACGAGGCGACTTAGTTTCAGACAATCAATATGAAAATTTTGATTTCACTTTCGAATGGAAAATTTCAGAAGCAGGAAATAGCGGGGTGTTTATCAATGTACAGGAAGCTCCTGAATTCCCTACTGCGTGGACTACAGGACCTGAATACCAATTGTTAGACAATGCGAATATGCCGAAAGAATACTTACTAGATGGCAAGCATGCTGCGGGTTGTGTGTACAGTTTGTCTCCTTTATTAAATGAAGTTCAGCCGAAACCTGCTGGAGATTGGAATACTTCAAGAATTCTGCAACAAAATGGAGTGATTACTTTTTGGCTCAACGGAATTGAAACAGGCCATGAAGACATGAAAACCGAACGTTGGAAACAACTAATTGCAGGAAGTAAACTCGGAAACTTTCCTTCTTTTGGGAAAGCAGTTCGCGGAAAAATTGCTTTTCAAGATTGGGCAAAAGGAGTGTCGCTTCGCAATATTAAAATCAAAGAAATCAAGTAATTAGTCCATTATTTTCTATAATCCAGAGCGGGTTTTCGGTCGCCCAATAGCGGCGTGTATTTAAAATCAATTCCTCTTTTTTGATTGAGTTCTTCTTTAGCTTTCAAAATAATACTTGGATTTAAAAACAAATCAATTGCAGTCAAGGCGATGGTTTTGGCAGCCACCATCATGCCTTTGTTTCCAATGTCGGTTCCACCAGCAGCAACAGCTTGCCAACTATGTGCTGGAGTACCAGGAACCCATGTAGCACTTCCCATACCAGCCGTTGGAACAGTAAAACTCACATCACCTACATCTGTTGAACCAAAACTAGGATCCAATGTCTTGTAAGGTTGAACCATAGCCGCTTTTTCTAAACTACCATTTTCAATTCCCAAGGATTGGATAATTTGGTTTCCAAATTCTTTTTCCTTTTCAGTATACTGTACACCTCCCACTTTGACTAGATTAGCGTGCATCATTTTTTGCAGTGTGATATTAGGTAACAATTCGTGTGTGCCACCTATGAGTTCGTAATCCATTTTGGTACCAGTTCCTAGAGCAGCCCCTTCGGCGGCTTTGGCAATACGATCAAAAATATCTAAGACCATTTTTCGGTTGCTGTGACGTACATAATAATAGACTTCTGCAAAATCCGGAACAACATTAGGTGCTTTTCCGCCATTGGTAATCACATAATGAATTCGCGCATCCGAAGGAATATGTTCGCGCATCATGTTGACCATCATATTCATCGCTTCAACACCATCCAAAGCAGAACGTCCTTTTTCTGGAGCCATTCCAGCATGTGAAGCGATACCGTAAAATCTAAACTTTGCTGATTTATTTGCCAAAGCTGATCCCGGATTGGCATCATTGGCGTCACCTGGATGCCAATGCAAAGCTGCGTCCACATCGTTAAACAAACCTTCTCGTACTAAATATACTTTTCCCGATCCACCTTCCTCGGCAGGGCAACCATAAAAACGGATCGTCCCTTTTTTCTTATTGGTTTTCAACCAGTTTTTGACTTCGATGGCTGCGGCGGTAGAAGCGGTTCCAAATAAATGATGACCACAAGCATGACCCGCTGCTTTTCCTGCCGACTTTTTCTCTGCAACCGCTTCTTGCGATAAGCCTGGCAAGGCATCGTATTCTCCTAAAATGGCAATTACAGGCAGTCCTTCTCCATATTCCGCTATAAATGCGGTGGGAATTCCGGCTACACCTTTAGTAACTTTGAAACCTTCATTACTTAAGGTTTGTTGCAATAATGCGGCGCTTTTTTCTTCTTGGTAGCCCATTTCGGCAAAGCCCCAAATTTGTTGTGCAATCGCGCTATATACTTCTTTTTTAGCGTCTAAATTAGCTGTGATTTTATCTGTTTTTTGAGCAAAAACTAGTGTGGAGAACACTATAAACAGTATAAAAGAAGATTTTATTTTCATAATGTAAAAACTAATATTTGAAGTATAAATGTACACATTTTTTATATTTAAGTTATATTTTCTCTCCTTTTGGTTAAGTTTGAAATCAATAATCTGATTTATGATTCAAAAAATTCCAATTGACGCCCTGTTGCAATTACGCCAACAAGTGCTTTGGCCAGATAAAGACTTAGAATTCGTGCGTACTCCAAACGACGATCGCGGTATTCATTTGGGTATTTTCATCGAAGGCGAATGGGTTTCTTGTATTTCCCTTTTTATTGAGGAGAATCAACACGCAGTTTTCAGAAAATTTGCCACACTTCCCGATTTTCAAAATAATGGGTATGGTAGCCAATTGCTGCAATACAGTTTTAATTACCTACAACAACTGGGTATGCATTCCATTTCTTGCAGCGCTCGTGTTGAAAAACAAAGTTATTATCAAAAATTTGGAATGCAACCCAACGGTTATCCCTATCTCAAAAATGGCTTGCAGTATGTAACAATGGAGGTGAATTTTGAATAATTTCGGGACATCAAAAATTTGGGTTTTATTAAATAAACTAATTTCATTGTGTGATATTGACGCAATAAATATATATTTGCTATTCGTTTAGTAACAACCAAGATTATTTTTTTCATGAAACTTAAATTTTTAACCGTTTTAGCCTTTTTTTGTATCACAATGGTACAAGCACAACACGCTAGTTTTGAAGCTAGTACGGGTGGATTCTCTTTTATTCCTGCCTTTACCTCAGAAGACCCGCATATTATTGTTAATGCTGGAACGACTAACACTAAAAGACTTTCGTTCCATTTGTTGTCTACTATTCGGTTGGAAAATTTAAATCCAAGGGGCGTAATTTTTATGTCTCGTTACAAATTTATTGACAAAAAATTGAAAGCAAGTTTCGGAATTCACTTGCCTGCAATACAAATCGACGAAAACTTTAATGTTGATACCTTTTTTGCACAAGAAATTATTGCGAGTTATCCTTTATCGGATAAATGGTCTATGGGTTTATTTTATTTGCATGGTGAAGGAAGAAACAACGATTTTAAGACTAATTTTCTAGCTTTAAGCACAACATTAGTTGAAGGGAAGTTTAGTTTTTTAACGCAAGCGTATGGACTTGACTTAGACAGTACTTATGGAGTTTCGGAAACAATTACCTATAAAGTCACTAAAAACATTGATTTTAGAGGCTTTGCCAATAAGACAATGTCTAACGGAAAATTCAACTGGACATTAGGAGCGAGATATAATTTATAAATAGTTTTCTTTTACACTACCAAAAAACCACATATTATGAAAAAACAAATCGTATTACCGGCTTTATTGTTGCTCCTTGGAACACAAATGGAAGCGCAAAAAAAGTGGTCTGAAACTCCCAAAGGAGGTTTCAATCGTATTGAAAATACAGGCGGCCAAACCTTAGGCTATTCGCCAAAATCGGGTGTGAAAATCCTAACGGTTGATGGATTAGCCTTCAAAGATTTAAACAAAAATGGGAAGTTAGATCGTTACGAAGATTGGAGACTACCAGTTGCAGAACGTGCCAAAGATTTGGCTAGTCAAATGACCGTAGATCAAATAGCTGGATTGATGTTGTACAGTCGCCACCAAGCGATTCCTGCTCCTGCGGGTGGTTACTTTGGCGGAACGTATAACGGAAAACCTTTTCCAGAAAGTGGGGCGAAAGCATCTGATTTGTCTGATCAACAAAAGGCGTTTTTAACGACCGATAATTTGCGTCATGTTTTAATGACATCGGTGGAGAATCCAACGGTTTCAGCGCTTTGGAATAACAATGTACAAGAATTAGTAGAAAGCATCGGAATGGGAATTCCAGCCAATAACAGTTCTGATCCACGTCATGGGGCCAATAAAGATTCTGAATACAATGCCGGTTCAGGCGGAGCTATTTCGCAATGGCCTGAAGAGTTAGGTTTGGCAGCCACTTTTGACCCTGCTATTACAGAACAATTTGGAACCATCGCTGCCAAAGAATACCGTGCTTTGGGAATTGCAACAGCATTGTCTCCACAAATTGATTTGGCTACTGAGCCAAGATGGAACCGTTTTGTAGGGACTTTTGGCGAAGACCCAAAATTGGCTACTGATATGGCAAGAGCTTATGTAGACGGATTTCAATCGTCACCAAAAGCCATTGCAGCTTACGAAGGTTGGGGTAATCAAAGTGTGAATGCGATGATCAAACATTGGCCTAGTGGCGGACCTGAAGAAGGCGGTCGTGACGGACATTTTGCCTATGGAAAATTTGCCGTTTATCCAGGGAATAATTTTGAAACGCATTTAAAAACATTCCTTGATGGAGCGTTTAAATTAAACGGTGGTACCAAAAAAGCTTCGGCAGTGATGCCTTATTATACGATTTCGTACAACCAAGATAAAAAATACGGCGAAAATGTAGGGAATGGATTCAGTAAATTCATTGTTACTGATTTATTGCGAGATAAATACGGTTATGACGGAGTGGTGTGTACAGATTGGTTAATTACGGGTGACGAAGGAAAAACACCAGACGTTTTTGCTGGAAAATCTTGGGGTACCGAGAAAATGACTATTGCCGATAGACATTATAAAGTAATGATGGCGGGCGTAGATCAATTTGGGGGCAACAACGATATCAAACCTGTTTTGGAAGCCTATCAAATGGGCGTAAAAGAACACGGACAAGCCTTTATGCGCAATCGTTTTGAGAAATCAGCGGTGCGTTTGTTGTTGAATATTTTTAGAGTAGGTTTGTTTGAAAACGCTTATTTGGATCCTGAAGAAACCAAAGCCATCGTTGGAAAACCGGAATTTATGAAGGCGGGTTATGATGCCCAATTGAAATCGATCGTTTTGATTAAAAATCACAATAAGACCTTGCCAATTGCCAATGGAAAAACGGTATATGTTCCTAAAAGAACGACTCCGCCTGGGCTGAATTTCTTTGGCATGCCAACACCAGAAAAAACAGAATATCCAGTGAATTTGGATTTGATTAAAAAATATTACAATGTAACAGACGATCCCACAAAAGCTGATTTTGCCATGGTATTTATCAAAAGTCCAGTTAGTAATGGGTATAGTAGAGCCGATAGAGAAGTAGGAGGGAATGGCTATGTGCCAATTAGTTTACAATTGAAAGACTATACAGCAACTGAGTCTAGAGCGCAAAGTATTGCTGCTGGAGATCCGGTTATTGATCCAACAATTACCAATCGTTCGTACCTGAATAAGACCTCAAAATCGAATTCATACCCTGATTTAAATACCATTTTAGACACCAAAAAAACGATGAATGGGAAACCAGTAGTAGTAGCGATTACTGTTTCTAATCCAATGGTTTTTGGCGAATTTGAAAAAGAAGTGGATGCTATTGTAGGGGAGTTTGGAGTACAAATGGAAGCTTTATTGGATATTGTTTCTGGAAAAACAGAACCTTCGGGATTGTTACCTTTACAAATGCCGATGGATATGACAACAGTTGAAAATCAGTTGGAAGACGTGCCTCATGACATGATTCCATATCGCGATTCCAATGGGAATGTCTATGATTTTGGTTTTGGATTGAACTGGAAAGGCGTAATCAAAGATGCTAGAACCGAAAAATACAGTGTAAAAAAATAAGCGAATTCAAAAGCCATTTACAACAATGTAAAGGGCTTTTGTTTTTTCAATCAATTAATCAACTACTTTTATAAGTAGTAACTAACAACCAACACTTATGAGATTAGTAAACACCTTAATTTTTGCCCTTTTGATAGTTACAAGTTTTGGCCATGCACAAACAACGGTTTCGGGCAAGGTGTTGAATCATAAAACCAAACCCGTTTCAGGCGCAGTATTGTATTTGGACTCCACGGCAACTAATGTGATTACCAATAAGTCGGGAGGATATAGCTTAATTGTCCCGGATAGTATAAAAAACATAAAGGTTTATTCTAAAAAATTGGGTTGGTTGAGCAGTGCTTACGCCAAAGAATCAACCATGGACTTTATGTATTTAGATACGGCTCCAGCCGACCAATCCTTAACACCGCCTAATGGATTAAATCCTGATAAAGACAAAACTACCGTTTCATTTCGAACTATTTACGACATGATGCGTGGGCGAATTGCCGGCGTTGTCGTGCAACAAGACAATACAATTATTGTAAGAGGAATAAATTCTATCAGAAACAATTCAGAACCATTATTTATAGTCGATGGAAATTTTGTCCAAAGTATTGACTTTGTTGTGCCCAATGAAGTAAAAAGCATTACTGTTTTGAAAGATGCAGAAGCATCCATCTACGGTTCAAGAGGAGCGAGTGGTGTTATTGTAATCAAATTGAAAAAATAACCTCCTTTTATTAGTCTGATTTAGTGCCAATTCTCATTACTTTCATTTCAAACTCTTCTCTTATTCCTTTGGCTTTGCTTTTTATTTGTGAACGATAGTTATAAATCGTGGAGGGAGAATAGCGAAGAAAGTCGGCAATTTTAGCACTGTCTTTAATGCCAAGACGAATCAAGGCAAAAATCCGCAACTCAGGATTTAAAAGTTCCCCTTTTTTGACAACTAAAGTTTCTGGTTCTGTCAATAAAGTTTTGAACTCTTCCACAAAAGTGGGAAAAAGTTGGACAAAGGTTTGATCAAATTGCGAATAGAATTCTTTCAATTCTTTGTCGATAAACGCTTTTGATTTAACGGTACTGATTAAGTCGTTCACTTTACCAGCAGTCGCCATTACTTTTAGTTTTTGGCTATACTCTTCCATTTTTCCAATATAAATGGAACATTGATCCATATAGCGCCCAATATAAATTTCTTTCAGTAAACTCGTTTCGGCAAGTGCTGAATTCGTTTGATTTAATGCCGTGTTAAATCCCTGTAATTGTTGGTTTGCAATTGAAAGTTGGTGATTTGCTTGTTCCACATTTTTTTGTGCTTTAGCCAGTTTGTTCATTTGTTTGAAGAGCAAAATCAAAACACCAATAAGAAACAAAGACAAAATACTAACGCTAATCAAAAAGACAATTAACTGCGATTGATTTGACTTGTTTTTGGCTTCATAACTTTCGTTAATGATGGGTAACATTTTTGATATTTCGTAGGTACGTAGTTTAGAATTGCAAAAAACTGCATCGTCAAGAGAACGTTTTGTGTATTCATAGGCGGTTTCGATTTCTCCTTCTTCATGCAACAACAAAGCTAGTTTTCGCAAAGAAATATTTTCTTTTTTTACTAATTCCAAGTCTGAAATGGCTGAAATAGCGAGCCATTTTTTCTCTTCTTCTTTCGATTTTCTGTACCGAAAAGATTCCGATATGATATAAGCGATAACCGCTCTATTAGGGTCAGTTTTTGGAGTTCTATTAAAAACAGGAAACAATAATTGATAGGCTTGCAGGTATTTTTTTTGATTTAGCAATTGGCCTGAAAGGGCAATATAGTATAGCGTTTCGTTTTTAGGCAAATGTGCAATTGCTTTGGTTCGAAACAACTTAGATTGCTGGATGTATTTCTTTTTCTCATCAGCGTCATTGGCATAATTGGCTAAGCCGCCATATACGTTCTCTTTAGTCCAAAAAAAACGTCCTTTTTCTGTAGGCATTATTTGGGACTCAACACTATTTAGAACAGCTAGGGCTTGGTCATAAGTACCTAAAGTGGTTAAGATAGAAGCTAAATCAAATTGGGATTGGTGTAATTCTTTTTTAGTCAATAAAGTTGCGGTTCTTACCGCTTTTCTGGCATACACAAGAGCCGAATCAGATTGATAGGATCTGTACTCATGGAATAAGGTAGTGTATATAGTATAACGAACTTGCGCAGTAGAGGTTTCGGATATAGTGTTTTTAAGATTACGAATTCGATCGTTTTTTATTTTTAAATACTCTTCAGATTTGGCTAAGCTGAGGTCCAGTTCTTTTTTAAAAAAGGCAAAGTCTTTTTGTGCGAACATTACGCTTGAAATAAGAAGAGTACTGAAATAAATCCAATTTTTAAAAAAAGAAAAGTTCATAATTAGTGTTATCTATTGTAAAGTAGTATCAAACAGGATTCATGAGTATAATCTCAATGCTATAAATTAAGATACGCCTTTTGAACCTGCAATGTATGAAAATCTAATAAGAACAAAGATAAAGACTAAGTCGATCACATTAGCTCCAGTAGTTGTTAAAAAAAATCCGTTTTCATACTATTGAAAACGGAAATTAAATGTGTTATTCACATTAATTGAAAAGAGTGGGGACACTTTTACAGTACAAAGGTACAACTTAATTGGATTTATTTATCGATTTGAATTTTTGTTGATTTTTTATAACCTAACAGAATGAGTAGTAAAAAATCTACTTTATTTTCAAGCTAGATATTAAATTGGAAATGTAAAAACAACCCTTTTTTGAAAAAATTCAGGAAAAAAGTTAATTTTTAGAGGGTTTTCAGTAGGCGGGTGCTAGTATTTAAAATTATTTAAATAACTGAAAATCAATTTTTTAAATTAAAAATAAACATTAAATCAACCAATAAATAGTTGCTGATCTAAAAAAAATTTAAAAAAAAATCAAAAAGTTGTAAAATCACAACTTTTATTAAAATGATATGAATTTACTTTGGCATATGAAAATCAAGAAAACATAACTCGATCTAAACAGTTAGTTTTATTTGTGTTGGATTTAAAAAAAAAGATTGATAATTTAAAAAAAAATAATGATTAGAAAAGATGTGGGGACATTTATAACAGTATGCATTTTTAATTAAATCATGTAGTGTTTTTCTAATCATTTCCCGTGACAATTTACTTTAGTATTGTCGATTTAGTTTCAACAATCACAAATGTCACGGGAAACCAACCACCATACCGGCTAACCTCTTGCCGGTATGGTTTTGGTTTTTTTGGACAAAACTTAAATTTTATAAATGAATATTTTAAAGTACATCATTAACGAAGAAAATATTCCAATTATTTTTAGTGAAACGATTAGTCATCAAGACATTCTTCAAAAAGGGATTACCGCTGGGTATTTAATATTAAATTACGAGGTAGAATCAAATACTTTTTATGTCAAGTGTTTTGGTCAAAGTACTACGATGAATTTAAAACCATCTGATCGAGACGAAGCGATTATCTCCGCCTATTTGAATAGTCAATTTATCAATACAATCCCTTCTTCAGAACTTCTAGGTTTTGATTTTGTATAAAGGATTTATTTTTTCTCTTTGCTTATTATTTTACTCAAATAAGTAGTGTCTACTCCAAGAAATGAGGCCAAGTGTTTTTGACTCAGTCGAGAAAAAATAGCAGCTTGTTTTTCAAAAAGATAGCTGTAGCGGTTTTCAGCACTCATAAATCGCAAGGCACTTGCTTGTTCTTGGTAATCACAAAGTTTATCAAACAATTCATGATTTGCAAATAAGGCCGCTTTATGGTTGTTTTTCATGATGAAATCAAGAGTAGTTTTCTTAATCGAAATAATTTCGCCATCTTCAAGCGCATCAATATAATGCTCGCTGGGTTTTTGTTTGTGGTAACTACTAATTGAGGTAATGAATTCTCCTTCTTTTACAAACCAAGTATTCACTTCTTTACCTTCATTAATTATGTAAACGCGTAGTAATCCTTTTTGGACATAAAAGATTTCTTTACATATCTCTCCTTCACGTAATAGAATTTCTTTTTTAGCAATTTTTTTGGTAAACATTAAAGAAACCAATTTTTCAACTACATGACGTTCTTTTTTTTGAAAGGAAATACCAGATTCTAGGACTTTTTCTATGATATTCATGATAGGGGCAGATTTAATTTTTGATGCGGTTATATTACTTTTTTTATGTTATTTACTTCTTTATTATTTTTATAATTATTAATTATTTTGCTCAAATAAGTGGTGTCCACTCCTAAATAAGACGCGAGGTGTTTTTGACTAATTCGCTCTAGTATATCGCTTTTATGTGTTTTTAAATATTCGTATTTTTTTTCACCCGTCATTAGTCGCAATACGCTAGCTTGAGTTGCAAATTCAGCAATATTTGCCATTAATTCATTTACAGTAAATAAAGCTAATTTGTGGTTATTTCTCAACAATAGTAACCAAGTTTCTTTTTTGATTGTCATAATAACACAATCTTCCATTGCTTCAATGTACTCTTCTGAAGGAATTTGATAGTGGAAACTATGGCAAGCATAAACAAACTCCCCCTCTTTAACAAACCAAGTATTGATTTCTTTGCCATCTTCATTAATAAAGTAGACTCTAAGGAGTCCTTTTTGAACATAAAACATTCTGTCATTTACTTCTCCTTCCTTAAGTAATAGCTCTTTCTTTTTAACTTTTTTGCTAAAAAGGAATGAGGCTAACTTTTCTAATAAAAAAAGGTCTTTTTTGGTAAAAAACCGATTGCCTTGGAGTGCTTTTTCTATGATATTCATTTTAGGGTCGGAATTATATTATTAATACTGTTTTTTACTATTGTTATTATCTTCAGGAGTTCTAAATTGATTTACAATTTTACTAAGGTAGGTACTGTCAACACCAATATAAGAGGCCAAGTGTTTTTGGCTTAATCGTTCTAAAATTTCGGGCTTTCGTTCTTTGAGAAAAAGGTACCGCTTTTCGGAGGTCATATAGCGTAGCATATCGCATTGATCAGAATATTCACAAAGGTTGCTGAATAGTTCATCTATAGCAAATAAAGCAAATTTATGATTGCTTTTCAAAACCATGTCCACCACATCTTTTCGGATGCTCAATACCACACTATCTTCTAATGCCTGAATATATTCAGTAGTTGGTTCTTGTTTGTGAAAACTTTTAACCGATGTGATAAATTCTCCTTCTTTAACAAACCAAGTATTCACCTCTTTATCGTCATTAAGTAGATACACACGAAACAACCCAGATTGAACATAAAAAATATGTTTGTTTACATCTCCTGCATGTAAAATATGATTCCCTTTTTTAATTTTTTTGGTAAAAGGCAACGTAGCTAATTGTTCAAGAAGTGGAATATCTTTCTTTTTAAAGAATTTTTCAAGTCCAATAACGCGGTTGATAATATTCATGGTATATAGTATTTAGTATACAAGTTCACTCTTTATGACTTGCAATTATTTTATTCAAATAAGTGGTTTCTATGCCCAAGAAAGAAGCTACATGCTTTTGACTCACTCGCTCCAGAACCTCAGGGTTTTTCTTTTTCAAAAACTCGTATTTTTTTTCAGCAGATAGAATGCGTAAATATTGACATTGTTCACTGTATTCGCATAACTTTATATACAATTGTTTAATAGCAAAAAGTGCTAATTCATGATTGTGTTTGAGTACCATAGTGTATGTGCTCTTTTTGAACGATATAATTTCACAATCTTCTATAGCTTGAATGTATTCTTCGCTAGGAGTTTCATTATAATAGCTATGTACAGAACTTATAAATTCATTTTCCTTAACAAACCAGGTGTTGATTTCTTTTTCGTCGTGGACCATATACACTCGTAACAGGCCTTTTTTTACATAAAAAATACGATCGTTGATTTCACCCGCGCTAAGTAAAAATTCTTTTTTCTTGTATTTTTTACTTAAAAGAAATTGGGCAAATTTTTGAATAAAAGAAAAGTCGGATTCTTCAGGTGCAAGCTTTGGGTCTTTTTTGTCAGATTGAAATTTCATGGGTAAAAGATTTTGGGTTTGGGTAAATGGAAACCGGTGGTAAAAACAATTATTTTTAGCACTCAAAGTACTATAAAATGCTTAATAAGCCGATAAACACCACAAATATATTTAAAATAATTCCCCTTTTTTCAAAAAGTTGTGATTTTGCAACTTTTTATAAAAAACAGAGAATTATTTTTGGTCAATTAAAATAAAAAGTAGTATTAAAACAATTAATTAGCAATAAGTACAATAGGATGGTTTCTAAATTTTTTAAGATAAAATCAAATTTACCCATCGTGCCTGAAAGCGAAATACTTGTTTTTTATACAATGATACAAAAAATGAAAAAACGACATCCGCACATAAATCCGGAAAAAATAGTAAAGAAACTATATCCTTATTATTCAATAAAGAAATAGTTAAAAACGATTTATTTATAATTCAATTGTGTTGCCCCTAGACGAAGATCCCAAATCTTTAGAGTTGACCATGATTGAACTAGCCTACATAACGGCTAGTTTTTTGGTCAAAAAATCAAGGTATCAACAACTTTAATTAAATATTATTCAACAAAAGGCAATATATTCATTGTTTATATTAACATTTTTTAAAAAACCTATAGGGATGTTATTGGGATTTAGAGTTTTACTAAATTTGCACACTTTTATTTTGTCAACAATTATGCATAGAATTATTTTATTTTTATTTTTTTGTACAACTGTTTGGTCTCAGAAAATCCACCATCAAGTGGTTTCTTCTCAGGGAGTTACGCAAAAATTGCCAAATGGAATGATTGTTACCCAATCTGTTGGGCAAGCAAACGCCGCCATTGGAAATTTTAAAAACAACACCATGGCTATCGGCCAAGGGTATATACAAAGTTACGGCAAAGCCAAATTTACTAGCCCAACAAAAGTTGTAGTGTCTCTTCTGGCCTATCCTAATCCAGTAGTGGACCAAGTACATTTCAAGTTTTCTTCTAATGTGGGCACAACAGCTATCATTAGTCTATTTGATAATAGAGGACGTTTGGTTCATTCCGAAAAACAAGCCATTGATCAAGAAGCAGTCTCGCTCTCATTAGCGTTTCTTGCTGAAGGGGTTTACTTTGCTAAAATAGAAACCAAAGACCATCACTTTTCTACAAAAATTTTAAAATCAAAATGAAAAAATTAATTTTCACATTACTCTTTACTTTGACAGTAAGCGGAGTTTATTCTCAAGAAATTTATTTTTTGACGGGAAAAAATTATACCAACTACCAATTGCGATATAATGGATCCGAAACGGTAAATAAACTTGATAAAATCGGATCAGGAAGCAGTTACGAAATTGGACTGGCTATACCAATTAAAGTACAGCGTTTAGCATTTGATAACAACCTAGACTATATTGTAGGGTTGAATTTGAATCAATTCAATGCCAGTGCTGGCAATCAAAACAATCATTACAGTTGGGACACCGAGTACATTGGGATTACCAATGCGCTTAAGTTTTCTTTTGTGCAAACAGACCATGTGGATATTGCACTAAAAGGAGGATTTACTACATCAACCTTATTGACCGGAAATCAAAAAATAAACAATTCAAAATTCGACCTAGACAATCAAAAAGATTTTAACGGTATCATTATGAGTCCGTTGTTAGGTCTTCAAGCAAAATGTAATCTATCAGAGTACGGCTATCTTAGTTTAGGATACAACTACTCAAGAAGTTTTAGTTTGACTAACACAACAGATAAAAAATTGTCCTTTTTAAATCACCAAATTGTATTTGGAATTTCATTTGAACTGTATTAATCAAAGCATCATGAAAAAAATCATTACACTTTTAGTTTTTATAGTAACCAGCTCGGTATACGCCCAAAATTCAGGGATAACCTACCAAGCCGTAATATATAATCCAAGTTCTGAAATCCTACCTGGAAATAACAATCCGAATGTAGTTTTAGCAGAGAAAAATATTTGTTTGCGATTTAGTATTTCTGATGCGAACTCCAGCATAGAGTATCAAGAAGTACAAAAAGTGAAGACCGACGAGTTTGGTATGGTTAACCTAATTGTAGGAGATGGCGATCAAGTGAGTGGCTATGCCGCTAATTTTGATGCAATCATTTGGAATAGCAGCAATAAAAATTTAAAAGTTGAAATTGATACTAATGGGAATTGTACCAATTTTATTGAAATCAGCAATCAAAAATTTGCATCGGTTCCTTTTGCATTTGCTTCTAAAGTGGCCGAAACCGTTTCGGGAATTGTACCTATAGTTAATGGCGGTACTGGCGCTGCAACAGTGGCTGGTGCCAAAACTAATTTAGGTTTAAACAATGTCGATAATACTTCCGATTTGAACAAGCCCGTTTCAACGGCTACACAAACCGCTTTGGATGCTAAAGCACCATTAGCATCACCAGGCTTTACGGGAATACCAACCGCTCCAACCGCGGCGGCTGGAACCAGCACGACTCAAATAGCAACAACGGCTTTTGTAAATGCAGCACTTGCTACAGCAGCATCTCCTGACGCAACAGCCACACAAAAGGGAAGAATACAATTAGCAGGAGATTTAGGTGGAACGGCAGATGCGCCAACTGTACCTGGATTAGCCAATAAAGAAAATGCAGCGAATAAATCTACTGATATTAGTTTGGGGAATAGTGATATTTTATTTCCTACTCAAAAAGCAGTAAAAACGTATGTAGATAATCAAGTGAGTGCTGGGGCTGCAGATGCTGACACTACTAGAAAAGGAATAGTACAATTAACAGGTGATTTAGGTGGAACCGCAGATGCGCCAACTGTTCCAGGTTTGTTATCTAAAGAACCTACAATTACCGCTGGAACTATCTCTCAATATTACAGAGGTGATAAATCATGGCAAAACTTAGACAAAACAGCTGTTGGGTTAAACAATGTAGATAATACATCAGATGCAAATAAACCAGTATCAACGGCTACGCAAACGGCATTGAATGCTAAAGAAAATACAATTACTCCCGGAACGACTGCACAATATTGGCGAGGTGACAAAACTTGGCAAACTTTAGAAAAAACAGCTGTTGGTTTAGGTAACGTTAATAACACTGCAGATCTTGATAAACCTGTTTCAACCGCTACGCAAACGGCATTAAATGCTAAAGAAAATGCAGCAAATAAATCAGATGTTACTACCTTAGGATTAAGTGATGTCTTATTCCCAACTCAAAAAGCAGTTAAAACTTATGTTGATACAGAAATAAATGCTAAAGCAACCCCTGATGCAACTGCTTCTGATAAAGGTAAAATTCAATTAGCTGGTGATTTAGCAGGTACGGGTTCGTATGCAGCAAGTCCTGTAATAACAAATAATGCTATTTCTACCAATAAAATTGCAAATGATGCAGTAACTACGGTAAAAATTGCCCCAGGATCTACTAATTCTGTTTTAGTTACAGATGCTACAGGAGTAGTGGCTTGGTTGGATAAAGGTGCATTTGGTGCAGTAGCTGATTTAGCTAGTATAGAAGGGGTAGGAACAACAGCCAATCCTTTTAAAATTAAAGATTTAGGAGTTATCACAGCTAAGTTAGCTAATGGAGCCGTAACAACAGTTAAACTTGCTGATGATGCGGTTACCAATGCTAAAATTGGGGAAATAATTGCTGTTGAAAATGGTGGAACAGGATCCAATATGGCAACCACTGCTGGTTATGTAAAACAGGCAACCACAGGAGCCAATTTTTCAACTGTATCAACTATACCAGTTGCAGATGTTGATGGAGCTGTTAGAAAAGTTAATGGTGTTACACCAGATGCTAATGGAAATGTAGCGGTGATAATTGGAAGAGTATTTACAGGAACTACTTTCAACCCAAATTCAGCAGCTTCTGTGATTGCAATAAATAGTGGTCCGAATCCCATAAAAGAGTCAGACATCTATATTGTTTCAGGTCAATCAGGAACTCCAAATGATAATGGTCGTACATTTATAAATGATGGCACTAATTGGCTTGAAATTTCTACTAATGTTGCAGCATTGGAAAGTACATTTGTTAAATTATCAGGAAGTACTATGGCAGGAAATTTGGATTTTCCTACAGGTAAAAAAATTATTATAGCTGATGCACCAACAGGTAGTACTGATGCTGTAAATAAAGCCTATGTAGATGGATTGGTAACTTCATCTGCAACACCTGACGCAACAGCAGCAGTAAAAGGTAAAATACAATTGGCAGGAGATTTAAGTGGAACCGCAGATACTCCTACGGTTCCTGGTTTAGCAAATAAAGAAAATACCATTGCCACTGGTACTACTTCGCAATATTGGAGAGGTGATAAAACTTGGCAAACCCTTGATAAATCAGCTGTAGGATTAAGCAATGTGGATAACACAGCTGATATTGATAAACCTATATCTACTACTGTACAAAATGCTCTAAATGCTAAAGAAGATACAGCTAACAAATCTACAGCAACTACTTTAGGTACTAGCGATGTGTTATTCCCTACCCAAAATGCAGTTAAAACTTATGTAGATATTCAAATTACAAATGCTACACCAGATGCTACAACTACTTCAAAAGGTAAAATACAATTGGCAGGAGATTTAGGCGGAACAGCCGATGCGCCTACTGTACCAGGTTTAGCTACTAAGCAAGATGCCTTAACGCTAACCACAACAGGCTCTGGAAACGCTACATTGACTGGAGCTACATTGAATATTCCACCACAAAGCAATAAGACTCCTTTTAATTTACAAGGAACAAATACAGACGTAGGCGATAATAAAACAGACAGAATTTGGAGAACAGGTGGTATAATGTTGGGGGATGGAGTATCTTCAACTACGAATTTTAATGGTTATTTTTTTGCTAGAGGAAATATGGTTACAAATCCAACAATATTTGCCTTTGAAAATACTCAAACAGCGGGTACAGGTATTTTTGTAGGAAATGGTGGAGGATCAAACTTTTTGCCTAATTTTAGAATGAGTTCAAGCAGTACATTTAGAAGTATTATGATTGGAGAAATCCAAACAGATTCTGGCTCTGATCCAGCTTTACAATTTAGAGCCCAATTACAGGGTCTAGGTCCTATAGTTAATAGACCCACTTTTACATGGGTAAATGGAGGCGTAGGAGGCACTGAGCAAATGCGGTTAACTGCCGATGGAAGATTAGCAATTAACAATACAGCTCCAATTGGTAGATTAATAGTGGATGACAAATCTTATATTACCAATCTTCCTGCATCAACAGCAAATTTGATGGATAATACTACTTTTAGACCGCATACACGTTTTCAAAATACCGTTGGCGCTAATAACAATGCATTAAGTTTATATAGTACAACTGCAGCATGGGGCATTCAATCACATAATTATACCACAGGAGCTGCGTTACCTTTTGTGCTTCAGCCTGCGTCTGGATTCGTGGGGGTAAATATTCCAAATCCTGTAAGTACTTTTGCAAATACATCAACTGTTATAAGTGGTTCAAATATATCAAGCGCTATTAATGGTGGATTTACTTGGGTTGCCTCAGGAACGGGTTTTGCTGCTGGAATATACAATGCTAATGCAGATGGAAATGGTTTTCTTATTAAAAACAATGCTACTGGAGCAACAAACAATGTATTAGAAGTAGCTACTGGTACTCAAAACACTACAGTTAATTCATTATTGAATGTTAAAGGTAATGGAAATGTAGGTATAGGAACAAACTCTCCAATTTCTAAATTTGAAGTTAATGGATCAGCTACCAATACAGCCGCCTTTAACAATGGTGGATCTGCTACTGCAATAGCTTTTTCTATGAGTAATTTAGCCTACACCACCTTAAGTCCTCAGTTATTTGCATTAACAGGAATTAAAGATGGAGGAACCTATACCTTAGCTGTTCAAGGACCTACTCAAGGAACATCAACATTTATTGCTCCTGGGTTTACTTTCAGGTATGTAAATAATGGACCTTCTATTGCAAATACCCATACGTTATATACTTTTGTAGTAATGGGTACTACTGTTTATGTATATACAACAATAGGATTTACACCATAAAACATGAAAAAAATAGTTTTAGTATTTTTAGTTTTTTGTGAAAGTTTATTTCTTAATGCACAAGTTGTAGGTACCCCTTATGGGGTCTCTCAAAAGCAAGAAGTTTTATTACTAGATTTATTTCCAAGCTATACGCCCACTTTTGCGTTTAGCACCAGAAAATTAAGAGCAAATTATACAGGTCCAGCTATTCGATTGTATCGCGATACTGATCAAAGTGAGGTAGATGTTGCTTTTGATGCAAATGGAGTGGTTAGCGCTACTAGTGAGGTAACATTCGTAACAAGTGGGTCAAGTGGAATTGCTGTTGGAACTACAAGCACTTTGTCTGTTTATAAAGGCAGTAACGAATTGTACTCAAGTATTTGGTATGACCAAGGCGCTAATGCCAATCATGCGCTCCAAAATATACCAAGTTTACGACCAATTTTTGAATTGGATGTAGCTGGAAATTTAAATCAATATAGCGCCTTGCGTTTTACAGGAACTTCAAGACATCATTTAGAAGTAAATCAACCTATTGAGAATTTATTAGGTAATGTTTCTGGTACAACCAATGGATTGTATGGTTCTATCGGTTTAATTGCTAAACCTACCATTTCATCCTCTGAATTAAATAATAATTCGTTTGGATTTTTTAATGCTGGTGATAGCAATTTAAGATGGTCTGTTCATTTGAATTGGCCAGGAGGTGGATTATTTACGGATTTTGGAGATTCAAGGGACGCAGGAAGAAACTTTGTAAATACTTCCAATGAGAATATTTACAAGCAGTATACCTTTGTACGTTATCCAACCACAAAATCGGTTCGTTTTAGCGGTCGTAATGGTCACGGTAGTTTATCCATTAATCAAACCCTCAATACGGGGAATGGAATACAAGGTGGTTCGTTTGGTATCGGAGTAACTTTAGGAAATTTAACTACTCAAAACGGTTATTTTGGGTATTTTTCTGAATTTGTATTGTATAAAGAAGCTTTCACCCTAAGTGAAATTGTGAGATTGGAGTTGAATCAATTAAATTTTTGGAAATGTACTAATTGATTTTCAATAGTATTACAATACGTATTCTGACGATTTTATGTTATATTTACAGAGTAAGATTTAAATTAATTTTCTAATTAATTGATTTTTAATTTTGGTTGAAGTATAAATAACTTAAATCCCAATAGAATATGTTTTTTGCCCCCCAAAAATCCAATTTCGAGTATCGAAAGCTACTCCATTTTTCCCTAATCTCGGCTATAGTAGTATTTCAGTTGGTGGTTTTTTTTCTTGTTTATAACGAAACAGAGAATGAAGCCAAACTAGCAACCATCAACAATGAGTTGCGCCAACTCTCTGCCATTAAAAAGGTACTTGAACGATCCAAAGCGACCCACAGGGAGGCGCAGCGCAACCTTAAAAATTATGTTGCCACACATCAAAAAGGCTTTTTAACTTCCTTTCAAGACAACACCAAGACCTTATTGGTTGCTATGGATTATATTCATAGATCATCTAATGCATCACCATCTTGGAAAGCCTTTTTAACAAAAGATAAATCGGCCTTACACCACCAGCAGCGGTTGCAACGAGAGCTAGATTCTATTCTAGCTGTTACGCTTTTCAAGAAACCAGTTAAGGCGGTTGCATCAGCCTCTTTCCAACCCTATAATTTTAAAGATGTTTTAAATAGTATTCAAGTCGAATCCACTAAAGAAGTAGATACCCTTAAGAAAAAAGGGTTTTTTTCTCGAATGGGAAGTGCAATTGCAGGAAAGGTAGACGTGCAAAAAGAAAAAGTCAATGTATTGGTTACCATGAAATTTGGTAAAGAAGTAAGTACAGGCGATGTCGCTTCACAATTGGCTAAGGCATTTGAAACCACCAATTCGTATTACGCAGCAACTTTTGCAAACATGCAGTCAAAGCTGCAATTCCAATTGAACTCGCAATCCCAAAAAGAAGCTGCTTTTGCCGCTTTCAATTTGCAAGTGTTAGATTACAGCGCCAATTTGGTAGCTAATTATGAGCAAAGCCTAACCGATTTTAGTACCCTACTTGCAGCACGCTACGACCGCCAATATATCGATAATAAAACAAATAGAAACTATGCCATTAGTGGCTTAGTGCTGCTAGTAATTATTATTTCAATTATTTTATTCTTCTTTACTCGCCTGGCTTTTAGTTATGAGAGAAGATGGTATGCCGCCCAACTAAGAATCCAAGAAAGTTTACAATTCAAAGACCGAATTGTCAGTATGATTAGTCATGAAATCCGTTCGCCTTTGAGTATCGTTTCCATTTATAGTAAGTTTTTGAGCTCTAAAATCAAAGACAAAGACTTGGTTTCGGTTTTTGATTCTTTACAATTTACGACCAACTCCCTTCAAACGCTTTCCAATCAAATTTTAGAATTTTCTAAAAATGAAAGAGAAAAAATGGTTTTGAATCCCTCTCTTTTTGATCTTTCATCTGAATTTATAAAAATGGCCAGCGCTTTAGAGACCCTAGTCGCGGCTAATGGCAATACCTTTATTTTTGAAAACAAACTACCTTTATCAACTCAGGTCTATTCCGATTCAGTAAAGCTGCACCAATTGTTGTATAATGTCATTGGCAATGCCAATAAATTCACTACTAACGGAACCATTTCTATGAGCTGTTCTATGCAGGAGTTTACTTCAAGTACCTGGAATTTGGAAGTGGAAGTAAGGGATACAGGAATTGGAATAAGCGCATCCGACCTGAACCATATTTTTGATCAATTTTATCAAGGCGTGGTAGAAGAGAAAGTTCACAATCTAGGCGCTGGCTTAGGTTTGAATTTATGCAAAGAGTTGGTTGAATTATTTGACGGTACCATTCAGGTGACTAGCGAATTAAATAAAGGCACCAACCTGTCATTTAATTTAATTCTTAAAAAGGGATAATTGATAATTATAAATCCGCGAATCTGCGGTCAAACAATTAGAGATAATTTTTGAATCGGTGGCAAAACAATCAAAAACTAAAGAGTTAAAATTTGCGAATCTGCGGTCAAACAATTAGAAATAATTTTTTAATCCGTGGCAAAACAATTAAAAAAATAAAGCAAACACTAAACAGTAATTAACACAAAGATGAAAACAAACTCCCCCTATATTTTTCTAATTGCTGACGATCATAGTATAGTTAGAAACGGATTAGCAATGCTAATTAAAAGCACTTTTGATACTGCCATTTTATATCAGGCGGCTGATTTTGAAGAAATTCTCAATCAAGTTACAGCTATTCCCATACATCTTTTAGTGTTGGATATTAATTTTCCAGAAGGTAACACCTTGCAATTACTACCTAAACTGAAAGAAATTCGGCCCGAGATGAAAATAGCAATTTTCACCTCTTATGAAGAAGATAGTTATGCATTAAGATACATCAAAGCGGGAGCAGATGCCTATCTCTCTAAATTACTTAACCCTCAAGAGATTCAAAACGCTCTTCAAAAAATCCTGCAAGAAGGTCGTTTTTTAAATACAAGCCTTCAGAAAAAATTGCTAGATTCCATAACGCTTAATAAACCAATTAATCCTCTAGAGACCTTATCTGACAGAGAAATGGAGATAGCTCTTTTGTTAGTTAAAGGATATGGAAATTTAGAAATTTCTAACGAATTAGATTTGAAACCTACTACTGTAAGCACCTATAAAAATAGGCTTTTTGAAAAATTAGGAGTTAAAAACATACCAGAATTAATACACAGAGTTAGTATTTTTCATGATAGTATGTAGCTAATCTTTCTTCACAAAATAATGTAGGTTAAATTCTACATTATTTATTAAAAAAACTACAAAAACTTTCGTTTTTAAAAACGATATTCGCACCCTCTAATACATTAATCACCACAAATTAAATGAGTTAGATTTAAAATTACATGAAATTGTGTTTAAAATGAAAATAAATCTATTTTTTTTAAAAAAGTTGTGATTTTACAACTTTTTTTATTAAAACTAGTTTTATTTTTGCACACATTTTAAAACTTAAAACCTGGATTTTAGAACTATTAATTATCAAATGGTTAAATAATTGAATAGGGTTGAAATAGGATTATGTACTAATAAAATTATGTTCAAAAAATGATAAGTGAAATAATTGTAAAATATAATTCCAAGACCATTAATCGATTTGATTTTTTTAAAAAAGAATGATTTTCTAGATTAAAGCTGATGAGTACATAGGGTCTCAATAATTAAATACCCGTAAAATAAATCCCCAAGTCCCCAAAATTTTAAAAACAACATTTTTATTACCCACTAAAAGTTACAAAATTACAAGTATGAAAAATATTTTTTTTAATTGGAATAAAATAGTCAGTAACAAAGTTTTTCTATTTTCTTTTTTTCTTTTTTCAAGTCAAATTAACTTCGCGCAATGTACAATTTCATCGTTTACAGTTGCCCCCACTAATGCCACTTGTTTCTCAAACGGGCAGATTAAAGTAAGTATCCCAACGGGACAATCAGGTTGTGAAACTAGATTCGCCACTCTTACTCCTGTTACAGGTTCTTCCAATACTCCTATTCCAAGTCAAACACAAACCTTAACTTTCTCTTCCACAGGCGGAGAAGTGGTTTTTAGTTCATTACCTGCTGGGAAATATAATATTGCTACTTCTGATGGAATTACTACTAACAATTATGCCAGTAATCCCGTTACCATAACCTCTAGTTATACTCCTATGACGTTGAATTTGTCAAGTACCGCACCCACTTGTGCTGCAGGGACTACAGGATATGTTGCTAACGGTACTTTCACTGCCACAGTGGTTGGGGGTACAGGTCCTTTTGAATATACACTAACTTCCGCTTCTGGAGTTCAAACATTTAGTAGTGCCTCTCGTACACAAGTGTTCAATACTATTCAAGCAGGGGAAACAGTCACAATAGTGGTAACGGATAAGGTTAATAATAATCCAGGATGTCAAGTTTCGGTAACACAAACCCATGTTACATCTACGGCAGTTCCAGCGCCACTAGCATACGGTTTGAGGGCTTATAACTTTATAAGAGACTGTTCAGACCCTGTTCAATCTAAAATCAAGTTTTACGTTAATTTGGATAATCTAACTGCTGATAGATTATCGATATTACAACAAAACCCGTTGAATGCAAAAATCACCATTGCAGGACAAGATTATCCTTTAACCTATGTTCCTGCCAGAAATGGATACACCTATGAACCAGCTACCGTAAACGGTCCTGAATTAGAACATGGAGATTCTATTACTACTTCCTTTAATTGGGGCTGTAGTACACTTACTAGAACATCTTTGGTACACATGCCTAACGATTGGTTTAATTTTACTCCTACCACGGTATCTGATGCCAATTGTAATTTACAATTACGATTACGTATTTTTGGCGATCAAGACCATACTCAGGGAGGGATTACCGATAGAAACATTTATTTCTGTCCTACAAACACAGTTAAAATTGAGAGACGAGTTTCGATTTCTCCAGAGAAATATGAAGAAGTTACAAGTCCTAATATTAGTCCAGATCCTTATGCGTCTACTAATGATCTAAATGTTATTCTCAATCCTTCAAACCCAACAATTCCTTCCTCTTCCTCCGATTGGTTTTTGAACGAGGGGGGCTATTATAAAATTACGGTATCTGATGCTTCGCATACGGTAATTAATTATTATAATGCACCTAATCCATTGGTCAATCCTGTATCAACATTAACAATAAATCCAACAGCTTCCCTTTTATCAGGAACGTCAGGCTTCAATATTCCTTTATTAGGCGCAGGTGTGAAATACCCCTTAACTGTTAAAGTAGAGCGTACAGATGGTCTAACAACTGTCAATCATACGGCTACTCAGCCATTGAATTTAGCGGGAACCTACACGTATAATTTCCCAATGGTAGTGACCTGGAATTCGTCACCAGACGCCTATGGTAGTGTGTATGATTTGCCACCAGGAGAATATAGGTTTACTATATCAGACGCTTGTTCTAATACCAATTCAGTAACTAAAGTATTAACTAGTACCAATCCATTCTTGGCTTCTTATAATCCCACTTTTACGGTAACCCAAGGGTGTAACAATTCTAATTCCATCGCTTTTAGTTTGAACAGGAATGGTTTTGCTTTTGGTTCCAACTGGACACCCTCTCCAGATGTCTATTTGTACACTAAAAGTGCTACCGGAGGCTTAGGGACTTACCTAAGATCGGTTGCAAGAACAAATAATTTAGCTGCCTCGGGAACATTTTCTAATTTAGCTTCAGGTTCTTATTTTATTCAATTTAATGGGATTGGGTTAGGATATTCGGCTGCATTAAAGACATTTTCTCCACCACCTTTGAATTATATTAAAGAAATTACGATTCCTGATTACCAAAATTTCACTGTTTCTACGGGTGCCTCAATTTGTGATGCATTAAGTGCTAATACAGGAATTATTAGTGCTCAAATCACAGGAGGGACTTATACTTACCCTATAATATACAGTTTGTTTAGTACTTCTAATCCATCTACTCCTATAGCTACTCATACCGAAAATGATACGACTAAAACCGAACATTCTTTTACGGGTTTAGCAACAGGTAATTATTTTGTTAGGGTAGCCAGCTCCTGTTATTCAGTAGATCAAAACGTATCCATCTCAACTAATGCAACAGCGCCACAAGCTATTGTGTCAGATCCGGTGGTTTGCCCAATGAGTCCAACTACTTTAGGAGCTATTTCGGCTACGAATGGTTTGTACGACATCACTTGGACTGACGATGCAGATTCAACTCAAACGGTATTAGCAACAGGAATGCCAGTTGTTTTATCGCCAGCCAATACAATAAAATATAGAGCAACATTCAAGCTAAAAGATTTAGGATGTGCCAATCCTCCTGTTTATACTTCGACCGTAGACGTAAGAGTAGATCCTAACCCAGATGTTACTTTAGCAGTATCTGATATTAATTTGTGTTTGGCACCAGCCAATAAAACGGTAACCATAAGTAATGCACAAAATGGATACAAGTACGAATTAGTGAAATCGAATAACGATTCTTTTATTCCACAAATTACTGGAACAGGGACTGGTTCGGATTTGGTTTTAACCATTCCATCAACTGAAAACTTGGCGGTAGGGACTACTCTAAAAGTTAAAACATCTAATGGTGCTAATTCAAAATGTACTGATTATTTGACTGATGTAGTCAATATCACTCAATCTACTCCTGATAAAACTCTACGGGTAGTGCCTGGAAATAATGTATGCCAAGGTTTTTCTTCTACAATAAAAGTAGAAACTTCCCAGCCTCAAGTACTGTATTTAGTTAAAAAGAATGGAGTAGCGATTGCCTCTATCCCAACCCAAACGGGTAATGGATCTGATTTAACTTTTACCATTCCAGCGAATCAATTAGTGGTAGGTGCAAATGTATTTACTATTCAGGCTTCTAACACAAGTTGTGGTACAACTGATTTAGATTATAATGCTACAATTAACGTGACCGCATCTCCAGTTGCCAATGCTGGGACGCCTTTCATCAAAACTTGTATCGACAATCCAACTGGAAAACAAATTGGGATGACAGGAGTCTCAGGCATTAGCTATTCCTGGAGCCCATCAACAGGATTAAACGAAGCAAGTCTTCCTAATCCAATTGCAAATCCAACTGCAACCACCACTTATACCCTAACAGCTGCAGATGGAACTTGTACAGCAACTAGCACGGTGAAAGTGACAGTAATAAAAACAGTACCATCTGTAAATGCGGGTGCTGATTTTACTAAAACTTGTTCAGTAAATCCATCTGGTAAATTAATTGGAACTACAATTCAAGGTGAAAGTGTTACCTATTCATGGTCTCCAAGTACAGGATTAACAGGAGGTACTACAATCGCAACACCGAATGCCAACCCAGATACCACTACAACCTATACGGTAACCACTACAGAAACGAATTCAGGATGTACGTCATCAGATGAAGTAGTGGTAACTGTTGATAAAACCCCACCTGCTACTCCAACTATAGCCTCAATTGAACATCCAACTTGTTTGATTAGTACGGGAACAATAACAGTGAATGCAACCGGAAATACAAATGATAGTTACAGTATCGATGATGGAGCTACATTTCAATCTAGTAATATATTTAATAACGTTAGTGTAGGGACTCATTTAGTTAAAATAAAAAGTGGAACAAATGGGTGTATTAGCAACGCGACTTCGGCTATAATTAATCCTCAACCTGTTACACCATCAGTACCAACTATTACGGAGGGTTCAGCTACCACTTTTTGTCAAGGAGGTTCAGTTGTCTTAACTAGCTCGGCAACAACAGGAAATCAATGGTTTCGTAATGGTGTAGCGATAAGCGGACAGGCTTCTCAAGCCTATACGGCGTCAGAGGAAGGAGCATATACTGTTGTTGTTACTAATACCGATGGGTGTTCTAGTCAAATTAGTAATGGAATAAATGTTATAGTAAATACAGCTGTTAATCCAATAGCTTTGAGTACAACAATTGCTAATAATTGTCCGCTAGAAACTGTTGATTTAACAACCATTCAACCAGCTGCAGTTAGTGGAACTGTATACGAATGGTGGACAGGAACAGCAACCAGCCGAGGAACTCAAATTACGAATCCAACAACTTACGCCACTCCAGGCACTATTTACTTGTGGAGTAAATCAGTAAGTGAAGGTTGTTATAATGCAACTGCTTTTGAAGTAAATATAGTAATTAACGTGTGTTGTTTACCATCAGCAGGAACCTTATTAAGTTTTGATAGTTCAGTTCAATATGCTCCTGCCGAAATCACGTTTTTACGCCACAGAAATTTTCCAATTCCTAGTGTAGTACGTTATGTAATTGTAAACGATTTGGATGGAAAAATTAAGCAAGTAAACCCATTAAAACCTGAGTTTGCCGAAATTCCTGCAGGTAATTATACTGTTCACGCTTTAGTTTTTGGACCATCAGTAATTCCAACAGGATTAGTAATTGGAAACACATTGTCTCAAGTACAACCGTTCTGCGGCACATCAGCTACTTATTCAATTACCGTGACTTCATCGGATTGTATTTCTAATGCAACTTTTTCTGAGGTGATTCCAAATGCTAAAAATTATGCTTTGTTAAATTTATCCACATCGGTTTTTGATCAGATTAATTCTTCGGGCTTGTTTACCAATGATTATACAGGAACAACCTACCAAATAATAGGATTCAATTATACGGGTACTCCCTCTGGTATAGAAATTGGCAGTAACATTGCTGCTATTGCAGCAACCGATTTAGATATTATTCCGGGTGCTGTTGTAAGAGGCTGTGCTGCGGTTACTACTCAAATTGATGGAATTTTATTTAATGATAAAGCCAAAAATTGTAAAGAAGGTAACCAAGATCAAAACGGACTTCCAGAATCTAAAATTTATTTGAAATTATTAAATGCAAATCAAGACGTTGTTCAAGTTACTTCAACTAGTAGTAATGAAGGCTATTTTTATTCATTTAGTGCTGATTTACTCGATGGGCAGTATACTATTATAGTAGACGATAATGATAACACCTTAGATAACATATCAAATTACCCTCTTTCTTGGAAAGGAAACCCTCAAAGCTTTACTCTCGAGTTTGGTCAAATACTCGAATTTCTTTCTAATACAGCTAATTTTGTTCCAATGTGCATGCAGTCAGCAACTGAAAAACCTGCGCCAAGAAAGACATCAAATTTACAGGGGAATACGTATTATTTCTGTTTCGATGAGGTGGCTACCGCTATAAGTGTTGACGCAGATTCTAGGGCTGAAGTTAATTGGTATACTAGTCCATCTGGAGGAGTTGCGTCAAGAATTGCGCCAGTGCCTAATACAAAAGTTGCGGGTGTAGTTACATTTTACGTGAGTCAGACTGTAAATGGTGCCGAAAGTGAGCGAACCGAAATTAAGATAGAAGTACAACCTTTGCCGGATTTACCATCAGTTATTTCAGGCCCAATTGTAGTTGGTTCAGAAACAACTCAACAATATAGTATAGCTACAAGCCCTAGTATGTTAACCTATAGATGGACTTTGCCAAGCGATTGGATTGGTACCTCCGTAACCGAACAATTGAATGTAATTGTAGGCAAACAAGGCGGTACAATAAAAGTAAACGCAATTTCTGACATTGGTTGTGTAGGTCCTGAACAACAATTAGACGTTAGAGTCGTAATTGAGGATGATATAGAAATTTATAACTCTATTTCTCCAAATGGAGATGGTGTCAACGATGAACTAATCATTAGAAACATTGATTTTTATCCTAATAACACTCTGGAAATATACAATCGATGGGGTGTGTTAGTCTATCAAGCAGATGGATATGGACAAAAAGATGTTCTTTTTAAAGGACTGTCAGATGGAAGAACAACAATGAATAGAAACGAGGAACTACCAGAGGGGACCTATTTTTATACTTTGATGTACGTAAACAGTAAAGGAATACAAAGACAAAAAGCCGGTTATTTATTCATTAAACAATAATCTGTCATAAAAGAAACAAAACAAGTCATATCATGAAAAAAATAGTTTGTTGGTTATTACTTATCCTCACGAGTTGTGTGTATGCACAACAAGAACCACAATACACGCAGTATATGTACAATCCTTCCGTAATTAACCCTGCTTATTCAGGTTCTTTAGGGTACGGAACTTTATTCAGTTTGTATCGTACTCAGTGGATTGGATTAGAGGGGGCTCCAAAAACATTAAATCTAGCCTATCACCAACCTATAGAAAATTCAAATTTAGGTATTGGAGGAAATGTTTTGCACGATGAAATTGGGCCTAGTACGACCACATCATTTGCAGTTGATTTATCTTACACCATAGATTTTGAAAATGAAAGCAGATTGGCATTTGGGATCAAAGCCGGTGGTGCCTTATTGAATATAGATTACAATAAGTTGAATCATTTCAATCCTAATGACAACTCTTTTAGAAACAACATTAACAATCAATTTTCTCCTAATATAGGAGCAGGTTTGTTTTATTATACCAATACATCTTACCTTGGAGTATCTGTGCCAATGATTTTGGAAACTACTCAGTACGATGAATTTGCTTTTTCGGCTGCGAACAGACGACAACATTTCTATTTAATGGGAGGAAAAGTATTCGAATTGGCGTATAATCTTAAGTTCAAACCTGCTTTTGTTGCCAAAATGGTAGCTGGCGCACCCTTACAAGTTGACCTTACGGGGAATTTTTTAATTAATGAAAAATTCACAGTAGGATTGGCTTACAGATGGAGTGCAGCATTATCTGCTTTGGTAGGTTTTAAAGTAAATGATAGAGTTTCAATCGGCTATGGATACGATAGAGAAACCACAAGACTAGCGAACTTCAATTCAGGTTCTCACGAGTTGTTCTTGCAATTTGATTTGTTTAAAATTAACCAACGAGTGGAGACCCCAAGATTCTTCTAAATTAACACCAATGAAAAAATACATTCTACTTATACTAGTATTTCCAATAACTTTACTAGCACAACAAAGAACAATCAAAAAAGCAGGGAAGCAATTTGAAAACGAATCCTATGTTTCTGCTATTCAAATCTACGAGAGATTAGCTAATAAAGGAATGGGTTCTGAGCAAATCTATGAAAAACTAGGCGACGCTAATTATTTCAATGCCAACTATATTCAAGCCGAAAAATGGTATTCAAAAAGGTACGAACTGAAAGGAACTTTTTCTAGCGATTTTTTATTTCGATATGGACAGTCTTTAAAGTCGGCGGGTAAAATAGAAGAGGCTAAAGTAGTGTTTAATCAATTTGACAAAGAAAATCCGAACCAAATTAGAGTTAAAAACAAGAGTAGGTCGCTTGCACAACAGTCCATTAAAAAAGGCAGTGATGTTTTTGAAATTCAAAACATCAATACGAATTCAAAGTATTCGGATTACAGCTCTACTTTTATTGGGGACACGCTACTTTTTGCGAGTGCCAAACCTCGTTCAGTAGGCAATCAGATTTATGCTAGAACAGACCAGCCTTATACCAATTTATACTTTAGTGTAAAACAAGCTGACGGGAATTATAGCAAGCCGGATTTATATTCTAAAAAAACCTTTTCTATTTTTCACGAAGCGAGTCCAGTTTTTTCTCCAGATGGAAATGCAATGTACTATACCCAAAATGAGTTAAAGGAAAATAAAACCAAGAAAGTAGTTAATGGATTGTTTAAAATATACAAATCAGAGCGTACAAATAGCCGTTGGAAAAATCTAGGAGTTCAAGATATTTTTGCAAAAGATAGCGCAAGAGTGGCTCACCCTGCCGTATCGCCGGATGGTAAAACACTTTATTTCGCCTCTGATGCTAAAGGATCTTTTGGACAATCAGATTTGTTTAAAGTAACGATCAACGAAGATGGTTCTTACACCGCGCCAGAGAATTTAGGAACAAACATCAATACCGAAGGGAGAGAAAGCTATCCGTTTATAACTAAGGATAATATTTTACTTTTTGCTTCAGACGGTCACCAAGGGATGGGAGGTTTTGATATTTTTGCGGTTGACCTTAATCAAAAAGATGCATTGCCAGTGCATCTTACCAGCCCAATAAACAGTCCGTTCGATGATTTTGGTATCTATTGGAATAGAAATACAAATCAAGGTGTTTTTACTTCAAATAGACCCGGAGGACAAGGAGATGATGATTTGTATGAGTTCACAAATAATGCGTTACAACCATTTGCATTTGAGTATAACACCAGAATTTTCGGAAAATTAACGGATAAAAACACCAATCAACCTTTAGTTGGAACAGTTGTTTTATTTGACAATTTTGGAAGAGAGATCAATAGGTATCAAACGAATGAATCAGGAACCTTTGTTTTTGAAAAAGTAAATCCAAACCAAACGTATAGACTTCAGGCTAATGCTGCAACCTATAATTCTAACGAGACAACGGCTTCGGTTGCAATTTATGATAAGGAAGCGGAAGCTAATATTGCTTTAGATCAAGATAGTTATAAAATACAACAAGGTTTGGATTTAGCTAAAGCCTTATCATTGAGACACATTTATTTTGATTTGGACAAATCCAATATTAGAAAAGATGCTCGAGTGGAGCTAGAGAAAATCGTTGAGGTTTTAAATCAGTTTCCGTCTCTTAAAATTGAAATTGGTTCACACACAGACAGTCGTCAAAGCAAATCGTACAATCAAGCTTTGTCTCAACGAAGAGCAAAATCTACCTTGGATTATTTGGTGCAACGCGGAATTAATAAAAACCGTTTGACTGCAAAAGGATATGGAGAGACACAACTAATCAATCAATGTGCTGATGGCGTTAAATGTAGTGAGGCAGAACATCAATTGAATCGTAGAAGTACTTTTGTAATAATTAATCAACAAAACAATTGAGGGGATTGTAATTGGTTAATTAGTGAAATGGCTTGTTGTAATTGACAAGCCATTTTTTGTTTTTAAAATTTGTACAATGGTAGGTATCTGGTATTGTAAATTTAGTTTGTAACTTTGCGTTCCAATGAAAATGGTAATGAGACAAATAGTAGTTGTTTTTTGTGCTTTATTTTTGCTTTTGACTTCTTGCAAAGAAGACAATCAACAACGCCTAGCCGAGAATAAAAAAGCCGCTAAAAAAAGGGAAGTAATTTATAAAAACATCAGTACAAACTGGAATTTTTATGCTACGCCCATCAATACTACTTCAGAACAAAGCGTGGCAAGCTGGACTGAGTTTCGTCAATTTTTAGATGAATTAGCTCAGAATCCTGGAAAATCATTAAATGGGTATCAAAAAAAAGCAGCCGAATTGTCTAAAAAAGCCTTGCTTCTCAACAGTAATATTCCGTATCAATTCCAACAACCCCAAATTAAAAGCAGAATTGGAACCTTGATTACTAAAGTGCGTTTACTGGACCTATTTATTCATTTAGACGCTATTCCGGATAAAAAAGTAGTCGTTTTAGTGAGCGAAATCAATGCTGAGTTAGTTTCTTTGCAAAGACAAATGGATAAAATCACGGAGAAAAGTAAAATTCCTGTGGAAGATGGCGAATCTGATATGTTGAGAATGTTGGATACCACAAGAGCCATTTCTACAACTCCAATGCCTACTCCTCCAACAAAACCAAACCTTTCACGCGTTGAGTAAAACAGTTTATTCCATTTACGATACTTCACCTAAAACAGAACAGATTGTTGCGTTGTTAGCCCAAAATAACAGTCCAAAACTGCATCTTTCAGGTTTGGTGGGATCTTCAATTTCTTTTGTTATACGTTCGATTTTTAAAAAATCAGAATTACCGTTTTTACTCATTTTAAACGATAAAGAAGAAGCGGCCTATTATTTGAATGATTTGGAACAAATGATTGGCGACCAAGACGTATTGTTTTATCCGGCTTCGTTTCGCCGTCCTTATCATATCGAGGAAACCGACAATGCAAATGTGTTGCTTCGCGCTGAAGTCTTAAACCGTATTAATTCTCGAAAAAAACCAGCCATAATTGTCAGTTATCCCGAAGCGCTTTTTGAAAAAGTAGTGACTCGAAAGGAATTGGATAAAAACACTTTAAAAGTGGCCGTAGGCGACCAAATTTCGATTGATTTTATCAACGAAGTATTGTTTGAATACGAATTTAAAAGAGTTGATTTTATAACGGAACCAGGTGAGTTCTCTGTTCGTGGTGGAATTGTCGATGTGTTTTCGTTTTCGAATGACAATCCCTATCGAATTGAATTTTTTGGCAACGAAGTAGATAGTATTAGAACTTTTGATGTAGCCACCCAATTGTCATTGGAACAACAAAAGAAAATTGCGATTATTCCCAATGTAGAGAATAAATTTTTTCAAGAAAACCGCGAAAGTTTTTTGGATTATATCTCCGAGAAAACGGTTCTTTTTATTCAAAATACGGAAGGGTTTTTAAGTCAATTAGACAAACAATTTGCCAAAGCTGAAGAAGCATTTGAGAAACTTTCCAAAGACATCAAACACGCTACACCTGAGCAATTATTCCTAAATCAAGAACAATTTATAAAACGAGCCTTGGATTTTTCGGTGGTGGAATTGGCTTCCAAAGCCATCTTTAAAACCACTAAAAAATTCGAATTTCATATTCAGCCGCAACCGTCTTTTAACAAGCAATTTGATTTGTTGTTGAACAATTTGAACGACAATCATTTCAATGGATACAAGAACTATTTGTTCTGTTCGAATGACAATCAAGCCAAGCGTTTTCACGATATTTTCGAAACCTTAGACGAGGCTAATTCGGAGAATATTCGAAAACAATACAACACCGTAGTACTGCCTTTGTACCAAGGATTTATTGACGAAGAAAACCAAATTACCTGCTATACCGATCATCAGATTTTTGAACGTTATCATAAATTCAGCATCAAAAATGGCTATTCGAAAAAACAGAATATTACCTTAAAAGAGCTGACTTCATTATCTGTTGGCGATTATGTAACACATATTGATCACGGAATTGGGAAATTTGGCGGTTTGCAAAAAATCCAAGTGGAAGGCAAAACCCAAGAGGCGATTAAATTGGTCTATGCCGATAATGATATTGTGTATGTGAGTATTCACTCTTTGCACAAAATTTCAAGATACAACGGCAAAGACGGAACGCCGCCTAAAATTTATAAATTAGGCTCGAATGCTTGGAAAGTTTTAAAACAGAAAACCAAAGCGCGCGTAAAACATATTGCGTTCAATTTGATTCAGTTGTATGCCAAAAGACGTCTGGAAAAAGGTTTTCAATATGCGCCTGATAGTTATTTGCAAAATGAATTAGAAAGTTCGTTCATTTACGAAGATACGCCGGACCAAATCAAATCAACGCAAGAAGTAAAAGCCGATATGGAAAGCGATCGTCCGATGGATCGTTTGGTTTGTGGCGATGTAGGTTTTGGGAAAACAGAGGTGGCTATTCGTGCTGCTTTTAAGGCGGTGGACAATAGTAAGCAAGTGGCTGTTTTAGTACCAACCACTATTTTGGCTTACCAACATTACCGCACTTTTTCGGAACGATTGAAAGATATGCCGGTTTCGATAGGGTATTTGAATCGTTTTAGAACTGCCAAACAGAAAGCAGAAACCCTCAAGCAATTGGCTGAAGGAAAACTAGACATTGTCATTGGAACCCACCAATTAGTGAATAAAAATGTGGTTTTCAAAGACCTTGGCTTGTTGATTGTTGACGAAGAACAAAAATTTGGCGTGAATGTCAAAGATAAACTTAAAACCATAGCGGCTAATGTGGATACCTTGACTTTAACTGCAACGCCAATTCCGAGAACTTTGCAATTCTCGTTAATGGCTGCCCGAGATTTATCGGTAATTACCACGCCACCACCCAATCGATATCCTATCGAGACGAATGTAGTGGGGTTTAACGAAGAGTTAATTCGCGATGCTGTTTCGTATGAAATTCAGCGCAACGGACAAGTATTTTTCATCAACAACCGAATTGAAAACATCAAGGAAATTGCTGGAATGATTCAGCGATTGGTCCCTAATGCCCGAGTGGGAATTGGTCACGGCCAAATGGAAGGCGCGAAACTCGAAGAGTTGATGCTAGCTTTTATGAATGGTGAATTTGATGTTTTGGTAGCCACCACCATTATTGAAAGTGGTTTGGATGTGCCAAATGCTAATACGATTTTTATCAATAATGCCAATAATTTCGGACTGTCTGATTTGCATCAAATGCGCGGTCGAGTAGGGCGAAGCAACAAGAAAGCGTTTTGCTATTTCATTTGTCCGCCGTATTCGGCGATGACGGATGATGCCCGCAAACGAATTCAGGCTTTGGAACAATTTAGCGAATTAGGAAGTGGATTTAATATTGCCATGAAAGATTTGGAGATTCGAGGTGCAGGTGATTTGTTGGGAGGAGAACAAAGTGGTTTCATCAATGAAATTGGGTTTGACACCTATCAAAAAATCATGAACGAAGCCATCGAAGAGCTGAAAGAAAACGAATTTAAGGATTTGTATCCAGAACAAAATGATATCGAAACCAAAGAATATGTCAAAGACTTGCAACTCGATACCGATTTCGAATTGTTGTTCCCAGATGAATACATCAACACGGTTTCTGAACGATTACTGCTGTATAACGAGTTAGCAGAAATTAAAGACGAAGCGTCACTTTTGAATTATGAAAATAAGCTGATTGACCGCTTTGGGCCTTTGCCAAAACAAGCTGTTTCTTTACTGAGCAGTATGAAAATCAAATGGATTGCTACCCGTATAGGGATTGAAAAATTAGTCTTAAAACAAGGCAAAATGATTGGGTATTTTGTGTCCGACCAACAATCTGATTATTACCAATCGGGACGTTTTCATCAGGTATTACAATTTGTACAAAAACAAAGCGCTTTGTGTAAAATGAAAGAAAAACAAACCTCTAATGGTTTGCGATTGTTGCTTACTTTTGATAATGTAAAATCAATTCGAAAAGCTTTGGAATTAATGGAATTGATGGAGAAAAAGTAACCAATTCTAAAGCTTCCAGCCTTTGAAAGGCTGGAAGCTTTAGAATTGGTTTCATTCAATTAATAAATCTTCGACATCAGAAAGATTTTGAAACCTAGAATGATAGTGTTTAAAATTTTCTAGATCATGGAATATCTCAATTACTTTTTCTCTTTGTAATTTGGTTTTTTTAGTTGAAATTATTGTTCCGAATGAAGTCCAAGGATATTCAATACTTTTTTCTGTAAATCCATGATGAACAGGATTGTTGTGGATATAAAAAATTAATTTTTGAAAGTAGGTTTCGGAGTTCACCAATTTTCGTTTAAAATTCTTTTCAAATAAACTTCCAGTTCTGTTGTATCTCTTATTCATAGCCATTGTGTAAGCATTGAATAGATTAGAAAACTGTTTAGAAGCATTGATTAATTTAGGGCTATCAGTAGTTGAGAAAGCTAATTTCGAATTATCGATTTCGTGATTTTCTTTAATGTAAACTAATAAATGGAAATGATTTTTCATCAAACACCAAGCAAAGGTATCTGCTATGGGTTCAATATATTTTTCGTAGAGTCTTAAAAAATGATTGTAATTCTCGGTTTCGTAAAATAAATCGATACCGTTATTGCCACGGTTGTAGATATGGTAATAATGACCATTTTCTAATGGGATTGGATTCATTTGGGGCGATGTTATTAAAGCTTCCAGCCTTTGAAAGGCTGGAAGCTTTAGAGTTTTCTAATTCTTCAAATCCTTGATTACCTTGAAAGCCACATCGACTTCATTTTCGCTTACTAAAATGGTAAACTCGTTGGAGGTTGAGATTACTTCATTGATGATAATTCCTTCCCAAGCCAAGCGTTGAAAAATGAAATAATAAATTCCAGGGACTACGATGTTTTCTTTTGGTAATTTTACCGTAATAGAAGCTAAATTTTCTAGTTTTTGAATCAATTTTTCATTGGCAAAATGTTTGTCTACCAAATGATTCACACTGCTACTCACTACAATATTCGTTTCGTTTACCCCTCTTGAAGAAGTGTAAAAAATATCAGAGTGACTATTAATGTCTGTAATTAAATCAGCTTGTTTATTTAAAACAGTTTCTGAAGCTGCAAAAGTGTAATCTGTCAACTCAGAGCGAACAGTAATTGCTCCGATATTTTTGACAACCATATTGATTTTGTGATTCAATTTAAAGTCCAATTCTTCGGTTAATCTTTTCAAAGCCATTACCACAGCACCTTGTTTTACTTCTTTGCCAAATTCGCTTTCTAATTCACTCATAATATTGCGTGAAAGAGACGTTAAATTAATGATTCCTAGCGATAAGGCATTCAATAAAAAGGGTTTTGTTTTGATGTAATTTTCTACAATGGACGATACAGTTTTCATAGTAGTTGTGTTAAGTTGTTGTTTTAAAAATAGTAGTTAGGTAGTTGTCGTTGTGTTAAAAACTGCTGCAAATATAAATAAAAAAACAATTTGTTACAAATATAACATTAAAAAATAGAATTAAAAGTGGAAAAATGCATCTGTAAGGTGTTCAATAACAAACTCTTGCCCCTTTTTACTAATAGCAATGATATCAAAACGGACTTCGATGTCTAAATCGTTTTCGTTTACATACCCATTAATCGCTTTGACCAATAATTGGATTTTTTTAGGTTTTACAAAGTCTTGAGGAAGACCAAAATCAATTGACGAACGCGTTTTTACTTCAACAACGGCTAAAATGTTGTCTTTTTGAGCTAAAATATCTATTTCTGCTTTTTGAAAAACCCAATTGGTTTCCAAAATAACATAACCATTTTTCTGAAGGTATTCTGCCGCCAGTTCTTCTCCAAGTTTTCCTAAATCGTTGTGTTCCGCCATAGTGAGAAGGATTGATTTTGGCTACTCAAAAACCACAGTGCTGCAATTTTCTGTCACGTCAATAGTTACATTGTTGCCTAAAACTAAAGCTCTATTGTCATGAATGTGGCCTGCCGGAAAATTAAAAATCATTGGGATGTTAAGCTTTTTAGTCACATCCTGAACAATTTCAAGGGCATTTTTTCCCCAAGGAATATCGTTGTCTTTCATATCAGTCATGGAACCCACTATGATTCCTTTAAGACTTTCCAAACAGCCGTTACGTTTCAAATTCATCATCATACGGTCAATATGATACAAGTATTCGTCCAAATCCTCGATGTATAAAATCTTGTCTTTACAATCTATTGCTGATGGCGAACCCAATAAGCTGTATAATATGGATAAATTACCCCCAACTAATTCGCCAGATGATTTTCCTATTTTGTTCATAGGATGGGTATCAATAGTGTACTGTAAGGGCTGCCCAAATAAGGACAAACGCAAACTTTCGATAGCTTCAGGACTAGCTTTAGCAAGGCTAATTGGCATAATTCCGTGAATTGATTTATACCCCATTGTATTAAGGTGGTTGTGTAAAACAGTGACGTCACTAAATCCAACCAGCCACTTTGGATGTTTTTTGAATTGTGTAAAATCAATTAAATCGACAACTCTCACGGTTCCATAACCGCCACGCGCACACCAAATTGCTTTAATGTTGGGGTTGTCTAATTGCTCTTGTAAATCGGCAGCACGCTGTTCATCGCTTCCAGCCAATTGATTTTCTTCTAAGCCAATGCTTTTTCCAAAAACCACGTGCAATCCCCAACTTTCAATTAAATCTATTGTAGGTTGCAAACTTTTCACAATGTGTTTTCTTGCGGTTGCTACTATTGCAATAGTATCTCCTTTTTGTAAATACGGTGGTGTTATCATAGTCGATTGGGCTTGCATAGTGATAGAAAGTAAACTTAAAATGAATAAGAAGAAAGCTTTTCTCATAAATGAAATCTGTTATTGAACAGTATTTATTTTAAACAAATATAGACAAATCCGAAATCATTTTTAATTTCAGTTCCAATTTCTTAGTTTTACTTAACCTGAAAATTAGTATCCTAAATCCTGTCCTTATGAGAATTTGCCCCATTCTTTGTTGTCTTTTATTTTCTGTTTTATCTTCCAACACTTTTGGACAATCAAAAAAATTCCGAATTCATACCCTTGCTTTTTACAATTTTGAAAATTTGTTTGACACAATTAATGATCCTGAAACGTTCGATGAAGATTGGACTCCTAAAGGGTCTCAATATTGGACTTATGAAAAGTACCAAAAAAAGTTAAACAATTTATCTCGTGTTTTGTCTGAAATAGGAAGTTCAGAAAATCCAGAGGCACCCACTTTCATCGGTGGATGTGAAATTGAAAATAGAGGTGTTTTGGAGGATTTAATACGACATCCCAATTTGGTTGATAAAGAATACGGTATTATCCATTTTGACTCTCCAGACAAAAGAGGTATTGACGTAGCCTTATTGTATCGTAAGGGCTATTTTCAACCCACAACCTATTCAAATATCCCGTTGTATGTTTTCCAAGGTACATCTAAATCCAAATTAGAGAAAGAGGAAAATACAGATGACATTATAGTTGTCAGTTCTAAAAACAAACGGGTCTATACTCGGGACCAACTATTAGTTTCAGGGTTTTTAGAAGGCGAAGAAATTCATTTGATTGTCAATCACTGGCCTTCTAGATCGGGTGGAGAAAAACGATCGAGTCCTTTTCGGGAAGCTGCAGGAGCGTTAAATAAGAAAATTATTGACTCGCTTCAGCAAATTAATCCAAATGCGAAAGTAATTACAATGGGCGATTTGAATGATGGTCCGTATAATAGTAGCGTTAAAATTGCTTTGGGTGCCAAAGCCAAAAGAACGGATGTTCCAAAATTTGGCATTTATAATCCCTTTGAGGCAATGCAAAAACAAGGAATGGGAACGATTGCGCATCGCGATGCTTGGGATATTTTTGACCAAATCATGGTATCGGAGTCGTTATTGAAATCGGATTACTCTAGTTTTCAGTTTTGGAAAGCAGGGATTTACAACAAGTCTTTTTTAGTTCAAACTAGCGGTCAATTTAAAGGATATCCTTTACGACATTCGGTTACTGAGATTGGCTTTAGCGATCACTTTCCAGTTTATATCTATTTGATTAAAGAAAAAAAATAGTACGAGTAAAAGTGTAACTTTACCATTCTAAATTTAAGGATATGGCTATTGCAAAACCGTTCAATTTGAATCAATGGATTGATGAAAACCGTCATTTATTAAAACCACCAGTTGGGAATAAAAATGTATATACTGAATCGGGCGATTATATTGTGATGATTGTGGCTGGTCCAAATGCCAGAAAAGATTACCATTACAATGAAACGGAAGAGCTTTTTTACCAATTGGAAGGCAGTATTAAAGTAGTTATTCAGGAAGACGGAGAACGAAAAGAAATGGTATTGAATGCAGGAGATATGTATTTGAATCCAGCTAAGATTCCACATTCACCAGTTCGTTCAGAAGGTTCCATCGGATTAGTTATAGAGCGCAAAAGAGCAGGTTTAGGTTTTACAGATGGATTGCTTTGGCACTGTGAAAATTGCAATCACAAATTACATGAAGTTTATTTTGAGTTACACAATATAGAAAAAGACTTTTTACCTCATTTTGAACATTTTTACAATTCCGAAAGTCTAAGAACTTGTGATAATTGTTGTACTGTTATGGAAACAGACCCAAGATTTGTTGCTAAAAAGTAGTTTTTTGTAAAAAATTGGATATTGAATTGGCTTAAAAAATTTTTTTTGAGATAATTTTTCGATTGAAAATAATATCTTTACAAAAAAATATAACAATTTTTAATAAAAAAGTTACAATGATAACAATAGCAACTACATTCGGAATGAAAGAAGCTCTGGCACAATTAGGTATAAAAGAAGTCAATTTAGGGACTTCTACCGGAAACCAATATTTTGCTTCTGGAGATCTATTAAAAAGTTATTCGCCTGTAGACGGACAAATTATAGCATCTGTGCAAACTACTTCGGCGGCTGATTATGAAAAAGTAATGCAAAAAGCTAGCGAAGCATTCCAAACTTTCCGATTGATGCCTGCACCACAACGAGGGGAAATCGTGCGTCAGTTTGGAGATAAGTTGCGAAAAAATAAAGAAGCTTTGGGAAAATTAGTTTCCTACGAAATGGGAAAATCTTTGCAAGAAGGCTATGGTGAAGTTCAAGAAATGATTGACATCTGTGACTTTGCAGTGGGCCTTTCACGTCAATTGCACGGATTGACCATGCATTCTGAACGTCCGGGACACCGTATGTATGAGCAATACCATTCGTTAGGAGTGGTTGGAATTATTTCCGCATTTAATTTTCCAGTGGCCGTTTGGGCATGGAATACTGCTTTGGCATGGATTTGCGGTGATGTATGTGTTTGGAAACCATCTGAAAAAACACCTCTTTGTGGCATTGCCTGTCAAAATATTATTGCCGAAGTTATCCGCGAAAACAACTTGCCAGAAGGGATTTCCTGTCTTATTAATGGGGATTATTCCATTGGCGAACTAATGACTAAAGACGCTCGTATCCCTTTGATTTCAGCGACAGGTTCTACCCGAATGGGGAAAATTGTGGCTCAAACCGTTGCAGGACGTTTAGGAAAATCTTTATTAGAATTAGGTGGAAATAATGCTATTATTGTTACGCCAGATGCTGATATTAAAATGACAGTTATCGGAGCCGTTTTTGGCGCTGTTGGAACTGCGGGACAACGTTGTACATCAACACGTCGTTTGATTATTCATGAAAGTATTTATGACAAAGTAAAAGAGGCTATGGTTTCAGCATACAAACAATTGCGCATTGGAAATCCGTTAGATGAGAAAAATCATGTGGGACCACTTATCGATAAACTTGCCGTAGATATGTATTCCAAAGCTTTGTCTAAAGTAGTAGAAGAAGGGGGAAATATCCTTGTAGAAGGTGGCGTTCTCTCAGGCGAAGGATATGAAAGTGGTTGTTATGTAAAACCAGCTATTGCTGAAGCAAAAAATACGTTTGAAATTGTACAACACGAAACTTTCGCGCCTATTTTGTATTTATTAAAATATTCGGGAGATGTTACTAATGCTATTGCTATTCAAAATGGAGTTGCACAAGGATTATCTTCAGCAATAATGACTAATAATTTACGGGAAGCAGAACTATTCCTTTCGGTTGCTGGATCAGATTGTGGCATTGCTAATGTAAATATCGGAACTTCAGGTGCTGAAATTGGAGGTGCTTTTGGAGGCGAAAAAGAAACGGGTGGTGGACGTGAATCAGGTTCTGATGCATGGAAGGTATACATGAGACGTCAAACGAATACAATAAATTATACCACAAGTTTGCCATTGGCACAAGGAATTAAATTTGACTTGTAGTAAAGAATTATTTAATTTAAAAATCCGCTTGAATTACCTAAATCAAGCGGATTTTTTTAGTTTCTTCCTTTTTCGTTTGGGTATAAAACATCTAAATTTTCACTTTGCCAATACGCTTTAGAATCCACATCCATAATGGTTAATGGCCCTCTAAAAGCGGCTCCAGTATCTACATTCCAAACATTCGCCATCTGAACAGGAATTGTTTTTCCAATTCTTGAAACAGGCGTGTGACCAATATATATTTCGTTATATAAAGTAAGTCGTTTAGGATAAGCAATATCTTTTATTTTCATGGTTTTATCCAAGGCTAATGCCGTTTCCCAAAGGGTTCTGTCCCAATAAAAAAGCTTTGGGAAATATTCAAAACCAACACCATTCATATTGGTAAACCCGGCATGAATGAACAATCTATTTTGTTCATCAAGATGGTAATCCTCTAATGATTCTATGAAAGCGATATGGGCTTCTAAAGTTTTCGTATTACGGTTTTGATAAGCTGCAATAGTTGCCTCTCCGCCGTGCTGGTGCCACTGCGGATTGTCAGTTCCGTTTTTGAGCCACTCCAACAATAAATCATCATGATTACCGCGAATACAGATAATGTTATGCGACTTTTTCATGGAAATAAGTAAATCAATCACTTCTGGCGATTGGCTCCAGCCATCAACATAATCACCTAAAAAAATGAGTTTGTCGCTTGGGCTAACCTTACTTCTTTCTAAAATTTGATGTAGTGCGCGTAAACCTCCGTGGATATCGCCAATGACTAATGTTCTCATATAAATTTTTATAAAGAACGATTCACAATTCCTGACGAAGCTTGTGCAGTCGGCATCACTATTAAATCGGCAATATTCACGTGATAGGGTCTTGACACCACAAAATGGATAATATCTGCAATATCTTCTGCTTGCAAAGGATCAAATCCTTTATATACATTTTGTGCTTTTTCATCATCTCCTTTAAATCGTACATTACTAAACTCGGTTGAGACCATACCAGGATGAATAGCGCCTACGCGAATACCAAAAGGATTCAAATCCATTCGCATTCCTTGGTTCAAAGCATCGACTGCATGTTTGGTAGCACAATAGACATTTCCGTTGGGATACACTTCTTTGGCAGCGGTAGAACCAATGTTGATGATGTGTCCTGATTTTCGCGCTATCATTTGCGGAATAATCGCTTTGGAAACATACAACAAACCTTTGATATTTCCGTCAATCATAGCATCCCAATCGTCTAGATTACCATTTTGAATAGGATCTAAACCGTGAGCATTTCCTGCATTGTTGATCAAAATATCAATTTCTGAAAAATCATTTGGAAGCGAACTTATTTGTGCAAAAACCGCTTCTTTATCTCGCACATCAAATAGTAAGGTGTGTGTTGAAGTAAATTTTGATAGTGTTTTTTGAAGTTCATCCAAACGATCTTGGCGACGGCCACAAAGCACTAATTTATAATTATTTTTAGCTAAAATCTCGGCAGTTGCTTTTCCAATTCCGCTTGTCGCTCCTGTAATTAAGGCTATTTTACTCATTTTTTATTTTGTAATTAAGGTACATTTTTACCCATACTTCCGCTCCAAATGGCGAACCAATCCTCTTTTTCTAAAGGCAGTTCGGTTGCTTTCATCAAGGCTTGAATTCGTGCCACGTTTACTGTTCCAGCAATTGGAATTACTTGGGCAGGATGTTGTAAAATCCAAGACAATAAAATCGTATCTGAACCCACTCCATATTTAGCAACTAACTGTGCTAACAATTTTTTCATACGTCGGGTTTGCTCATTATCTTCTCGAAACACACTTCCTAGCGGATTCCACGACATAGGTCGAATACCATGAGTTTGCATATAATCCAAACTTCCATCTAACATCGCTTCATGATGGGTAGCTGAAAATTGAATTTGGTTGAAACAAACTTTGGTTTTTTGACGAATCAATTCGGTTTGCGAAGCCGTGAAATTAGACAAACCAAAATCAATAATTTTCCCTTCCGCTTTTAATTTTGCTACCGCTTCGGCAATTTCGTCAGCTTGCATTAATGGACTAGGACGGTGCAATAAAAGCACGTCTAAATAATCTGTCGCCAAGTTTTTCAAAGAATTCTCTACAGACCAAGTGATGTACTCTTTGGAATATTCGTAATGTTTAATCGAATTGTTTCGGTTTTTGGTTACCATTTGGATACCACATTTCGAAATTAATTGAATTTTAGTTCTGTCAATTTTGCTAGAAACCAAAGCTTTTCCAAAATCAGCTTCCGTGGTATAATCACCATAAATATCGGCATGATCAAAAGTGGTAATTTTATTCTCTACACAAAGATGAATCATATTTTCCATTTCTTTTGTGTTGAGATTTTTGTCCCAAATTCCCCAATTCATGGCTCCTGCAATAATAGGAGATATTGTTGTTTTGCTCATCGTGCTATTTATAATTTATAATTGGTAAATCTAGTATTTTCTTTCAAATCGAATAGAGTTCTTAAAAATAGATAAATTCTATCACAATTCGTCCTTAAAATTAGGCTTTTCAACGAAGTTTTAACCATTCTTTAACATCTTACTTCTAAAAAAAAATTCAATTTGCACTCGCAAAAGAAAACCGTAATACTATTGGTTTAAAAAATATCACAATGGAAGAGAATACAGCGACTTTAGACATTAGAGCAATTAATGAAAAAATAGAAAGAGAAAGTGCTTTTATCGATCTCCTTACTATGGAGATGAACAAGGTAATTGTAGGTCAAAAGCACATGGTAGAACGATTGTTGATCGGGCTTTTGGGTCAAGGACATATTCTATTAGAAGGAGTTCCTGGACTGGCTAAAACTTTGGCAATTAATACGCTTTCGCAAGCTGTAGCTGGTTCGTTTAGCCGAATCCAATTTACACCAGACTTATTGCCTGCCGATGTAGTGGGAACGATGATTTACAACATCAAGCAAAATGAATTCTCAATTAAAAAGGGTCCTATTTTTGCCAATTTTGTCTTAGCGGATGAGATTAACCGTGCACCAGCTAAAGTGCAATCAGCTTTATTAGAGGCGATGCAGGAAAAACAAGTGACTATTGGCGATACGACTTTTAAATTAGACCGACCGTTTTTAGTTTTAGCTACGCAAAATCCAATTGAGCAAGAAGGAACCTATCAGTTGCCAGAAGCACAAGTCGATCGTTTTATGTTGAAAACAGTGATTGATTATCCAAAAATGGATGAAGAGCGTTTGGTGATCCGCCAGAATTTGAGCGGAAGCTATGAAAAAGTAAATCAAGTCGTTTCTATAGAACAAATTTTACGCGCTCAAGAAGCAGTTCGTGAAGTCTATATGGATGAAAAAATCGAGAAATATATTTTAGATATTATTTTCGCTACGCGTTATCCAGAAAAATACAAACTAGCCGATTTAAAACCCTTGATTAGTTTTGGTTCTTCGCCACGAGGAAGTATTAATTTGGCGAATGCGGCTAAATGTTATGCCTTCATCAAACGTCGTGGATATGTAATTCCAGAAGACGTTCGTGCCGTAGTTCATGATGTATTGCGTCATAGAATTGGCGTTACGTATGAAGCAGAAGCTGAAAACATAACTTCTGTAGACATCATCAACAAAATCGTAAACGAAGTTGAGGTACCTTAATTTCTTGAAAGATAAACTTTGTGACTTTGCGCCTTTGTGGCAATAAAAAAATGGATACAAAAGACCTACTCAAAAAAGTCCGAAAAATAGAAATCAAAACCCGAAGACTGAGTGATCATATCTTCTCGGGAGAATACCATACGTCTTTTAAAGGACGTGGGATGACTTTTAGCGAAGTACGTCAATACCAATATGGAGACGATATCCGTGCGATTGACTGGAATGTAACTGCGCGATACAACGAAGCACATGTTAAGGTTTTTGAAGAAGAACGCGAATTGACGATGATGTTAATGGTTGATATTTCGGGTTCAGAGAGTTTTGGTTCCAAAAATCAGTTTAAAAAAGACATTGTCACAGAAATTGCCGCTACCATGGCTTTTTCTGCAACGCAAAATAATGATAAGATTGGATTGATTCTGTTTTCAGATGAAATCGAATTGTACATTCCACCTAAAAAAGGCCGCTCGCATGTGTTGCGAATCATTCGTGAACTCATCGAGTTTGAACCTAAAAGCAACAAGACCGATTTGGCACAAGCCCTAAAATTCTTGTCGGGAACACAAAAAAAGAAAGCCATTGTTTTCGTCATTTCAGATTTTATGACGCAGGAATACGAACAAACGTTAAAAATCGCTTCTAAGAAACACGACATTACGGGTATTCGAGTGTACGACATTCGCGAAGAAAAAATGCCGAATTTAGGCATGGTTCCTATGTTGGACGCCGAAACTGGAGTAGTTCAATTAGTAGATACAGGTTCTAAATCGGTTCGCATGAACTACGAAAAACACTATCACGATCGAGTGAATTATTTTAAAGAAACCTTCAGTAAATCAGGCTCTGGAGTGGTAAACACCCGAGTTGATGAAAGTTATGTAACCAAATTATTAGGATATTTTAAATCGAGATAGAGATTTTAGATTTTAAATAAAGTGAATAAACGAAAAATCAAAAATCACTAATCGTTAATCAACAATCAGAAATCAAAATTTCTGAATAGTATAAATGAAAAAAATAGCATACATAGTATTGTTTCTAATTTCCACTTCGCTTTTTGCACAAAAAGTGACGACGGCTTTGGACACAACGCGCAATAAAATTGGCGCTGAGTTCAAATTGACCTTGAAAGCTTCCGTTGATACTGCAGCTAGAGTGGTTTTTCCTAAATTGAAAAACATTGGAGCATTGGAAGTGATTCGTTCGTATCCAATAGATACTATTTGGAATGACGATCGCTACGAATTGGTTAAAAAATATGGTTTAACCCAATTTGATTCTGGGAAATATACTATTCCAAGAGTGCCAATATTGATTAACAAAAAACCGTTTTTTTCCGACTCACTTTTGGTTGAGGTAGCTAATGTGAAAGTAGATACGTTACAACAAAAAATGTACGACATCAAGAACATTGTGGCAGCTGAGAGTCATTGGGGCAATTGGTGGAAGTATTTATTAGCGATTATAATCCTTGCAGGAATAGGAGCTTTCGCTTACTGGTACTTTAAGAAAAGGCAAAACAAAGAGACTGAAGAAGAAGTCTATAAAACACCTATCGAAAAAGCAACCTCTTTATTGACCATTTTGGAGCAAAAAGAATTGTGGCAAAACGGAGAAATCAAAGAATATTATAGTGAATTGACAGACATAGCTAGAAACTATATCGAAGAGGCTATCGAAATTCCAGCGATGGAAAGTACGACTTCGGAACTGATTACGGCTTTGAGAGCGGCTTCTGTCAAAAAGAAAATGACACTTTCTAAAGAAACAATCGAAAACTTAGAACGCGTTTTAAAACAAGCCGATTTGGTAAAATTTGCTAAATCTAAACCGCTTGATTTCGAAATCACCGAGGATAGGAATAAGATTCAAAAAGCGATTTTAACTTTAGATAAAGCCATTCCTGTTGAGGTGCCTGAAGAGGAAGATTTGCTATTAAACGAGGCACAAAGACAACAGCAAATCCAAATGCAATTAAAGAAAAAGAAAGAGAAACAAATTCGTACTGCGATTGTTTCAGTAGTACTTTTACTTGTTTTGGTAACTGGATTTTTTGTGGTAACTCGTGGTTTTGGATATGTTATTGATACTGTTTTTGGTCGTGAAACCAAAGAATTATTAGAAGGCGAATGGGTAAAAAGTGAATACGGAAACCCTGGAATTCTAATTGAAACGCCTCAGGTTTTAAAACGAGTAGATGCCGAAAAAGTCTTGCCAAAAAAAACCATGGCGTTGATTAAAGAAATGCAATTGTTTCAGTATGGCGACATGATGAACAGCTTTTTTATGATGGTTTCTACCAGTCAATTCAAACAACCAACGAATATTGATTTGGCGAAAGCCATGGAAGGAAATTTAAAAATAATTGAAGCCCAAGGCGGTCAAAATATTATAGTTAAACAAGAAGATTTTGAAACCGAAAGCGGTGTACAAGGGTTGAAAGGTTATGGAACCATGTCAATGTTAAATCCTTTGAATAAATCGAGTGAAAAAGTATATTATGAGATTTTATACTTCAAACAAAATCAAGGATTACAACAAATTATGATTGTGTTTCCAGAAGGCGATCAATACGGAAGCGCCATTGCAGAGCGAATGTTACAATCAGTTGAACTAAGACAAGCCAGTAATTAATGGAAAAATTGAGTTTTTTAAATCCAGAATTTTTTTGGTTGTTGCTGTTGATTCCAGCGGCAGCTGCTTGGTTGTACTTGAAAAGAGACCAACAAACGGCGACTTTAAAAATAAGTTCAACGGAAGGGTTCTCAGGTTCTAAATCGTTTTTTGTGAAGTTGTATCCCTTTTTAGGGGTATTTCGTTTATTGGCATTGACAGCTTTAATTGTAGCGATGGCTCGACCAAGAACGGTGGATATTAGTAACAAAACCAAAACAACAAAAGGAATTGATATTGTGATGGCCATTGACGTTTCAGGAAGTATGTTGGCCAAGGATTTGAAACCGAACCGAATGGAAGCTTTGAAAAAAGTGGCAGCTAGTTTTGTTGACGAAAGACCCAATGACAGAATCGGATTAGTGGTGTATGCTTCTGAAGCGTATACTAAAACTCCGGTAACAAGTGATAAAGCCATTATTCAGCAAGCGATTGAAAGTATCAAATACGATAATGTATTGCAAGACGGAACGGGAATAGGTATGGGATTGGCGACAGCCGTAAACCGTTTGAAAGACAGTAAAGCCAAAAGCAAAGTGATTATTTTATTGACTGATGGGGTAAATAACGCTGGATTTATTGAGCCAGAAACGGCTTCTGATATTGCAAAGCAATACGGAATCAAAGTCTACACGGTGGGAATTGGAACTAACGGAATGGCCGAATTCCCCTATGCGATTGCACCTAACGGACAATTTTTATTCCGCATGATGCAAGTAGAAATTGACGAACAGTTAATGAAAAATATTGCGCGTAAAACAGACGGAAAATATTTCAGAGCAACAAGCAACAATAAGTTAGAAGAAATATATGCAGCCATCAATAAATTAGAAACTACAGAAATTGAAGAGTTGAAGTTTTATGATTATGATGAAAAATACAGACCCTTTGTTTGGTTAGCTGGGTTTTTATTGTTGCTAGAATTAGGATTGCGAAATACGGTTTACCGATCATTTATTTAAAATGGAATTAGACGAAAAAAAATATTTGTACTTATTGCTACTACTACCACTTTTGGTGTTGGTTTTTCTTTTCAATCAATATTGGAAGCGAAAAAAGCAACGTGAATTTGGCGACTTAGAATTGGTACAACGATTGAGTCCAGATAGTTCGGTATTCAAACCGATTTTAAAATTAGGGTTCTTACTTTTGGCATTAGCAGGTTTGATTTTGGGCTTGGTCAATCCAAAAGTTGGCACTAAAATGGAAACCGTTAAACGCGAAGGAATCGACATTGTTTTTGCAATAGATGTATCTAAAAGTATGCTCTGCGAAGATGTAGCTCCTAGTCGTTTAGAGAAAAGCAAACAATTGGTTTCTCAAATTATTAATCAATTAGGAAATGATAGAATCGGTATTGTAGCCTATGCGGGAAGTTCATTTCCTGTTTTGCCTATTACAACCGATTATAGTGTGGCCAAAATGTTTCTACAAAGCATGAATACCGATATGGTTTCGTCTGTAGGAACCTCTTTAGATGAAGCGATACGATTATCGGCAACCTATTTTGATGATAAAAAAACGAGCAAATTATTGATTTTAGTTTCGGATGGAGAAGACCATTCAGAAGGAGCAGAAGCTGCTGCGGAAGAAGCGAATAAACTAGGCATTAAAATCATAACAATAGGAGTAGGAACTCCAAATGGTGGAACTATTCCGTTGCGTCGAAATGGTGTAATGGAAGGATTAAAAAGAGACAGTAATAACGAAGTAGTGATTACCAAATTGAACTCAGAAAGTTTGACCGCCATTGCAAAAGCAACCAAAGGGGGTTATGCCAATGGAGCTAATACAAAAGAGGTGATTGACTATGTGAAAAACGCCTTGAACAATATCGAAAAAACCGAATTTGAAGCTACTCAAATGGCCGATTTTCAGTCGCAATTTCAGTGGTTTTTAGGATTTGCATTTGTGTTGTTGTTTGCAGATGTTTTTCTATTGGAACGCAAAACCAAATGGGTGAATAAACTCAATTTGTTTAATGAAAAGGAACAATAAAATGATGAAAAAGGTAATTGTATCGATTTTGCTCGTGTTTTCTTTGGCGATTACAGCCCAAGAGAAAGACGCTCTTTTGCCAAAAGCGAATGAAGAGTTTGCAGTAAAAAACTATGCCGATGCCGAAGCCAATTATAGAATTTCACACTCTAAATTTCCAAGAAGAACGGTTGCATCCTATAACTTAGGAAATGCCATTTATCGTCAAAACCAGTTTTCGGAATCCAAAATAGCATTTGCCAATGCTTTAAAAACTATTAGAACCTATCCTCAAAAACACAAAGCCTTTCACAATCTTGGTAATGTGTTTATGAAAGAGAAGAATTATTCACAGGCGGTCGAAGCTTATAAAAATGCGCTTCGCAATAATCCTGAAGATGAAGAAACGCGATACAATTATGCTTTGGCAAAAAAAATGCTAAAAGACAATCCGCCAAAAGACGACAAGAATAAAGATAAAGACAAAAACAAGGACAAGAACAAGGACAAGAACAAAGACAAGGATAAAAAAGACGACAAGAAAGACGGAGAAAATAAAGACAAGAACAAGGATAAAGGCGATCAAAATAAAGATAAAAAAGAAAATCAGGGAGATAAAGAAAAGAAAGACGACCCTTCTAAGAATCAAGGACAGCCTAAACCTAATCCAGGTGGAATTTCGCAACAACGCGTTCAAAATTTGTTGGATGCCGTGAACAATGAAGAAAAGAAAGTTCAAAATAAAGTCAATGCCCAAAAAGTAAAAGGAAAACCAGTTCAAACAGAAAAAGACTGGTAAGTAATTTGAAATAAGAATACCATTTTAATAACCAATGAAAAAATACATACTACTATTATTAATCAGTTTTCAAGGACTATTGGCTCAGGTACAATTTGAGGCAAAAGTAAGCAGAAACTCGCTCGGACTTAATGAAAGACTTCGAGTTGATTTTATAATGAATGTAGACGGAGATAATTTTATTCAACCCAATTTTGAAGGCTTCCGAGTGATTGCAGGACCAAGTCAGCAAATCAGTCAATCGTGGATTAATGGACGAAGTTCTTTTGAAAAAGTATACTCTTATTTTTTATTGCCTTTGCAAAAAGGAAGTTTAGTAATCAAACAAGCGGTCATTGAGTTCAATGGACAATTGTATAAAACAGCTCCTATTCGAGTTACAGTTACTAATCCAGTACAACAACAAGCCGATCCAAACGATCCGAATGCACCACAAATTTCAGCAGACAACAATATTTATCTTGTCGCTGATATATCTAAAACCAATCCGTACATCAATGAACCAATAACGGTAGTGTACAAATTGTATTTTAGCTACAATATTGGAATCTCCAATTGGCGCGAATTGGACAAACCGAAATACAATGATTTTTGGAGTCAGAACATCGATATCAAGCAGTTAGTTGCCGAAGAAGGCATGTTCAAAGGACAACGTTATCGCTATGTAACCTTGCGTAAAACGGTATTGTATCCTCAAAAATCAGGGCGCCTAAAGATTGAACCATTAGCACTAGATATTGATGTGCAATTGCCAACTAATCGTAGAGATATGTTTGGTCGTGTAATGATTACCGAAGGCAATAAACGCGTTTCGGCAGGGACCAAAACGATTACAGTAAAAGCACTTCCTGAAGATGGAAAACCAGAAGGATTTACTGGAGCAGTTGGTAATTTTGATTTTAAAGTAACACCAACCAAAACCAATTTAAAAAACGGAGAAAGTTTGGATTTGGTTGTGAGCGTAAGTGGGAAAGGAAATTTAAAACTATTTGATTTGCCTAAACCAGTAGCGCCAAATGCTCTCGAAATGTATGATGCAGTTCATAAAGAAGGAGTCAACACAGGTTTATCAGGAATGACGGGAAAAATCTCGGATAGTTATACAATTGTACCTCAATACAAAGGAAAGTATCCAATTAAACCATTGCAGTTTAGCTATTTTGATTTAGGTTCTGGAACCTATAAAACGATTACATCGAAAGAAATACTAATTAATGTATTGGACGGTCCAACAGCAACTCAGGCTGTTGCATCCAATACAGGTGCGAATAAAAACAAAATTGAAAAGTCAGAGCAGTTCAAATTCATTAAATTGAAAACAGAATTAGAACCATTAAAACGCCAAGATTTCTTTGGGTCGCTTTGGTATTATCTATTGTTAATCTTGCCATTTATTGCATTGCCAATACTAGTACTTCTTAGAAAAAGAAAAGAAGCATTAGATGGCGATGTGACTGGAAACAGAATCCGAATGAATAACCGATTGGCTAAAAAATATTTGTCAGAAGCCAAAAAACAAATCAATAATAAAGAACCATTTTATGTGGCTTTGGAAAAAGCGATGCACAATTTCTTGAAAGCCAAATTACATATTGAAACTTCGGAAATGAGTAAAGACAACATTCAACAATTGTTGTTGTCTCGCAACGCCAATCCAGAAGTAGTTACTGATTTTATTGTTTTGACAGAAAGTTGTGAGTTGGCTCGTTATGCACCAGCCTCAAGCACGTCAATTCAGAATGATTTTGATAAAGCAGTGGTGATTATTTCAGAATTGGAAAAACAGATTGTTTAAACACTAAGGACTCAAAGAAAGCACTAGGGTCACAATTTTAAATTAATGGTAAATGACTGAAAACGAAATATCAAAAATTGTATTTGAGTGTGCTTTGAAAGTGCATAAAAACTTAGGTCCAGGTTTGTTAGAGAGTGCTTATGAGGAATGTCTTTTTTATGAATTAAAGAAATCCAATTTGTTTGTAGAAAAACAAAAAGCGTTGCCTTTAATTTATGAAGAGGTTAAGCTTGATGTGGGCTATCGAATTGATTTAATAGTCGAAAATAAATTTATAATAGAAGTTAAGTCTGTAGAATCTTTAAATGAAGTTCATTTGGCTCAAGTGCTAACCTATTTAAGATTATCGAATTGTAAACTGGGATTATTAATCAATTTTAATGTAAAATTACTTAAAGAGGGAGTTAGAAGAATAATCAATGGAGAGCTTTAATAGCGAACTTTGTGCCTTCTTTGCGCTCTTTGTGTTTAAAATAACATCATATTTATGAAACATTTAGTTTACATATTTTTGTTCATCACTTCTTTTGTATTCGCTCAAAGCGGATTTGAAAAAGGGAATGCGTTGTATCAAAAAGGACAATACGAACAAGCGATTCAAGCCTATGAAAGTGTGTTGGATTCGCGCCAGCAATCAGCGGATTTGTATTTCAATTTAGGAAATTGTTACTATAAATTGAATAAAGTAGCGCCCTCAATCTACAACTATGAAAAAGCATTGGTCTTGGCTCCTGAAGATGTTGATATTACCAATAACTTAAAATTCGCTCAAAAACTAACCATTGATGAGGTAAAAGAAGTTCCGAAAGTGGGTTTTGCCAAACTACTTCGTGATTTTACAGGGATGTATCATTACAATACTTGGGCTTGGATTTCTATTGTTTTTGGATTGTTGTTTTTAGGATTTTTTATGGGCTACTATTTCTCGCTAGCTGCCGTATTAAAACGCATTTTCTTTTTTGGAATGTTTGTATGGATTTTGTTCCTATTAATTAGTGTAGGAGCTGCTATTTTTGAAAAAAATTATTTTGTAACGGTCCGCCCTGCTATTGTTTTTGCGGAAGTTACTGAAGTGAAGAGCGAACCTCAAAAAGCCAGTCCAGCTATTTTTATTTTACATGAAGGAACTAAAGTTTTAGTAAAAGAAATCTTGGGGAAATGGAAAAAAATTGAACTTACAGACGGGACTGAAGGGTGGATTGAGTCTGGAGCAATTAGGGAAGTGAAATAAGGTTTTAGGTTTATTTTGTAGTTGCTTTTTTATATAATTTCTGAATCGAAGGAAAAACAAAATCAGCCGTTTTCTGAATTGGATTAAAGAAAATAGAATGATCTAAAGTTTCTTTTTTAGCTAAAAAATGATTGTAATTGATTTTCTCAAAAACACTAAAAAGGATACTTACAATTAAAACTGTTTTTAGCACTCTGAAAAAGCCACCACCAGCTTTGTTGATCCATCCCAAATAAGCGAAGCTCACCAATTTAGTCAAAAACTTTCCTGCTAAAGACACTCCAATTATCACTGCTAAAAAAGTAAGGATAAAAGCAATCACTTGGATGGAATATGGATTCCATTTAACTACTCCCGATAGCGCAGTTTTTGCCATGGAGGAAAATTGGAATGCCAAATAAATCCCCGCAATTAAAGAAAAAAAGGAGGCTAGCTCTACAAAAAGTCCGTTTTGAATTCCTTTGAACGCAGCGTAAATCAATAAAGCCCCAATAATAATGTCTAAAAATCCCATAGTTGAATTGTAAAAAAGCACAAAGATAAAAGAATTGTCGATTGTCCATTCTCAATTTTCTACTTCTTATCTTTGTAGCTCAAATTTGGTTTCTTTTTGCAATTCGTAAACTGAAAATCATAAATCGCACATCCAATGTCAAGAGACGCACAATTAAAAGAACGCTGGGAACAGCTTGTAACTATATTATCCGATCGGTTTTCGCAAGGCGAAAATTTGGATTTGGATGCCATTATATATTTAATAGGAATTCAAGAATTAGGAAAATTGCATCGCGAATTTAAGAAAGACGAAAAACTCAATCTGATGCACATTGCTATTTGTCGATTGCTAGAACCTTACGGTTATTACGAATTTGAATTTTTTGACGAAGAAGGGTGGCCACATTACAAAGTAAAAGAAGAATTACCACCATTAAAAGCAGGAGAACAATCGGTATTAATGAAAGAGGCGATTGTGAATTATTTTCTGGAAAGAGAATTAATTAAATAATACTGACTCATATCCAATAACTAATCATTTAACGAGGTTTTACTTTTCACTAAAAAATCGTAATTTTGCACCTTTACCAATAGACTGATGATAGACAAGATAAAAGAATATATTAGCGAAGCACAAGGATTTTCCTCACAAGATCCAGCAGAACTAGAAGCTTTCAGAATTAAATTTTTAGGAAGTAAAGGACTTTTGAAAGAGTTGTTTGCCGAGTTTAAAAATGTTCCTAACGAACAGAAAAAAGAATTTGGACAGGTAATTAATTTATTAAAAACGTCTGCTGAGGACAAAGTAAAGTCTATCCAAGAAGCTTTAGAAAGCAAAGAAGAAAGCAAAGGATTTTATGGTGATTTAACTCGTGCTGCTGAGCCGGTTTTGATCGGGTCGCGTCATCCTATTTCTTTGGTTAAAAACCAAATCATCGATATTTTTTCTACAGTTGGTTTTAACGTGTCTGAAGGTCCAGAAATTGAAGATGATTGGCACAATTTTACTGCCTTGAACTTGCCAGAATACCATCCGGCTCGTGATATGCAGGATACCTTTTTTATTCAAACGAATCCCGATATTTTATTGCGTACGCATACTTCATCTGTACAAGTGCGCTACATGGAAAATAACAAACCGCCAATTAGAACGATTTCTCCTGGGCGTGTTTTTCGTAACGAAGCGGTTTCGTCTCGTTCGCACTGTATTTTCCACCAAGTAGAAGGCTTGTATATCGACAAAGACGTTTCTTTTGCTGACTTAAAACAAACCTTATTGTATTTCACCAAAGAGATGTTTGGCAAGTCAAAAATTCGTTTGAGACCCTCTTATTTCCCTTTTACAGAACCAAGTGCCGAGATCGATATTTATTGGGGCTTGAAAACGGAAACGGATTACCGTATTACTAAAGGAACAGGTTGGTTAGAAATTGGAGGTTGTGGTATGGTTGATCCTAATGTTTTGAAAAATTGCGGCATTGATCCGGAGGAATACAATGGTTTTGCTTTCGGAATGGGAGTAGAGCGTATTGCGATGTTGCTGTACCAAATCGGAGATATTCGAATGTTTTACGAAAACGATGTTCGTTTCCTAGAACAATTCAAATCAATAGTATAATAATTAATTCGCCCTTTTTGAAGTAACATTTAGAAAGGGTTTTTTAAAATATGAAGAAAGACATCATCATCCCCGAAGTAGAAAATGTTTTTATGGCGGTCGTTCAAGAATGGAGCGATGAGTTCATGGAAAAAGTCTGGTATGCTTATTTAGTAAATGATTCTGATTTCCAACTAGACGGAGTAATGGTCGTTTCTAAAGCATTTGGAACCATTGATGGAGAAATGAAAAAAACCTCGCTTTTGCGTCATGCTTTTGCTGAAATCCCGGAGGTTTCTGTGGCTAAAATCGAATTGATTGAAAAAAGCGTATTGGCTTTAAACAATGAGTTTATGGTCACTTTTTTTATAGGCAATACTTTGTATGACAAAAAGTTTATTTTCAAAGCAAATAGTATAAACGAAGTGAATCAAGAAGAAGTGCCAATTCTATTTGTAGACGGCGTAATTGTTCGATAATATATCCTAAAAAAAACCGCAGATTCACTGAATTAGTATAATCAGTGAATCTGCGGTTTTTCTTTTATATGGTTTAAAATTCTATTTTCCTTCACGGCGTTTTTTAGCGGTCCAGCTAGAATAACCCAGCACAAAAACCCCAAAAACAATATAGCCAACGGCTCTAAAATAGTAACCATAGTCTGCTAATTGAACTGCAAGCGGCGTTGTTTCAGATAGGTACCAAGTAGAAAAACCTATCATAAAGAGACCCCAAAAAACGCCTGTTTTAACCTGATATTTCCATCTTTCGCTCATAATTATTGTATTTAATCTAGTTGATCTGTCAAATTTTTGAATACTTTTTTGGCATTTTTTCCTTCGTATAAAACACTATACACGGCGTCAATAATGGGAGTTTTAGCTCCATAGCCTTGATTCAATTGGTAGGCACTTTTAGTAGCATAATAGCCCTCAGCCACCATACTCATTTCCATCATAGCACTTTTTACGGTATATCCTTTTCCAATCATGTTTCCGAACATTCTGTTTCTTGAAAAAACGGAATAACCAGTAACCAATAAATCGCCTAAATAAGCCGAATCATTGATGTTGCGTTTCATTTTATGGACCTTTTTGATGAACTTTTTCATCTCCCGAATCGCATTACTCATCAAAACCGATTGGAAGTTATCTCCATAGCCTAAACCGTGAGCCATTCCTGCAGCTACAGCGTATATGTTTTTTAACATCGCTGCATATTCAGTGCCAATAATGTCATCGGTAATTTTAGTTTTGATGTAATTGCTGGATAGATTTTTTGCGACAATGGTTGCTTTTTCAGGATCTCCACATGCAATAGTTAAGTAGGAGAGACGCTCTAATGCTACTTCTTCGGCATGGCAAGGACCAGTTATAACTCCAATATTTTCAAATGGAATTCCGTAATTGTTGTGAAAATGTTCTCCCACAATTAAACTGGTTTCGGGAACAATACCTTTAATAGCTGAGAAAATGATTTTACCTTCAAGCGAACGGGTCAAATTACCCAATTCAGTTTCCAAAAAAGCAGAAGGAATAGCAAAAATCAGATAATCGGCATAAGCAACGGCTTCGTTAATATCGTGGGTTAATCGTAGTTTATTGGTGTCAAACTCAACCGAACTTAAGTAATTCGGATTGTGTTTTTCGGTTTTGATATGTTCAATTGCAGCTTCGTTACGCATATACCATGAAATCTCTGGTAAATTAGTACATAACATTTTCGCAATGGCGGTAGCCCAACTACCTCCACCAATAACTGCAAATTTTAAATTTTCGGCCATTTTATGTATTGGATTTAATCAAAAGTAGGTAAAAAAATTAAAAAACACCCATTTATTCTATTTGAAACTACCAGACTTGATAGGCTTTAGCAATAAAATGATGATTTTTTTTAATTATTTTTTTCAATAGTACACAATAAAAAATAATAGTTTGCGTTGTAAACTATTATGAATGAAGTTTTTATAATTAAAATGCACTTTGAGTTAGTTAGTTTTGTTTTTTGTATTTAAAAAAGACGTTCCACATTGAGCTAGTAGAACGTCTTTTTATTGTTTATTAATAACTCAATTCAACAATTTCACGAAGTTTATCTAAAGTTATATTTTGTCTTTCTCCTAAAGCTTTCCATCCTCTTTCTTCAAATCTACTGACAATAAAATCAGCGGTATTTTCAATATTGGAAGCGTTTTCAGAAATTTTAGTTTTCATACCCATAGTATGGTAAAAAGCTACCGTTGCTTCGATCGCTTTTTGAGCAATTTCTTGGTCGGTTCCAGTCAATTGAAACACTCTTTTTCCGTATTGCGCTAATTTTTCTTTTTTGGTATCAAATAAAACGCGGAAAAGATTAGGACCAATAATAGCCAATGTTCTCGCATGGTCAATATTGTACAACGCAGTTAATTCATGTCCAATCATGTGAGTCGCCCAGTCTGACGGCACTCCTTTTTGTATCAATCCATTTAATGCCATGGTACAACTCCACATAAAATTAGAAGCTAAGGCATAATCTGTTGGGTTTTCTGCTACTTTCGGACCTACTTCTAGTAGGGTTTGCAGAATACTTTCTGCAATTCTATCTTGTAAATACGCTTGGTGAGGGTAGGTTATATATTGTTCCAAAACATGTACATAAGCATCAATAACCCCATTTTGCAATTGTCTTTTTGGTAAAGAAGCAATTACAGTTGGATCACAAATTGAAAATTTTGGAAACATGGCTGAGCCTCCAAAATCGCGTTTCTCTTGTGTTGCTTTTATAGAAACTACCGAACCTGAATTCATTTCACTTCCTGTAGCTGGCAAAGTTAGAACGGTTCCAAAAGGCACCACATTAGCGCCTTCTTTGAAGATGATTCTTTTTTGCAGAATGTCTAGTGGATTGCCTTCAAATTTGGCAGCAGCCGAGATGAATTTTACGCCATCAATTACGCTTCCACCGCCTACTGCTAGTATGAAATCAATTTTTTGTTCACGAATGATTTCCACCGCTTTCATCAAGGTTTCGAAATATGGATTGGCTTCAATTCCACCAAATTCCACCACGTCAAACCCTTCTAATGCCGTTTTTACTTGATCGTAAATACCATTCTTAAAAATACTTCCGCCGCCATAAGCCACTAAGATTTTTGATTCTTTAGGTATTAAAGTGCTTAATTTTTCTATTTCTCCTTTTCCAAAAACTAATTTGACAGGATTATATAATTCAAAGTTTAACATAAGAATAAGTTTTATTAAAGATACACTATTACATAGTTGTTTAAGATGAACGACTGTTAATTGTAGTATTTTATTTTTTGTAAAAATTGTTGTGATCAATGTATTCCCAAACTTTTGGAGGGAGCAAAGGCAATACATTTTTTCCTTTTTTGATGTTTTCTCTAATAGATGTAGAAGAGATTTCTACAACTGGAGCATCAATCAAATGGATTTTCGAATGGTTTTTAAACAACGTATTTTCAGCTGTAGCATCCAGTCTTGGATAGACATAGATTTCGTGATGCGCCAAAATAGCTTCGTAATTTTTCCATTTATGAAACGACTTCAAATTATCTTCGCCCATAATTAAGGAAAACGCATGTTCAGGATATTTTTCTTCCAGATGAACTAAGGTATTCACCGTGTAATTGGGTTGCGAAAGTTTGAATTCAATATCGGAAGGTTTGATTTTTGGAAAATCTTCCGTTGCTAAAAACACCATTTCTAATCGGTGATGATCAGCTAAAAGAGTACTTTTCTTTTTCAATGGATTGTGTGGAGTAACCACCATCCAAACTTGGTCTAAATCGGCATGCTCCGCCATGTGGTTAGCAATTATCAAATGCCCCACATGAATAGGATTAAACGTTCCGAAATAGAGACCTATTTTCATTTTATTTCTTTTAAGGCAATAGGCAATAGCCATAAGCGATTAGCTAAGATCTATTGCCTTTTGGCTAATGGCTTTTGCCTTGTGTTACAAATTCCTTAACTAATTGATATGCTTCGTCTAAAGCTACTTCTAAGTCGTAGTTTTTAATTACAACATCAAATTGAGGAGCGGTAGCCAATTCTACGTGAGCTTTTGCAATTCGCATATTGATTTTCTCATCGCTTTCTGTAGAGCGTTCTTTCAATCTGCGTTTGAGTTCGTCAACGCTAGGTGGTTTTACAAAAACAGCTAAAGTTTCTTCTGGAAATTTCGATTTGATTCGCAATCCACCTGCAACATCAATATCAAAAATTACATTTTTTCCTTTGGCCCAAATGCGTTCTACTTCGCTTTTTAAAGTTCCGTAAAAATTATCGCGGTAGACTTCTTCCCATTCGACAAAATCTTCATTTTTGATGTGTTGTTTGAATTGGTCTAATGACATAAAATAATAGTCTTTTCCATTCACTTCTTCGCCACGGGCTTCGCGAGTAGCTGCCGAAATGGAGAACTCCAAATTCAAATCTTCTTGCTTTAATAAATGCCTAACTATAGTAGTTTTTCCCGAACCCGATGGAGCCGAGAATACGATTAATTTCCCTTTCATACAATTCTAATTACAGTACATTCAATACCTGCTCCTTAATTTTTTCCAATTCGTCTTTCATTTGAACGACTAATTTCTGCATTTGTGCGTGATTCGATTTAGAACCCATGGTATTGATTTCGCGTCCCATTTCTTGGGTGATAAAACCTAATTTTCTACCATTGGCTTCTGTCCCTTTGATAGTTTCTAAGAAATAATCCAAGTGATTGGTCAAACGCACTTTTTCTTCAGTAATATCTAATTTTTCTAGGTAATAAATCAATTCTTGTTCAAAACGATTTTCATCAACGGCTACTTTTAACTCCGTAATAGCGTTGTGTAAACGGTCTTTGATAGTTTGAACGCGTTCATGATCTAATGCCAAAGCTTCGTTCATATATTGACGAATATTAGCAATGCGCAATTGAAATTCTTTTTCTAGTGATTGTCCTTCGTCTTTTCTAAAGTTCAAGATATTTTGCAGGGCTTCCTCTATAGCGGTTGTGATTTGTGCCCAATCATTTTCGTCAATTTCTTCACGCTCAATTTTCATTGTATCCGGCATACGAATCGCCATTTTCATCAATTCCACTTCATCAGCCTCAGCATAAACAGCTCTTAATTGTTCCATATATCCTTTCACAATTGGCACATTGACTTTGGTCGAAGTTTGTTCGGCAGTGCTTTCGATAAAAATCGAAAAATCGACTTTACCTCTTTCTAATTTTAATGCAATTTGGTTGCGTAAGCCCAATTCCATTTCGCGGTAAAGCGAAGGCATTCTCACATTTAAATCGAGTCCTTTACTATTTAAAGATTTTACTTCTACCGTGATTTTTTTGGTTGGTAATTGCAAAGTGGCTTTACCAAAACCAGTCATTGATTGTATCATATATGAATTGTGTAATAG
>JACCDZ010199666.1_pt1 | contig 70274 bp, 62 predicted proteins | sample 7449551 | NCBI WGS metagenome assembly JACCDZ01 (sample SAMN15323452, study PRJNA562643) | freshwater metagenome | isolation source: river surface water | place: USA:Blue River Watershed | collected 2017-08-18 | reverse complement strand
TGGCCCTGGGCGCGCTCATCGCAGGCGTGGCCTATGTGCCCGCCTCCCCGCCCTACTCGCTGGTGAGCCAGGACTACGACAAGCTGCACCACATCATGCGCTTGTGCACGCCCGGCCTGGTGTTTGCGAGCGACGCCCGTTATGCCAAGGCCATTGCGGCCACTGTGCCTGCCGATTGCGAGGTGGTGTTGTGCGAGGGCGACGTGCCCGGTCGCGCCCACACTGCGTTCGCTGCCCTGTGTGACACGCCCGTGACCCCAGGCGTGGACGCAGCCTGTGCAGCCATCACGCGCGACACCATCGCCAAGTTCCTGTTCACCAGCGGGTCGACCAAGTTGCCCAAGGCCGTGATCAACACCCACGGCATGCTGACGGCCAACCAGCAGCAAATGGCCTTGTCCATGCCCGTGCTGACCAAAAAGCCCTTGGTGCTCATCGACTGGCTGCCCTGGAACCACACCTTTGGTGGCAACCACAACTTTGGCATGGTGGTCTTTCACGGTGGCACGCTCTACATCGATGACGGCAAGCCCACGCCCGCGCTGGTGGGCGAGACGCTGCGCAACCTGCGCGAGATCGCGCCCACGGTGTATTTCAACGTGCCCACCGGGTTTGAAGCCATTGCCAACGCCATGAAGACCGACGACGCCTTGCGTCGCAATCTGCTCTCCCGCGTGCAAATGTTTTTTTACGCCGGTGCAGCCTTGGCACAGCCGATTTGGGACAGCCTCTACGAAAGCCAGGAACGCGAAATCGGCGAGCGCATTGTCATGACCACAGGTCTGGGCATGACCGAGTCCAGCCCCTTTGGCATTTTTGTCACCAACCCGAATGTGCGCGCTGGCGATTTGGGCGTGCCCACGCCAGGCATGGAGCTCAAGCTCGTGCCCATTGGCGACAAGACCGAGGTGCGCTATCGCGGCCCCAATGTCACGCCCGGCTACTGGCGCATGCCCGAGGAAACCGCCGAGTCCTTCGACGAGGAAGGCTTCTTCAAGACCGGCGATGCGGTGCTCTGGATCGACCCGAGCAACATGCACCTGGGTCTGAAGTTCGACGGGCGCATCGCCGAGGACTTCAAGCTCGCCACGGGCACGTTCGTGAGCGTTGGCCCCATGCGCAGCAAAATCATCGCCGCGTCTGCGCCCTATGTGCAGGACGTGGTGATCACCGGCCTCAACCGCAAAGAGGTAGGCGCCATGCTTTTTCCCACGCCCGCCCTGCGCAGCCTGAGCGGCTTGTCCCCTGACGCGCCCATGAGCGAGGTGGTCACCGCAGCCCCCGTGCTGGCGCACTTTCAGCAGGTGATCAACACCTTGGCCCAATCGGCCACGGGCAGCGCCAATCGCGTCGCGCGCCTGTGTGTGTTGGCCGATCCGCCCTCGCTCGACAAAGGCGAAGTCACCGACAAGGGTTCCATCAACCAGCGCGCCGTGCTCAAGCACCGCGACGCCATCGTCCAGGCCTTGCACGAGGGCACACAGCCCGGCACGGTCTTGCCCACCACCGCCTAAGAACCATGACCAAAACCGTTGTCCATGAAGTCGAGGTGACCTTTGGGGATTGCGACCCGGCGGGCATCGTGTTCTTTCCCAACTTCAGCCGCTGGATGGACACCTCGTCGCTCAACTTCTTCATGAAGTGCGGCGTGCCCCCCTGGCGCGAACTGGTCAAGACGCGCGGCATCATTGGCACGCCCTTGCTGGAAATCCACACCCAATTCCTCAAGACCGCCACCTACGGCCAGACCCTGCACATCCACACCAGCGTCACCGAGTGGCGCAACAAGGTCTTCATCCACAACCACCAGGTGCGTCGCGGCGACGACCTGATTTGCCAAGGCACGGAGACGCGTGCATTTTGTGTGCGCCACCCCGACGACCCTGATCGCATCCAGGTGATTGCCCCGCCCCCCGACATCGTGGCCTTGTGCAGTTAAAGCCCGCCCATCACCCCCGTTCAGCCCACCCCTCATTTCTACAAGGAGCAAACCCATGAAGCTGAAGAAAACCCTGTTGGCCCTGGCCATCGGCACCACCCTCGTCACCTCGGCGTTGGCCGACATCAACATCGGCGTGAACCTGTCGCTCACCGGTGGCGGTGCAGCTCTGGGCTTGCCCATGCAAACCATGATCAAGTCCTTCCCCCAGACCATCGCTGGCGAGAAAGTCAATGTCATCGTGCTCGACGATGCCTCTGACCCTGGCAAGGCCGCACAAAACGGCCGCCGCTTCGTCACCCAGGACAAAGTGGACGTGATTTTTGGCGGCAACATCACCCCCACCTCTGCGGCCATCACGCCCATTGCCACCGAAGCCCAGACGGTTCAGGTCTCTGGCGCCCCCACCGCTGACGGTCCCTTTGTCTACATCCTGCCCCAGGGCTTCAACGTCATGGCCCACGCCATGATGGACCACATCAAAAAGCAAGGCATCAAGTCCCTGGGCTTCATTGGCTATGCCGATGGCTACGGTGAAGGCTGGCTCAAGGCCATGGAGCCCCTGCTCAAGGAAGCCGGCATCCAGTTGGTGTCGGTGGAGCGGTTTGCCCGCACCGACACCAGTGTGACCCCCCAAGCCCTCAAGCTCGTGGCCGCCAAGCCCGATGCGATCCTGGTGGTGGCCTCGGGCTCTGTGGCAGCCATGCCCGAGTTGGCCCTGCGTGAGCGCGGCTTCAAGGGCAAGATGTACCAGACCCACGGTGCCGCTAGCCCTGACCTGATCCGCATCGGCGGCAAGACCGTTGAAGGCACCTTCGTGGTGTCCGGCCCGGCCATCTTTGCCGAGGACCTGCCCGACAGCCATCCCTCCAAAGCCGCATCGGTGAACTTCGCCAAGAAGTACCGCGAACTCTCTGGCAAGCCCGATCTGAGCCCCTTTGCCGGTCACTCCAACGACTTCATCCTGGTGATGGAAAAAGCCATTCCCCTGGCCATGAAAAAAGGCAAGCCCGGCACGCCCGAGTTCCGTCTGGCCTTGCGTGACACGCTCGACACCATGGGTCGCACCGTCATCTCCCATGGCGTGATGAACTGGAGCAAAACCGACCACTGGGGCTACACCAACGAAACCGGGATCATGACCGTTGTCAAAGACGGCAAGTTCCAGGTGCTCAAGTAATCCAGACCAGACACGGGAACACCATGGACCTCACCATCGTCAGCATGCTGAGTGTGGACGGCCTCACCAACGGCGCGATCTACGCGCTGTTGGGATTGGCCACGGTGATGGTGTTTGCCGTCACCCGTGTCATCTTCATTCCCCAGGGTGAATTCGTGGCCTTTGGTGCCCTCACCCTGGCCATGCTGCAAAGCCACGCTGTGCCAGGCACGGTGTGGCTGTTGCTGCTGCTGGCCGCCCTGGTGGCGCTGCTCGACCTCGTGCAGGGTCTGCGCGAACAGTGGCCAGCCCAACGGGTGATCAAGGCGCTGTGGCGCGCCTTGGCCATTCCCCTGCTGGCGTGCGGCCTGACGGTCGCCCTGGCCCCCATGAACCTGTCCCTGTGGGCCAATGCCGCCCTGAGCCTGGCCTTGGTGACCCCCATGGGTCCCCTGATTTATCGCCTGGCCTACCAGTCGCTGGAATCGTCCACCCCCCTGGTCTTGCTCATCGTTTCGGTGGGGGTGCATTTCGGTCTCACGGGTCTTGCCCTGGTGTTTTTTGGTCCCGAGGGCTATCGCAACCCCGCTTTCTGGGACGCGCAACTGAGCCTGGGGGACATCCCTGTCTCGGGTCAGGCGCTGATCATTTTTGCCACCACGGTGGTGCTCATTCTTGCGTTGTGGTTCTTCTTTGACCGCACCCTGTTTGGCAAGGCCTTGCGCGCCACGGCCATCAACCGCAACGGTGCCCGCCTCATGGGCATCTCCAGCCACACGGCCGGACAACTCACCTTCACCCTGGCGGCTTTCATCGGTGCCTTGTCGGGCCTGCTCATCGGTCCCACCACCACCGTCATGTTCGATTCGGGCTTTCTGATCGGCCTCAAAGGCTTTGTGGCTGCGGTGATTGCCGGGCTCTCCAGCTACCCCGGTGCCTTGCTGGTGGCACTGGGCGTGGGCATGGTCGAAGCCTTCAGCTCGTTTTGGTCCAGCGCCTTCAAGGAGGTGGTGGTCTTTGCCCTGATCCTGCCCGCGCTGTGGTTGCGCTCGCGCCATGCGTCGGACGACGAGGAGGACCACTGACATGTCTCGCTCCACTGTGCGCACCCTGTGGGCGGTGCTCGCGCTCATCCTGATCCTGCCTTGGCTGCCCTTGCCCGCGTTTTGGCTGGCGCAACTCAATTACATCGGCCTCTTTGCCATGACCAGCCTGGGCCTGGTTTTGCTCACCGGCGTGGCGGGGCTCACCTCATTTGGTCAGGCCGCCTTTGTGGGCATGGGCGCCTACACCGCCGCCTGGTGTGCGCTCAACCTGGGCTGGCCGCCGTTGTCCACGCTGGCACTGGGCCTGGTCATCACGGCAGCCAGCGCCTGGGTGATCGGTCGCGTGACCCTGCGCCTGTCGGGTCACTACCTGCCCCTGGCCACCATCGCCTGGGGCTTGTCGCTCTACTACCTCATGGGCAACCTCGAAGCCCTGGGCAAATACGACGGCCTCAACGGCCTCAAAGGGCTGGAACTGCTGGGGTTTGAAGTGGGTCAGGGTCGCGGCTTTTTCGCAGTGTCCTGGGTCATGCTGTGGCTGTGCACCGTGGCCCTGATGTGCTTGCTGGACTCGCGCCCGGGTCGCGCCATCCGCGCGCTCAAGGACGGGCGGCAAATGGCCGAGGCCATGGGGGTGGACACCTTCCGCTACAAGGTGACCATCTTTGTGCTGGCCGCCATGCTCGCGGGCATCTCGGGCTGGTTGCTGGCCTTCTACCAGCGCGCAGTCAACCCGTCGGCCTTTGGCCTCAAGATGGGCATCGAGTACTTGTTCATGGCCGTGGTGGGCGGGGTCAACCAGCTCTGGGGCGCCTGGCTGGGCGCTTTCGTGGTGCGCATCCTCGACGACCAGCTCCAGGAATGGCTGCCCAGGCTCATTGGCGCGAGTGGCAGCTTCGAGGTCATCGTGTTTGGGGTTTTGCTGGTGCTCATCCTCAAGTACCGCCCCGAAGGACTTTGGTCGTGGCTCAAGCAGTGGCAAGGGCCAAGCGTGCGCGTGCGCGACTGGGACGATGCCTTGCCCCTGCCGCATCGCGACAAGGCCGCCGCTGGCGAGTGCGTGCTGGATGTGCGCGCCATCCGCAAAACCTTTGGTGGCCTGGTGGCCGTCAACAACATCTCGTTTCAGATCCATGCGGGTCAGATCGTGGGGCTCATTGGCCCCAATGGGGCTGGCAAGTCCACCACCTTCAACCTGATCACAGGCACTTTGCCCCTCACCAGTGGCGAGGTCTACTTCAACGGCCAGGCCATCCACGGCCAGCACGCGCGCGACATTGCACGCCAAGGTCTGGTGCGCACCTTCCAGCATGTCAAGATGATCCCCGACATGAGCGTGCTCGACAACGTGGCCATCGGCGCGCACTCGCGCGGCCAAAGCGGGGTGCTGGGTGCCATCTTCCGGCGCAACCGCAACGAGGAACGCTCGCTCATGGCCGAGGCCGAGCGCCAAATCCTGCGCGTGGGCATGGGCGAGTGGATGCATGAGCCCGCAGCCAACTTGCCCATGGGTCAGCAACGCCTCATGGAAATCGCCCGCGCCCTGAGTGCCGACCCGGCCTTGCTGCTGCTCGATGAACCCGCCGCTGGGCTGCGTCACCAGGAAAAGCGCGAACTCGCGCGGGTGCTGCGCCAATTGCAATCTGAAGGCGTGAGCATCTTGCTGGTGGAACACGACATGGATTTGGTCATGGACGTGTGCGACCACATTGTGGTCATGGAATTTGGCACCTACCTCACCGAAGGCACACCGTCGCAGGTCCAGCAAGACCCCAAGGTGCGCGCCGCCTACCTGGGAACGGAGCACTGAGCATGAGCCAAGCGATTCTTCAAGTGCGCGATCTGCATGCGGCCTACGGCAAGGCCGAGGTCTTGCACGGCATTTCCTTTGACCTGCACGCGGGCGAGGTGGTCACCATCATTGGCCCCAATGGCGCGGGCAAAACCACGTTGCTGGGCAGCCTCATGGGGTTGCTGCCCTGCCAGGGCAAGCTGAGCTTTGAAGGCCGAGAGATCCACGAGTTGCCCCTGGAAGAGCGCGTGATGCTGGGCTTGTCGCTGGTGCCCGAGCGGCGCGAATTGTTTGGCAGCATGCCCGTGGAGGACAACCTCTTGCTGGGCGGCTATCGCCGCATGCGCCAGGGCGTGTCCAACTGGCGCGATGAACTCGATCATGTCTACGCGCTCTTTCCCCGACTCAAAGAGCGCCGCGAGCAAAAGGCAGGCACCCTCTCCGGTGGCGAGCGCCAGATGCTGGCCGTGGGGCGCGCGCTCATGGCCAAACCCCACATCCTGATGCTCGATGAGCCCAGCCTGGGTCTGGCGCCCCTCATCGTCAAAGAAATTTTCAACATCATCGAAACCCTCAAGCGCGAGGGCGTGACCATCATCCTGGTCGAGCAAAACGCCAGGGCGGCGCTGGCCGTGGCCGATCAGGCGCATGTGCTGGAGATGGGTCAGCTGGGCTTGAGCGGTCCTGCCGCCGAACTGGCCAATGACCCGCGCGTGATCGACACCTATCTGGGCGCTGCCCAGCGCAAGGAGAACTGAGCATGGCCTACCAGCCCCCGGTGTCCGAGGTCAGTGCCGTGCTCTTCGATGTGCTCAAGGCCGATGAACGCTGGGCGGCCTTGTCGCCCTTTGCCGAAGTGGACAAGGCGCTGGCGCTTCAGGTGCTCGATGGCGCAGCCACCTTTGTGGGCGAGCGCATTGCCCCGCTCAACCGTTCGGGCGACGAAGCCGGTTGCCGCTGGCAAGCACGCAGCGATGGCCAAGGCGGCGACGTCACCACCCCTGCCGGATTTCGCGAGGCCTATGCCGCCTTTTGGCAAGAGGGCTGGGGCAGCTTGTCGACCTCGCCGGATTGGGGCGGCCAAGGCTTGCCCGCCGTGCTCGATGCGGTGCTCTACGAATGGCTGGTGGCAGGCAACCACGCCTGGACCATGGCACCCGGTCTTTTGCATGGGGCCTACGAATGCCTGTTGCACCATGGCAGCGATGCCCTGCGCGAGGTCTACCTGGGGCGCATTGCCACGGGCGAGTGGCTGGCCACCATGTGCCTCACCGAACCGCATGCCGGCTCGGACCTGGGTCTGGTCAACACCCGCGCTGTGCCGCATGCGTCGGGGCACCATGTCCTGAGCGGCCAGAAGATTTTCATCTCGGGTGGCGACCACGACCTCACCGACAACATCGTGCACCTGGTGCTCGCACGCTTGCCCGACTCGCCGCCCGGACCCAAAGGACTGTCGCTGTTTCTGGCGCCCAAGTTCCTGCCCGACGGATCGCGCAATGCCGCATGGTGTGACCGCATCGAGGAAAAAATGGGCCTGCATGGCAGCCCGACCTGCGTGATGCGATTTGAGGGCGCAACCGGCTGGTTGGTGGGTCAACCCGGTCGCGGCCTGGCTGCCATGTTCCTGATGATGAACGCCGCCCGCTTGCATGTGGCCTTGCAAGGCATTGCCCAGCTCGACGCAGCGCACCAGATCGCCAGCCACTATGCGCTCGAGCGCCGGCAAATGCGCGCGCCTGGCGCACGACACGAGGCGGGTGCCGCCGCCGATGTCATCCTGCGACACCCCGCCATGCAACGCGTGCTCGACACCCAAAAAGCCTGGGTCGAGGGGGGGCGCTTGCTGGCCTACGAAACCGGTCTGGCGCTGGACGAAGCGCAGTACGCGAGCACCCCCGCCGAGCGCGACGCCGCGCAACGCTGGTGCAGCCTGGCCACGCCCATCCTCAAGGCCATGTGCACCGACCAGGGCTTTGCGGGCGCCAGCGCTTGCCTGCAAGTGCTGGGGGGGCATGGCTATGTGCGCGAATGGGGCATCGAACAAATCGTGCGCGATTCGCGTGTGGCCATGATTTATGAAGGCACCAACGAGATCCAGGCCGTGGACTTGTTGTTGCGCAAGGTCTTGCCCGATGGCGGCCAAGGCTTGCTGGCGTTGATGGATGACCTCAGGTCCACCTCACCCCAGGGCGCCTCTGGCCAGGGTCTGCACGACTTGCTCGATCAGTGGCAGGTGACGGTGCTCACCGTGATCGATCGCCATGCCAAAGCCCAGGGCAGCGAAGGCGAGGAATGGGCCAACGCCATCGCCCAGGATTTCCTGCGCCTGTGTGCGCTGGGCTTGTGGACCTGGGCCTTGTCGCGATTGGCCGCTTCGGACAGTGCCGCGAGTGCGCGCTGGCAACGCCTGAATCTGGCCTGGTGGCAATGGGTGATGCCGCAATGGCTCACACACCAGGCCGTGCTGGGCAGCGACCCGGCTCACCTGCCCAGCGCAGTGGAGCTGGAATAAGACCATGGGTGCCACACCTCGCGAGCGGCTCAGTGAGCCCGCCGAGCCCGAACTCAAGGAAGCCGATTTGCCCGTGCTGGCCGATTTGATGGGCTACCAGGCGCGGCGTGCCGCCCTGCACATCATTGCCCGCTTTCACGAAGACCTGAAAAACCTGTCGCTCAGGCCGGTGACGTTTTCGGTGCTGAGCGTGGTGGGTCATCATGACGGCCTCACCTCGCGCGAGGTCTGTGACCTGCTGGGCATCCAGCCGCCCAACCTGGTGGCCATCATCCAGGACTTGCAGCAGCGCGGTTGGCTGGATCGCCAGCCCCACCCCACCGATGGCCGCGCTCTGGGGCTGCACCTCACGCCCCAAGGCCAGGCGCAGCTTGCCCAGGCCGAGGCGCTGGCGGTGGCCTCGGACCAGCAGGTCTGCGGCCACCTCTCGCCAGCCGAGCGAGAGACCCTGGTGCGGCTGCTCAAAAAAATCAGGACCAGCTGAGTCGTCGTATCCTTGCGGAATGAACACGCCCCTCATCCCTGAACTCAACGATGTCTTGCCCCTGGATGCCGATCAGGCCACGCTGGTGGGTCGCTTGTGGGATCCACACCGTGGCCCTGTGCCCATCAAAGTCCAGCATGGCCGCATCCATGACCTCTCCACGCTCGCGCTCACCCTGAGCCAATTGCTGGCCTGGCCCGATGCCGCCAAAGCCATTGCCGCTCACACGGGTGCCGATCTGGGCAGCGCCCACGAACTCATCCAGGCCAGCCGCTTTGATGTGGCCAGCGATGCCGCAGCGCATGTGCTCGCGCCCTGCGACCTGCATGCCATCAAGGCCGCAGGGGTGACGTTTGTGGCCAGCATGCTCGAGCGCGTCATCGAGGAGCGTGCGCGCGGCGATGCCACCCGAGCGCAGTCTGTGCGCGAAGCCGTTCAAGCCGTGATGGGCGAGGACTTGCGGGCGGTCAAACCTGGCTCGGCTCAAGCCGCCGAACTCAAGCGCGTGCTGATTGAACAGGGGGTGTGGTCGCAATACCTGGAAGTGGGCATTGGCCCCGATGCCGAAGTCTTCACCAAGTCCCAACCCATGAGTGCCGTGGGTGTGGGCGCCGAGATCGGCATCCACGCGGGCAGCGAATGGAACAACCCCGAGCCCGAGGTGGTGTTGTGCGTCTCGCCCCAGGGCGAGGTGATCGGTGCCACCTTGGGCAACGATGTCAACCTTCGCGACTTCGAGGGGCGCAGCGCCTTGCTGCTGGGCAAGGCCAAAGACAACAACGCCTCTTGCGCCATAGGCCCCTTCATCCGCTTGTTCGATGCGCGATTTGGCCTGGACGATGTGCTGGGCTTGCAACTCGAACTCCAGGTGCTCGGCACCGAGGGTTATGAATTGCAAGGCATGAGCGCCATGTCACAAATCAGCCGGCACCCCTTGGACATCGTGCGCCAGGCCATGGGCGCTCACCATCAGTACCCCGACGGCATGATGCTGTTTCTTGGCACCTTGTTTGCGCCCACCCAGGACCGCCCTCTGCCCGGTCGTGCGTCAGGTCAGGGCTTCACGCATCGTGTGGGCGACAGGGTGCGCATCCACTCGCCGCGCCTGGGCACGCTCACCAACTGGGTCAACACCAGCGATCAGGTCAAGCCCTGGACCTATGGCGTGGGTGCCCTGATCGCCGACTTGATCAAGCGCGGCTGAACCCGGCTTGGGTGGCTGCGCGCGGTGGCGCGCATCAGGTCACGGTCTGCACCTGCTGAAATTGCGGCCGCTGCCATTCGCGGTGGTCCAGCACCGCCTTGAGGTGCATGACCGCCTGCCAAACGGTTTCAAAGCCGATGTAGAGGGGCGTGAAACCAAAGCGCATCAAGTCGGGCTGGCTGGCGCCATCGCCGGCGCGAAAGTCGCCCACAACCCCGCGAGCCATCAAGGCCTGCACGACGGCATAGGCCTGACTCACGGCCAAGGCCTGTGGTGCAGGCGTGTCAAAGCACCAGCTCAGCTGCGAGCCCCGTTGGGCGGCATCGCGCGGCGAAACCAGCCGCAAGCCGTGACCCGCGCAGCATTGCTCGACCAGCGCGATGAAGGTCTCGCACAAGGCGACCGATTTTTTTCGCAGGGCGGGCATGCCCCCCAGCGGCTCGGCAGCCAGCACAGTGTTCACCCCCTCGTCCAGCGCGGCCAGGCTGATCACCGGGGGCGTGCCGCACAGGTAGCGCGCAATGCCCTGTGCCGGCACATAGCCCGGCGTGAAGGCAAACGGGCGCTCATGCCCCCACCAGCCCGACAAAGGCTGCCAAAAGCGACTGGCATGCTGGGCATTGACCCAGACAAAGGCCGGCGCACCCGGCCCGCCATTGAGGTATTTGTAGCCGCAACCCACGGCGAAGTCAGCACCGCTGCCGCGCAGGTCCACTTCCACAGCGCCCGCACTGTGCGCGAGGTCCCACACGGTCAGGATGCCTTTGGCTTTGGCCTGGGCATTGAGGGCAGCCATGTCGTGCATGGCGCCCGTGCGGTAATTGACGTGCGTGAGCATCAGCACGGCCACGCGCTCGCTCAGGGCGGGGGCAAGGGCCATGTCGTCCACCAGCACCAGGCGCATGCCATGTTGCTGGCACAGCGACTGAGCCATGTAGAGGTCGGTGGGAAAGTTGCTGCGCTCGCTCAGCACCTGATCGCGCTGGGGTGCATCGTGCCTGGCCATCTCCAGGGCGGCGCTCAAGACCTTGAACAGATTCACCGAGGTGCTGTCGGTCACCACCAGCTCGTTGGGGCCTGCGCCGACCAAGCGGGCCACCTTGTCGCCAATTTGTGCAGGCCAGTCCACCCAGCCTGCGCTGTTCCAGCTGCGAATGAGGCCCTGACCCCACTCCTGCTCCACCACCTGCCGGATGCGCCCCGGCGTGGCCTTGGGCATCACGCCCAGCGAATTGCCGTCCAAATACATCACACCGGGCGGGCATACGAATTGGTCTTTGAGGACACGCAATGGATCAGCGCGGTCAAGCGCCTGGCAGTCTTGCAAGCTCAGCACAGGGCCTCCAGGGTCTGTTTCGGTGTTCGGGGTTGGAGGTTAGGGCGAATCCGGCCTCAAAAAGCCGTGTCTGAAACAGAAAAGTCTCTTTTTTTATCAAAGTAGGGCTTGAAAGCCCCTGTTTCGTCCACAAATGGCTTGCAGTTTGTCCATCTTCACGACCATGTCAGATCCCCAAACCCCCTCAACCCCACCCAACCAGCCCGCTGCGGAGCAGGCTCAAGCCCAGGCAGCCAGTTCTGCTGCGCCCACTGAGCCCCAGACCGCCGAGCAATTGCAGGTCCGCCTGAGCGAGCTGCAAGCCCAGACCATTGACCTGGCCGACCAATACCTGCGCGCCAAAGCCGAAGCCGAGAACGCCCGTCGCCGTGCCGAGGAAGAAATCAGCAAAGCGCGCAAATTTGCGGTCGAGTCGTTTGCCGAAAGCCTGTTGCCCGTGGTCGATAGCCTCGAGGCCGGTCTGGCCATTGCCAACGCCACTTCCGAGCAATTGCGCGAAGGCTCAGAAGCCACGCTGCGCCAACTCGTGGCGGCCCTGGAGCGCAACAAGGTGCTGGCGATTGCCCCCCAGGCGGGCGATAAATTCGATCCCCACCACCATCAGGCCATCTCCATGGTGCCCAGCGAGCAAGAGGCCAACACCGTGGTGGGCCTGCTCCAAAAAGGCTATTCCATTGCCGATCGCGTCCTGCGCCCTGCGCTGGTCACGGTTGCTGCCCCCAAGTGATCCACCGGGTATCCCCCAGACATCCACCCGTCACTCACTTGAAATCAACAGACTTATCCACACCTTTCCTTTCATCTATTCAGCATTCGGGCGAAGGCCCACAGGAGTTCAATCATGGGAAAAATCATCGGCATTGACCTTGGCACCACCAATTCATGTGTGGCGGTCATGGAAGGCAACAACATCAAGGTGATCGAAAACGCCGAAGGCGCTCGCACCACCCCGTCCATCATTGCGTACCAAGAAGACGGCGAAATCCTGGTGGGTGCCTCGGCCAAGCGCCAAGCCGTCACCAACCCCAGGAACACGCTGTATGCGGTCAAGCGCCTGATCGGTCGCAAGTTCGAGGAAAAAGAAGTCCAAAAAGACATCGACCTCATGCCCTACTCGATTGCCAAGGCCGACAACGGTGACGCCTGGGTGGAAGTGCGCGGCCAAAAGCTGGCCCCGCCCCAGATCAGCGCCGAAGTGCTGCGCAAGATGAAGAAAACCGCAGAGGACTACCTCGGCGAGACCGTGACCGAGGCCGTGATCACCGTGCCGGCCTACTTCAACGATGCCCAGCGCCAGGCCACCAAGGACGCTGGCCGCATTGCAGGCCTGGATGTCAAGCGCATCATCAACGAGCCCACCGCGGCCGCCCTGGCCTTTGGCATGGACAAGGCCGAAAAGGGCGACCGCAAGATTGCGGTCTATGACCTGGGTGGCGGCACGTTTGACGTCTCCATCATCGAAATCGCCGACGTGGACGGCGAGAAGCAGTTTGAAGTGCTCTCCACCAATGGCGACACCTTCCTGGGTGGCGAAGACTTTGACCAGCGCATCATCGACTTCATCATCAGCGAGTTCAAAAAAGAGCAAGGCGTTGACTTGTCCAAAGACGTTCTGGCCTTGCAACGCCTCAAGGAATCGGCTGAAAAAGCCAAGATCGAGTTGTCCTCCTCCTCGTCCACCGACATCAACCTGCCCTACATCACGGCTGATGCCAGCGGTCCCAAACACCTCAACATCAAGCTCACGCGCGCCAAGCTCGAAAGCCTGGTCGAAGACCTCATCGAGCGCACGATTGCCCCTTGCCGCACCGCCATCAAGGACGCTGGCGTGAACGTGAGCGACATCGATGACGTGATCCTGGTGGGGGGCATGACCCGCATGCCCAAGGTGCAAGACCAGGTCAAGTCCTTCTTTGGCAAAGAGCCCCGCCGCGACGTCAACCCCGACGAAGCCGTGGCTGTGGGTGCTGCCATTCAGGGCCAGGTGCTCTCGGGCGACCGCAAAGATGTGCTGCTGCTTGACGTCACCCCGCTGTCGCTGGGCATCGAGACCCTGGGCGGTGTGATGACCAAGATGATCACCAAGAACACCACCATCCCCACCAAGTTTGCTCAAACCTTCTCCACCGCCGACGACAACCAGCCTGCGGTGACCATCAAGGTCTTCCAGGGCGAACGCGAGATGGCCTCGGGCAACAAGCTCCTGGGCGAATTCAACCTCGAGGGCATTGCCCCCGCAGCCCGAGGCACGCCGCAGATCGAAGTGACCTTCGACATCGATGCCAACGGCATCTTGCACGTCAGCGCCAAAGACAAGGCCACGGGCAAGGAAAACAAGATCACCATCAAGGCCAACTCGGGCTTGTCCGAAGACGAGATCCAGAAGATGGTCAAGGATGCCGAGCTCAATGCCGCCGAGGACAAGAAAAAGCTCGAACTCGTCCAAGCCCGCAACCAGGCCGAAGCGGCTGTGCACAGCGTGAAAAAGAGCCTGGGCGAATACGGCGACAAGCTCGATGCCGGCGAGAAAGAAGCCATTGAAAAGGCCGTGGCCAAACTGGAAGAGACCCTCAAAGGCGAGGACAAGGATGCCCTGGACAAGGACACCGAGGCCTTGATGACGGCTTCGCAAAAACTGGGCGAAAAAGTCTATGCCGACATGCAAGCCAAGCAAGCCGCAGCAGGGCCTGCAAGTTCTGGTGGAGAATCAGGCGCTTCCAAGGCTGACGACAACGTGGTCGATGCCGAAGTCAAGGAAGTCAAGAAAGGCTAAGGCGACTCGCCCATGGCAAGCAAACGCGACTATTACGAAGTCCTGGGCGTTCCCAAAAACGCCTCGGATGACGAAATCAAAAAGGCCTATCGCAAACTTGCGATGAAGTACCACCCTGACCGCAATCAGGGTGATGCTTCTGCCGAAACCAAATTCAAAGAGGTCAAGGAAGCCTACGAGATGCTCTCGGATGCCGAGAAGCGTCAGGCTTACGACCAATTTGGTCACGCTGGCGTGGACCCCAACATGCGCGGTGGCGCTGGCGCGGCCGGTGGTTTTGGCGCGGGCGGTTTTGCAGACGCGTTTGGCGACATCTTTGGTGACATCTTTGGCCAGGCCCGTCGCGGTGGCGGCGGTGGCCGTCAGGTCTATCGGGGCAACGACCTGAGCTACGCCATGGAAATCACGCTGGAGGAGGCCGCTGAGGGCAAGCTCTCCCAGATCCGCATCCCCAGCTGGGAATCCTGTTCGCCCTGTGGCGGCAGCGGCGCCAAGCCTGGCACCTCGGCTGAAACCTGCTCCACCTGTCACGGCAGCGGTCAGGTGCAGTTGCGCCAGGGCTTTTTCAGCGTCCAGCAAACCTGCCCTCACTGCCGGGGCGCAGGCAAGGTGATCAAGGATCCCTGCACCTCCTGCCACGGACAAGGCAAGGTGCGCAACCACAAGACCCTGGAAATCAACATCCCCGCTGGCATCGACGACGGCATGCGCATTCGCAGTGCTGGCAATGGCGAGCCTGGCCTCAATGGCGGCCCGGCGGGCGACTTGTTCATCGAGATCCGGCTCAAGAAGCACGAGGTCTTTGACCGCGATGGCGACGACTTGCATTGCGAGGTGTCCATCCCCATGACCACGGCGGCCTTGGGCGGCGAAGTGGAAGTCCCCACGCTCAAAGGCTCGGTCACCATCGACTTGCCCGAGGGCACGCAAAGCGGCAAGCAATTTCGTTTGCGCAGCCAAGGGGTCAAAGGGGTTCGCAGCGGCTCAACTGGCGACTTGTATTGCCACGTCAAGGTGGAAACGCCGGTCAAGCTCACCGAGCACCAGCGCAAGCTCCTCAAGGATCTGGACGACTCCTTGCGAAAAGGCGGTCAGAAGCATTCGCCCAGCGACAAAGGCTGGACCGACCGCATCCGCGACTTCTTCAACTGAGTTCACCCGCGCCGGGGCCTTGCACACCCAGTCGCTACACTGGGCAACATGAGCGCCACCATTCAATTCCTGGGCGCTGCGGGCACGGTCACGGGCTCGCGGCATTTGGTCACACTGGGGTCTGAGCGTTTGCTCATCGACTGCGGCCTCTTTCAGGGGCACAAGGTCTTGCGGCTTCGCAACTGGGCGCAAGCGCCCTTTGCCGCCAAGGACATCCATGCCGTGCTGCTCACGCATGCCCACCTGGACCACAGCGGCTATTTGCCCTTGCTGGTGCAGCAAGGTTTCGCGGGGCGTGTGCACACCTCCTCGGCCACGGCTGACTTGTGCGCCCTGCTCCTGCCCGACAGCGGCCACATCCAGGAAGAGGACGCAGCCTTTGCCAACCGCCATGGGTTTTCCAAACACCATCCCGCGCTGCCGCTCTACACCAAGGAACAGGCCCTGCAAAGCCTCAAGCAGTTGCGGCCTCATCCCATGCACCAGGTCTTTGAACCCATGAAGGGGTGTCGTGCCCACTTCAGGCCGGCGGGCCACATCCTGGGGGCGAGCAGCATCCTGCTGGAGCTGGGGGGGCGCAAGGTGCTCTTCAGCGGCGACCTCGGACGCAGCCAGGATGCGCTGATGCATCCCCCTGAGCGTCCACCCGAGGCCAACACCGTGGTCATCGAATCCACCTATGGCGACCGCTTGCACGAGCCAGTGTCCATGGAAGTCGAGCTGGCCCAAGCCCTGCGGCGCGTGGCGGCGCGCGGCGGTGTGGCCGTGGTGCCCGTGTTTGCCGTTGGGCGAGCGCAGGCTGTGCTGCATGCCGTGGCCAACCTCAAGGCCAGCGATCAGATCCCGCGCAGCTTGCCGATTTTTTTGGACAGCCCCATGGCCATCAATGCCACAGACATGCTGTCCGCTCACCCCGAGGACCATCGCCTGGCTCCTTGGCAGGTGCGGGCGCTGGAAAACGTGGCCACCATGGTGCGCACGCCCGAACAATCCAAAGCCCTGGGGCGTCACCAAGGCCCCATGGTCATCCTGGCAGCCAGCGGCATGGCCACAGGCGGGCGGGTGCTGCATCACCTGGGGCTCTACCTCAAGGACCATCGCAACATGGTCATCCTCACCGGCTTTCAGGCAGGGGGCACGCGGGGTGCGCGCCTGGCCGCTGGCGAAAAGACACTGCGCCTGCATGGGCAGGATGTGCCCGTCCATGCCGAGGTGGTCCAGCTCAACTCCGCCTCCGCCCATGCCGACGCCAATGAACTGGTGCAGTGGCTGGGGCAAATGCCCAGCCCACCCGACCAGGTCTATGTGGTGCATGGCGAACCCGCTGCAAGCGATGCGCTGCGCAGCCGCATCGAGCATGAACTGGGGTGGCGTGCGGTGGTGCCAGAGCACCTGAGCACCTGGCCGGTGTAAGCCAGGGCTTATAAAAAGCGGTCGAGCAATTTGCGCGAGGCGCGATCGAGCTTGGAGAGGCTGCGAATCAGATACTGCACGCCATGCTTGTCGCTCACGATGAGCAAGTCACCGCTGATGCGGCGCACGTCTTCTTCGCCTTGCAAGACAAAGGTGGATTCACCGCGATGGGTTTTGACCGTCCATTCGCAAGGCGTGACAAAACGGCTCACCGCGATCACGGCCTGGATCTCGGGCAGGAACTCGCGTTCGTTGACGGCCTCGCGAATGCGATGGGCCAGGTTTGCATCCAGTGCCTTCAAGTCATCGATCCAGGCCAGTTCATGGCCATCGGCATCCAGGATGGAGATGAGCTGATCGGGCTGGGCAATGGGAAAGGCGCGCGCGACCGTCACCGGTTCATGGCGCTGGCCTTGGGCGTCGATGTAACACCAGCGACCCAGCTCGTTGCGCACCACAGTCCAGTCACTCATGGCGGGCCTCCGATCTCACCTCGGCGTTCATTTGCGCGTCGTGCATTTGCTGCTGGGCCTCGTGCAAGCGCCAGTAGGCACCCTGGCGTGCCAGCAATTCGTCGTGCTGACCCTGTTCGACCACCTGGCCTTTTTCGAGCACCACCAGGCGGTCCGCCTGCCGCAGGGTGGACAGGCGGTGGGCGATGGCAATCGTGGTGCGCCCACGCACCAGGTTATCCAATGCGCGCTGGATTTCCTGCTCGGTCTCGGTGTCCACCGACGAGGTGGCTTCGTCTAGGATGAGGATTTGCGGGTTGATGAGCAAGGCCCGCGCAATCGAAATGCGTTGACGCTCGCCGCCCGACAAACCCTGCCCGCGCTCACCCACCAAGGAGTCGTAACCCTGGGGCAGGCGCAAGATGAATTCGTGGGCATGGGCCGCGCGCGCAGCGGCAATGATCTCCTCGCGCGTGGCCCCTGGTTTGCCGTAGGCGATGTTGTCGGCAATCGTGCCGAAAAACAAAAACGGCTCTTGCAACACCAAGCCAATGTGGCTGCGGTATTCGGCCAGACGCAACTCGCGGATGTCGACGTTGTCGACCAGGATGCGCCCCTCGGTGACGTCGTGGAAGCGGCAGATGAGGTTGACCAGCGTGCTCTTGCCCGAGCCGCTTGCGCCCACCAGACCAATCATCTCGCCGGGTGCGATGTCCAGACTCAGGTCACGGATGACTTGCCGGTTGCCGTAGCGAAAGCCCACTTGCTGCAACTGGATGTGACCCCGCACCTCGTTCATGGGGGTGGGGTGATCGGATTCCGGGACGCTGGAGGCGTGGTCGAGGATTTCAAAAATGCGCTTGGCGCCGGCAGCGGCCTTCTGGGTGTGCGAGACGATGCGACTCATGGAGTCCAGGCGCGAGTAAAAGCGTCCGATGTAAGCCAAAAAGGCGGTCAACACCCCCACGGTGATCTTGCCGTGCGCCACCAGCCAAATGCCAAAAGCCCACAACACCAGCAAACCGAATTCGGTCATCAGGGTCACGGTGGGCGAGAACAGCGACCAGAGTCGATTGAGCCGGTCGTTGACTTGCAGGTTGTGCCAATTGGCTTGCTCGAAGCGACGGATTTCCCGCTCCTCCTGAGCAAAAGCCTTGACCACACGGATGCCCGAGATGGTGTCGGAGAGCACATTGGTGACCTCGGACCACACCCGGTCGATTTTTTCAAAGCCCACCCGCAAGCGATCGCGCACAGAGTGGATGAGCCAGCCGATGAAAGGCAAGGGCAGCAAGGTGACCAGAGCCAGCCAGGGATCGATGGTGAGCAAGATGATCGCCGTCATGGTGATCATGAGCACGTCGCTGGCGAACTCGAGCAGGTGCAAGGAGAGGAACAGGCACAGCCGGTCGGTCTCGCTGCCCACCCGGTTGATGAGGTCGCCCGTGCGCTTGCCACCGAAATAGGACATGGGCATGTGCATGAGGTGACGATAAGCCGTGTTGCGCAAGTCCGCGCCAATGCGCTCGGACACCAGCGCGAGGATGTAGGTGTGCGCCCAGCCCAGTCCCCAGGCCAGGATGGCCGCCGCCATGAGGCCGCCCAAATACTTGGCCACCAGCCAAGTGTCGATGGCCTGTCCATTCTGGAAGGGGATGAGCACCTCATCCATGAGGGGCATGGTGAGGTAGGGCGGCACCATGTTGGCGGCCGTGGCTGCCAGGGTCAGGCTAAAGCCCAGGATCAGGTTCTTGTGATAGGGCTTGGCAAAGCGCCACAAGCGGTAAAACGCCGCACGCTGGTTGACGGGCTCTTCGTCGTTGCTGCAACGCTCACAGGCCTCATTGACCTCGCTCAGGGCAGCCAGGCATTTGGGGCAATGCCAGCGCGCGATCTCGGACTTCACATCGGCCGATTCGTGTCTGCTAAGGTGGGCGAGCTGGGCGTGAAAGGTGTCGAGCCACAAGCGCGCCTCGGCCTGCAAACCCAATGTGGCGCGCCAGGCTGCCCGCCTTTGCCCGCCGTCAAAGACCTCCAGGAGCATGACACCGGCATGATCGCTGAGCTGGGCAGTCAACGCAGGGATGAGTGCAATCGTTTCCCAAGGGGTGCTGCCCAAAGAAATTTTGGAATCCGCCGGACCAAAAATCAGCCGGGAAGCTGTCAAAATCAATACGCTTTGGGAGAAGTGCAAGTGCTGATCAAGATCCAGCTCGATCCAGGCCAGCACCTGCTCATGGTCTGGCAACTGTTGACCCAGTTGATGGCGCCACTTCTCGGGCAATGCCCAACGGTCGCTTGCCAGCCAATCAGATTTCATAAAGGGGTTTCAGCGTTGAATCGATACATCAGTAACGCGCGAATTGTAGCCACCGCCTACTCTCTCACCCGAATGCCTGTTCACACACGCCAATCATGAACTTCCCCGACATCCGCATCCTGCGCACGCGCCATCTGCGAGGCCCCAGCATTTGGACCTACCGCCCGGTGGTCGAGGCCTGGGTGGACATTGGTCCGCTGGAGGATCACCCCTCCAACCGCCTGCCTGGCTTTAACGAGCGTTTACAAAGCCTGTTGCCCGGCCTGGTGGAACACCGCTGCGGCATTGGTGAGCGCGGCGGCTTTTTGTTGCGCCTGGCCGATGGCACATGGCCGGGGCACATCATGGAACACGTTGCGATCGAGTTGCAAAACCTCGCTGGCATGCAAACCGGTTTTGGCAAGGCACGCGAAACCAGCCAGCGTGGCGTCTACAAGGTGGTGATCCGCACCCGCCAGCCCGAGGTGGGTCTGGCTGCCCTCGAAGCCGCGCGCGACATCGTCATGGCGTGCATCCGCAACACCCCCATCGACCTCGCGCGCATCGTGGCGCAACTCACCGACAAGGTCGATCGCCTGTGCCTGGGTCCCAGCACCGCCAGCATCGTCGATGCGGCCACCGACCGGGGCATCCCCAACATCCGCCTCACCGATGGCAACCTGGTGCAGCTTGGTCACGGTGCCAAACAGCGCCGAATCTGGACAGCCGAGACCGACAAAACCAGTGCCATTGCCGAAAACATCTCCAGTGACAAAGACCTCACCAAGCGGCTGCTGTCGCAATGCGGTGTGCCCGTGCCTCAGGGGCAGGTGGTGCAGTCCCCCGATGAAGCTTGGGAGGTGGCGCAGTCTTTGGGGCTGCCTGTGGTTGTCAAACCCAGTGATGCCAACCACGGACGCGGGGTTGCGCTGGAGTTGCGACATGAAGCCGAGGTGAAAGCCGCGTTTGACGTGGCCCAACACGAAGGCAGCGAGGTCATGGTCGAGAACTTCATCCAGGGCGAGGAACACCGATTGCTGGTCGTGGGCGACCGCATGGTGGCTGCCGCCAAAGGCGAAATGGCCACCATCGTGGGCGATGGCGTGCACACCGTGGAGCAGCTCATCGAGACGCAGATCAACTCAGATCCGCGCCGGGGCGAGGAAGAGGACTTCCCCCTGGACACCATCCGCCTGAGCGAACACCACAACGCGGTGCTCGAAATTGAACGCCAGGGCCTCACACCCAGCAGCATCCCCGAGGCTGGCCGGCGCGTGATCATCCAGCGCAACGGCAACATGAATCACGATGTCACCGACCTGGTTCACCCCGATGTGGCCGCCACGGTGTGTCTGGCTGCGCGCGTGGTGGGGCTGGACATCGCCGGCATTGACATGGTGGCCTCGGACATCTCCCGCCCCTTGCACGAGCAAGGCGGCGCGATTGTGGAAGTCAATGCAGGACCAGGCCTGCTCATGCACCTCAAGCCCGAGCATGGCAAGCCCCGTCCGGTGGGCCAAGCGATTGCCGACCACCTCTTCAAGCCCAACGACAACGGGCGCGTGCCCATCGTGGGCGTGCTGGGCACCCAGGCCACCACGCAGCTCGCCCACCTCATTGCCTGGCTCATCCACCTCAATGGCGCTCAAACCGGGCTGGCCTGCAGCAATGGCCTCTACATCAACGAAAGCAAGATCCGCACGGGCGACGCGACGCACTTTGACGAGGCCCAGACCCTGCTCATCAACCGCAGCATCGAAGCGGCTGTGTTCGAAACCCGCACCATCCACATCCTCAACGACGGCCTGCCCTACGACCGATGCCGTGTTGGCGTGGTGACCGACGGCTGCCACACCCAAGGGCTGGAAGACCACGACATCCAGACCCCTGAGCAATTGCGCTCGGTGATCCGCACCCAGGTTGATGTGGTCCTGCCCGACGGCGCTGCGGTGCTCAATGCCGACGACCCCGCCGTGGTGGAGCTGGCTGATTTGTGCGATGGCGAGGTCATCTTCTACTCGCCTAAATCCAACAACCCGGTGCTGGCCAAGCACAGGCAACAAGGCCAGCGTGCCGTCACCATCGTCGACAACGAGGTGGTCCTCAAGCGCGGCGAACAAACCACGGTGCTCTTTAACCTGAGCATGCCCGCCATTGCCAAGCTGATCAAACAAGAACAGGTGAGTCACCCCACCTTGCTGGCAGCCTGTGCCAGCGCCTGGGCCATGGACATCAGCCCTGCGCTCATCCGCGCCGGACTCAAGAATTTCGGTCAACCCCCTCAACGTGTGGTCAGCCAAATGGCACACGTCAACGCCTAATGGACATCTCCCGCATCCGTCCCCTGCGCGGCCCCAACCTGTGGTCGCGCCACACTGCCATCGAAGCCCTGGTTCGATGTGAATCCCCCACCGAACTGGTGCTGCCCAGCGTCATCGAAGCGCGCATGCGCCAGCGCTTTCCGGGCCTGGGTCTGTTTGCGCCCATTGATTCGCGCAGCCCCGTGAGCCTGGCTCATGCCCTGGAAACCGCCACGCTGTACTTGCAAATCCAGGCGGGCTGTCAGGTCACCTTCAGCCGCTCCACCCTCACGCCCGAAGCCGGGCTTTATCAGGTGGTGGTCGAGTACAGCGTCGAAGAAGTGGGACGCCTGGCCTTGACGCTGGCCGAAGCGCTTTGCCGCGCGGCCATGGATGACACCCCCTTCGATGCCCAAGCCGCACTCGACCAACTGCGTGAACTCGATGAGGATTTGCGCCTGGGTCCCTCCACCGACTCCATCGTGCAAGCGGCCATCAAACGCGGCATCCCGTATCGCCGCCTCACCGATGGCTCGCTGGTGCAATTTGGCTGGGGCAGCAAGCAGCGCCGCATCCAGGCCGCTGAGATCGATGCCACCAGCGCCATTGCCGAATCGATTGCCCAGGACAAGGCACTCACCAAACGTTTGCTGCATGCAGCAGGGGTCCCAGTGCCCCTGGGCGAGATCGTGGAAGAAGAACACGAGGCCTGGCCTGCTGCCCAGCGCATCGGTTTGCCCGTAGTGGTCAAGCCCTTGGACGGCAACCAGGGCAAGGGTGTGACGGTCAACATCCGCAATGAAGAAGAAGTGCGCCAGGCCTTTCGCAGTGCCAAGCGCTTTCGCGACAACGTGATCGTCGAGCGCTACTTGCCCGGCGGCGACTACCGCTTGTTGGTGGTGGGCGATCGCCTGGTGGCCGCTGCCCGGCGCGAGCCACCCCAGGTCATTGGCGACGGCATTTGCACCATCCGCGAGTTGGTCGACCAGGTCAACACCGATCCCCTGCGCGGCGATGGCCATGCCACCCCCCTCACCAAGATCCGCTTTGACGACATTGCCCTGGGCTGTCTGGCCGATCAAGGCCTCAAAGCCGATGACATCCCGCCCAAGGGCGCACGGGTGATCCTGCGCAACAACGCCAACCTCTCCACCGGCGGCACCGCCACCGACGTCACTGACGAAGTCCATCCCCAGGTGGCCGCCAGCGCTGTTCGCGCCGCACAAATGGTGGGGCTGCATGTGTGCGGGGTTGATGTGGTGTGCGAGAGCGTGCTCAAACCCCTGGAGGAGCAATCGGGCGGCATCGTCGAGGTCAATGCCGCACCTGGCTTGCGCATGCACCTGCGCCCCTCCTTTGGCAAAGGCCGTCAAGTGGGCGAGGCCATCGTCGACACCGTCTTTGCCCCTGGTGAAGATGGCCGCATCCCCGTGGTGGCCGTCACCGGCACCAATGGCAAGACCACCACGGTTCGCCTCATTGCCCATTTGTTCCGCAGCAGCGGCTTGCGCGTGGGCATGACCAACACCGACGGCGTGACCGTCAATGGGCGCGTGATCGACACGGGCGATTGCTCAGGCCCGCGCAGCGCGCGCAACGTGCTCATGCACCCCGACGTGGACGCCGCCGTTTTGGAAACCGCGCGCGGCGGCATGCTGCGCGAAGGCCTGGCCTTTGACCGCTGCAGCGTGGCTGTGGTGACCAACATCGGCATGGGCGACCACCTCGGGCTCAACTACATCACCACCGTGGAAGACCTCGCGGTGCTCAAGCGCGTCATCGTGCAAAACGTCGCCCCCAGTGGCATGGCTGTGCTCAATGCCTCGGACCCCATCGTGGTGGCCATGGCGCCGCATTGCCCAGGTGAAGTCACCTTTTTTGCCATCGACCCTCACCACCCCGTGCTGGCCACGCACCGCGCCCAGGGCAAGCGCGTGGTCTTTGTGGAAGACGACGAGATCGTGGCCATGCAGGGCAAGATGCAAATGCGCTTCTCGCTCTCCAACATCCCCCTCACCCACCACGGCTCCATCGACTTTCAGGTTGAAAACGCCATGGCAGCGATTGCCGCCGCCTGGGCAAGCCAGGTCAGCTGGGATCACATCGCATCGGGGCTGGCCAGCTTTGTGAGCGACCACAACGCGGTGCCGGGGCGTTTCAACGTGTTCCATTACCGCGGGGCGACCCTCATTGCCGACTATGGTCACAACCCCGATGCCATCAAGGCCCTGGTGCAGGCGGTGAGCAACATGCCCGCCGAGCGCCGCATGGTGGTCATCAGCGGCGCGGGCGACCGTCGCGACGAGGACTTGCGCGAGCAAACCCGTTTGATTGGCGACGCCTTTGACGATGTCATCCTCTACCAGGATGCCTGCCAACGCGGCCGCAAGGATGGCGAAGTGCTGGCCTTGCTGCGCGATGGCCTCAAAGCCGCCAAGCAAACCCGCAGCGTCGAAGAGATCCGGGGCGAGTTCCTCGCCATTGACCGCGCCCTCGAACGCCTCTCGCCAGGTGACCTGTGCCTCATCCTCATCGACCAGGTGGACGCGGCCTTGGCGCACATTAATCAGCGCGTGGCGTCTGTCACGGCCTGAAGCCCCAGCGGGTGTTGCCAATAGCGCCGCCGCTGGTGGCGCTCACATTGCAATTGCCCAGCCTTCACCGATTCCCACTTCATCGCGCCGCATGCGGGTGTGGCCACCACCTCGGCACCCGAGTCCCTCAAGGCCTGCACCACTGAGGCATGAGGGTGGCCATGGGGATTGAGGTGGCCAGCCTGGATCAAGGCCCAGCGTGGCGAGACGGCTTGAAGAAAGGCCGGGCTGCTCGATGAGCGGCTGCCATGGTGCCCCACCAGCAAAACCTCGGAGCGCAGCACCGTGCCCGCGTCGAGCAAGGCCTGTTCATCGCGCATCTCCAGGTCGCCCATGAGCAGCACCGAGCCCGATGCAGCCTGCACCCGCAGCACGCAGCTTTGACGGTTGGTGGGGCGCTGGTTGTCGATGACCAGCGGGTGCAGCACTTCAAATCGCACGCCATCCACCCACCAGCGCTGGCCACGCAGACAGACCCGCCCTGGGCGCAGTTGATGCAGACGATGCCAGGGGGGCAATGACCCCAGCCAGGTCAGCTGGGGGTGGGCTCCAAGCACGGCCATGGCACCGCCCACATGGTCTGCATCGGCATGACTCAGGATGAGGCCATGGAGGGGCCAACCCAGGGCACGCAGCATGGGCAGGAGCACCTGCTCGCCCGCGTTCCAGCCGCCATCCAGACCCGGACCTGCGTCGTACAACCAGGTCTGGTGCCGGGTGCGCAAGACCACGGCCTGGCCTTGACCCACATCGACCACCCACAGGCTCAACTCGCCCCAGGCCGGCACGGGCGCGGATGCGCTCAAGAGCGGCCATACGGCCAGCACGCCCCACCAGCGCCAGCGCCAAGGCCAGGGGTCCCACACCAGCACCATCGCCCCCAGCACCGCCAACACCATCCAGACCGGATGCGCTGTTGGCCACCACCCCACCGACCAGTCCCAGGCGACCATCCATTGCAAGACTTCGCGCATCCATCCCACGGCAGACATGGCCCACCCCAGCGCTGTCCCCCACCACACCGAGGCCACCGCCAGGGGCAAGACCACCAGCGACACCCAGGGAATGGCCCACAGGTTCACCAGCGCAGCCACCCAGGACAGCTGACCAAAAAACACCCAAGTGAGGGGCAGCATGAGCAGACTCACCCGCCACTGGGTGCGCGCCCCCTGAACCATGCGCCAAGCCAGCGAGCGCAAGCCCTGGCCTTTCACAGGCTGTAATGGTGTTTCAACCAGCAACACACCCACAGCCAAAAAGCTCAGCCAAAACCCCGCCGACAACAGGCTGGTGGGCTGCCACAGGGCGATGACCGCCGCAATGCCCAGCCATTGCGTGATCCATGGCCAGTGATGACCCCGCCACTTGAGCAGCACCACCAGCGCCAGCATCCCCACCGTGCGCTGCGCAGGCAAGCCCCAGCCACTGAACAAGGCATAGGCCAGCGAAGCCAGCAAGCCCAGCACCGAGGCGGCCTGGGGTGCGGGCCACCTGAGGCTCCACGACCAGCCCTGTCCATCTGCCCAGTGCCACAGCCGGCGCACCAGGGCCGCCACCAGCAAAGACCAGGCGGTGATGTGCAGCCCCGAGATGCTCATGAGGTGGGCAATGCCGGTGTCGCGATACAAGCGCCAATCGCTGGGGGCAATCGCCGATTGATCGCCCATCAGCAAGGCCAGAACCACACCAAAGTTGAGGGTCTGGGTTGGCGAGCTGGCCTCAGTGGCTGTGGCTTGAACTTGATCCAAGCGCTGCAGCAATTGGTCGCGCACGCGCTCGCGCCAGCGCTCGACCAGGACCTCGAGTGACCCAGGGGGCGCCTCTTGCGCGCCAAGGAGGCGCTGGGCTTGGGGCGCGTCGCGGCGCTGGGTGACGCTGCCCCAAACTTGCACGCCTTGCGCCCAGGCACGCAATTCGGCATCGTCGCCATGCGGATTGAAAAAACCATGAGGCGCCTTGATTTTGAGTGGCCAGCGCCACACCTCGCCCACCCGTGGCGCCGCATCGCTGGCCGCGTAGGGCACGCTCACCCGCATGAGCGGTGGCAGGGCGAAAGACAAGGATGAACCGTCCAGGGCGGTGGCGTGCGAGACCGCCACCTTGAAGCGCCAGCCCGATTCCATGCGCTGCGGCAGGCTCAGGATCTGCCCTTGCACCAGCAGGCGCTGGCCTTCGGCTTGCAGGGGCAAGGCCTGTTCAAGCTGGGTCTGGGCGCGGTGATTCGCCCACGACCACGCCAGCGCGCCCACGCCCCAGGCGGGGTGCAGCAGAGCCGCTGCGGCCAGGTGCGCCGCCAGGGACCAGGACCAGGTGCCCGGGTGTTGCCACTGCATGAGGCGGCGCGGGGTGGACATGAGCACCGCCCCCAAGACCATGCCCCCCAACCCCAGGATGGCGATGAAAAGCGACCAGCTCGGATGCGGCAATTGAGCCTGCTGCAAATGCAAGCCCGTGGCCAGCAGCACCACCACAAAAACGGGGGTGATCCAAAGCGTCTGAACTGGCATGAGGCCCCTTTGTGTTGAGGCCTGAGCGGCCCACTCGAAGGGGGCAATGTAGGAACAAATCCGCCTGGGCAGGTGAAGCCCGGCTCACGCTGAAAGCGACTTCAACCCGAGGGGAGTTGGTCGTTGGCGGGACACACTTGGCGCCTGAGCTGGGCCACGTAGGTGCTGGGGCGTATGGCGTTGCCTGGTCGACGCCAATCGGGAGCGTCAAAGGCCACCAGTTCCTGACCCTTGCCCTGGGCTTTTTCAAACAGGCTCACCGACAGGACCGCTGCCGTGTCCTTGGCGCAGTCGATGCGCCAGCGCTCCATGCGCGAGGCATATTCCTTGTCGCTCACGCGGATGGGCTCAGACAAGTCCAGCAAAACCCAGGCAAACCGGTTGATGCTCTGCCGCCCCACAGATTGCTTGTCAAAAAAGGCGTTGACGCCTTCTTCCTTGAGCAACTCAGCCCATTGCGCATGCGCCATGCCCGTGCCGGCGAGACCCACCGTCACCAGGGCGCATGCTGCAACAAAGCGTTTGCGATTGATTTCCATGTGCTGCGTATCGGATGGAGGCGGGGTTTCTTGAGTGACGCACCCTGGCCTGGGCTTGGACAACAATAGCGATGTTGTACAGATTTCAATCAAGGACTGCCCCCATGACCCCACAAGACCAACTCAAAGCCCTGGGCATTGAACTGCCCCCCGTGGCCAAACCCGCAGCTGCCTATGTGCCCTTTGTGCAGACGGGCAACCTCATCTTCCTGAGCGGCCACATCGCCAGGCGCGACGGCAAGCCCTGGGTGGGGCAGCTCGGCGCAGGCATGACCACCGCCGAAGGCCAGCAGGCTGCACGCGCTGTGGCCATTGACCTCATGGGCACGTTGCAGGCCGCCGTGGGCGACCTCTCGCGCGTCAAGCGCATCGTCAAGCTCATGAGCCTGGTGAACTCCGCCCCCAGCTTCACCGAACACCACCTGGTCACCAACGGCTGCAGCGAACTCATTGGCCAGGTCTTTGGCGAGCAAGGCGCACATGCGCGCAGCGCGTTTGGCGTGGCCCAGTTGCCCATGGGCGCCTGTGTCGAAATCGAGATGATCGTCGAGGTCTGACATGGACTGGCACCATGTCAACACGCCCTGGTTGCGCATCGCTTACGAGGACCACCACCGCCAAGGCCGTGGCCCCATCGTGCTCCTACACGGTTGGCCTGACAGCACGCGCACCTGGCAAGGCGTGGTGCCCCTGCTGGTGCAAGCGGGCTGGCGCGTGATCGTGCCCGCGTTGCGCGGCTTTGCGCCCACGCAGTTCCTCGATGCCCAAACGCCCCGCAGTGGCCAACTCGCGGCGCTGGGGCGGGACTTGCTGGAGTTCATCGATGCGCTGGGGCTGCAGCGCCCCGTCCTCGTGGGGCACGACTGGGGCGCTCGCGCCGTGGCCAATGCCTGTGGGCTGCGAGCGGGTGTGGCCAGCCACATGGTGCTGGTGAGTTCGGGCTATGGCACCAACACCCCAGACCAGCCGCTGTCGCTGGAGCAGGTGCGCAACTACTGGTACCACTGGTTCATGGCCACACCGCGTGGTCAGCACACGGTGCGCACACAGGGCAAAGACTTTGCCCGCATCATGTGGGACACCTGGGCGCCCGCAGGCTGGTATGACCCCGCTGAATTTGATGCAACCGCCCAGGCCTTTGACAACCCCGATTGGCCCGAGGTCACCTTGCATTCCTACACCCACCGCTGGGGTCATGCCAGCGGCAACCCCACCTACGAGCCCGATGACGCGGCGCTCAACCCCGCGCCCGTGCTCGATGTGCCCACCCTCATGCTGCATGGTGAGGCCGATGGGGTGAACCCACCCGCTTCCTCGGCGGGCAAGGAAGGGTTTTTCAAGTCGCGTTACGAGCGCGTGCTGCTGCCCGGCATCGGCCACTTCCCGCAGCGCGAGAACCCTGAGCTGATTGCCCAGCACCTGCTGAGGTTCTTGCAAGCCTCGCCCCAATCGACCTGAAGCGGCTCACGCATGGAAGCTTTCCTTGTCTCAACGGGTGTGGTGGCGCTGGCCGAAATCGGCGACAAAACCCAGCTCCTGGCCTTTTTGCTGGCGGCTCGCTTTCGCAAGCCCTTGCCCATCGTCGCGGGCATTCTGGTGGCCACGCTCATCAACCACGGTCTTGCCGGCGCCTTGGGCGCGTGGATCATGGCAACGGTCGGGCCGTCCATCATGCGCTGGGTCTTGGGGGTGTCGTTCATCGCCATGGCCGTGTGGACGCTGATCCCCGATGAGATCGAGGAGGACGAATTGCGCATCGCCCATCGCCTGGGCGTGTTTGGCGCCACCCTGGTGAGTTTTTTCATCGCCGAGATGGGCGACAAGACCCAGATCGCCACCGTGGCCATGGCCGCGCGGTTTGACACCGCGTGGGTGGTGGTGGTGGGCACGACGCTGGGCATGCTCATCGCCAATGTGCCAGCGGTGTATCTGGGTGAGCGACTCGCGGGTCGCATCCCCATGACCCTGGTTCACCGCATCGCCGCTGCGCTGTTTGCCGTGATGGGGGTGATGACCTTGCTGGGTGCAGGCGCCGAGTTGGGGTTTTGATCAGGGCTTGAATGCCCTCACTCCACCCTGACCACCGCTTGGGGCTTGAAGCCCAGATCGGCCGCCTTGCCCTTGCGCGCCCGCGCTCCGCGGGCGTTGTTGAGGCTGCGGATTTCCAGCGTCTCTTCGCGCGGCTTGCCGCCACGGCCCACACCGCTCAGGCGCACGCTGCGCGTGTAGGCCGCCGCACCGGCCAGCGCATCCTTGGCTTCCAGGTCCATGAGGGTGAGGCCACGCCCCCCTTTTTCCATGAGCTTGAGTTCACCCATTTCAAAGGTGAGGATGCGCCCGCCCGTGCTGGCGCAACACACATGCGTGGCATCGGCCTGGGGCGTGGACGCATTGCCACCGCCCACCAAAGAGGGCTTGCAGGGCGTCTCGCCCTGGCTGAGGGTGATGAATGCCTTGCCCGCCTTTTGGCGGGTGAGCACATGCTCGATGCGAGCCAGAAAACCAAAGCCGCCCGAGCCACTGAGCAACACCGTGGCGGTGGCGGGCGCGGCAATGAAGTGCATCAACTGTGTGTTGGCTTCGAGCTCGATCATGGTGGTGACGGGCTGTCCATCGCCGCGTGCGCCAGGCAAGCCCGAGACGGGCACGGAATAGATGCGGCCATTGCTGCCCAAGGCCACCAGCCAATCGACGGTGCGGCACTCGAAGGTGCCATACAAGGTGTCCCCCGACTTGAAGGCAAAGCTGGCCGGGTCATGCCCATGGCCAGTGCGCGCGCGCACCCAGCCTTTTTCAGAAACCACCACCGTGACGGGCTCATCGATGACCTTGACCTCGGCCACGGCACGGCGCTCGGCTTGGATCAGGGTGCGCCGCTCGTCGCCAAACACTTTGGCATCGGCTTCGATTTCCTTGACGATGAGGCGCTTGAGGGCGCTGGCGCTGCCCAGGATTTTTTCCAGCTCTTGTTGTTCCTTGCGCAGCTCGGACAGCTCTTGTTCGATCTTGATGGCTTCGAGCCTGGCCAATTGGCGCAAGCGGATTTCAAGGATGTCTTCAGCCTGGCGGTCGGTGAGGCGAAACCGCTCGATGAGCGCCGCCTTGGGCTCGTCGCTGTTGCGAATGATGCGAATGACCTCATCGATGTTGAGCAGCACCAGCTGCCGCCCTTCCAGGATGTGGATGCGATCGAGCACCTTGGCCAGGCGGTGCTGGCTGCGACGGGTGACCGTGGCCTGACGAAACTCGATCCATTCGGTGAGCAGGCCACGCAGGTTTTTCTGCACGGGGCGCCCATCCAGACCCACCGCCGTGAGGTTGATGGGCGCGGAGCTCTCCAGGCTGGTGTGAGCCAGCAGGGTTTGAACGAACTCGCCCTGGTCGATGGTGCGCGTCTTGGGCTCGAAGACGATGCGCACGGGCGAATCCTTGGAGGACTCGTCGCGCACACCGTCGAGCACGGCCAGCACCGTGGCCTTGAGTTGGGTTTGTTCTTGGGTGAGGGCTTTTTTACCGGCCTTGACCTTGGGGTTGGTGAGTTCTTCGATTTCCTCGAGCACGCGCTGCGCGCTCACGCCGGGGGGCAATTCGTTGACCACCACTTGCCATTGGCCGCGTGCCAGGTCTTCCACCAGCCAGCGCGCGCGCACCTTGAGCGAGCCCCGCCCGGTTTGATAGGCCTCGGCAATGTCAGCAGCGCTGCTGATGATCTGGCCACCGCCGGGGTAATCGGGACCGGGCAAATGGTTGAGCAACTCGTCGTCACCCAGCTTGGGGTTTTGGATCAGGGCCACGCAAGCCGAGGCGACTTCGCGCAAGTTGTGGCTGGGGATTTCCGTGGCCATGCCCACGGCAATGCCGCTTGCGCCATTGAGCAGCGAGAACGGCAAGCGCGCTGGCAGCTGCCTGGGCTCATCGGTGGAGCCGTCGTAGTTGGGGATGAAGTCCACCGTGCCCTGGTCGATTTCGTCGAGCAGCAAGCGGGTGATCTTGGCCAGGCGAGCTTCGGTGTAGCGCATGGCCGCTGCGCCATCGCCATCGCGTGAGCCGAAGTTGCCCTGGCCGTCGATGAGGGGATAGCGCTGGGAGAAGTCCTGTGCCATGCGCACCAGGGCATCGTAGGCCGCCTGATCGCCGTGGGGGTGAAAGCGGCCCAGCACGTCGCCCACCACGCGCGCGCTCTTGACGGGCTTGGCGGGTGTATTGCCATTGGGACCAGAAAAGCCCAGACCCAGGCGGTCCATGGCAAAGAGGATGCGACGCTGCACGGGCTTTTGGCCATCGCACACATCGGGCAAGGCGCGACCCTTGACCACGCTCAAGGCATATTCGAGGTAGGCCCGCTGGGCATAGGCGCCCAGGTGATCGCCGTCGTCGGCATCGGGCGCTTGGGTGGAGAAATTCAACAAATCACTCATGGCCAGTGCCTTTACACATCAATGTCCACCGAGTCGCCATGCAACTCCATGAGCTCGCGGCGCGATGCAGCCTCGCCCTTGCCCATGAGTTGATTGAAGAGGTGCTCGGTGGCGGCTTGGTCCATGGGGCCTAGGCTCACGGGCAACAAGCGGCGGGTGTCGGGGTTGAGGGTGGTTTCCCACAACTGCTCGGCATTCATCTCGCCCAAACCCTTGAAGCGGCTGATGCTGCATTTGTCGCGGCTCACACCGTCTTTTTCGCAATGGTCCAGGATGGCTTGCAATTCGCCGTCATCGAGGGCGTAGCGCTTGGCCGCTGGCTTTTTGCCGCGTGCGGGCACATCCACGCGAAACAGGGGTGGGCGCGCCACATGCACATGACCGGCCTCGATGAGTTTGGGGAAGTGGCGGAAAAAGAGCGTCAGCAACAAGACCTGGATGTGCGAGCCGTCGACGTCAGCATCGGAGAGGATGCAGACCTTGCCATAGCGCAGACCCGACAAGTCGGGCGAGTCGTTGGGGCCATGCGGGTCAACGCCAATGGCCACAGCGATGTCGTGCACCTCGGTGTTCTTGAAGAGCAAATCGCGCTCAACCTCCCAGGTGTTGAGCACTTTGCCACGCAGGGGCAGGATGGCCTGGGTTTCTTTGTCACGACCCATCTTGGCACTGCCCCCGGCGCTATCGCCTTCAACGAGAAAAATCTCGTTGGCCGCCGTGTCCCGGCTTTCGCAGTCGGTGAGCTTGCCAGGCAGCACGGCCACGCCAGAGCCTTTGCGCTTTTCGACCTTTTGCCCTGCTCGCTGGCGCGCTTGCGCCGTGCGGATGACGAATTCAGCCAGGGTCTTGCCCTGCGCAACATGGTCATTGAGCCAGAGCTCCAGGGCCGGACGCACAAAGCCCGCCACCAGGCGAACGGCATCGCGTGAATTCAACCGCTCCTTGATCTGCCCCTGGAACTGGGGATCGAGCACCTTGGCACTGAGCACAAAGCTGGCACGCGCGAACACATCCTCGGGCATGAGCTTGACCCCTTTGGGCAAGAGCGCGTGCAAATCAATGAAGCCCTTGACCGCCTGAAACAAGCCCTCGCGCAGGCCGGCTTCGTGGGTGCCGCCAGCGGGCGTGGGGATGAGGTTGACATAGCTTTCGCGCACCAGGGGACCTTCGGCGGTGAAGGCCAAACACCAGCTCGCGCCCTCGCCTTCGGCAAAGGACTCGTGCTGGGCATCGGCAAAGCCCTCGCCCTCAAACTCGGGGATGAGGACCTCGGCATCCAGGGTTTGCAGCAAATAGTCCTTGAGGCCGCCCTTGTACTGCCACTGCTGTTGTTCCTTGGTCTTTTCGTTGAGCAGGCTCACCACCACGCCTGGCATGAGCACGGCCTTGCTGCGCAGCAAATGCACCAGCTCGCCCATGGGCAGCTGAGCCGACTCGAAATACTTGGGGTTGGGCCACACGCGCACGGCCGTGCCCGAGCGGCGCTCGCCCGCCTCGGCCTTGCGCACCTTGAGGGGCTCGACCACATCGCCCTGGGCAAAGGTGAGGCTGGCCACTTGGCCATCGCGCTGCACAGTGACTTGCAGTTTGTTGGACAAGGCATTGGTGACGCTCACGCCCACGCCATGCAGGCCGCCCGAAAAACTGTAAGCCCCGCCTTGCCCCTTGTCGAACTTGCCCCCCGCATGCAGGCGCGTGAACACGAGCTCAACCACAGGCGCTTTTTCCTCGGGGTGCAGCCCAAAGGGAATGCCCCGGCCGTCGTCTTCAATGCTCACCGATGCGTCACTGTGCAGCACCACGGCAATGCGTTTGCCATAGCCCGCCAGCGCTTCGTCAGCGGCGTTGTCCAGCACTTCCTGAATGATGTGCAGGGGGTTGTCGGTGCGGGTGTACATGCCCGGTCGCTGCTTGACCGGCTCCAGACCTTTGAGCACGCGAATGGCACTCTCGGCGTATTCATTTCGTTTGGTGGACATGGGCGCGGATTGTAGTCATGGGGTCTGTGTCCCATGGGCGAATGCGGCTGAATACAAAGGCTTTCACAAGCAGATACAGTTGCGTCATGCCTCATCGATCACACCCCCATGCACTGCCCATGTGGCAGGTCCTCATCTGCGGCGCACTCATCGTCACCCTCGCCATGGGCATTCGCCATGGCTTTGGTTTGTGGCTGCAGCCCATCACCAGCGAACGCGGCTGGTTGCGCGAAGATTTCTCCATGGCCATTGCGGTGCAAAACATCACCTGGGGTCTGGCGGGCATCTTCTCGGGCATGGTGGCCGATCGCTTTGGCGCCTTCCGAGTCATCGTGGTGTGCGCAGTGGCCTATGCCCTGGGGCTGGCGGGCATGGCGCAATCGACATCACCCCAGGTGTTCTCGCTCACGGCGGGCGTGCTGGTGGGCATGGCACAAGCGGGCACCACCTATGCCGTGGTCTATGGTGTGATTGGCCGCAATGTGAGCGCGGAAAAACGCTCCTGGGCCATGGGCGTGACAGCCGCAGCGGGCTCATTCGGTCAATTCCTCATGGTGCCCACCGAGGGCTGGCTGATTGCCAACCTGGGCTGGGACATGGCCTTGTGGGCTTTGGCCGCCATGGCCTTGGTGGCCGTGCCCCTGGCCTTTGGCCTCAAGGAGAACATGCAGGCCAACGCCGCCATGGCGCAGCGCCAGTCGATTGGTTCGGCCTTGCGCGAGGCCTTTGGCTATCGCAGCTTCCAGTTGCTGATGGCGGGCTACTTTGTGTGTGGTTTCCAGGTGGTGTTCATCGGCGTTCACTTGCCCAGCTACCTCAAGGACTTGGGTCAGGAGCCCCATGTGGCCAGCACCGCCTTGGCCCTGGTGGGTTTGTTCAATGTCTTTGGCACCTACCTTGCAGGCTGGGCGGGTCAGCGCCTCTCCAAGCCCCGCATCCTCTCCTTCATCTACATCATGCGCTCGGTGGTCATCGTGTGGTTCATCTTCACGCCAGTGAGTCCGCTCACGGTGTATGTGTTTGCAGGCCTCATGGGCTTGCTGTGGTTGTCCACGGTGCCTCCCACCAATGCCACCATCGCACAAATTTTTGGCGTTGCCCACTTGTCCATGCTGGGCGGCTTTGTGTTTTTCAGCCACCAGGTCGGCTCTTTCATGGGCGTGTGGCTGGGCGGATTGCTGTATGACCGCACCGGCTCCTACGACGTGGTCTGGTACTTGTCGATTGCCCTGGGCATTTTTGCGGCAGGGGTCAATTGGCCGGTCAAAGAGCGACCCATCGAGCGCCAGACGCCCCAGGCAGGCCTGGCTCATCCCAACTAAAGCCAGCTCACCCTATGAACGCCTCGCCCCTGCAAACCCCCTGGTTCAAAGCCCTTGTGGCCAGCCTGGTTGCGCTGGTGCTGGCGGCGGTGTTCATGTTTTATTTCCAGCCCGACGTGCTGATTGCCCTCACCAACCAGGTGTGGGCGTGTTTTTGAGCGCCAGGCATGCACGCCAGCGCGCCAGCCTCTGATTGGGTGATCCGCTTTGCCAGGCAGTGGCCCAAAGGCGCGCTCGTGCTCGACGTCGCGTGCGGTTCAGGGCGGCACATGCGATGGCTCAATGAACACGGTCACACGGTGACGGGCGTGGACCGTGACCCGCAAGCCCTCGAAGTGGCCAGTGCGTGGGGTGACACCTTGCGCGCCGACCTCGAAGCGCCCGGCGCGGCATGGCCGCTGGGGCAGCGCCAGTTCGATGCCGTGGTGGTGACGCATTATTTGTGGCGACCCCTTTGGCCGCACCTGAAGTCGGCGGTCAAACCCGGCGGCTGGCTGGTGTATGAAACCTTTGCCTGGGGCAATGCCCGCTTTGGCAAACCCAGCCGCGACGACTTCCTGCTGCAACCTTCGGAGCTGTTGGAGGTCTTTGCCGATTGGCACGTGGTGGCCTTTGAGCAAGGTGTGCTTGAACAGCCCCAACGTCAGGTGCAACGCATGGCGGCCAGGCGACTGAGCAGGCCCTTGGAGCACCCCCTCAACGACCCTTTGTCGAATCAGCCTTAAGGTTTTGGGGCACTTCGGGATGGGGCTCAAGCCCAGGCCCAAATCGCTAGAATCGTTCTTCCTTGAGGATACCGACATGATCAGCATCTCTGGCAGCATTGTGGCGCTCGCCACCCCTTTTCACGATGACGGCAGCGTGGACTATGCAGCCCTGCGAAAACTCATCGACTGGCACATCGCCGAAGGCACAGACTGCATTTGCGTGGTGGGCACCACGGGTGAATCCCCCACCGTCAATGTGGATGAGCATTGCGAGATCATCCGGGTTGCGGTGGAGCAAGCCAAAGGCCGCAGACCCATCATGGCGGGCTGTGGCGCCAATTCCACCGCCGAGGCCATCGAACTCGCCCAGTTCGCAAAAAAGGTGGGCGCCGACTGCCAGCTGCAAGTTGTGCCCTACTACAACAAGCCCTCGCAAGAAGGCCTCTACCAGCATTTCAAGGCCATTGCTCAGGCGGTGGACCTGCCCATGGTGCTCTACAACGTGCCGGGGCGCACGGTGGCAGACATGCAGCACGACACCGTGCTGCGCCTTGCCCAGGTGCCCGGCATCATTGGCATCAAGGAAGCCACCGGCAACCTCGAACGCGCCATTTGGCTGATCCGTGATGTGCCCAAGGGCTTTGCCGTTCTCTCGGGGGATGACCCCACGGCGGTGGCCCTCATGCTGTGTGGCGGCCAGGGCAATGTGAGCGTCACAGCCAACATTGCGCCCAAGGCCATGCACGAGTTGTGTGCCGCTGCCACGCGTGGCGACCGCGACACCGCCATGCGCATCCAAAAACAACTCATGCCGGTGCACAAGCATTTGTTTGTTGAAGCCAACCCCATCCCGCTCAAGTGGGCCATGCACCGCATGGGCCTGTGCGGTCCGCACCTGCGCTTGCCGCTCACCCCTTTGTCGGCATCCCATCACACCACGGTTGAGCAAGCCCTCAAAGCCAGTGGCTTACTTTGATTGAATGCGAATCGCCATGAAACACCCTTTGAACCATCCGTTTGTCAGTCCCTTAGCGGTTGCGCTGGTTCTGTTGTTGAGCGCTTGCGGCACCTCCAAGGTGTCAGACAGCCCTGTGGACTATGGAACCCCCCAGGCGGCTGAATCCACCCGTCTCGATGTCCCGCCCGACTTGTCCAAGTTGCCCAATTCACAAAACCGCTACGCTGTGCCGGGTCAGGTGGTGAGTGCCAATCAGGCCAAGCAAAACCTGCCTCAAGCGCAGCAGCAAATCGCACCCCAGGTCTTGGGCGACGTGACCTTCAAACGTGAAGGCAAGCTGGCCTGGATCAGCGTCAAGCAACCCGCAGAAAAAGTCTGGCCTGTGGTGCAGTCTTTCTGGCTGGACAACGGCTTTACCTACACCACCGAGGATGCTCAGGCTGGCATTCTCGAAACCGAGTGGGCTGAGAACCGCGCCAGGTTGCCTCAGGACATGGTTCGCAAAGCCTTGGGCAAACTCTTTGACAGCCTGGCTTCCACGGGTGAGAAAGACAAATACCTCACCCGCGTGGAGCGCACAGCCCAGGGCGTGGACATTTATATCGCCCACCGTGGGGTGGAAGAGGTCTTCACGGGCGGTGAACGTGTGACCGATCGCACCTCCACCAAGTGGCAGGCACGGCCCTCTGATCCCTTCCTCGAAAACGAGTTCCTGCGTCGCCTGATGGTCAAGCTGGGCTCTTCCACCGAAGTGGCCCAGGCCGCCGTGAGCTCGGGCAACGCGGTCAAGCAAGCGGCCTTGAGCACCACCAACGGCAAAAAAGTGCTGACCTACCAGCAGCCCCTGAATGTGGCCTGGCGACATGTGGGTTTGGCTCTGGATCGCGTGGGCTTCACCATCCAGGACCGCGATGCTGCCAGAGGCCTCTACTACCTGCGCTACATCGACCCGCGTGTGAAAGAAGAGCCCGGCTTTTTCAAGCGCACCTTCACCCGCACCAAAAAGCCTGAGTTCCCCAGCGAGTTCCGCATCCAGCTGAGCGATGCCAATGGCACAACGCAAATCCAGGTCTTGAACAACCTGGGTCAGCCCGATGCCAGCGAAGACGCCACGCTCATTCTGCAAAGGCTGCTTGAGTCGCTGCAATAACCGTGCTTCGTTTTGCAAACCTGGCCAGCGGCAGCAGCGGCAACGCCACCCTGATTGAATCCACCGACACCACCCGCAGCACGCGGGTGTTGGTCGATTGCGGACTGGGGGTCAAGGAACTCGATCGTCGACTCGGTGCGCTGGGCTTGGCCCTCACCGACCTCGATGCCCTCTTCATCACGCATGAGCATGCTGACCACATTGGCCACGCGCGCGCGGTCTTGCAACGCAGCCAGGCCAACATCTGCATCAGTCACGGCACCTGGCTGGCCAGTGACGCGCCCAGTTGGGGGCTGGACGAGCGCCGCATCCAGTGGATGCACGACGCCACGGCCAGCACCATTGGGGCTTTGCAAATCCACCCCTTCACCGTACCCCATGATGCGCGCGAACCCTTGCAGCTGACCTGCACCGATGGTGAGGTCACCCTGGGCGTGGTGACCGACCTGGGGCATGTCAGCGAGCATGTGGTGGAAAGCCTTCAGGGTTGCAACGCCCTGATCCTGGAGACCAACCACGACACCGATCTGCTGGCGAAATCGGCCTATCCCCCCTTTCTGAAATCACGGATTTCAGGGCGACTGGGGCATTTGTCGAATCAGGCCTCAGCCCAGCTCATGGAACGGGTGTGGCATCCCCATCTGACCTATGTGCTCGCTGCGCACCTGAGCGAGCGCAACAACACGCCTGAGCTGGCGCGCTCGGCACTGGACGCCTCCTTGCAAAACCGCCCTGTTGAAGTCCAGGTGGCTTCGCCCACGGCGAGTAGCCCCTGGATCAAGGTCTGCCGCGCCTGAGCTTTGGCTGCGCCCAATAAAAAAGCCACCCGAGGGTGGCTTTTGCTTTGGAAACCCAAAAATTAGGGCTTCTTCTGCTCTGCAGGTGCGTCGGCAGCGGGAGCGGCTGCGGGAGCGGGAGCAGCTGCGGGCTGTGCGTTGTCTGCTGCGGGAGCGGGAGCTGCGGCAGGAGCGGGAGCAGGTGCTGCGGCAGGAGCGGGAGCCTCAGACTTGCCACATGCGGCGAGAGCGGCGGCCAGAATCGTTGCCAAGAGCAGGGACTTTTTCATTTGGGATCCTTCTAGAGGGAATAAAACGGTTGATCAACCGGGGGTTGCCCCCTCGGCGCTTGCTTGTCAGCAAACTCCCATAGACTAAGGGTTAATCCTAGTTATCTGGTTACCGGATTGTAAATCTTTCATGAACGCCCCAGTGGTTGGAGCCAGCCCTGCTGCAGCCAATCCCGCAGCAAAGCCTGGAGGTCCGCCGAGGCGCTGCGCACCTGGACCTCGCTGAGTTGACGCTCATCGGCCAGTTGTCTGAGCAAGCGGGCATCCTCGCCCTTGACCTTCCAGGCCTCGCCATTGAGGAAGACATGGGTGTTGTCCCACAACATGCGGCTTTGGCGATCGAGTTGGCATGCCCCCAGCTTCACACGGGGGCGCGCGGTGAACCAGACCCTGGGCTTGGGCTCGGTGAGGACCTCACCCAAAGCCAGGCGCAAGGCCTGAGGCTGGGAGAGCAAGGCGGTGACCGCCTGCAAGCCAAAGTCCTGCAAGGCGGGCGGGATGCGCCCTGGCGTGGCCGTAGGACGGATGCCCGCATCGGCATACCTCTGGCCATGCGCCAATTCGTCGGTGTCATCGGTTTCCAGATGCCTTTGCAGCACATGGTGCGCCAGTTCCCCCTGGGTGGGCGCGCGAAAGCCAATGGAATAAGTCATGCAGTCGGGGCCAACCGCAACGCCATCGTGACCATAGCCCGGGGGCAAATAGAGCATGTCGCCGGGATGGAGTTGAATCACCTCCTGGGGCTTGAACTGGTGCAGCAATTTGAGTGGGGCGCCTGCTTGCCACTGCGGCCGCTTGACGGGGCCAATGCGCCATTCGCGCACGCCCTGCGCCTGCAATAAAAACACATCGTAGTTGTCCAGGTGCGGACCCACGCCACCGCCATGGCTGGCATAAGAAATCATCAAGTCGTCCAGGCGCGCCTCACCAATGAAGCGAAAGGCACGCATGAGCTGGCTCACGGCATCGTTGTGCAAATCCACGCCCTGAACCAGCACCGTCCAGTGCGGCTTCTTGGGCGAAGGAATTTGGCGGCGGGTGAAAGGGCCGTGCGTCACCGACCAGTCGTTGAACAAGCCGTCGTGGCGGATCAAACGGGACTCCACATCCTCGTGACACGCCAGCTCGAAGAGCTGCTCGACCCCCAGCAAGGGCTTGAAGCCAGCAAAAGCCTGCCTCACCAACAAGGGGCGTTGCTGCCAATGGCGCGACATGAACTGCGCCTGCGTGATCGCTCCCCATTGGATGGTCCAGTTCACCGTGGTCTCCTGTTGGCTCAAACTGAGACAATTGTCCCCCATGAAGATCTCTAACCCCTGTGTGGTCGGCCTCACCTGGACCTTGTGCGATGCACAAGGCGAGGTGCTCGACGAAACCCAAGACCCCATCGAATTCCTGGTGGGCGGCTCCGATTTACTGGCCAAGCTCGAAGCCGCCTTGCAAGGCCTGGGCAGCGGCGACAAGGTGCTGGTGCGGCTCGAACCCGAAGAAGCTTTTGGCGAATACGACGAGCAACTGGTTTTTCTTGAAGCCCGTTCGCTTTTTCCCAAAGACCTCGAAGTGGGCATGACCATCGAAGGCCAGGCCTTGCCCAGTGGATGCAATCCCGATGCGCCCAGCGATGTCCTGTTCACCGTGTCCGATCTCTACCCTGAGCATGTGGTGTTGGATGGCAACCATCCCCTGGCGGGCATGGCCTTGCAAATCGAGCTGGGTGTTCAGCTGGTGCGCCAAGCCAAGCCGGAAGAAGTGGAAAAAGGCAGTGCGGGACAAGGCTTCTTTCGGGTCGAGCCCAGCTCCCGGCTGGACGACTGACCCCTTTGACCCCAGGCGGGCTTCACTTCACGCCAGTTGAACCATAACCACCCGCACCCCGCTCGGTGGTGGCCTGGAAATCCTCGACCACCGACAAGCGCGCCTGCATCACTGGCACGATGACCAATTGGGCGAGTCGCTCCAGCGGTTGCAAGGTGTAGGCAGTCTGGCTGCGATTCCAGGCGCTCACCATCAACTGCCCCTGGTAGTCGCTATCGATGAGGCCCACCAAATTGCCCAACACCATGCCATGCTTATGGCCAAGACCGGAGCGCGGCAGGATCATCGCGGCGTAGCCTGGGTCTGCAAGATGGATGGCCAAGCCGGTTGGAATGAGCTCGGCCTGACCGGGCTCGATCACCTTGGGCGCATCGATGGCGGCGCGCAAGTCCAGGCCTGCACTGCCAGGGGTGGCATAGGCGGGCAATTGATCTCGCAAACGCTCATCCAAAATCTTGACGGCCAGATCCAGCATGTGATTCCTTTCGGTACGACCTGACTCAGGTCAGGGATTGGGCAATGCGCGCCACCAACTGCCGCGCCAAGGCGAGCTTGGAGGCCAGGGGCAGTTCGGTGACGCTGTGGTCATCGATGAGCAGCAACCGGTTGTCGTCTTGCCCAAAGGTGGCCGGCCCCAGGTTGCCCACCAGCAAGGGCACGCCCTTGCGCAAGCGCTTGGCCTGCGCATGGGCCAACAGGTCATGACTCTCGGCGGCAAAGCCCACGCAAAACAAAGCCCCGCTGCGCGCACGGTCGCTGGCGGCCACGCGCGCGAGGATGTCGGGATTTTCAACAAAGCTCAGGCTGGGCGCAGTGGCTGCGGGCGACTTCTTGATTTTTTCCTCACTCACCTGGGCTGCGCGCCAATCGGCCACGGCAGCCGTGGCCACAAAGACATCGGCCTCATCTTGCAAGGCCGCCACCGCTTGATCCATCTCGACCGCAGTGGTCACATCTACACGCCGCACGCCGCGTGGTGTGGCCAAGGCCACGGGACCAGCCACCAGGGTCACCGCCGCACCGGCCTCCTGCGCGGCCTGAGCGATCGCAAACCCCATCTTGCCGCTGGAGCGATTGGTGAGACCTCGAACGGGGTCCAGGGGCTCAAAGGTGGGACCTGCCGTCACCAGCACGCGGCGACCCGCGAGGTGCTTGGGTTGGAAATGCGCGACCACCTCGGCGAGCAATTCATGGGGTTCAAGCATGCGGCCATCCCCCACTTCGCCACAGGCCTGGTCGCCTTCACCCACGCCCAGCACCAGCGTGCCATCGGCCTGGAGTTGCGCCACATTGCGCTGGGTCGCAGGGTGATGCCACATCTCGCGATTCATCGCAGGGGCGATCATCAGGGGCACGGTCTCGCGCGGGCGGGCCAGGCACAGGAGGCTGAGCAATTCGTCGGCTCGGCCATGAAGCAACTTGGCCATGAAGTCGGCACTGGCGGGCGCGATGAGCACAAGGTCGGCCTCGCGGCTGAGGTTGATGTGGGCCATGGAATTGGCCTCACGCGTGTCCCATTGCGAGGTATAGACAGACCGCCCCGAGAGGGCTTGCAGGGTGGTGGCCGTGATGAAGTGTTCAGCAGCTTCGGTCATGACCACTTGCACCGTGGCGCCAGCCTTGATGAGCGCACGGCACAACTCGGCGGCCTTGTAGCAGGCAATGCCACCGCTCAAACCCAGCACCACATGGCGACCCATCAAATCCTTCATGGCCGCAATGTAGCATTCAAAGTCAACCCCGCTCAGGCACGTCGCACCAGGCGCTGCCACCAGCGCGCAGACCACTGGGCCAGATCGTCGAGGTAGGTGAAGACCACCGGGATCACCAGCAGGCTCAGCACCGTGCTGGTGAGCAAGCCCCCGATCACCGCAATCGCCATGGGCGAGCGAAAGCTGGCATCGGCAGCACCCCAGCTCAAGGCAATGGGCAACATGCCCGCACCCATGGCAATCGTGGTCATCACAATCGGCCTAGCCCGCTTGTGACACGCATCCATCAAGGCATCCCAGCGGCTCATGCCGGGCACGGCAGGATGGCCCTCTGAAGCCGGTCGGCCACGTCGCGCCTCGATGGCGTATTCCACCAGCAGGATGGAATTCTTGGTGGCAATGCCCATGAGCATGATGAGACCGATGAGGGACGGCATGGAAAAGCTTTTTTGCGCAATCAGCAACCCCACAAAGGCGCCACCCAACGACAGGGGCAAGGCGGCCAAGATGGTGATGGGATGCAAAAAGCCCTTGAAGAGCAGCACCAGCACAATGTAGATGCACAGCACCCCCACCAGCATGGCCAGGCCAAAGCTGGCAAAGAGCTCGCCCATCACCTCGGCGTCCCCCACTTCCACCACCTTCACCCCTGCGGGCAGGTTTTGCAGGGCTGGCAGTTTTTGCACAGCCTGCGTCACATCGCCCAGGGGCATGCCCGAGAGTTCAATCTCGAAGTTGATGTTGCGCTGCCGGTCATAGCGGTCGATCACCGCCGGTCCGCCGTTGATCTCGAGTTGCGCGACCTGTCCCAGCATCACCGGGCCTTTGCTGCCCGGCACCATGAGTCGCTCCAGCACCGCAAGGTCTTGTCGGGCCTGGTCGTCCAACTTGACGCGCATGGGCACTTGCCGCTGCGACAAATTGAGTTTGGCCAGCGACGCGTCATAGTCGCCCAGGGTGGCCACGCGCAAAGTGTCGCTGATGGCTGCACTGGTCACGCCCAGGTCTGCAGCCTTGGCAAAGTCGGGACGCACTGCAATTTCAGGGCGCACCAGGCTGGCGGTGGACGCGATGGAGCCCAGGCCTTCGATGGTGCGCAAATCCTGTTCCACCGACAGCGCTGCCGACTGCAAGGTCTGGGGATCGTCGCCGGTGAGCACCAGCACGTATTTCTCGCCCGAGCCGCCCAGACCCACCTTGGTTCTCACGCCAGGGAGTTGCTGCAAGGCAGCGCGGATCTGGTTTTCGATCACCTGCTTGCGCGGACGCTTGCCCCGCTCGCTGAGCTGGATGGTGAGCGTGCCCTTGCGGGCCTCGGCCACCCCGCTGCCGGCAAAAGGATCTGTGCCGGCACTGCCGCCACCAATGGTGGTGTAGATGCTTTTCACATGGGGCACTTGCATGAGCAACTGGCGCGCCTGCTCGGTGCTGGCCTGGGTTTGCTTGAGCGTGGAGCCCGGTGGCAACTCCACATAGACCTGGGTTTGTGAGTTGTCATCGGGGGGGATGAAGCCCTGCGGCAACAATGGCACCAGCATGATGGAGCCAATGAAAAACAAGGTCGCCATGATCATGGTGGCCAGGCGATGGCGGGTGCACCAGGCCGCCCATGCCATGTAGCGCGTGAGCCAGCGCGGCTCATGCTCGGCGGCGACCACCGGCTTGAGGATGTAGGCGGCCATCATGGGCGTGAGCATGCGCGCCACCACCAGCGAGGCAAAAACAGCCAGTGACGCAGTCCAGCCAAACTGCTTGAAGAACTTGCCTGGAATACCCGCCATGAAGGCCGTGGGCAAAAACACAGCAATCAGGGTGAAGGTGGTGGCAATCACTGCCAGGCCAATTTCGTCTGCAGCTTCCATGGCGGCCTGATATGGTGTTTTGCCCATGCGAAGGTGACGCACGATGTTTTCCACCTCCACGATGGCGTCGTCAACCAAAACACCAATCACCAGCGAGAGCGCAAGCAAGGTCACCACGTTGATGGAAAAACCCAGATAGGCCATGCCAATGAAGGCCGGGATGACCGACAGGGGCAGGGCCACAGCCGACACAAAGGTGGCACGCCAGTCGCGCAGAAAGAGCCACACCACCAGCACCGCCAGGATCGCGCCTTCATACAACAAGGTGAGCGAGCCCGTGTATTCCTCTTCCACTGGCGTCACAAAGTCAAAGGCCTCCTGAATCTCCAGGTCAGGGTTTTGCGCCTGCAAGTCCTTGAGGGTTTGGCGAACCAGGCGGCCTACGGCCACTTCGCTTTCGCCTTTGCTGCGCACCACCTCAAAGCCCACCACGGGCACGCCGTCCAGGCTGGCCGCTGAGCGCTGCTCGGCCAAGGCATCGGTGACGCTGGCCACCTGATCGAGTCGGACGCTTCGACCATTGCTGAGCGACAACTCCAGTGCCGCCACCTCTTGGGCGGTTTTGACGGTCGCCAGGGTGCGCACGGGCTGCTCGCCCACACCCAGGTCGGCACGCCCACCCGAGGATTCTTGCTGGACCTGACGCAACTGACGCGAGACCTCGGCTGCGGTCAAACCCAATCCATGCATGCGGTCTGGATCGAGCGCGATGCTCAACTCGCGCGTGACCCCGCCCACGCGGTTGACTGCCCCCACACCTCGCAGCGACAAGAGCTTGCGGGTGACCTCGTTGTCCACCCACCAAGAGAGGGCCTCATCGTCCATGCGCTGCGAGCGCACGGTGAAGGCCAGCACCGGCGTGCCTGCGAGGTTGATCTTTTGAACAATGGGATCGCGCAAATCGCTGGGCAAGTCAGCGCGCACCCCCTGCACAGCAGAGCGCACCTCGTCCACCGCCTCCTGCACCGGCTTTTCCATGCGGAATTCGGCAGTGAGGGTGACAGCGCCATCTTGGACCTTGGTGGTGATGTGTTTGAGGCCTTGCAGCGGCGCAATGGCGTTTTCGAGTTTGCGCGCCACATCGGTTTCGAGTTGCGATGGCGACGCGCCCGGCAAGGAGGCGCTCACGGTGATGGTGGGCAAATCCAGATCGGGAAAGTTTTGCACCTTCATCGAGCCAAATGCAATCAGCCCCGCCACCGACAGCAGCACAAACACCATGACCGCTGGAATGGGATTGCGGATGGACCAAGAAGAGACATTGAGCATGGCCGTCTCCTCAGGGCTTGGCCGATGCCGCATCGACCACGCGAACCGTGTCGCCGTGGTTCAAGAATGCACCTCCACTGACCACCACACGGGCATCGGGCTTGAGGCCGTCGAGCACCTGCATGCGCTCACCCACCAAGCGGCCCGTGGCCACCTTGACCTGCGCGACTTTTTGATCGGCGCCCACGGTGTAGACATAGCTGAATCCATCGCGCACCACCACAGCCGTTTGCGGCACGGTCAAGGCTTGACCCTGACCCCACTCGATGTCCCCTTTGGCAAACATGCCCGCACGCGCCGAGCCCGGCTGACCTTGCACATCCACGTAGACCACGGCTTTGCGGGTTTGCGCGTCCACCGAGGGCGCCACCATGCGGACCTGACCTTGCAGGACTTGGCCACTGGCTGCGGTGATCTGCGCACGCGCACCAGGCCGGATGCGGGCGATCTCTGCCGGCATGACCTCGGCGCGCCACTCCAGCCGCCCCTGGCGGATGAGGCGAAACAGCTCCACCCCAGGGCTCACCACGCCGCCCACCGTCGCCAGACGAGCAGAAATCACGCCCGCATCAGGAGCGCGGATTTCGGTTTGCGACAGGCGCAGGGTTTGCAATTGCACCAGCGCCTTGGCCGATTGCACCCGTGCCTGTGCCGAGGCATCGGTGGCCAGCGCCTGGCTGAGTTGCGCCGCACTGTAAAAGCCTTGCTGGTGCAAGGTGCGCACGCGCTCGGCCTGGGCATGCGCTTCCTGCGCGGCCGCATTGGCTTCGCCCAGGCTGGCCTGGGCTTGGGCCAATTCGGCTTTGAGGGTATCGGACTGCAGCAGCGCCAGGAGGGCACCGCGCTGCACCCAGTCACCCACATTGACGCGCACTTCGGTGGTTCTCAATCCATTGGCCTCGGCACCAATGATGGCCTCTTGCCAGGCGGCCAGCGTGCCGTTGGCGGGAATGCTCTGGGTGACCATCTCGGTCTTGGGCAAAGCCACCGTGACCGTCAGACTGGGTTTGCTGGGTTTGCCCGTGGCAGCAGTCGGGTTTTGCGGCGCCTGTGCCTGCGCGCTATAGGCTCCCAGCGTCAGACACAGCATCAGCCCCCAACTTGCCCAGTGCTTGAGATTCTTCATGTTGTCTTCACACGTTTCAAAGGTTTGCAGTTTATCGACATGCCCTAAGCCCAATGGGCGGTAGGGCGGTTGATCAGGTGAGATTCGCACCCCATGGCCTTGGCAATGCGGACGAAGTCATCGCGCCCGACCTTGAGCTGCCCAAATCGGAAGACGGCGCCCCAGTGCCGTTTGTCGGTGATGAAGTCCAGGTCGGCCAGGAGGTTCTGGATGGGAGCCGCCTGCGCTGGCCAGAAATCCACATCGATGCGCCAGGGCACAAAGCCGGGCACGCCGTCGTCGCTCATGTCGTAGGGGTAGACCTCGCCCGTGCGGATCACCCCAATGGCCGTGAAAGCCTGCAAGGGCGCCCCATCGGGATAGGCCTCGCGGGGGGAGTAGTAAATCAGGCCGTCGCCCGCCTTCATGCGCTTGAGCGGCGCTTGCTTGCCATGGTTCATCTGGGCAAAGCCGCCCTTGACGCCGCGCATCACGTGCTCGCGACTGACCACACCGATCCACAGGTTCATCTTGTCTTGCCTCCATCCAGCGTCCACACCGTGCGCTCGGACACCATGAGCCCAGCGCTGCGGCGCGACCCATTCCTAAAGTGAGGTGCAGGCAAAGGGGGGAGTTTAGACCCCAAGCCGCTGCGCCCCGTAAGGCGCTGGCCGTGCCTCCTATAATTTCGCTTTACCACCTCACAGGGGACCAGGTCCCCAACCCGACATGACCCAATTTGTCTTCGTCACTGGCGGTGTGGTGTCCTCCCTTGGCAAGGGAATCGCCTCAGCCTCGCTCGCAGCGATCCTTGAATCGCGAGGCCTCAAAGTCACCCTCATCAAGCTAGACCCCTACCTCAACGTCGATCCGGGCACGATGTCGCCCTTCCAGCATGGCGAGGTCTTCGTCACCGACGATGGCGCTGAAACCGATTTGGACCTGGGTCACTACGAACGCTTCATCACCACCCGGATGAAAAAGGCCAACAACTTCACCACCGGCCAAATCTACAAGTCGGTGCTGGAAAAGGAACGCCGTGGCGACTACCTGGGCAAGACCGTGCAGGTCATCCCCCATGTGACCAACGAGATTCAAACCTTCATCAAACGCGGTGCGGGCATGGACACCCCCGACGCAGTGGACGTGGCCATTGTTGAAATTGGCGGCACCGTGGGTGACATCGAATCCCTGCCGTTTCTGGAAGCGGTGCGCCAACTCAGCCTGCGCCTTGGACCCAACAACGCAGCTTTTGTGCACCTGACCTACTTACCCTGGATTGCCACGGCGGGTGAACTCAAGACCAAACCCACCCAACACACGGTACAAAAGCTGCGCGAAATCGGCATCCAACCCGACGCGCTCCTGTGCCGCGCTGATCGCTACATCCCCGAAGACGAACGCGAGAAGATTTCCCTCTTCACCAATGTGCCGCTGTGGGGCGTGATCTCCATGCCCGACGTGGACACGATTTACAAGGTCCCGCGCGTGCTGCATGAGCAAGGCCTCGACGGCCTCATCTGCGACAAGCTGCGCCTGAACACGCCGCCCTCCAACCTGCGGCGCTGGGACGACCTGGTGCACGAAACCGAACACCCACAGGGCGAAGTGCACATCGCCATGGTGGGCAAATATGTGGAGCTCACCGACAGCTACAAATCGGTCAACGAGGCACTCAAGCACGCGGGCTTGCAAAACCATGTGCGCGTGAAGATCGAACACATCGACTCCGAAACCCTGGAGTCCTCCTCCACCGATTCGCTGGCCCGCTTCGATGCCATCCTGGTGCCAGGCGGCTTTGGCAAGCGCGGCATCGAGGGCAAGATTGCCACCGCCCGATTCGCGCGCGAGCACAAGGTGCCCTACCTGGGCATTTGTTTGGGCATGCAGGTGGCCACCATCGAATACGCCCGCCATGTGGCGGGCCTGGCCAACGCCAACTCCACCGAGTTCGACCCCGAGACCCCGCATCCGGTGATCGCCCTCATCACCGAATGGAAGGATGCTGACGGCAGCATCCAGCAACGCTCCAACAGCTCTGATCTGGGCGGCACCATGCGCCTGGGCGCGCAAAGCGCGAATGTGGCCAAGGGCACGCTGGCGCACCAGATTTATGGCGATGTGGTGACCGAGCGCCATCGCCATCGGTACGAGGCCAACGTCCATTACCTGGACCAGTTGCGCCTCTCGGGGCTGGTCATTTCTGCGCTCACCCAGCGCGAGCAACTCACCGAGATCGTGGAGCTGCCGCAAAACACCCACCCCTGGTTTGTGGGCGTACAGTTCCACCCCGAGTTCAAGTCCACGCCCTGGGCGGGGCATCCGCTGTTCAATTCCTTTGTTCGCGCAGCCATGGCGCATCAGGCCGCCAAGCCCGGACTGAAGGTGGTGGCATGAAACTGTGCGGGTTCGAGGTGGGGCTGCATCAGCCCTTCTTCCTGATTGCCGGTCCCTGTGTCATCGAATCCGAGCAACTGCAAATGGACACGGCAGGACAGCTCAAGGACATCACCCAGTCTTTGGGCATCCCGTTCATCTTCAAGTCGAGTTTTGACAAGGCCAACCGCTCCAGCGGCAGCAGCTTTCGGGGGCCTGGCCGCGAAGCAGGCCTGGAGATCCTGGCCAAGATTCGCCGCGAGCTCCAGGTGCCGGTGCTCACCGATGTGCACACCGAGGACGACATCGCGCCGGCCGCCGCCGTGTGCGATGTCTTGCAAACCCCGGCCTTCCTGTGCCGTCAGACCGACTTCATTCGCGCGGTTGCGCAATCGGGCAAGCCGGTGAACATCAAAAAAGGCCAGTTCCTCGCTCCGCACGACATGAAGCACGTGATCGACAAGGCCCGTGCGGCTGCGCGTGAGGCCGGTCTGAGCGAGGATCGTTTCATGGCCTGCGAGCGGGGCGCCAGTTTTGGCTACAACAACCTGGTCTCCGACATGCGCTCGCTGGCCATCCTGCGCGAGACCGCTGCACCCGTGGTGTTCGATGCCACCCACAGCGTGCAGTTGCCCGGTGGCAATGGCACCAGCTCAGGCGGCATGCGCGAGATGGTGCCCGTGCTGGCACGCGCGGCTGTGGCCGTGGGCGTGGCCGGCCTCTTCATGGAAACCCACCCCAATCCGGCCCAAGCGCTGAGCGATGGTCCCAATGCAGTCCCCTTGCACCACATGAAAGCCTTGCTGCAAACCTTGCAAGCGCTGGATACCGTGACCAAGGCCCACCCCTTCCTCGAACACCAGTTCGATTGATCTTTTTGAGTCTTTAGCCAAGGAAAACACATGAGCGCAATTGTTGACATCGTCGGCCGTGAAATTTTGGACAGCCGGGGCAACCCCACTGTGGAATGCGATGTGCTGCTTGAAAGCGGCACCATGGGGCGCGCCGCAGTGCCCTCGGGCGCATCGACCGGCAGCCGCGAAGCCATCGAGCTGCGCGACGGCGACAAAAGCCGCTACCTGGGCAAGGGCGTGATCAAGGCGGTGGACCACATCAACACCGAAATCTCTGAGGCTGTGCTCGGTCTGGATGCCAGCGAGCAGGCCTTTCTGGACAAGACGCTGATCGAGCTCGACGGCACCGACAACAAAGGCCGCCTGGGTGCCAATGCCATGCTGGCTGTGTCCATGGCTGTCTCGCGCGCCGCTGCCGAAGAAGCCGGCTTGCCCCTCTACCGTTACTTTGGTGGCATGAGCGGTCTGCAAATGCCTGTGCCCATGATGAACGTGGTCAACGGCGGCGCCCATGCCAACAACAACCTGGACTTGCAAGAGCTGATGATCATCCCCGTGGGTGCGCCGAGTTTTCGCGAGGCCTTGCGCTATGGCGCCGAGGTCTTCCATGCGCTCAAGTCCATCTTGCACGACGAGGGCATGAGCATTGCCGTGGGCGACGAAGGGGGCTTTGCGCCCAATGTCGCCAGCCACGAGGCCGCCTTGCAACTCATTTTGCGCGCCATTGAAAAAGCCGGCTATGTGCCCGGTGAGCAAGTGGCGCTGGGCTTGGACTGCGCCGCCAGCGAATTCCACAAGGATGGCCGCTATCACCTGAGCGGCGAGAACCTGGTGCTCGACGCGGGTCAGTGGACCGACATGCTGGCGACCTGGGTGGACAAATACCCCATCATGAGCATCGAAGACGGCATGGGCGAGAGCGATTGGGATGGCTGGAAGCACCTCACCGAACGCCTGGGCAAGAAGATCCAGCTCGTGGGCGACGACTTGTTTGTGACCAACACCCAGATCCTGCAAGAGGGCATCGACAAGGGCATTGCCAACTCCATCCTCATCAAGATCAACCAGATCGGCACCCTCACCGAAACCTTTGCCGCCATTGAAATGGCCAAGCGAGCAGGCTACACCGCCGTGATCAGCCACCGCTCGGGCGAGACCGAAGACAGCACGATTGCCGACATCGCCGTGGGCACCAATGCGGGTCAGATCAAAACCGGCTCACTGTCGCGTTCAGACCGCATGGCCAAGTACAACCAGTTGCTGCGCATTGAAGAAGACTTGGGCGACATCGCCCAATACCCCGGCCGAAAGGCTTTTTACAACCTGCGCTGATTCAAGCGAGAATCGCCAACATGACCCGCCGCGCCACCATCATTCTTGCTTTATTGCTGGTTGTCCTGCAAGGCCAGCTCTGGTTTGGCCGCGGCAGCTTCACCGAGGTCTGGCAGCTCGAGCAGCAGCTCATCGAACACCGCCGCCAAAACGAGCAAACCGAGCTCGTCATCGCCCGCTCGCGCGCCGAACTCTCCGACCTCACCGACGGGCTGGAGATGATTGAAGAGCGCGCCCGCGCCGGGCTGGGCATGGTCAAGCCCAACGAAATCTTTGTTCAGATCAACCGCTAAGGCCTGACCCTGGCTCACTGCCAGGCGTCGGGGCTGGGTTGCGAGCCGCCTGTGGCCTGGGCAAAGAGTTGCGCCACGTCCACGGCATCAAAGCGGTATTGCTGGCCACAGAAATCACAACCCACCTCGACATTGCCACGCTCGGCCAGGGCGGCATCGGACTCCTCACGCCCCAAGCCCTTGAGCATGGCGCTCACCCGCTCGCGGCTGCAACGGCAGGCAAAGCGCGGTCCCTGTTCTTGCACCAGGGGTTCGAACCGCAAGAGGGACTCCTCCCAGAACAAGCGATGCAGGATGTCCTCTGCGCCCAGGGTCAGGAGCTCCTCAGAGGTGAGGCTGGCCGCGAGCAGCGAGATGCGGTTGTAGTCCTCGTTGCGGCCAATCTGGTCTTCGTCTTGCGCCAGATTGCGCCCTGCCAGATTGACCTCGCCTTGCAGGGGCAGGCGCTGGATGAGCAAGCCCGCCGCCACGGTGTCGTTGGCCGCCAGGACCAGCCGCGTGTCGAGTTGCTCGCTTTGGAGCATGTAGTGGGCCAACACCTCCTGCACCCGCTCAATGGGCTCACCCCTGTCGCCATGCAGGGGCACCAGCCCCTGATAAGGCTGCTGACCCGGCAAACGCCGCGCCGGATCCAGGGTGATGGCGCAGCGACCCGTGCCGCCCGGATTGGCCAGCTCGCTCAGTCGGCTGAGGCCTTCGATGGCACCCACGGTCTTGGCCGTGGCGCGAAAACGCAAATCGGGCTGGACTTCCACCACGGCCAGCTTCAGAGGTCCATCGCCTTGCAACTGCAAGACCAGCGCCCCGTCGAATTTGATGTTGGACTGGAACAGGACCGCCGCGGCAGCCATCTCGCCCAAGATGGACACGATGGGCTCAGGATAAGGCCCAGTTTGCGGATTTTGGGAGCGGCGCGCCAGCACGGTTTGCCAAGCATCGGTCAGTCGCACCAGCATGCCACGCACCGGCAAGCCATCGAACAGGAATTTGTGCAGCTCGGCCATGTTGCTCAGTCCAAGCGCTTGAGGTGCTTGGCAAAGCGCTGGGCATTGGCCACATAGGACTTGGCGCTTTTGGTGATGCGCTCGATGAAAGCGGCATCCACCTCGCGCACGGCCTTGGCGGGACTCCCCATGATCATGCTGTTGTCGGGAAAGGATTTGCCCTCGGTGACCAGCGAGCCCGCAGCCACCACGCAGTTCTTGCCGATCACAGCGCCATTGAGCACCACGGCATCCATGCCGATGAGGGTGTTGTCGCCAATCGTGCAGCCATGCAGGGTGACCTTGTGACCCACCGTGACGTTGGTGCCCACGCTCAGGGGCAGGCCATGGTCGGAGTGAAGAATGGAGTTGTCCTGGATGTTGCTGCCTTCACCAATGGTCACCGGTTCGTTGTCGCCACGTATCACCGCACCAAACCACACGCTGGTGTTGGCGTGCAAGCGAACCGCACCCATCACATGGGCGGATGGCGCAACCCAGGCACTGGGGTCAATCTCGGGGCTGATGTCTTCGAGGGAATAAATGGCCATGGTCTCTTCTCGCAGTGGGGATGAAAGGCTTTCCTACAATTGTAGGGATGGACTTGCGTCAACTTGCCTTGCACTGGCTGTGCGTCACCAACCCCGCTGAAAAAGCCCAGGGGGTCATGGCGGTGCAGCCTGCCCTTGTGGCCTGCGATGAATCGGCTGTACTGGTGCCCACGGCTGCGGTACCAGGCCGACCCGACACGCCCTTGCTCAAGCCGCCACAGACCATGCCGCAACGCTCGGTTCACACCGAGCGGGGTTTGGCTGCCCTGGTGCATTCGATTGCCCACATTGAATTCAACGCCATCAACCTCGCTCTCGATGCGGTGTGGCGCTTCCCTGACCACCCCAGGGCGTATTACCTGGATTGGTGGCAAGTGGCCCAGGAAGAGGCCAAGCATTTTTTGATGCTCAGTGCGGAGTTGAACCAGTTGGGTCAGGCCTATGGTGACCTCGATGCCCACGATGGCCTGTGGCAAATGTGCGAGGCCACCTCCAGTGATTGGCTTGCCCGCATGGCCTTGGTGCCGCGCACCCTGGAAGCCAGAGGACTGGATGCCACGCCCCTCATCCAGGCCAAGCTGGCCAAGATCGGTTCGCCCGCTGCCCAGCGGCTGATCGCCGTGCTCGATGTGATCCTGCGCGAAGAAGAAGGCCATGTGGCGATTGGCAACCACTGGTTTCGTCAGGCCTGCGCCCAGCGCGGCCTGGAGCCCGAATCCACCTATGCCAGCTTGCTGAGGGCGCATCGCGCTCCTCGCGTCAAACCCCCCTTCAACTGGCACTCGCGGCGGCGTGCTGGCTTTAGCGAGGCCGAGCTGCAAGCCTGGCAGGCTGCCGATCAAGCCCTGGGGTGATGCTGCGCATGCAGCTGGCGCAACCGCTCGCGCGCCACATGCGTGTAGATGGTGGTGGTGGAGATGTCGGCATGCCCCAGCAGCATTTGCACCGAGCGCAAATCTGCCCCATGGTTGAGCAAGTGGGTGGCAAAGGCATGGCGCAAGGTGTGGGGCGAGACCTTTTGCGTGATGCCCGCCTCCAGCGAATAGGCGTGAATGAGCTTCCAGAACATCATGCGGCTCATGCCCGCGCTCAGGCGGGTGACAAATAGCATGTCATGGGTCGCTCCCTTGAGCAATGCCGGGCGCGACTGCGCCAGGTAGCGATTCAGCCAGTCGCCAGCGATTTCACCAAAAGGCACCAGGCGCTCTTTGCTGCCTTTGCCCACCACCCGCAAGACCTGATCGCGCAAGCTCACGTCCAGCACCCTCAAGCCCACCAGTTCGCTCACCCGCAAGCCGCAGGCATAAAGCACTTCGAGCATGGTGCGGTCCCTCAATCCCAGGGGCGTGTCCACGGCAGGTGCAGCCAGCAGGGCTTCGACTTGCGCTTCGGTCAGGCTGGAGGGCACGCGCAAGGGGCGCTTGGCATGCAGCAGGGTGAGCGTGGGGTCTTCGACCACCAGCCGTTCACGCAAGGCCCAACGGTAAAAACGGCGAAACACCGACAGGCGGCGGTTGGCGCTGGTGGCTTTGGTCTGAGCGTGCCGGTGGGCAAAGTAGGCCTGGAAATGATGCCCCTGGGCTTGCAGCAAGGTGAGGCCTTGCTCGTGCAGCCACAAGGCAAAGGCTTGCAAATCCTGGCGATATGCATGGCGGGTGTTCTCGGACAGGCCGTCCTCCAGCCACAAGGCCGCCACAAACCCCTCGAGGTGCGGTGCGATTCGTTCCCAATCGGGCTTGTCATCCATGGGCGCATTGTGCCGCGAGCTTGTCGCACCGGGCTGGCCAGTCTGGGCTATCCTGCCCCCCATGAATGTCGCCCTTTTGCTGCTCCCCGATTTCTCGCTCATCGTGCTGGGCCATGTGCTGTGCCGCTACACGGCCCTCAATCGCAGCATCTGGCAGCCCGTAGAGACCCTGGTGTATTTCGTGCTGTTCCCGGTGCTGCTGTTCCATGCCATCGTTCGCTCGCCACTGTCTTGGGCGGATGGCCAGTTTGCCCTCACCGGGGTGATGTTTGCCTTGACCACCATGCTGCTGGTGCTCAACCTGCCGCGCCTGGGCTGGCTCGCCCGCCACTGGACAGCGCATGACTTTGCCGGCGCGGCTCAGGTGGGCTTTCGCTTCAATTCCTTCATCGCCCTCGCCGTGGTCGAGCGGGTCGCGGGCGCGCCGGGCTTGCTGCTGATGTCGGTGCTGATTGGTTTTTGCGTGCCACTCTACAACGTGGGTGCGGTGTGGCCGATGGTGCGCCACGGGCAGAACCAGAGCCTGTGGAAGGAGTTGATGCGCAACCCGTTGGTGGTGGCCACGCTCAGCGGGCTGGTGGCAAACCTGCTGGGCTTTCGCTTCCCCGCCTGGCTCGATCCTGCCGTGGCCAAAGTCGGCGCGAGTGCCATCCCCCTTGGGCTGATGGCAGCGGGCGCAGGCCTCACGTGGCAACAGCTGGGGCAGCAGCGCGTGCTCAGTGGCGTGCTCCTGGGCATGCGGCATGGGCTCGCGCCGCTCATCGCCTATGGCTATGCCCTGCTCATGGGCTTGAACCCCGTGCAGACGGTGGTGCTCATGGTGTTCTCGGCTGTGCCCACCGCATCGGCCGCTTACGTGCTGGCCTCGCGCATGGGCTTCAACGGGGCGCATGTGGCGGGTCTGGTGACGATGTCGGTTGCCCTGGGCATGGCATCGTTGTCGGTGATCCTGTGGCAGTTTGCGCCAAGACTGTGAGTGGGCAGAGAGAGGCCGTGGGCTGAGGGAGGCCGTGGGCAGAGGGAGGCCGTGGGCAGAGAGAGGCCGTGGGCAGAGAGAGGCCGTGGGCAGAGAGAGGCCGTGGGCTGAGGGAGGCAGTGGGCTGGTCTGGCAACAACGTTAGCTGGAGGGAGTCAGTGGGCAGGTCCGACGACGACTTTCATCTGGAGGAGGAGGGCCTGCCCACTGACTCCACCCCATCAACCTTCTTTCTTCAGATCAACGCCCACTGACTCCACCCCACCAACCAACTTGCCTCATTCCAACGCCAAGAGCGTCAAACCATGACCGGCTCCATCTCCAGACGGATGCCAAAACGCTCATACACACTGGTTTGAATCGCTTTGGCCAACGTGATCACCTCACCCCCCGTGCAAGGATGCTGCGCATCACCCCGGTTGACCAAAACCAACGCCTGCTTTTCATACACACCAGCGTGCCCCAAGGTCTTGCCGCGCCATCCACAGGCATCGATCAGCCAGCCCGCCGCCAATTTGAAACGCCCATCGGCCAGCACGTAATGCACCACCCCCGGATCACGCGCAATGATGTCCGCGCACTGCTCTGCACTCACCGTCGGGTTCTTGAAAAAACTGCCCGCATTGCCCACCACCTTGGGATCGGGCAACTTGGAGCGACGGATCTCACACACCCAATCGAACACCGTTTTGGCATCGGGATTGAGATTGCCGCAGGCCTCGGCCTTGCGCGACAAATCCAGATAGCTGATGTCGCGCCGCCATACCTTGGGCAGACGAAACCGCACACGGGTGATGAGCACACGCCCAGCCAGCCCCATGGGGCGAATCTCGCCCGAGCTTTGGCCCCAGTCCAACGGGCCAGGCGCGCTGGCATGCTTGAACACCGAATCGCGATAACCAAAGCCACAGTGCTCTGCCCTGAGGGTGAAGCGCTCGCCGGTGTGCAAATCCATCGCGTCGAGCGAGTCGAATCGGTCCTGCAACTCCACGCCATATGCCCCAATGTTTTGTACAGGTGCAGCACCCACAGTGCCAGGGATGAGTGCCATGTTCTCCAGACCCGGCCAGCCTTGGCTCAGGGTCCATTCCACCCAGTCGTGCCAGGATTCACCCGCACCGGCTTCGACCACCCAGGACTTGTCGTCCTCGCTCACCAGACGGCGACCCATGATTTCGACCTTGAGCACCACGGACTTCACATCGCCTGTGAGCACGATGTTGCTGCCGCCGCCCAAGATGAGCGATGGGGCTGACCGATGCAGGGGGTCGGACAACCAGGCCTGCACATCGTCCTCGCTTTGGATGCGCACCAATTGAGCTGCCCTGGCAGAGATACCAAAAGTGTTCAGGGCATTCAGGGGGTGGTTGTGTTGAACAATCATGTGAGAATTCTCTCATCGCTCATTCGCGGAGACCGTCACATGCCATCTTTTGACACCGTTTGCGAAGCCAATGAGGTCGAAGTGCGTCACGCGGTGGAAAACACCGCCAAGGAAATCACGACCCGTTTCGACTTCAAGGGCACCAGCGCTGCCATCGACATCAAGGACAACGACATCACCCTCACGGGCGACGCCGATTTCCAGCTCCAGCAAATCATGGACATCTTGCGCAACAAGCTCACCAAGCGCAATGTAGACGTTCGTTTCCTAGACGAGGGCGAGGTTCAAAAAGTGGGTGGCGACAAGGTCAAGCAAGTGGTCAAGGTGCGCAATGGCATTGCCAGCGACGACGCCAAAAAAATCCAGCGCCTGATCAAGGATTCCAAGCTCAAGGTCCAGGCCTCGATCCAGGGTGAATCGGTGCGGGTGACTGGCGCCAAGCGCGACGACTTGCAAACCGCCATGGCCTTGATCCGCAAAGACCTGAGCGATTTGCCCCTGAGCTTCAACAACTTTCGCGATTAAGTTTTCTTTTGCCCGATGCGGGTTTCCTCGCCCCGCAGCAAGCGGCGCAGGTTGTCGGTGTGGCGCTGAATGAGGATGGCGCTCATGATCACCAAGCCCCCCAGCAAAATGACATTGGGGGACCATACCAGACCCTGCCCCAGGGCAAAGTAAAAGGGCGCAAACACGGCTGCACACAAGGCTGCGAGTGAGGAGTAGCGGAAAAACACAGCCACGATGAGCCAGGTGACCGCAGTGGCCAAGCCCAGCACGGGATGAACCCCGAAGAGCACGCCCGCTGCCGTGGCCACGCCCTTGCCCCCTTGGAAGCGGAAAAACACGGGCCACACATGACCTACAAAAGCAGCCAGGGCAACGCCCGCGACGAGAAAGGCCGGTGCCTGCTCGGGCATCCAGGCTTGCACAGCCCACACGGGCAACCAGCCTTTCAAGGCATCGAGCAACAAGGTCAAGGCTGCGGCCCGCTTGTTGCCGGTGCGCAAGACATTGGTCGCGCCCGGATTCTGGCTGCCATAGGTTCTCGGGTCATCCAGGCCCATGACCCGACTCACCACAATCGCAAACGACACCGAGCCCAGGGCATAGGCCAGGGCCAACCACATCACCACATACCAGTCATCCATGTTGTCGCTTCATCCTCATTGATGGGTGGCCTGGCCAACTTGAGCCTTGGCAAATCGCTCTTCCTCTTGGAGTCGCAACACCCTGCGCTGAACCTTGCCGGTGGTGGTCATGGGCAGCGCAGAGATGAATTCGATCTCTTTGGGGTACTCGTAAGGCGCCAATTGTCCACGAACATGCTGTTGCAAGGTCTGCACCAACTCGTCACTGGCCTCGTAGCCCGGTGCAAGCACGACATAGGCTTTGACCAGGGCGCCACGCTCGGGGTCAGGCTTGGGGACCACGGCCGCATTGGCCACGGCGGCATGCTTGACCAGACAGTTTTCGATTTCACTCGGACCAATGCGATAGCCGGCTGACTTGAACACATCATCGGCTCGCCCCTGGTACCAGAGGTAGCCGTCTTCATCGGCATGGGCCAAGTCGCCGGTTCGGCACCAATCGCTGGTGTATTTCTTGGCGGTGGCCTTGTCGTTTTTCCAATAACCCAGGAAGAAGACGGGATCCGCATGCCCATGACGATCCAGTCGGTGTACCGCCACCTCCCCCACCACGTTGGGTGGGCATTGCACACCCTGATCGTCGATCACTGCCACGCGATGCCCCGGATAGCCCTTGCCCATGCTGCCAGGTTTGGCGGGATAGCCCACGCCATGGCTGCGCTCATCGTTCATCGCGCAGTTGCCCACGATGTAGTTCACCTCGGTCTGGCCAAACATTTCATTGACCACCACGCCCAGCTGGTCGCGACAGTAGTCAAAGACCGCATCACCCACAGCCTCGCCCGCACTCATGATGGCCTGCAACTTGAAGCGGTAGTGATCTCGGGGGCGGGGGTAGGCCTTCATCATGGCCTTGAGGGCAGTGGGGAACAAAAAGCTGTGGGTCACGCCGTGCCGCTGCAAGATCTCGAACGCCACCTCGGGGGAAAAACGGCCACGCCAAGCCACGATGGGGCGGCCAAAGTAGAGCGTGGGCAACAAGGCATCCATCAAGCCACCCGTCCACGCCCAGTCTGCTGGCGACCAGAAAACGGCCTTGCTTTTGAGGGGCAATGCATGGGGCTTGATGGGGCGCTGGCGCTGCACCGGAAAACCAAACCAGTTTTGGCTGCACAAAAAACCGGTGAGGTTGCCCAGCAAAGCCCGGTGAGGAATCAGAGCGCCTTTGGGTGGACCCGTGGTGCCGCTGGTGTAGATGAGCACAGCAGGGTCATCGGGTCGGGTTGCTGCTGCCACAAAGCCACCCTGGTGGCTGGCAATGGCCCGGTAGAAATCCACATCGGCCTGGTGAGCCGCCTCGCCCATGCCCATGACGCAGCGCAGGTCCGCGCACATCTCGCGCACCCCCATGACCGCCTCCACCGTGGAATCGTCCACGATGGCCAAGACCGCTGCGCTGTCTTGCAACCGGTAACTCAGGGCATCTGGGCCAAAGAGCTGAGACAAGGGCATGGCCACCGCACCCAGCTGCAAGACCGCCATGTAGGCCACAGCGGTTTCAAAGCGCTGGGGCAACACAATGGCCACGCGGTCCCCAGGTTTGACGCCATGCTCGACCAGGGCATGGCTGAGGGCATCGGCTGCGCCTTGCAGTTGTGCGTAACTGTGCGTGCGCGGCGCCATGCCGCCAGGCGCGTGCTCGATCACGGCAATGCGCTCTGCCGCATCGGCGTGTTCTGCCCAGCGGGTGGCGCAGGCCTGCGCCATGTTGAATCGGGCTGGCACGAGCCAGCCAAGCCCCTGGCACATCGACTCGTAATGGTCATCCAAGCGTTTGCGCGACATGCGTCCCCCTGCGCATTTCTTATGATTGCGCGAATGTACCAAGCCAAACGCCCCTCCCACAGCGAATTTGTCACCGTTCGTCACACCCCCTTGCACGTGCGCCACTGGGGTCAGCCCCAGGCGGGTCAGCCCACCTTGTGGCTGCTGCACGGCTGGATGGATGTGGGCGCTTCGTTTCAATTCATGGTGGATCACCTCAGCCAGACCCATCACCTCATCGCCCCCGACCTGCGCGGCTTTGGCCTGAGCCAGGCTCAAGGCGTGGACCACTTTGTCTTTCCAGACTACATGGCCGACCTCGATGCCTTGCTGCGCCACTACCAGCCCGAAGGACAGATTGACCTCCTCGGGCACAGCATGGGCGGCAACGTGGTCATGATGTTTGCCGGTGCGCGTCCCGAGCGCGTGCACCGACTCATCAACCTCGAGGGCTTTGGCATGCCCCGCACCACGCCCAGCATGGCGCCTGGACGCTATCGGCAATGGCTCAACGAGTTGCAAGCCATGGATGCGGGCGACATGAATTTCAAAACCTATCCCAGTCTGGATGCCGTGGCCCAGCGACTGCAAAAAACCAACCCCCGTCTGCGGCTGGATCATGCTCAGTTTCTGGCCAGCCACTGGGCTCAACCCACCGCCGACGGCCAATGGGCTTTGCTGGGGCATCCCGCCCACAAAGTGGTCAACCCCAGCCTGTATCAGGTGGACGAAATGATCAGCCTCTACAAGGCCATCACCGCGCCCACCCTGTGCGTGCTGGCACAGGACAACGAGATGGCAAGCTGGTGGAAAGGCCGCTACGACCTCGCGGAGTTTCGCGAGCGCATCGGCCACGTGCCGCAACTCCAACTCATGGAGCTGCCCGAGTGCGGCCACATGATGCACCACGACCAGCCCCAGGCCTTGGCTGAAGCCATCAGTCACTTCTTGTATGCCGCTTCATGAAGCCAAGCCACGATGTGCTCATCGTCGGCGCAGGGGCTGCAGGCCTCTTTTGCGCTGGCCTGGCCGCCCAGATGGGCTTGCGCGTGGCCTTGCTCGATCACTCCGACAAACTGGCTGAAAAAATCCGCATCTCTGGCGGCGGGCGCTGCAACTTCACCAACCGTGACCTGGACCTGAGCGCACCAGATCGGCATTTCTTTGGCCGCAACCCCCGCTTTGCCCGCTCTGCCCTCTCGCGCTACACCCCAGCCGACTTCATGGACTTGCTGCGCAGCCATGGGGTGGGGTTTCACGAAAAGCACAAAGGCCAGATGTTTTGCGACGACAACGCCCAGGCGGTGATCAAGGTCTTGCAGCAGGAATGCAAAGGCGGTCCCCAGGGCGGCTCGGTTCAATGGTTTCAACCCTGCCGTTTGCAACAGCTGATTCACCATGCCGGGCAGGAAGCCGCCTATGAGGCGCACACCGAAGCCGGGGTCTTGCATGTGCCATCGGTGGTGGTGGCCACGGGTGGCTTGTCCATCCCCGCCACGGGTGCCACCGGCCTGGGCTACGACTTGGCCCAGCAATTTGGCCTGGCGCTTGAGCCCACACGCCCTGGCCTGGTCCCGCTGACCATGGCCGCCACGGCCTGGACCGACTATGCCGAGCGCTCCGGCGTTTCGTTTCCTGCCCGAGTCAGATACGGCACAGGCCGGGGCGCGGTGTCATTCGAGGACGACGTTTTGCTCACCCACAAAGGCTTGTCTGGTCCGGCCATATTGCAAATTTCCAACGCTTGGCTGCCGGGCCAGCCCCTCGAAATCGACCCCTTCCCCGACACGTCGGTCGCCGATTGGCTGCTCCATCTCAAGGCAACCGGCCGATCCAGCCTCGCCCAGGCGCTGGCCGAGCGCCTGCCACAGCGCCTGGTGCCCCTTTGGTTGAGCCAGGACGAGCGGGTTCACAAGCCCCTGGCTGAGTGCCCGGACCGCTTCATCCGTGAGCAAGCGGAGCACTTGCAAACCTGGAAAGTCAATCCAGCCGGGACTTTGGGCTACGCCAAAGCCGAGGTGACTTTGGGCGGGGTGAGCACACAGGCGCTGTCACAACAAACCCTGGAGTCGCGCCAGCCTGGGCTGTACTTCATTGGCGAGGTGGTGGACATCACGGGCTGGCTGGGCGGCTACAACTTCCAGTGGGCCTGGGCGAGTGCCCATGCCTGCGCCCAGGCACTGGCGGCCAAGGCGGGCAAGGCCTGAGCCGTGGCTATAATGCCCGCTTTGCCTAAACCTAACCCCTTCACACAATGACCACGATTCGCGTCAAAGAAAACGAGCCGTTCGATGTGGCCCTTCGCCGCTTCAAGCGCACCATCGAAAAGCTGGGCCTGCTCACCGAGCTTCGCGCCCGCGAGTTCTACGAAAAGCCCACGGCCGAACGCAAGCGCAAGAAAGCTGCTGCCGTCAAACGCCATTTCAAGCGCGTTCGCAGCATGCAGTTGCCCAAGAAGCTGTACTGATCCCTAAGATCTGCCGCTCTGGCTCGCCCGGTCACTGCCGCGCGGGCCTTTGTTTTTTCCCATTTGGAGAATCAGCATGGACCTCAAAGCCCGCATCACCGAAGACATGAAAAACGCCATGCGCGCCAAGGACAGCCTTCGCTTGGGCACGATTCGCTTGTTGCAAGCAGCCATCAAGCAAAAAGAGGTCGACGAGCGCATCACCCTGGATGATGTGGCGGTGGTGGGTGTGATCGACAAGCTGGTCAAACAGCGCAAGGACTCCATCACAGCCTATGAGCAAGCCCAGCGCCAGGACCTTGCCGACCAGGAAAAAGCCGAGATGGTGATCCTCCAGGCCTATTTGCCTGAACGCATGGACGAGGCTGCAATTGCTCAGGCGGTGGCTGCCATCGTGGCCCAGGTCGGGGCTCAAGGCCCACAAGACATGGGCAAGGTCATGGGCGCCGTCAAAACCCAGCTGGCCGGCAAGGCCGACATGGGTCAAGTCTCAGCGGCAGTGAAGGCCGCTCTCCAGCCCAAATGAACCAGTGACCTCGCCCGGCCTCACAGGCCAGCGACGGTCATTCGGTCAATCAGCACCGAACCCACGGTTTTTGCCCCCTGGTTGTAGGCATCAGCACCGATGGCGACGATGCCCTTGAACATGTCTTTGAGGTTGCCAGCGATGGTGACCTCGTGAACGGGGTAGGCGATCACGCCGTTTTCGACCCAGAACCCACTGGCACCACGTGAGTAGTCGCCTGTGACGCCATTGACCCCCTGCCCCATGAGCTCGATGACAAAGAGGCCCGTGCCCAACTTGCGCAGCATGGCGGGCAGATCGTCCTCGGGGCGGGTCAGCCGCGAGCGCATGAACAAATTGTGGGAACCACCGGCATGACCTGTGGTTTGCATGCCCAGCTTGCGCGCTGAATAGGTGCTCAGGAAATACCCCTGCACCACGCCCGCCTGAACCACATCGCGAGCCTGAACCCGCACCCCCTCGTCGTCAAACGGCGCGCTGCCTTTGCCCAAGGGAATGAAGGGGTCCTCGAAGATGTCCACGTGTGGTGCAAACACCGCCTGACCCAGGCTGTTGTTGAGGAAGGTGGTCTTGCGATAGAGCGACCCGCCGCTCACCGCATGCACAAACGAGCCCATGAGGCCGGCTGCCAGCGGGGCTTCAAACAGGATGGGGCATTCGGTGGTGGGGATCTTGCGGGCTTGCAGGCGGCTCAAGGCGCGCTCGGCGGCATAGCGACCGACGGCCTCGGGCGAGGCCATGTCTTGCGAGCGGCGCATGGAGGTGTACCAGGCATCGCGTTGCATGTCCTCGCCCAGCGAGGCAATGGGCGCCACCGACAAGGAGTGACGCGTGCTGGCAAAGCCGCCCTCAAAGCCACGGCTGTGGGCACTGAAGAAGTGGCTGTGCTGAGCCGAAACGCCAGCGCCTTCGCTGTTGGTGATGCGCGCATCGGTGTCCAGGGCAGCCGCCTCTGCGGCGCGCGCGAGCTCGGCAGCCTGGCTGGCCGTCACATCCCAGGGGTGGAACAAATCCAGATCCCGGTGATCGGTGGCCATCACATCGGGTTCGGGCAAGCCAGCAGCCGGATCTTCAGCGGTAAAGCGGGCGATGTCATACGCGGCTTGCACCGCTTGGTGCACGGCCTCGATTGAAAAGTCCGAGGTGCTGGCGTTGCCCCGCCTTTGCCCCAGGTAAACGGTCACGCCCAGGGCTTTGTCGCGGTTGCGTTCCACCGTTTCGAGCTCGCCTTTGCGCACCGACACCGACAGGCCAAAGCCCTCGGAGGCCTCGGCGGCCGCGTCGCTCGCGCCCAGGCGCTTGGCGTGTTGCAGGGCGTTGTGGACCAGATCCCTGAATTGGTCTTGGGTGTAGTCAAAAGTGGGTTTCATGTGCGACCTATGATAGCGGCCGAGCCAAGGACCCACGCATGTCAAGAAAACCCAAAGCAGGTTATTACGTCAAAGGCCATTTCGTTGCCCAGGGCAGCGAGATGGATCTGGCCTTGCGCGCCGAGGCCAAGGGCGACACCGGGGTGAGCAAAACCGACCTCAAGCGTGAAAGCGATCACCGCCAACTCATTGGCAAACGCCTGTGCGACATGAGCCGCGACCGCTTTCAGGAGCTTGTCCAGGCGGGTCATGTGCCGGACCGACTCGCCGACGGGATCAACGAACTCAAACGCATCACCGACTTTGAAGGCAAGCGTCGTCAGGAGCAATACGTGGGCAAGCTCATGCGCTTGCTCGATGAGGACCAGTTCACCGCCATCGAATCTGCCCTTGACGAACAGCACCATGCCCGGGCTGACGAGTCCTTGCTGCTGCACGAACTCGAAGGCTGGCGCGATCGGCTGCTGCAAGACGATGCCGTGCAAAACGACTGGTTTGCCCAATTCCCCGATGGCGACCGCCAGCAACTGCGTGCCCTGGTGCGACAAGCGCGCAAGGACCAAGGCCCCAGTGCCCACGAAGTTGCCCAAGGCCAGTGGCCGCGTCACAGCAAAGCCTTTCGTGAACTGTTTCAATGGCTCAAAGCCAATCGCACCTTTCCCGAACCCGAATGAACGACGACGCATTGCAACCTGACCCCGGTGCGGATACCGTTCGCATTGGCATCGTCTCCATCAGCGACCGCGCCTCCAGCGGCACGTATGAAGACAAGGGCTTGCCTGCCCTGCGCCATTGGCTAGAGCGCGCCCTCCTCAACCCGATTGACTTCCAGCCCCGACTCATCCCCGACGAGCAGGCCCTGATTTCGCAAACGCTGATCGAGCTGGTGGATGGCGAATGCCACCTGGTGTTGACCACCGGCGGCACAGGCCCCGCCTTGCGCGATGTCACGCCCGAGGCCACCTTGGCCGTGGCCCACAAGGAAATGCCAGGTTTTGGTGAGCAGATGCGGCAAATCTCCCTGCAATTTGTGCCCACCGCCATCCTCTCGCGGCAAGTGGCCGTGATCCGCGACCGCTGCCTGATCATCAACTTGCCGGGGCAGCCCAAGTCCATCGAAGAGACCTTGCAAGGCCTGCCCCACGTCAACGGCATTTTTGCTGCTGTGCCCTATTGCATCGACCTCATTGGCGGTCCCTACCTCGAAACCCGCGACGCGGTGTGCAAGGCCTTCCGCCCCAAAAACGCGATTCGCCCGCCCCGCTCATGAACCAATCGACGCCCGTGTGGGGCCTCATGGCCGCTTTGCCCGAGGAATTGGGCGACCTCGTTCATCGCCTGCAAGCGCCCACCACCCACCGCATCGCGGGGCGCGACTTCATTCAAGGCCAACTCCAAGGCCAGACGGTGCATGCCGTCACGGCTCGCATTGGCAAGGTGGCCGCAGCGCTCACTGCCACCACCCTGATCGAACGCTTTGGGGTCAATCACCTGGTGTTCGTGGGCGTGGCGGGTGGATTGGGGCAGCAAGTGCGTCGCGGCGACGTGGTGGTGGCCCATGAACTGGTCCAGCACGATTTGAGCGCCTGGCCTTTGTTTCCCCGCGGCGAAATCCCCTTGCTGGGCAAAACACGCCTGAGCTGCGACCCCACACTCACCCAGGCGTTGCAAATCGCAGCCCAAGAGGCCTTGGTGGGCGAGCAGCGTTTGCACAGTGGCCTCATTGCCAGTGGGGATCAGTTCATTCAAGGCCATGACATGGCCCAGCGCATCCGCGACCACTACCCCGATGTGCTGGCAGTGGAAATGGAAGGCGCAGCGGTGGCGCAAGTCTGCGAGGAATGTGGTGTGCCATTTGCCGTCTTGCGCACCATCTCGGATGTCGCCGACGATGGCGCTGCCCACGACTTTGTGGCCTTCATGCGCGACACCGCCGCACCCCTGGCCAGTCGGGTGTTGGCCAGGTTGTTTGCGGGTTGAGGGCGGCGCTCAAAGCACCCTGACCTTGAAAAGCCTCAACGGCGCAAAGGCGCAACGGCGAAAAGGCGTAGTGGCCTAGCCGCTCACTTGCCAATGAGCTGGTTGATGCGCTCGGCTTCGTAGTGGGCCTGGCGGGCGGCCTCATCGGGCACGCACGACTCGGCACCCTGGACGCGGGCTGACAAGGTTTCGATGGTCTTCCACAACAAGGCAATCTGATGCTCCTGACTTGCTGTGGTGTCGCTCAGGCCGCGCAAGGCCAGGCTCAGCGGGTCATCGCCCTGGGTCACGCCATAAGCCGAGAAGGCGGCAGCGGTTTTTTCTGCGTCGCGCTGCTCGGCCAGAATGATGCGGGCCGGATTGCCCACGGCCGTCGCCCCTGCGGGCACGGGCTTGGTCACCACCGCATTGCTGCCAATGCGCGCGCCGTCGCCCACGGTGAAGCCGCCCAGCACCTTGGCGCCTGCGCCCACCACCACGTCACGCCCCAGCGTCGGGTGGCGCTTGGTGCCCTTGTAAAGCGAGGTACCGCCCAAGGTCACGCCCTGGTAGATGGTGCAGCCATCGCCAATTTCCGCCGTCTCGCCCACCACCACGCCCATGGCATGGTCGAAAAAAACCCCCTCGCCAATGGTGGCGCCAGGGTGAATTTCTATGCCCGTCATCCAGCGCGACACATGCGAAATGAAGCGACCCAGCCACTTGAATCCGTGGTGCCAGCACCAGTTGGCGCGGCGATGCAGGATGAGCGCATGCAAGCCGGGGTAGCAGGTGAGGACCTCCCAGGTGCTGCGGGCAGCGGGGTCGCGCTCCAGGATGCAGCGGATGTCAGAGCGAAGGCGGGCAAACATGGCCAGAGTCTATCTGTTGTGGCTGTTCAGAGCAGGCCAGCGGGTCAACCCCGCCGGGGTGGTGTGCTCTCGAGCATCTGCTTGGCCACGCCGCGCAGGATGTGGATGTCCTCCTGCGTGAGTGCCGCACGGTTGAACAACTGGTTGAGCCGGGGCATGAGCTTTTTGGGCGCCTGGGGATCCAAAAACTGCAGGTGAACCAGGGCTTGTTCCCAGTGCTGGAGCAGACCCGCCACCTGGCGCGCATCAGCCAATTGGGGCTCGGGGGTGGCTGGGCGCACCTCAAAGCTGCCCAGCGCCAGCCGCCACTCATAGGCCACCAACTGCACTGCGGCGGCGAGATTGAGCGAGCCAAACTGGGGATCGGTGGCAATGGTGAGCACGGCATGGCTGCGGTAGATGTCCTCGTTGCGCATGCCAAAGCGCTCGGAGCCAAAGAGGAAGGCCACACCTTGAGGCCCAGACGGGTGGTCTGTTGGCGCAGTGGCTTGGCCCGCCGTCTGCGCGCGCGCCACCCAGGCCTGCGCCCATTCGCGCGGGGTATAGGTGGGCGGGCCAAAGTCACGCGGCACCATGGCAGTGGCACACACCGTGGTCATGCCGTCCAAGGCCTCCTCCAGGGTGTCCACCTGGCGTGCCTTGTTGAGCACATCCAGGGCGCCACTCGCCCTTTGAATGGTCTCCTCACGGCGCAAGACATTGGTCCAACGGGGTTGCACCAGGACCAGGTCATCAAACCCCATGACGCGCATCGCGCGGGCGGTGGCCCCCACGTTGCCGGCATGGCTGGTCTGGATCAAAACGAATCGGGTCTTCAAAGACATAAAATTTGAACCTTGCTGGTCATCGGACCGGCAAACCAGCCCAGGCCACCTGAGCTGGGCTCAATGGTCAGGCCCAGGCCACGCTGTTGACGCATTGTTCCATCAAAGTTCAAACCTGCTGCGCTTGTCGCCCAACGCCATGACTACATCAACGGTCTCCAATTCTTTGCATCCCATGCTCAACGTGGCCATCAAGGCCGCCCGTGCGGCCGGTGCCATCATCAACCGCGCCGCCCTGGATGTGGAGTCGGTTCGGGTCTCGCAAAAGCAGGTCAACGACTTTGTCACCGAAATCGATCAGGCCAGCGAAGCCATCATCATCGAGACCTTGCTGCAGGCCTACCCCGATCACGGCATCCTGGGCGAAGAAACCGGCCAGACCCACGGCAACCCGCACTCTGAACACATCTGGATCATCGATCCGCTCGATGGCACCACCAATTTCATCCATGGCTTTCCGGTCTATTGCGTGAGCATTGCCCTGCAATCCAAAGGGCGTCTGGAGCAGGCCGTGGTCTACGACCCCAGCCGCAACGACCTCTTCACCGCCACGCGCGGACGCGGTGCCTTCCTCAATGACCGCCGCTTGCGGGTGAGCAAGCGCACCCGCTTGCAGGAGTGCCTGGTGTCCACGGGCTTTCCCTTCCGACCGGGCGACGACTTCCCCACCTACCTGAGCGTCATGGCCGATGTCATGCAGCGCACCGCGGGCTTGCGCCGCCCGGGTGCGGCCGCGCTGGATCTGGCCTACGTGGCGGCAGGCTACAGCGATGGTTTCTTTGAAACGGGTTTGTCGCCCTGGGACATGGCAGCGGGCGCCTTGCTGATCACTGAGGCGGGTGGCCTGATTGGCAACTTCACCGGTGAATCCGACTACCTGCACCAGCGCGAATGCCTCGCGGGCAACCCCAAGATCTATGCCCAGTTGGTCAACCTGCTCAAGCCCTATTCCAAATTCGCCAGCGCCCAGGACAAAGCCCGCGTGAGCCAGCATGTGATGGCGCTGGGCTCGCTGCTGCGACAGCACAACGCCGCCAAAGACGGGCAGGGAGCAGCCTGAGATGACCGCCTCGGCTGCGGCTTCAAGCAAGCCCTGGGAGCAAGACCTGGCCGGGCACACGCCCATGATGCAGCAGTACCTGCTCATCAAGCAGCAGCATCCCCACACCCTGGTCTTTTACCGGATGGGGGATTTTTACGAACTCTTTTTTGACGATGCGCACAAGGCAGCGCGTTTGCTCGACATCACCCTCACCCATCGTGGGCAATCGGCTGGCCAGCCCATTCCCATGGCGGGCGTGCCCTTTCACGCCGCCGACAACTACCTCGCGCGCCTCATGCGCCTGGGCGAATCGGTGGCGATTTGCGAGCAAGTGGGCGAAGTGGGCGGCAAAGGCCCGGTGGCTCGCGAGGTCGTGCGCGTGGTCACGCCCGGCACCCTCACCGATGCCTCCCTCATGCCCGACAAGCGCGAGGCCGTGCTGCTGGCCATCCACCTCAACCCCAAATCCAAAGCCAACCGGGGCATGGGGCTTGGGCTGGCGTGGTTGAGCGTGACCGAAGGTGTGATCCGCCTGGCCGAATGCAGCCTGGACGATTGGGCCAACTGGGCCACACGCATTGCCCCGAGCGAAATCATTCATGCCCAGGAGTTGCCCAGCGACACCACCCAGTGGTTCAAGGGCAGCTGGGCCACCAGCCCCAGGCCAGGCTGGTCTTTCGACGCAGGCTTGGGTGAGCGCAAGCTGTGCGAGCGCCTGGGCACCCAAAGCCTGCAGGCCTGGAGCGCGCAAGAACTCACCCAAGCCCATGCTGCGGCCGCCGCCTTGCTCACCTATGCCGAGCACACCCAAGGCCAGCCGCTGCACCATGTGCGCAACCTCCAGGTTGTGCGCAACGACGCCCAGGTGATGCTCAATGCAGCCACCCTGCGCAACCTCGAGCTGGTTCAAACCCTCAAGGGCGAAGACAGCCCCACCCT
>JACCDZ010545253.1_pt1 | contig 70740 bp, 57 predicted proteins | sample 7449551 | NCBI WGS metagenome assembly JACCDZ01 (sample SAMN15323452, study PRJNA562643) | freshwater metagenome | isolation source: river surface water | place: USA:Blue River Watershed | collected 2017-08-18 | reverse complement strand
TAGGGAACAAAATTAGCTCCAATAAATCCGGCACCGCCTGTTATTAGAATGTGTTTCATTATTCTTGTATTCTTGATAATTGACTTTTATAAACTTTTTTAAACGAAAAAAACAGAAAGTATAGTAAAATTAATAAAAGTGGGAAAAGTACTTTATTATTCAATAAAAGTGGTTTATAATCTCTAATGTTAAGAATACTGCTTTCTTCTTTTACAATCTTGTCAAAGATACTTTCAGTGATAAGAAGATTTTGTTTTTCTTGAATTAAGTTATCTTTCTTATCAACTAATTCTGGAATACTATTTTTTTCAGAAATTGAAATAGTTCCCGTTGAACTATTTGATGATAATAAGATTATCAAATTATCAATTTGTTTGATTAAAGAATCATTTATAGCAATTTTTTCTGCTAAATTTTTTTGATGAATTTTTTGTTGAGTTTCAAAATAAATATTGGTATTCAAGTAATTTAAAATAGGAGTAATAAACTCTTCTTTTTTTAACATGCCATCAGTCTGAATTGAAATTTTATGGTGATAATAATTTTTACTCGTTATATTATCTTTCATGATTTTATCTATATTGCCATCTTCAGCCATCAATTTAATTAACTCAAAGTTATTTTCTTGATCTTTGTTATTAACAAAACTATAAATTGCTGGATAAGCTTCAATTTCAATATTTGTAATTCTTTTGAAATTTTTCAAACCAATTTCTTGAAAGAAAATTTCGTCTTTTTCCCTTAATTTCGTGTCAATTTGCTCTATTTTTTTATATAAATACTCATTACTTCCAAAATTAGGTATTACAGAAATTTCATGATTGTATGCTTTAGAATCCAACATAAAAGCCAAAACTACTCCTACAACAAACAAAATTCCGATAATAATTATTTTCTTTTTAACAAAAAAAATAAAATCGAAAATGGAATTTAATACTCCTTTGAAAAAATTTTTAATTCCGGTGCCAATTTGTCTTAAATCGATCTCTTGATCTTGAGAATTTGTACTCATAAATTCTTATTTTACATTGAAGATTTGTTCTAATATTTTAATCGTAATTAAATACGTTGGTTTTACTCCTGTGGTACCTAATCCTCCTGATGCTAATGTACTTCCTGTTTCTAATGGATTATCAGAAGCATAATAAGCATATCTAACTTTTACATCTGGATTAATACTTTTTCTAATTTTTGATGCTGATTGAATTGCTTTTTGATAATACGCTCCTTCCATTTCTAAACCTATTGCTTGCCAAGTAGATTCATGGAAAAACTTCAACAAATCTCTATTTTGAAGTGATGTTCCTAAAACCGTAATCATAGGTCCAGCAAATACTGGAATTCCATTTCCTTCAAACATTTCTTTGGTTAACTCATTTTCAAAAGGATAATTATCAGCAGTTCCTTCATTCACATGAGCACAAGGAATCATAATATCACCTTTTCCACCTTCTAAAATACCCGCTTTACCCATAATCGAAACCGATTCTACATTTAAGAAAATTTTATTTTTCTTTTCTGATTTATAGGGTTTCAATAACTCATCAATCGTTTCAAAAGCTTGCTCACCAAAAGCGTAATCCATTACAATAATAACCGGTTTTTCTTTGTCTAATTTAGCCTCAGCAAAAATGGTTTTCTTGAAATCAATTTTAGCCGTATCAAAAATTTGAACATCAATATTTGTTCCTGATGTATCGGGTAATGAAACCATTCCTTGAGTTAACGCAAATTCTTCTACTTTCTTGCGTAATTCTTTACTTGTAGAACTACTTAAATCTTCAAATATCTGAAATTCAGGTGTGTTCTTGTATTTTTTTCCTAAAACAGGTTCAGCAAAAATAGAATTCATCACACTGTGCATATTCGCACTGATAATGTGAATGGGTCTTTCAATTAAATCATTTTTAAGTAAAACATCTTTAATCGTAGTAGCCCAAATGTCGCCATAAATATGGTGTCCGAGTCTTTCTCTTAAAATTGGACTAAACGTAATCGTTCTTTTATTATTATCAACAACTTCTTCAATTGCCAATTTTCCTAACCAATACACTACGTGTAAGAATCTGTCTGGAGCTTCAGCTGTAGCGAAATCATCGTAAATATCTTGAACTTCCGCAAAAGTTCTTCCTAATACGTTAGCCGCATGAGAAATCGCTTTTTCGCGGTCAATTAAACTTAATTTTTTAGTCTGTTTTACGGCTAATTCTAATTTTTGCCAATCGCGAGAAACTGCTCCTTCATCATCAATTAAAACTCTATCTTTAATTTTATGTGATTCAATAAAGATGAATGTCAAATGCGTCAAAATATCGTAAATATCCGAACGACCACGTGTGATTTCCACATTCATTTGTTCGTCGTCTATACGATAACAATTTCTTCTTCTTTTTGGTGGAACAATCGCTTTAAAGTGTGAATTCGAATAACCTTCATCAGAAGTTAAATTGATGTAACGGCATTCTTCAATTCCAATTGGTAGACGTTCAATTACGTATAAAAGTCCGTTTAGCTCTACTTTTTCCTCGGCAATAGAACCGTAAATTTCTGGTCGAAGCGATAATAAAGCTTCTCTCAACGTTTCTCCTGAAACACCCATTGGTTTATAAAAACCTCTGTTAAATAAATGTCTCATGGTAATGTACAGTCGTTCAATAGCTGCTGACGACTCTTGCGCTCTTGAGCGCGAAATGTTTTTAATGTCCTTCATTAATTTTATATTTTCTAACCTACAAATGTAGTGTTTTTTATTTTAGTTCGATAAAATCAAGTTTATCGAGGGTTCATAAACACTGATTTTATCTGAATTTTCGCCTGATTGCTTACTCCATTTTCCGTAAGCGTACGTATAAAAGAAATCTCTATCTACATAATTATAAAGCACATAAGGCTGATATTTGGTGCCGGTTTTATTGCTCTCGATTAGCAATTTTTCATAAGCAACAAACATTCCTTTTTCAGGAAAAACCAAATCAAAATCTGAAATAGTAAAACGGTGTTTAATTACTCCTTTTTTCAGGGTAACAACGTAATCTTTGGTTAACAATTCTTCGCCTGGAAATCCATTTTCATCTACGCTGTAAAAGTGAAGTTTAATGGTGGCGTTATCTATTCTACTATCAGTAAATATGGTGACTTCTTTTATAAATTTTGTTTTGCTATAAGAAGGTTGATAAGAAAAAAACTTCGCTTCTATTTTAGGTCCGTTATCAAACGATTGAAAAATAGCGTTTTCAACATTACCGATTTCAACTTTTTTAGTTTGCTTTTTATTTAGGACTACCACTTCTCTTAAATCATAAGTAGTAGGTTTTAAAAAAACTTCCGAAATTTCAGTTCCTTTCAATGTTTTTCTTTCATATCCTAAAACAGAAATCACAATGTTTTTATATTTTGAAGCTTGTAAAAAGAAAGTTCCATCGGCTTCCGAAGTAGTTCCAATCGTTTCATTCTCCACCCAAATATTTACAAACGGAATGGGTTCGCCAGAAATGCTGTCTTTGACCACGCCACGAATTTGAGTAAATGCAAATTGGCTTACAAATAGGAACAACCAAATCAGTCTTTTATCTTTCATCTTTATTCTTTTGTATCAAAAAACTGAGCAATTTTTCTATCGTTACTTAATCTAGGTAATTTATTTTGTCCGCCTAATTTTCCAATGGATTTCATGTATTCTTGGAAACCATTTTTGGAAACTTTTGTAATGACTAGCGTTCGCAAAACATTCCCAACTATCAAATCGTCATAATACACATTTTGTTTGCGCATGGCAGCATCAATTTTTAAAGCAAATTCTTCTAGATTTTTGGGTTGATTTTCAAACTCGATGAACCATTCATGATATGGTAAACCTTGTATTGGTGTAATTTGTGGCGCAACTGTAAATTCATTTACACGAATATCGGTTCCTTCCATTGCTTCTTTTAGTGCGGATTCTACTTCTTTTCCGATAACGTGTTCACCAAAAGCAGAAATATAATGTTTGATTCTTCCTGAAACGATTACTCGATATGGTTTTAAACTCGTAAACTGAATCGTATCACCAATATTATATGACCAAAGTCCAGCATTTGTTGAAATTATTAAAACGTAATTGACTCCTAATTCTACTTCGCCAATCGTATAGCGTTTTGGATTTTCGGTGAAAAATTCGTCAACTTTAATGAATTCATAGAAAATTCCTGAATTCAAAAGTAACAACATTCCGTTGTCTTTCTGAGAATCTTGGTAGGCAAAAAAGCCTTCGGAAGCCGGAAACAATTCAATCGAATCGACTTTTCTTCCAATTAAATTTTCGAATTTCGCTCGATAAGGTTCGTAATTGACACCGCCGTAAATAAACAAATTGAAGTTTTTGAAGATTTCGCCAACGGGTTTGTTTGCTTTTTCCTTTAATTTCTCAAAATACATTTGTACCCAAGACGGAATTCCTGAAATCACGGACATGTCTTCGTTAATAGTTTCGTCTACAATGGCATTGACTTTGGTTTCCCAATCTTCGATGCAATTGGTTTCCCAACTCGGCATGCGGTTTTTTTGTAAATATTTCGGAACAAAATGCGCTACAATTCCGGATAACCTTCCGAGTTTGATACCGTTTTTTTCTTCTAAAATAGGACTTCCTTGCAAGAAAATCATTTTTCCTGATACAAAATCTGCTTTTCCAGTTTCGTGTATGTAACTCAAAATTGCATTTCGAGCGGCTTGAATATGAAACGGCATTGATTCTTTTGTCAACGGAATATATTTGGCACCCGAAGTAGTTCCAGAAGTTTTAGCAAAATAAAGCGGTTTTCCTTTCCAAAGTACATTTTCTTCACCTTTTACCACTTTATCTACATAATGTTTCAAACCTTCGTAATCGCGAACGGGAACTTTTTGAACAAAATCAGAATGAGATTTTATCGAACTAAAATCGTGGTCTTTTCCAAATTGCGTTTGAGCTGCTTCTTTGATTAATTCTTCAAAAACTTTTTGTTGGGTTTCAACAGGATTATTGGCCCATTTTTGAGTTTTGGCGTGAATTCTTTTGGCAAATAACTTGGCCGCAAAAGCTTTTACTGACATGTTAATTGAAATTGATAAATTGAGTTGGATCAATTGGGAAACCGTCTTTCCATAATTCAAAATGCAAGGTAGCACCTGAATTTTGAACCGTATTTGCATTTCCAGCAAGAGCGATAACTTCTCCTGATTTCACTGTATTTCCTTGTTTTTTAGTTACCGAAGCTGCATTTTTATACACCGATAAAATATCATCTTTATGACGCACAATCACCACATAACCCGAACTTGGTGTCCAATCCGAAAAAATGATGGTTCCAGCTGCAACAGCTTTGATTGGTGTATTATCGGTAAGTGCAATCGTAACGGCCAAATGTTTATTTCCAACATTATACTTTTGTAAAATACTTCCTTGAGCCGGCGGAAACAATACAAAACTTACTTTAGGTTTTGAAGATTCAAAAACGTTGTATTTATCTTCTTTAATAACTTGTTCCCTTAGTTCTGTTTCTTTATCGGTTGGAGCAAGTTCTGATAAATCCAATTCTGCAGCATCTAAAGCTTTAATAGAATCTTTATTTAACTTCGCATATTCTAAATCGCCTGTAAGCACTTTTTTTATAGATGCGATATAAGCGTTATTGATTTTTACCGATTTTTCAAGAGAATCTGATTTTATTGCCATTTCCAAGGCTTCTTGTTTCAATTTAGTAGAAGCATAGCCTGGAATATACTCGCGAAGTGGTGTAAAAGCAATGATATAAGTAGTAACAAAAATGATTAAAATAGCGCCAACCGTTGCCACCACAAAGACGTTCATTAAATTTAATTTTAATGAAAAAGTTTCTTCAAAAGTATCCTCGTTAAGAATAACTAACCTTCTCTTATTGAATAATTTTCTTAATAAAAGTTGTCTTTTTAGCCTTTTATTAGCCATTTTTAAAACATATTAATTACACAAATATACTAAATACAACGGGTTTCTAATTTCGAATTGTATAATTAATCGTTAAAAAATAATCATTTGTTAATTTCTTTATATCTTTGTACTTTAAAATTTAGAAAAAATGAATGCACTAGCTATATTTTTAGGAGTTGTTGGTCCAACACAAGTTATTCTTATAATCGCTATTATTGTTTTACTTTTTGGTGGTAAGAAAATTCCTGAATTAATGAAAGGAATTGGAACTGGTATCAAAGAGTTCAAAAACGCAGCAAAAGATGACCAACCTGCTAATTCTAAAAAAGAAGAAGAAACGAAAGAAAAAGAATAGTTTTTCTTTTAAATATTTAAAATCCCAAATTCCAACTTTTATTAGTTAGAGTTTGGGATTTTATCTTTTTACTCAATTACAATATCATCGTCAACTGAATTCTCTTTCTCGCTTCGTCCACCTCGACTACTTTTACTTGCACGTGTTGGTGCATTTTTACTACTTCATTTACATCCGAAACATAGCCTTCTTTGAGTTGGGAAATGTGTACTAAACCACTTTCTTTGATTCCTAAATCTACAAAACATCCAAAAGCGGTAATGTTATTCACAATTCCGGGTAAAATCATGCCGGTTCTTAAATCTGATATGGAACGCACATTTGGATCGAATTCGAAAATTTTTGCGGCTTTTCTTGGATCTAAACCTGGTTTTTCTAGCTCTTTTAGAATATCTTTTAAAGTTAAAATTCCGATTTCGGCTGTGGTGTAATTTTCAGGTTTTATTTGAGCGATTTTTTCTTTATTAGCGATTAATTCATTGGTTTTGATGCCTAAATCTTTTGCCATTTTTTCCACAATGGGATACGCTTCTGGGTGAACAGCCGAGTTGTCCAACGGATTTTTTCCATCGCGAATTCTAATGAAAGCGGCGGCTTGTTGGTAGGCTTTTTCTCCTAATCGTGGTACTTTTTTTAGTTGTTTTCTATCTTCAAAAGGACCATTTTCTGAACGATAGGTAACAATATTTTCAGCCATTTTTTCACCAATTCCAGAAACATAACTCAACAACGATTTACTTGCGGTGTTGATGTTAATTCCAACTGAATTTACACAACTCATCACCGTACTATCTAAAGCCGATTGCAATTTACTTTGATCTACATCGTGCTGATATTGTCCAACACCAATAGATTTTGGATCGATTTTTACCAATTCAGCCAATGGGTCAGAAAGTCGTCTTCCAATAGAAACCGAACCACGAACCGTTACATCATAATTTGGAAATTCTTCACGGGCAATTTTACTAGCAGAATATACCGAAGCGCCCGCTTCCGAAACCACAAATACTTGAACGGGTTTATCAAAAGCGATTTTTTTAATGAAAAATTCGGTTTCACGAGAAGCAGTTCCGTTTCCAATAGAAATGGCTTCAATATTATACGCATTCACCATTGAACGTATTTTCTTCATCGCCATAGTAGTGTCGTTTTGTGGTGCGTGTGGATAAATGGTTTCGTTGTTTAATAAATCGCCTTTTTCATCCAAGCAAACCACTTTACAACCGGTTCTATAACCTGGGTCGATGGCTAAAATTCGTTTTTCTCCTAATGGTGGCGCTAACAACAATTGTCGTAAATTTTCCGAAAACACATCAATTGCTTTGATATCCGCTTTAGCCTTAGCTTCTTGTAACGTTTCGTTTGAAATAGCTGGTTCTAACAAACGTTTGTAACTGTCTTTAATAGCTAATTCTAAATGTTCTGTTGCCTCAGAATTTTTATTTTTGATGATATTTTCTTCGATAAAATCTAGAGCTTCTTCTTTTTCAACAGCGACATTTAACTTCACAAAACCTTCTGCTTCGGCACGCAACATGGCTAATAAGCGATGCGATGGCGCTTTGGAAATCGGTTCTGCCCAATCAAAATATTGGGAAAATTTTTGAGCCGCTTCATCATCTTTTTTAGTTTTAACAACTTTGGTTGTGATTTCTGCTTTTCGTTGGAACAAGCGACGTAAATTTTTACGAATAAAAATGTTTTCGTTAATCCATTCGGCAATGATATCGCGAGCACCTTGTAGAGCTTCGTCTTCGTTTTTAACGTTTGCATTCAAATATTTCGAGGCTAAAAACTCAATATCCTCATTTTTTTGACTCATGATGATTTTTGCTAATGGTTCTAATCCGTTTTCACGAGCGACATCGGCTTTGGTTTTTTTCTTCTTTTTGTAAGGCAAATAGAAATCTTCCAATTCTTGTAAATCGAAGCTGTTTTCAATTTTGGATTTCAATTCTGGTGAAAGTGCATTTTGCTCTTCAATCGATTTAAGAATACTTTCTTTTCGTTTGATGATTTCATCAAATTGCTTGTTTAATTTCGAAATGGCCTCGATTTGCACCTCATCTAAATTTCCAGTTTGATCTTTTCGGTAACGGGAAATAAACGGAATCGTACAATCTTCTGAAAGTAATTTTATAGTAGCTTCAATGCTTTTTGGAGCAATGTTAGTTTGGTTTTGAATGAATTGAATGTTGGTCATTGTAAATAAAATTGAACTGCTAAAATACTATCTTTGGACAAAATTATTAGCTTTTGGAAGTACTATTTATTTATTTAATTGTAATTAATAGCCTTTGTTTTTTATCATTTGGCTTCGATAAATGGCAAGCTAAAAAGAATAAAAGACGAATTTCAGAATTCAAATTACTTTTTTTGACTAGCGTTGGTGGAACTATTGGAGGAATTGTAAGCATGTACCTTTTCAAACACAAAACCAATAAATTTTCTTTTATTTTGAGTTTCTATGCTATTGCGATACTTCAGGTTGTTTTATTGTATTTCGGAATTCAAATGTTTAAAAACTAAACCTATATTTTCGATAACATCGGTTATTAACATGCTTTCTTCACTTTGCGTTTGAAGTGTGATATCGGCAGCTAATCCGTGAAGATAAACGCCTAATTTGGTAGCTTCTAAAGTTGTATAACCTTGGGCTAAAAATGAAGTAATCATTCCGGTTAACGCATCGCCAGAACCTCCTTTTGCTAAACCTGAATTTCCGGTAGTATTTTCAAAAGTATGAATTCCGTCAGTGATAAACGTTTTGTGTCCTTTTAAAACAATGACACAATTTAAAGCTGCCGCTTTTTGAATCGCTGTAATTCTTCTTTCGGATTCAGAATCATGTTCACCAAATAATCGATCAAATTCTTTTGGATGGGGTGTTAACACAAATGGAAAATTAAAGTTTTTCCAATCAATTTTGTATTTCGCTATTAAATTCAAGGCATCGGCATCAAAAACAACAGGAAGTTTATTTTTATATAATTCGTAAATGTATTGTAGACTGATTTCATCTACGCCAATTCCGGGACCAATTCCAATAGCTTGATAAGGAGATAAATCATTCATCACACATGTATTTTCATACATGGCTTCGGGAATGGAATTGAAAAGTATATTTTTGTTTTCAGGAGAAAAAGCTACTGTTAATAAACCAACTCCAGAACGCAAGCAAGCTTTTGAAGCAATAATAGCGGTGCCCATTTTGTCTGTACTTCCTGCAATTAACAAAGCATGACCATGTGTTCCTTTATGAGAATCACAAGGTCTTTTTTTATAACTTTTTTGAATACAATTCAAATCTAATTTTACAACTTCCATTTGAATTGATTTTAATTATTTGATTATTTACAAGCGATTTTTTTAACACGATTACCATGTCTTCCGCCTTCAAAAGAAGTATTTAAAAACGTATCTACCATTTCAATAGCTTGCTGAATAGAAGTATAACGAGCTGGAATACTTAAAACATTAGCGTCATTATGTTGACGAGCTAAAGCTGCAATTTCTTTTGTCCAACAAAGTGCACAACGAATGTCTTGGTGTTTGTTAGCTGTCATCGCAATTCCATTTCCTGAACCGCAAATTACGATTCCTAAATCCGCGTTTTTACTTTCTACATCATAAGCTACTGGATGACCAAAATCAGGATAATCAACACTGTCAAAAGTATCAGTTCCGTGATTAAAAATGGTATGTCCTTTTTCTTCTAAATATTGAACGATAGCTTTTTTATAATCTGGACCAGCGTGGTCATTTCCAATTGAAATTTTCATAAGTTGTTGTGTGTTTTGTATATGCAAAAATACTAAAGATTAAGGAGTATTAATAATATGATTCTTATTTTGATATTTTTTTAACCAAATACTTTAAAACCAATGAATTATGTAATAAAGTGAACTAAAAATTACACATTGTTAACTTCTTTACGTAAATCATTGATAATCAGTTAACCTTAATTTAACAATAATTGTTAACAACTTTGGATAGAAATTCAGAAGTTTTTTTAGGTTGTAAAGAAAAAATTTGTAATCCAAAACTGGAATTGAAAATCCTAATTTAGTTTCGTGAATTTTTAGAAAAGTTATCAATAGAAAAAAATCAGTTTTCAACAGAAATCAACAATTGAAGTTATTTACAAAACAAATATAAAATCAAATTTCAACAACTGTTGATAACTATAAAATAAAGAATTTAGAAGGTCTTATTTTCAGTTCTTTACTAATTTTTTAAATTGTTAATTACATTGTATAAGTAACAATAACTTTTAAAAACTACTTCTGTAAAAAAACTTATTCCACATATTAACACACTATAATAACCATCATAAATTTAAATTTAATTAAAAATATTTTTTGTTGTTTTTAATATATGTTGAAAACTTTCAGCTTTTAAAAAATTAAACAATTTTTAAATGATCGTCTTCGTTTAGTTTTTTAAGAATTTCTTTCACGGTTGCTTCATTGTTTGGATGTACTTTTAATTTGATTCCGCCATAAGCAATTGTAGCAAATGGATCGATTCCAACGATAGTTTCGTTTTCAAAGAAGTAAGCAATTCCTTCTTGCTCTAATAAATTTTTAATAATTAAAGTTTCGTGTTGGTAGTTAAAAACAGCAACGGTTACAAAATTTTCCATCTGAATTGATTTACTTTATAAAGTTACGATAAGTTATTTTTATATTAAAACTGAAATACATTTTCGTTTTACATTGTTGTATTTTGTAACTTTAACCAATAATTGAAAATGATACAATGAGTAAGAAACCAAAAAAATTAGGAAATAAACCAAAAGATTTTACTGCACAAATATTTAAAATACTTTCAAGAGAACCTTCTAAATCTTTTAATTACAAACAAATAGCTGCTGCTTTAGAGTTAAGCGATACTAAAAGTCGAAACGAAATAATTAGAGATTTAAAAATACTTAAAGCACAAGATAAAATTCATGAAACGGAAATTGGAAAATATCAAATTATTTCTAAAGCCGAATATTACGAAGGAATTGTTGATATGACATCTCGTAAAACAGGTTATTTTGTTTGTGACGAATTAGAAGACGATGTATTTATTCCGTTTATTAATTTGAATCATGCTTTAGATGGTGATAAAGTAAAAGCGTATATCTATAACAGAAGAAGTTCTCGTAAACCAGAAGCTGAGATTCTAGAAATTTTAGAACGCCATAAAACAGAGTTTGTTGGAGTTATCGATATTCAAAAAAACTTTGCTTTCGTAACGACTGCTAATGCTAAAATGTATACAGATATTTTCATTCCAAAAAATAAAATTGGTGATGCAGAACATGGTGATGTCGTTTTAGTAACTTTAGAAGATTGGCCAAAAAAAGCCGATTCTCCTTTTGGTTCTGTGATTAAAGTTTTAGGAAAACCAGGCGAACACAATACAGAAATTCACGCCATTTTAGCGGAATACGGTTTACCTTATGATTTTCCAATTGAAGTAGAAGCGTATGCAAATAAAATAGATACTTCGATAACTGAAGAAGAAATTAAAAAACGTCGCGATATGCGTGATGTTTTAACCTTTACGATTGACCCGAAAGATGCAAAAGATTTTGATGATGCGTTATCGTTTCAAGTTTTAGAAAATGGAAATTACGAAATTGGAGTTCATATTGCCGATGTTTCACATTATCTTCAAGAAGGAACTATTTTAGATGATGAAGCGTATAAAAGAGCAACTTCTGTGTATTTGGTAGATAGAGTGGTTCCAATGTTACCAGAAGTGTTATCTAACTTTGCTTGTTCGCTTCGACCAAATGAAGAGAAATATACGTTTTCAGCGGTTTTTCAACTGAATAATAAAGCAGAAGTGTTAGATGCATGGTTTGGAAGAACTGTAACGTATTCTGATCAACGTTTTGCGTATGAAGAAGCACAAAGTATCATCGAAACAAAATCAGACGTTATTCCAGCCGAAATTTCATTAACTGGAAACGAATACATCGTTCCAAAACCAATTGTAGATGCCACTTTAAAAATGGATGAATTAGCTAAAATTCTTAGAAGAAAAAGAATGGCAGCTGGCGCAATTTCATTTGATAAAGTAGAAGTAAAATTCAATTTGAATGAAGATGCGGAACCAATTGGTGTGTACTTCAAACAAAGTAAAGATGCGAATCATTTGATTGAAGAATTCATGTTGTTAGCGAATAGAAAAGTAGCGGAATTCATTGGGAAACAAAAGAAAACTTTCATTTACAGAATTCACGATGAACCAAATGAAGATAAATTAATCAATCTTCAAACCGTGATTGCTAAGTTTGGTTATTCGATTAATTTTAAATCTAAAAAGGATATTTCGAGTTCATTGAATAATTTACTTTCAGAAGTTGTTGGTAAAAAAGAACAAAATTTGGTTGATACACTTACCATTCGAAGTATGAGTAAGGCTGCTTATTCAACTGAAAATATTGGTCACTACGGATTAGCATTTGATTATTATAGTCATTTTACTTCGCCAATTCGTCGTTATCCAGATGTTATGGCACACCGTTTGTTACAACATTACATAGACGGTGGAAAAAGCGTAAGTGAAGAAGATTACGAAGAAAAATGCCAACATTCTTCACAAATGGAAGCTTTAGCGGCTCAAGCCGAACGTGATTCTGTGAAATACATGCAAGTAAAATACATGCAAGATCACAAAGACGAAGAGTTTTTAGGTGTAATTTCTGGAGTAACCGAATGGGGAATTTATGTAGAAATCATCGAAAACAAATGCGAAGGAATGGTTAGAATTCGTGAAATAAAAGATGATTATTACACCTTTGATGACAAACAATATGCTTTAATAGGTGAAGTTTCTAAAAATATTTTACAATTAGGAGACGAAATTTACGTTAAAGTTAAAAATGCCGATTTAGTGAAAAAACAATTGGATTTTCATTATTTAAGAAAGAGAGAGTAATTAAGTGATTAGTGAATAGTAATTAGTGAATAGTTAAACTTAAAGTTGTTATTTCGACGTGAGGAGAAATCTTATCATAAGATGAAGTTAGTTGAATTTATAAAAAGAAATATTTCAGTTTTAAGTGTTATTTCTTTCTTACTTTTTGTAATCACGATACATTTAATTTGGCAAGAGTTTAATTTTAATACAATTTCTTTTTATGAAGTTTTTAAATTAAAACTCCAATTTTTAATTGTTATAGTTATTTTACTTTTCCTTGATTATTTTTTTAAAATTTTAATCAAAAATAGATTGATTTTAAACTTTTTAGAATTACTAATTATAGTATCAGTATATATTTTTTATTACTTTAAATAAATTAAAAACATATGAAAAACACATTTTTAACCTTTATAACTTGTTCCATATTTTCATTTGGAATAGCGCAAACCGAAAAAAACGTTGGTGATTTTACTAAAGTTACTGCTTTTGATAAAATTGATGTCAACTTAGTAGCTTCATCTGAAAATAAAGTTGTTTTAACTGGAGCTAATTCTCAAGAAGTAGAAATAGTAAATAAAAATGGCGAATTAAAAATCAGAATGCCTTTAACCAAAATGTTAAGTGGCGACGATGTTTCTGCTACGGTTTACTTCAAAAAAATAGATGCTTTAGAAGCCAATGAAGGAAGTAGAGTTTCGTCTAAAGATGAAATCTCAGCTATTAATTTTAATATAATTTGTAAAGAAGGTTCTGAAATTAAATTAACTAATTTACAAGCCGATAGATTACAAGTTCGAGTTTCGCAAGGAAGTATTGTAACTACAAAAGGAGTAGTAAAAAACCAAGATATTGTATCGAATTCAGGTGGAAAATACGATGGTCAAGATTGTAAAACAGAACAAACAGTAGTTACGGTAAACGCTGGTGGTATGGCTCACGTGCATGCAACAGATTTAGTAGATGCTAAAACAAGAGCTGGTGGTGAAATTATAATCTATGGAAAACCAAAACAAATCAACGAAAAGAAAATCGCTGGAGGAACAATTGAACAAGCGAAATAATAGTAATCAGTCCCGATAGCTATCGGGAGTTTTTAGTTGGCAGATTTTTTCGTAAATTCGTATTTTATTAAATGCACTGAACACTAATAACTGAATACTGAACACTTGTACTTACACGATATACTTACCGCAATTCCTTGGGGACTTTTGTTAGCTTTTTCAATTGGTCCTGGTTTTTTTGTATTACTTGAAACTAGTATTACTAAAGGGTTTAGAGCTGCTTTTGTTTTTGACTTAGGAATTGTTTTTGGTGATATTATCTTTATTTTGATTGCATATTTAAGTACCAATCAACTACTTGAACAATTAAAAGATAATCCCACCTTGTTTATTATTGGCGGAATTATCATGTTGATTTACGGTTTAACCTCTTTTATTATGTTGAAACGTAATTTAAAAAGACAACAAGAGGAAGAACAAGACGATGATAATATTCCTAAAAAGAATTATTTCGCATTGTTTTTTAAAGGCTTTTTATTGAATTTCATTAACATTGGAGTACTAGGTTTTTGGATGATGATTATCATAACCTATGGACCACAAATGGAAATGAATACTTCAAGAATTTCCATCTTTTTTGCAGCTATTTTAGCATTTTATTTAGCTTTTGATGTAGCTAAAATTCTATTAGCAAAACAACTAAAACACAAATTAATTCCAGCAAACATCTATAAAATTAAAAGAGTAATCAGTTTAGTTATCTCTATTTTTGGATTGTTTTTTATCCTTCAAGGTTTCTTCCCAAAAGAAAAAGAAATGATTACGAATAAGTTATTGCCTGATACTGCAGTTACTGAATAAAATTTCCTAAAAATCATCCAATATAGAAGTCTCTAAGTTTTTTTAAGCTTTTAAATGCATCTTCCGGAATATCTTTAATTAATTTTTCTTAAAAATTAAAACAAAAAAGAGCTACTATTTCTAGTAACTCTTTAGAGGCATCGCACGGATTCGATATATCTTTTAATTAATTTTTTCTAAAAATTATTACATAAAAAAACCTCCTAATTTCTTAGAAGGTTTTAGAGGCATCGCCCGGATTCGAACCGGGGTAGACGGTTTTGCAGACCGCTGCCTAGCCGCTCGGCCACGACGCCATTAGTTGAACGGACTGCAAATTTACATTTTATTTCCTCTTTTCCAAAAATATTAAGCATTTATTAAGTACAAATATTTAGTTTTAAAGTTTAATTTTGTGCAAAACAAATAGTTGATTAATTATGAAGAATTTACGTTACTTAAAACCCATATTTAGTTTTTTCTTAATCGGTTTATCTATAACCACTATTAGTAGAATTCTTTTGTTTTTTGTATTCAAAGATCGCGTTGTGGAGAATCAAAACTACGGACAATTATTCCTAATAGGTCTTCGTTTCGATTTAATTCTTATGAGTTACATCGCATTTTTACCAGCTGTTTTAGTTTCATTACTTCCAGATTCGATTTTAAAACACTTCAAAAAGTTCTTCAACTTTTACTTTATCTTCTTTTTGTTTTTGTTTCTGTTAATGGAGTTATCAACATTAGATTTTATCAATCAATACGATACACGTCCAAATCGTTTATTTTTAGATTATTTAATTTATCCTAAAGAAGTAGTAGGAACGCTGTTAAAAAGTTATTTACCTTCTTTAATTATCACTACTATTTTACTTGGAATTGCTTTGTTTTTTGCTTTTAAACACGGTAAAAAAATATTTTATCCAATAGATTTTAAATATAAAACAAAGCTTATTTTATTCCCTGTAGTTGCTTTCTTTTTGTTTTTTGGAGCTAGAGGTAGTTTAACTTCTAAACGTCCTATAAATGCTAGTAATGCCATCTTTTGTTCGGATCAAATGACGAACTCATTGGGATTAAATTCGCTTTACACGGTTGCATTTGCAGCTTATTCGATGAAGAATGAAGGTGATGTTAAGAAATACGGTAAAATGGACGAATTGGAAGCTTATACTCGTGTAAAAAAATACATGGATGTTTCCCAATTTATTCCAGGTGAAGTTCCTTTTTTACATCTTCAAAAACCAGATGCTCCACAACCAAAATACAACGTGGTAATCTTTTTACAAGAAAGTCTAGGAGCTGAATATGTGGGATGTTTAAACGGTTTACCTTTAACACCCGAATTAGATAAATTATCAAAAGAAGGGTTATTATTTACCAATTTATATTGTACCGGAACTCGAAGTGTAAGAGGAATTGAGCAAGTAACCGCTGGATTTTTACCTAATCCGTCAGAAAGTATTGTGAAATTAGGCGGTTCTCAACAAGGCTTTTTTACGCTAGCAGATGCTTTTGGTCGTCAAAATTACGATACGAGTTTCATTTATGGTGGAATGGCAAATTTTGATAATATGGCTTCTTTTTTCAATGGAAATGGTTTTAAAAACATCATAGATGAAACAGATTTCGATAAAGATGGAAAGAAATATGCCATGAAAGGAACTTGGGGTTATTGTGATGAAGATTTAGCAGTGAAAGCCAATGAATATTATAAAAATCTTAGAAACAAACCGTTCTTTTCTTTGATGTTTTCTACTTCAAATCACGAACCTTTTGAATTTCCTGATGGTAGAATTCAACTTTACGAACAACCTAAAAATACAGTTCATAATGCGATGAAATATGCCGATTTTTCAATTGGAAAATTTTTCGAATTAGCCAAAAAAGAAGCCTATTTTAAGAATACTATTTTTGTTGTTATTGCCGATCATAATACTAGAACGTATGGTAAAAATTTAGTTCCGGTAAATAAATTTCACATTCCTGCTTTAATTATTGCACCAAATGTTGAAAAAGGAATTACTTACGATAATTTAGCAAGTCAAATGGATATTCCATCAACCGTTTTAGCTTTATCAGGTATCACAACTAAAACGCCAATGCCAGGAAGAAACTTATTAAAACTACCAAAAGAAACTAAAGGAAGAACTATTATGTTATTCCATGAAACCTATGCTTTTAGAGTAGAAGATGATATTGTTATTTTAAATCCAAATGCAACACCATTACAGTTCAAAGTAAAAAGTGATACCGAATTAATTCCTGTTGCTTTGAATGAAGAATTAGCCAAAGATGCACTTGCTCATATTGTAGCATCAAGTAATTTGTACAAGAAAAGAGTTTATAAAATAGATTAAAAAAGTCTTATTGTGTCATACTGAACTTGTTTCAGTATCTAAAAAAAGAATCGGATGTTAATTCCGATTCTTTTTTTAATTTCTAAACTCTTCCATTTCTATTGTAACCGATTCTACATCGCCACCAATAGGAGGATTCAATTTCGAAACTGCTAATTTTATTCGAGAAATTGATGGAATTTCCGCAAAACATCTTGTGATAATGCGTTGAGCAACATGTTCTAATAATTTAGAACGAATCGCCATTTCTTCTACCACAATTTTGTTTAAATGTACATAATCAACGGTATCCGCTAATTCATCGGTTTGAGATGATTTTCGCAAATCGGTTTTAATTTCTAAATCTATTCGGTAATCAGAGCCTATTTTTCCTTCTTCAATTAAACAACCATGGTATGAAAAAGTTCTAATATTTTGTAATTTAATAGTTCCCATTTTTTCTTTTATTATATACCAAATTTACCAATTTTTAGCCATTTTTAAGGTATTAAACCATGAAACTTTATATATCTTTGCATAAATTTTTGATACTATGTCAACAGAAGAAAAATCATTGAATTTTATAGAACAAATCATTGAAGAAGATTTAAAAAATGGTTTGTCAGCAGATAAATTACGTTTTCGTTTTCCACCAGAACCAAATGGGTATTTGCATGTAGGTCATGCGAGTGCTATTTGCTTAAATTTCGGTCTAGGAATCGATTACAATGCGCCAGTAAACCTTCGTTTCGACGATACCAATCCATCAAAAGAAGAGCAAGAATATGTAGATGCTATCAAGCGCGATGTAGAATGGTTGGGTTTTAAATGGGACAAAGAATGTTATGCTTCTGATTACTTTCAACAATTGTATGATTGGGCAGTGGAATTAATCAAAAAGGATAAAGCGTATGTGGATAGCCAAACTTCGGAAGAAATGGCAAAACAAAAAGGTACGCCAACTACTCCTGGAACCGATTCTCCTTACAGAAATCGTTCTATCGAGGAGAATTTAGATTTATTTACACGAATGAAAAACGGAGAATTCGAAAAAGGAACTCACGTTTTACGTGCTAAAATTTCGATGGGCGCTAATAATATGTTGATGCGTGATCCAATCATTTACCGTATCATGCACGCACATCACCACAGAACAGGAAACGATTGGTGTATTTATCCAATGTACGACTGGGCTCATGGTGAAAGTGACTATTTAGAGCAAATTTCGCATTCATTTTGTACGTTAGAATTCTTACCTCACCGTGAATTATATGATTGGTTTTTGAATCAAATTTATGATCCAACTAAGGTACGTCCAAAGCAAAGAGAATTTGCACGTAGAAATTTATCACATACTGTTGTTTCTAAACGTAAATTATTGCAATTAGTTGAAGAAAAACATGTTACAGGTTGGGATGACCCAAGAATGTCAACGATTTCAGGGATGAGAAGACGCGGTTATACGCCGGCCTCTATCCGAAATTTTGCTAAAACTATCGGAATTGCAAAACGTGATAATTTGATTGACGTTTCGCTTTTAGAATTCTGTGTTCGTGAAGATTTGAACAAAATTGCACCTCGTGTAATGGCAGTTTTAGATCCTGTGAAATTAGTAATTACGAATTATCCAGAAGGTCAAGAAGAATGGTTAGAAGCTGAAAATAATCCTGAAGAAGAAGTAATGACTTACAGAAAAGTACCGTTTTCTAAAGAATTATATATTGAAAGAGAAGATTTTCAAGAAGAAGCACACAAGAAATTTTTCCGTTTAACTTTAGGAACTGAAGTTCGTTTGAAAAACGCCTATATCATTAAAGGTGAATCTGTTATAAAAGACGAAAACGGAAATATTACCGAAATTCACGCTACTTATGATGTAGATTCTAAATCAGGAAGTGGAACAGAAGCGAGTCAAAGAAAAGTAAAAGGAACCATTCATTGGGTTTCGATTACTCATGCAAAAGAAGCAGAAGTTCGAATTTATGACAGATTATTCACTAACGAAAGTCCAGATAAAGACAAAGAAGTTGATTTTAAAGAATACATTAATCCAAATTCATTAAAAGTAATTACAGGTTATGTAGAACCAAGTTTGGTTACTTCAAAAGAATTAGATCATTTCCAATTCCAACGTTTAGGCTATTTCTGTGTAGATAGAGATTCAACAGCTGAAAAATTAGTTTTTAACAAAACAGTTGGACTTAGAGATACTTGGGCAAAAATTTCAGAACAATAAAAAATTTCAGAATTTTTGTCAAATCGAGCGAAGTCGAGATTTTTTAAATAATTTAAACCTGCAAAAAAAATTTGCAGGTTTTTTTATTTCTATTTTATTAAAATAAACTACATCAATACTTTATTTGTTTTCAATCTTTTTTTATTATCATTAATAAAAACTATTAAAATAAAATTTTTAATAATTAAAAACTTAAAAAAGTGACTTTCATAAATTAATTGTAAGAAAAAAACTTTTTTAGCTAAAGTGTTTTTACATCTTTAGTATTAAAAGTGTCTAAAATCGCTTTATTTTAATTTTAATATAAAATCCAAGTAATTTTATTCTGATTTTCTCTTCTTGCAACTGCTTTTAAAAAATTATCACGGAATTTGTAGATTTCTAACATTTGGTTACAAAAAAACCACCAATTAAAAATTGATGGTTTTCATTTTTGTCATGCTGAATTTATTTCAGCATCTTTATACTTCTTCTGAATTTTCAATTCCGAAATTTTCGTTTGAAGCATCTTTCTTATTTACCTTTTTCGTTTTGTGTGCATTTTTCATGGCTTCACCTACTTGGTTACTTGCTGTAAAACTTGCTACCATGTTGTTCAACATATCGCTACCTGCTTGAGGCGAATTTGGTAATAAAATTAAATTACTATTGGCATCTGCACCAATTGCTTGTAACGTATCGTAATGTTGTGTTACTACAATTAAAGCCGAAGCTTCTTGAGAATTAATTCCCACTTTGTTTAATACATCAACCGATTCTACTAAACCACGAGCAATTTCTCTTCTTTGGTCGGCAATACCTTGACCTTGAAGTCTTTTACTTTCTGCTTCTGCTTTTGCTTTTGCTACAATTCTGATTCTTCCAGCTTCTGCTTCATATTCTGCAGCTGTTTTTTCACGGTCAGCCGCGTTAATACGGTTCATCGCATTTTTAACTTGAATATCTGGATCAATATCAGTAATTAATGTATTAATGATATCATAACCATAAGTTGTCATCGCCTCGTTTAACTCACGTTTTACTGCAATTGCAATATCATCTTTTCTTTCAAAAACATCGTCTAATTTTAATTTTGGAACTTCAGCACGCACTACGTCAAATACATAAGACGTAATTTGATCGTGAGGATATTCTAATTTATAAAACGCTTCGTATGCTTTTTCTTGTAACACTTTGAACTGTACCGAAACTTTCATTTTAACGAATACGTTATCTTTCGTTTTGGTTTCGATGATGACATCCAATTGTTGAATTCTCAAATTAACACGACCAGCAATTCTATCCACAATTGGAATTTTAAGTTGTAAACCTGAATTTCTTAAGCTTTGAAATTTTCCAAAACGTTCCACAACAACAACAGTTTGCTGTTTCACAGTAAAGAAAGAAGATAAAAGGACAATTAATCCAATGAAAATAATTGGAAACATGATAAACTCCATAATTTTATAGTTTTAGTTATAAAGGTTATACGCTTATTAAATTAAAAAGTTACATCATCCATAAAAAAACCGCAGAATTAGTTTTTATCACTAATCTGCGGTTAATTTTTAAAAGCGGTATTTATTATAAACTAGCAATCGCTTTTTCAATTCTTTTCACCGTTTCTGCTTTTCCAATCATTTCAATGATGTCGAATAAATGTGGACCTTTTAAAGCTCCTACTAAACTCAATCGTAACGGTTGCATTATTTTACCCATTCCAATTTCGTTGATTGTCATCCATTCTTTTAATAAGGTTTCGATGTTAACGGATGTAAAATCTTCAATTTTCTCTAATTCCGAAATCACTTGTTGCATTAAACTCGGCGTTTCCTCTTTCCAGTTTTTAGCTGCTTTTTCATCGTATGATGTTGGAGCTTTAAAGAAATAATCCGCTAAATCCCAAAACTCATTTACGAAATGCGCTCTTTCTTTAATTAAAGAAACCACTTTTTTTAAATCAAGTGAAGTCGAGATTCCTTTTTTATCTAATATTTTTTTAAAGCTTTCTGCTAAGCTTGCATCACTTTGCATTTGTAAATACTGATGATTGAACCATTTGTTTTTCTCTGGATCAAACTTCGCCCCTGCTTTGTGAATTCTATTTAAATCAAATTTTTGCACCAATTCTTCCAACGAGAATATCTCTTGTTCGGTTCCGTCATTCCAACCTAATAACGCTAAAAAGTTGATAACCGCTTCTGGAAAAAATCCATTTTCTCTATATCCCGATGAAATTCCTTCTTCTGTTTTCCATTCCAAAGGAAATACTGGGAATCCCATTTTATCGCCATCACGTTTTGATAATTTTCCATTTCCAATTGGTTTTAAAATCAAAGGTAAATGCGCAAATTCGGGAGCATTCCAACCAAATGCTTTGTATAATAAAACGTGTAATGGCATTGATGGTAACCATTCTTCACCACGAATTACATGCGAAGTTTCCATCAAATGGTCATCCACAATATTCGCTAAATGGTAGGTTGGCATTCCATCTGATTTGAACAAAACTTTATCGTCTAATAAATTGGTGTCAAACTTAATGTCGCCACGAATGATGTCTTTTAATTCTAAAATTTCATTCACAGGCGTTTTAAAACGGATTACATAATGTTCTCCATTTGCAATTCGTTCTTCCACTTTTTCACGTGAAACCGTCAATGAGTTATCCAATTGTTCTCTAACCGAATGATTATAAATGAACGTGTTTCCATTTGCTTCAGCTTCTTTTCGCATCGCATCTAAACTCTCAGCTGTATCAAAAGCGTAATATGCCCAACCTGAATTAATCAATTGGTCCGCATATTGTTGGTACATCGCTTTGCGTTCGCTTTGACGATAAGGTCCGAATTTTTCGTTTTTTCCAACGGTTTCATCTGGCGCAATTCCTAACCATTCTAAAGCTTCAAAAATATAAGCTTCTGCTCCTGGAACAAAACGCGTTTGATCGGTATCTTCAATTCGTAAATAGAAAGTACCACCATGTTTTTTGGCAAATAAATAATTGAATAAAGCGGTACGAACACCACCAATATGCAAAGGTCCAGTTGGACTAGGTGCAAATCTTACTCTTACTGACATTTCATTAAATTTTGTGCAAAGATACGATTACAAATTAGAAGTAAGAATTTAGAATTTAGAAAATCATTAGGTTATTAACAATCCTGTGTCACAAATGTTAAGTTTCACTAAAAACCTATTGACAATTCTAGGAAGATGTTGTAATTTTATCGGTTATAAACAGTATATCAACAATTTTGGAAGCAAAAAGCATCATTTTCGATAAGCTCGAAGGGTTTATCAAGAAATTTTACACCAACGAACTGATAAAAGGAGTCATTCTTTTCATCGGATTGGGCTTGTTGTATTTCATTTTTACCTTATTGATTGAATACTTTTTATGGTTATCCACCTCAGGAAGAACCATTTTGTTTTGGTTGTTCGTTGGTGTTGAATCGTTTTTATTGATTCGATTCATCGCTTTTCCGTTGTTTAAATTATTCAAATTACAACAAGGAATCAATTATGAACAAGCTTCAGAAATCATTGGAAATCATTTTTCGGAAGTACAAGACAAGTTGTTGAACTTTTTACAATTGGCAAACCAAAGCCAAACTTCGGAATTATTAGCAGCTTCAATCGAACAAAAAGCAGCTTCGTTACAACCAATTCCGTTTTCAAACGCGGTGAACTTTGCTAAGAATAAGAAGTTTTTGCCTTATGCGATTCTTCCAATTCTTTTACTGATTTTGTTTTTCGTTACCGGAAATTCCGAAATCATATCGAAAAGTTTTACTCGAGTTGTGAATTATGAAACGAAATTCGCTCCGCCTGCTCCATTTGAATTTGTAGTGTTGAATAAATCGTTAACAGCACAACAGAATTCTGATTTTGTACTTCAAGTGAAAACACAAGGAAAAGTGATGCCTGAAAATGTGGCAATTCAAATTGGTGATGAAGAATATTTTTTACAAAGTACAAAGCCAGGCGTTTTTGAATATACGTTTTCCAAATTATCTAAAGATGTTACTTTTTCGCTTCTAGCAAATGGTTTGAATTCGAAAGAGTATCAGATTAATGTGGTGGATGTTCCTACGATTGCCAATTTTGAAATGGTGTTGCAATATCCTTCATATTTAGGTAAGAAATCAGAAGTTATTCAAGGTACTGGAAATGCTGTAGTTCCTGAAGGAACAGTCGTTAATTGGAGAATTAACGCTTTGGCAACTGATAAAGTGAGTTTTAAATCGAATAATCAAGTGAGTGTTTTTGCGAATAAAGAAAACAACTTCTCGCTTTCAAGAAGAATCACGGATAATTTGAATTACGAAGTAATTACTTCGAATAGAAACATCAATGAATTTGAAAAATTGTCTTATCAAATCGCAACGATTAAAGATCAATACCCAACAATTTCAGTTCAAATTGCTCCTGATTCATTGAAGTTAAAATCTAAAATGATGATTGGTCAAGTTGCCGATGATCATGGTTTATCAAAATTGCAAGTTGTTTTTTATCCGAAAGGAAATCCAAATGCAGTTCGAAAAGCTAATTTAGCTATCAATAAACAAGCGGTGGATCAATTTATTTATTCGTTTCCTAATGGTTTATCCATTGAAGAAGGTGTTAATTACGAATTTTACTTTGAAGTATTTGATAATGATGTAGTTAACAATTATAAAAACACAAAATCATCTATTTTTCTTCATTATGAATTGACTGAAGACCAAAAGGAAGACAAACAGTTGCAAGAGCAGAATGAAAACATCAATAGTTTAGAAAAATCACTTCAAAATCAAGAGAAGCAAATTTCAGAATTGGACAAACTGCAAAAAATGAATAAAGAGAAATCCAATTTAGATTTCAAAGATCAAAAGAAAGTGGAAGACTTTATCAATCGTCAAAAACAACAAGACGAAATGATGAAAGAATTCACTAAAAAGTTAACTGAGAATTTGGAAGAATTTAATCCGAAAACAGAAGATAAAGACAAAGAAGAATTATTACGCCGTTTAGAAGAAGCCGAAAAACAAGCAGAGAAAAACGAAAAATTGCTTAAAGAATTAGAAGAGCTTTCTAAGAAATTAGAGAAAGACCAATTGTTTGATAAAGCAGATAAGCTAAAACAAAACGCAAAAAATCAGCAACAAAATTTAGAGCAATTAGTTGAATTGACAAAGCGTTTTTACGTAGAACAAAAAGCGGAACAAATTGCTGACAAATTAGACAAGTTAGCTGAGAAGGAAGAAAAATTAGCTGATGACACTAAAGAAAATAACAAGGAAAATCAAGATGCCATCAATAAAGAGTTTGACGTTATTAAGAAAGAACTTGAAGATTTAGACAAACAAAATAAAGAATTAAAAGCTCCAATGGACATCCCTAATGACAAGAATGTGCAAGAGGATGTAAAAAAAGACATGGAGAAAGCTTCTGATGAATTGCAAAAACAAAACCAACAGAAAGCAAAACCGAAGCAAAAATCGGCTGCTGCCAAGATGAAAGAAATGAGTCAGAAAATGGCTCAATCTATGCAATCAGGTGACATGGAACAAATGCAAGAAGATGCTAAATTGTTACGTCAAATTCTTGATAATTTATTAGCTTTTTCATTTGATGAAGAGAGTTTAATTAAGACTACAAATTCTTCTCAAGTACGTTCTTTGCAATTGAATAAAGTCTTAAAAAAGCAACAAGATTTGAAGTTACAATTCAAACATGTGGATGATAGTTTATTTGCTGTGGCTTTACGTAACCCGAAAATATCTGAAAAAATCCTGAATGAAGTTGGAGAAATCCATTATAATTTAGACAAAACTTTAGAAACCTTAGCGGATAACAACATTCAAAAAGGAGCTTCACATCAACAATACGTTTTAACTTCGGCTAATCGTTTAGCTGATTATTTAAGTAATGTACAAAGTGAAATAAGTATGGAAATGCAGGGACAAGGGTCCGGTAAAGGGAAACCAAAACCAGGACAAGGTAAACCAGGAATGCAGTTGCCAGACATCATTAAACAACAAGAAGGGTTGGGTGAAAAAATGAAAGAAGGAATGAAGCCTGGAGACAAGTCTGGAGACAAGTCTGGCGACAAACCTGGGCAAGGAAAACAAAAAGGACAATCAGGTGAGAACGGAGAAGATGGTGAGAACGGTTCTGAAGGTAATGCAGGTAAAGTTTTGGAAATTTTAAAAGAACAACAACAATTGCGCGATGCTTTGCAAAAAGCCTTAGAAAAGGAAGGAATGTTGAATCAAGGAATGGGTGCTTTGAATCAGATGAAAGAAATCGAAAAACAACTAATTAATAAAGATTTTAAAAACGAGACCTTGCAAAAGATGTTGAATTTAAAACACGAGCTTTTAAAATTAGAAAAAGCCATTCAGCAACAAGGAGAAGACACCAAGCGTCAGTCAAAAACAAATGATAAGAACTATAATGGTAGCACTACTCCACTTTCAAAGGAATTAAAAGAATATCTGAATAGTGTTGAAATATTAAACAGACAAAGCTTACCTTTGCAACCCAATTTTAATCAGAAGGTTCAAAACTATTTTAAAAGCAATGATTAGTTTTAATTACGAAACAGATTTCGAACTCGAAAACGAAGCACAATATCAAGATTGGATTTCTCGCATTATTGAATCCGAAGGATTTGATGAAGGTGAAATCAATTATATCTTTTGTGATGACGAATACCTACATAAAATCAATGTAGAATATCTTGATCACGATACTTTAACGGATATCATTAGCTTTGACTACAGAGTAGGAAATTTAATACAAGGCGATATTTTTGTTTCGGTGGAACGAGTTAAGGATAATGCGAATGATTTCAAAGTTTCTTTTGAAGAGGAATTAAAACGTGTATTATCACATGGTGTTTTACATTATTGTGGTTACAAAGATAAGTCTCCAAAAGACGAAGCTTTGATGCGTTCGAAAGAAGAAGAAAAAATGCAAATGTTTCACGTGGAACATTAAGCTTATAAACTAGAATTTTTTTAAATGTTTCACGTGGAACATAATATTTATAAAAGATGTTTTTAAATCAATATGATGTAATTGTTGTGGGTGCTGGTCACGCTGGTTGTGAAGCTGCTGCTGCTGCTGCTAACATGGGGTGTTCTACGCTTTTGGTGACAATGAATCTTCAAAACATTGCACAAATGTCGTGTAATCCTGCTATGGGAGGAATTGCAAAAGGACAAATCGTGCGTGAGATTGATGCCTTGGGTGGATACTCTGGAATTGTTTCAGATAAGACCGCAATCCAATTCAAGATGTTGAATAAATCAAAAGGACCAGCGATGTGGTCGCCAAGAGTACAATCGGACAGAATGCGTTTTTCGGATGAATGGAGATCGATGTTGGAGAATACTCCGAATTTGGATTTCTACCAAGAAATGGTTGCCGGAATTTTATCAGAGAACGGAAAGATTGTAGGAGTGAAAACTTCTCTTGGAGTCGAAATTAAAGCTAAGTCGGTTGTGTTGACAAACGGAACTTTTTTGAATGGTTTGATTCATATTGGTGATAAACAATTTGGTGGTGGTCGTGCAGGAGAAAGTGCTTCTTTCGGAATAACAGAAGATTTAGTAAAACTAGGTTTCGAGTCAGGAAGAATGAAAACCGGAACACCTCCTCGTGTAGATGGTCGTTCGTTGGATTTTTCTAAAATGACTGAACAACCTGGCGATGATGTTCCAGAAAAGTTTTCGTATTCTAATTTGACCGCTCCATTAAAAACACAACGTTCTTGTTGGATGTCGTATACTTCATTAGAAGTGCACGATATTTTACGTGAAGGTTTTGATAGAAGTCCAATGTTCAACGGAAGAATCAAAAGTTTAGGTCCGAGATATTGTCCATCGATTGAAGATAAGATTAATCGTTTTGCAGATAAAGAAAGACATCAATTATTTGTAGAACCAGAAGGTTGGACAACTTGTGAATATTACATCAACGGATTTTCAACTTCATTGCCAGAAGATGTTCAGTTCAAAGCTTTACGTTCGGTAGCCGGATTCGAGAATGTGAAATTTTTCAGACCTGGTTATGCTATTGAATACGATTACTTCCCTCCTACGCAATTGCAACACACTTTAGAAACTAAATTAGTGGAAGGTTTGTATTTTGCAGGGCAAATTAATGGAACAACTGGTTACGAAGAAGCGGCCTCTCAAGGTTTAATGGCAGGAATTAATGCAGCATTAAAAGTTCAGAACAGAGAACCATTTATCTTAAAAAGAGATGAAGCGTATATTGGTGTTTTAATTGACGACTTAATTACGAAAGGAACAGAAGAACCTTATCGTATGTTTACTTCTCGTGCCGAATACAGAACATTACTTCGTCAAGATAATGCGGATTTTAGATTAACACCAAAAGCATTTGAAATTGGTTTAGCTAAAGAAGAGCGTTTGATTCGTATGGAGCAAAAATTCTCACAATCAGATGCGATGGTGAATTTCTTTAGAGAAACAAGTTTAAAACCAGAAGAAGCAAATCCAATTTTAGAAGCTAAAGGTTCTGCTCCGATGAGTCAACCTGATAAAATGTTTAAAGTGTTCTCTCGTCCCCAATTGGATTTGGAAGATTTTAGAAAATTCAAAAAAGTGGCAGCTTATATCGAAGAACATGATTTAGATCAAGAAGTGGTTGAGCAAGCCGAAATTCAAGTGAAATATTCGGGTTATATTGAAAAGGAAAAAAATATTGCAGATAAACTAACTCGTTTAGAAGATATGATTATTCCGGATAATTTCAATTTCGATAAAATCCAATCCATTTCAATTGAAGCCAAACAAAAATTAAATAAAATTCGACCACGAACTATCGCACAAGCTTCTCGTATTAGTGGAGTTTCGCCAAGTGATATTTCGGTGTTGTTAATATACATGGGAAGATAAGAAAGTGAACAGTGTTCAGTTTTTAGTATTCAGTAAAAATGTTTCACGTGAAACAACCTTGTCAACCCCATTAAAATAAGCCTTTCGCATAAAATTAAAATAAATGAATTTTTTAGAAGATAAAAGTTTTATTTCCGTTAAAGATTTTTCAGTTTCTGGAGAATCTTTTTCCTTGTTGTTAAATGAGGAATATCAGATTTTAAAAACACATCCCCAACCTACCTTAGATAAATTAGGTTCGTATTACGAATTTGAAGATTATATTTCGCACACCGATGGAAAACGTACGTTGTTTGAAAAAATGTATCATTTCATCAAAAGAAAAGCCATTCGTGATAAAGTTAAATTGATAAATTCTTACCAACCTGTTAAAGGAAGAATTTTAGACATCGGAGCAGGAACTGGAGATTTTCTTTTGGAATGCAAAAATCAGAACTGGGATATTCTTGGAATTGAACCAAACGATAAAGCAAAAGGAATTGCTGTTGGAAAAGGAATTAAATTTGGTGATACGATTGAAAAATTAGAAAGCAATTCTTTTGATGTAATTACCATGTGGCACGTTTTAGAACACGTTCCAGATGTCGAACATCAAGTTGCTGAATTAAAAAGATTGTTGAAACCTTCTGGAACAATTATTATTGCTGTTCCTAATTTCAAATCGTATGATGCGAATCATTATAAAGAATTTTGGGCCGCTTATGATGTGCCAAGACATTTGTGGCATTTCTCAAAAACAGCCATCGAAAAATTATTCGATAAACAAAATATGAATTTGGAAGATATTAAACCCATGTGGTTTGATAGTTTTTATGTATCACTTTTATCCGAAAAATATAAATCAGGAAAAATGAATTTCATTTCTGGATTTTTTATCGGTTTGATCTCAAATGTATCAGGATTCTTTAAAAAAGAGTTTTCATCACATATTTATGTGTTAAAAAACAAGTAAAAACCATTTTAAAGCGATTTTAGACACTTTTTTGTTTAATTTGATGTAATTTACTGTCTTTTTTTAGATGCTTTGTCTAATTTAAATTATAAAAGTTGATTTTAATAGCTTGAATCTATCATTTTTAAAAATACATATAAGAAATTCTTATAATTGAAAAATAAATAAAAAAGCAACATATTTGTTACTTTACAACTTATTATTACTTTTACGAAAAATTATTAATTACCAATATACAACGATGAAAAAATTAGTATTGATTTTAGGTGTTGCATTTAGCGTTTTAGCATGTAACAAAACAGAAACAAGTTCAAAAGAATTTAAAACTGCATATATAGATACTGCTGAGTTAATTGAGAAATACGAGAAATTCAAAGATGAAGATGATAAATTCAAAGTTAAATCTGAAGAATTAGGTCGTCCTCTTGAGGCAAAAGTAAGAGCATTCCAAGCAGACGCACAGAATTTTCAGAGAAATGCGCAAGCTAAGGGACCTCAATGGGCACAACAAATGGGAGCTGCTTTACAACAAAGAGAGCAAGAATTAGGAGTTGAACAAAATGCTTTAATTCAACAATTACAACAAGAAGGAGCTGTTTTAAAAGATACTTTAATTAGCGAAGTAAAAAAATTCATCAAAGATTACGGAAAGAAAAAAGGATATGATTATATCTACGGAACAGGTGATGCTGCAACAGTTCTTTACGCTAAAGAGGGTTATGATATCACAAAAGAAGTTTTAAAAGAGCTTAACGATACTTATAAAGCTACTAAGAAAGACGATAAAGTAGCCACTAAAGAAGATGAGAAAAAATAATTGAAAGTCCCGATTTATCGGGACTTTTTTATTTCTAATTCTTTCTATATATTTGTTTTTTAAAATTTTACGCCATATGGAACAAGTATCAGCCGCAGCTAGTTACACTCTCAGATTTATTAATCAAACCAATAAATCCATCTTCCTTACCGGAAAAGCAGGAACCGGAAAAACCACACTTTTAAAGGAAATTATTGCAACAACTCACAAAAATACAGTAGTTGTCGCGCCCACAGGAATTGCTGCATTGAACGCAAATGGAGTTACGATTCACTCGATGTTTCAATTGCCTTTTGCGGCTTTTATTCCTGATAATAAGCAACTTCCACATTTTTCAGATACCGTAAAATTCGAAAATCGCGATTCACTTGGACGTCATTTTAAGATGAATAACGTGAAACGTTCCGTTATTCGAAATATGGAATTGTTAGTGATTGATGAAGTATCTATGTTGCGTGCTGATGTGTTGGATGCGATGGATTTTATGATGCGAAAAGTTCGAAGAAACGAATGTCCTTTCGGAGGAGTCCAAGTATTATTTATAGGAGATTTACTACAATTACCGCCCGTGGTTAAAAATGAAGAATGGGAAATGCTCAAGAATTACTATCGAGGCATGTTCTTTTTTCATTCGCATGTAATTCAGCAATTTCCGCCTTTATACATTGAATTAGACAAAATTTTTCGTCAAACCGACGCCGAATTTATTAATGTTTTGAATAATTTACGACACAACAAAATCACTTCGGAAGATGTGCAATTGCTAAATCAATTTGTACAACCTGATTTTGATCTGAAGAAAAACAAAGGTTTTATCATTTTAACCACACATAATTCCAAAGCAGATACCATAAACGCTCAGTCTTTAAAAGATTTAGAAGGAAAACAATTCACCTATTCACCAGAAATTACCGGAGATTTTCCCGAAAAAATTTATCCATTAGAAGAACAATTGCAGTTGAAAGTCGGAGCGCAAGTCATGTTTATCAAAAACGATTTGAATTTCGAAAAGCAATTCTTCAACGGAAAAATGGGCGTTATCAGTTCGTTAACCGAAAAAGAAATTTTTGTTCATTTTCCCGAAGAAAATAAAACGATCGAAGTTGAACATTACGAATGGCAAAATATTCGCTATAAAGTCAACGAAAATACTAAAGAAATCGAAGAAGAAGTCATTGGAACATTTGTCCACTACCCTATCAAATTGGCTTGGGCGATTACGGTGCACAAAAGTCAAGGTTTAACTTTTGACAAAGCAGCGCTCGATGTATCACAAGTTTTTGCTCCCGGACAAGCATATGTGGCTTTATCGCGTTTGCGTTCGTTAAAAGGGCTTATTTTGCTTTCTCCGTTGCGAATGAATGGCATTTCGAGCGACGAACAAGTACTCAGTTATGCCGAAAACAAAGCTTCTGAAGAAATTTTACAACATTCCTTAGCTAAAGAAACCTTGTTTTATTGGTTAAATACTTTGCTTAATTCATTTGATTTCAAAGAATTAGGACAAGAATGGCGCAATCATTTGTTCAGTTATAATTCTGAAGCACCAAAATCACCAAAAACAAAGCATAATGACTGGGCAAAAACCCAACATGATAAAATAGCTGAAATTCTCGAACCATCAGGAAAATTCATGTCGCAATTACATAAAATTTTTTCCGATGAAAATTTGGATGTCAATTTCGTAAAAGAAAGATGTGATGCCGCTTATCAGTACTTTTTCAAAACTTTAGATACCGTTGCCGAAGAATTATTGTTGAAAATAGAAGAAGTCAAACGCATTAAAAAAGTAAAAGCGTTTTATGACGAATTATTGGTTTTAGAAGAACTTCAAATCAAAGCGATTTTGCAACTTAAAAAAGCAAAATTACTCACCAATATCATTGTCGAAGGAAAAGAAATTTCAAAGCAAAATTTAATTTCGGAAGACATGAGTACGTATAAAATCAATAAGTTAGTAGTTGTGGCAGAACGTTTCAGAACTTCACACGCAGCATTAGTGGAAGATGATGAAGACGTTTCGTATTACACCGATTCAAAAAAGAAAAAAACAAAAGAACCAAAGAAATCGACTTACGAAGACACCTTAGAATTGTGGAAACAAAACTTATCCATTTACGAAATCGCAAAACACCGAAAGCTAACACCACAAACGATTTACAACCATTTTGCTAAGTTAATCCAAATGGAAATCGTACAACTTTCCGACATTTTACCAGAAGATAAAATTTCCGATTTAAGAGCCGCTTTCAAAGATTTTAAAGGCGAAAGCTTAGGCGAATTAAAAGAAATCCACGGCGATAATTTTACTTGGGATGAATTGCGATTGTATAAAGCGAGTTTGAGTTAAAAAATTATCCGTTACGTTTGTCATGCTGTCAAGCATCCCACACAAAGCATTTCATTACATACAACATTTTAAAAGCCAAAATCATGATTGAATTCACAGAAGGAATCTATAACTTTTACGTTTATATTCTAACAAACAAAGCCAAAACTGTTCTTTACACTGGTGTTACAAATAATCTAAAAAGAAGATTACAAGAACACAACGAAAAATTAAATCCAAAGAGTTTTACGGCAAAATACAACCTTAATTATTTGATTTATTACGAAAAATACGGCTGGATTCAACAAGCAATTGCTAGAGAAAAGGAAATTAAACTTTTAAGAAGAGATTTGAAATTGGAGTTAATAAAAGAATTCAATCCCAAGATGGAATTCTTGAATAATCGGTTTTCATGACAATTATAAAGAGATGCTTGACAGCATGACAAACGTTGTGTTGATGTTTTTGCATTTAGTTTATCCACAAACTTGTCATGCTGCTAAGCATCCCACACAAAGTTCAAACCCATTTCTTTAACATCCATTTTGTCATGCTGTTAAGCATCTCTTGAACAAGTGAAACGTTTTCAGAATTGTTTAAAGTGAAGTTTAATCTCCACTAACTTATTAAAATATAAAATCTTTTTAGAAAATTATAAACCTAGTCATTATTCATAAATGCTATTATCGGAATTGTTTTTTTGATTTTAAATACAAAAATTTATATGGGATGTAAATATATAGAATTAAAAAAATTAAGAACAATGTGAGTAATATATAAGCTTTTCTGTTAAATTCTGATTTTGAAATTAATATTTCCTTTTCTTTTTCGAGTTCAATAATATCAACGGTATTTTGTTTTTCATCATACCCCTCATTAAATATTTTAACTGATTCACCAATTTTTAAATTTGATTTTAAGTTTGAATATTTTTCAGTACTTCTTGAAAAATAAGAATATACAGTATCGTTATTTTCTAACTTTACATAAAAAACTTCATTATCTGTTTGCGGGGATTTATAACTTCCTTTATGAAGTTTTGAAGTTGTTCCAAAATTTTCGATTTTTTAATCTGATTTATTTGATTATATATCAACAAACATAAGATGACCGGTAAGATTAGAATTGATATAGCTAATAATACTTTTTTTATCATATTTTCTTGATTTGTAAAAAATTACTGCTAACTAGTAAATACCAAAATACTAATTCAACCAAAAAACCACTAAAACTGCTGGAATAAAGTAAATTACAATCGTTCTAGCTCCATCGTAATCTTTGGCTAAACGTTGTCCAAATAAAAGAAAAAGTAACGTAATACAAGACAAAATAGCACCATAAAATCCTAAACCTCTAATCACTACATCTTGTACTAAGTGTTGGATGATTCCAGATACACATAAAATTCCAGAAACCACTTCTAAAACCAATACAATTCCTAAAGCAAACGGAACTTGTTTTGCTAAAATAGTATTCGCAAAATGACCATTAAGCCATTCTACATTGCCTTTCCAATCTTTAATTTTATCATATCCAGATTGTAAAAAAGTGATGGCTAAAAAAGCTAAGACTAAAAGTGGTGCAACTTGTATCATAATTATGCGTTTTTATGGATTAATCGTGTTAGTTTAATAGATAAATCGGTTAGTATGATTTTGCTATTTCCGTTTCTTTCAATGTGGTAAATAGCGTCTTCTAATTCTTTGTAAATATCTGAAATATTGGCGCCATTTACAAACGGAGCAAATTTTTCCAATTCAAATTTAGGCACTTTTGTTTCTAAGAAAACCAAGTCATTCGCTTGATAATTAAGCAATAAAGCTTGTCTAAAAAAGTGAATGCAATAGTGTAAAAATTGCTTTTGTGTTTCTCTTCCAGTGGATGCAATGTTTTCGCTCCAAGCAATTAAATCGTTAATAGCGGCGGCATTTCCTTTGGCACGAAAAGCACTTCTCACCCATTCCACAAACCATTCGTCAAACGGAAATTCATCGTCTTCTTTTCGTAAAATATGCAGGGCTTTGTTATAATTTCCTTCGCTTTGATGCGCGATTTTTTTCGCAACTGTTGGCTCACAATTTTCACGTGAAATTAAAGCTTCCGCAATTACACTTTCGCTCAAACCAATAAAATCAATCACTTGACAACGCGATAAAATGGTTTGTAACATATCGGTTGTACTTTCGGTAATTAAAATGAAAACCGTTTTAGCGGGCGGTTCTTCTAATAATTTCAATAATTTATTGGCTGACGAACCATTCATTTTATCCGCCATCCAAATGATCATGACTTTGTAACCGCCTTCGTAAGCTTTTAAAGCTAATTTTTTGTTGATTTCGGTAGCTTCATCTACTCCAATTAAACCTTGTTTGTTCTGAATTCCGAGATTTTTTAACCAATCAAACAAACTTCCGTACGGACTTTCGGTTAAAAATTGGCGCCATTCTACCATGAAATTATCACTAATCGCATGACTTTTAACGCTATCGGTTGTAGCAACAGGAAAAACAAAATGCAAATCAGGATGCGAAAAATGTTCAAATTTTAGGTTACAAGTGGTGTTTTCTCCTACATTTTCACCACCAACATTGCCACACAAAATATATTGCGCATAGGCAATCGCCATCGGAAGTGTTCCACAACCTTCAGGCCCTACAAACAACTGAGCATGCGGAATTCTTCCGGCTTCGGCACTCTTAGTTAAGTGATTTTTAATATGTTCCTGTCCTAAAATATCTTTGAAAAGCATGGAACAAACCTAATCAAAAATTACCAAAATTGGTAGAAAAGAAATCAAAAAGTTGGTTTTAGAAGAATTTAAAAAAATGCAAAATATGATATTTGTTATAAAGATTTAAAATACAATAATTTATATTTGCATTCGCTCAAATTAAAATTCGATACAAATGAAAACACTTAACGACTTCAATTTCAATAACAAAAAAGCAATTATTCGTGTAGATTTTAATGTGCCTTTAGATGAAAATTTTAAGGTTACCGATGCTACAAGAATTGAGGCTGCAAAGCCAACAATTGACAAAATATTGAAAGATGGCGGAAGTGTAATTTTAATGAGTCACTTAGGAAGACCAAAAGGAGTTGAAGCGAAATATTCGTTACAACACATCGTTTCAAAAACGGAAGAAATTTTAGGTCAAAAAGTACATTTTGCTTCGGATTGTATTGGAGAAATTGCTGAAAATGCAGCTAAAAATCTTCAACCAGGCGAAATTTTATTATTAGAAAACTTACGTTTTTACGCCGAAGAAGAAAAAGGAGATGTGGATTTTTCAAAAAAACTAGCTTCTTTAGGTGATATTTATGTGAACGATGCTTTTGGAACAGCTCACAGAGCACACGCTTCAACTACTATTATTGCTCAGTTTTTTCAAGATGCAAAATGCTTCGGTTATTTGTTAGCTAAAGAAATTGAGAGCATCGAAAAAGTATTGAAAAATTCAGAAAAACCAGTGGTTGCGATTTTAGGAGGAAGTAAAGTTTCTTCAAAAATCACGGTGATTGAAAATATTTTAGACAAAGTAAACCACATGATCATCGGTGGTGGTATGACGTTTACATTCATCAAAGCTTTAGGTGGAAAAATCGGAAATTCTATTTGCGAAGATGATAAATTAGAATTAGCTATCGAAATTTTAAAACAAGCCAAAGAGAAAGGCGTTCAAATTCACTTACCTGTTGATGTTGTGGCTGCTGATGCTTTTTCAAATGACGCCAACACTCAAGTGGTGGATGTAAAACAAATTCCAGACGGTTGGCAAGGATTAGATGCAGGTCCAAAATCATTAGCCATTTTTAAACAAATTATTTTAGATTCAAAAACAATTCTTTGGAACGGTCCATTAGGTGTTTTTGAAATGGAAAACTTTGCTAACGGAACGATTTCGTTAGGAGAATATATTGCAGAATCAACAGCAAATGGTGCTTTTTCACTTGTAGGTGGTGGCGATAGCGTTGCGGCTGTAAAACAATTTGGATTAGAACCAAAGATGAGTTACGTTTCTACCGGCGGTGGAGCGATGTTAGAAATGCTGGAAGGCAGAACCTTACCTGGAATTGCAGCTATTTTAGATTAACAATACAATAAAACGTTGGTTATTAAGTTATTAATGATTAACATGCCCCAAAAAACAAAAAACAGAATGAAAAAAACAATTATAATAACATCACTTTTTCTGTCGCTTTTTAGTTTTGCGCAGGAATCTGTGGAAAAAGAAAATTTACTTCCGTTGCCTAAAATGTCCTATTTGGATTCATTGAAAACAACGTTTGTAAATCACAGTACTAGTAATTGTATTGATGAGCGATGGATTTCTGAATTGGCTAGTGCCGAACTGTCTGAAAATATGTTTTCCGACATTGTTTCTATTGATATTGATTCAGAGGTAAGTTATGATTTATCTACCGAATTATTGAAAAAACGATTAGCCAAAATGGATGCAAAATCGCCTTTCAATATCGAATATCATCCGGCATTAGAAAACACGATTAAAGCCTTTTTGAAAAATCGACCAAAAGCATTTGAGCGTTTAATGGCGATTTCAGAATATTATTTCCCAATGTTTGAAGAGCATTTAGCAAAATACAACATTCCGTTAGAATTGAAATATTTAGCTATTGTGGAATCAGCATTAAATCCTAGAGCGAAATCTCGTGTTGGAGCATCTGGTTTGTGGCAATTTATGTATCCAACAGGAAAACAGTATAATTTGGAAGTGTCTTCCTATGTTGATGAACGTTATGATCCGTTAAAAGCTACCGAAGCCGCTTGCCAATATTTATCAAGTTTATTCGGAATTTTTGGTGATTGGAGTATGGTTTTAGCAGCGTACAATTGCGGACCAGGAAATGTTTCAAAAGCTATTCGTCGTTCGGGTGGAAGTCAAAATTATTGGAACATTCGTAAAAATCTTCCAAAAGAAACGGCGAATTATGTTCCTGCCTTTTTAGCTACTTTTTACATTTACGAATTCAAAAAAGAGCACGGTATTGTTCCCAAAAAAGCTCCAATAACGTATTTTGAAACCGATACGATTATGGTGAAAAAACAAATGTCGTTCAAACAAATTTCGGAATTATTAGATATTCCAATGGATCAATTGGAATTCTTGAATCCGATATATAAATTAAAAGTAGTTCCGTTTGAAGCAGATGAACCTCATTATTTGCGTTTGCCAAAAAATAAAATGGGACTTTTTGTTTCGAATGAGGATAAAATTTACGCGTATTTGAATTATCTTGAAACGTATAAAGAAAAAACAAAAACTGAATTTATTGCTTCAACATCAAAAGATTCAATTGCTTCTGGTATAGATTCGACTTCAACGGTTGTTAACAAGCCTAAATTTGAACGAAAAACACAGTTTCATACCATTAAAAGCGGTGAAAGCTTAGGTAAGATTGCTGATAAATACAATGTTTCTATTTCTGAACTTAAAAATTGGAACAACATAAAAGGAAATAACATTCAGGCTGGAAAAAAATTAAAAATTTATTCTGATAAAAAAGTAATCACTAAAACGGAGTCTAAGCCCAATAATGACGGGATTTATACGGTTAAAAGCGGTGATTCGTTATTCTCAATTTCAAAACAATTTCCGGGCGTTTCCATTGATGATATAAAAAAATGGAACGATATTAGTGGTGATAACATACAACCTGGAATGAAATTAAAAATTAACGGATAAAAATTATTCTACCCCATGAAAAAATTAGCAGTTTTAACTTTTGTTTCCCTATCGTTTTTGTCTTGTAAAGAAACTTCTAAAGAAGATACTCAGGCCATTTTATCAGAATCTAACGGAAAAATCAATAATGTTTCGATTATTATTGATGATAATTTGTGGAATGGAGAAATAGGGGATAGCATTCGTAAAAAATTTGCTGCTCCAGTAGATGGTTTACCTCAAGAAGAGCCATTATTTACTTTAAATCAATATCCAACAAAAGTTTTTGAAGGATTCGTTCGTAAGAGCCGCAATATTATTGTTGTAAAAAAAGGCAAAGAAGCAGCATTTGTTTCTAATACCAACAAATTTGCAAAACCACAAAATATTTTCCTCATTTCAGGAACTGACACAGAAGATGTTTTGAATATTTTAGAAGAAAAATCAGCTGAAATCATCAAAACAATCAAAGCTGCTGAAATCATTGAGAATCAAATTCGAATGAAGAAATCTCTAGTTTCAGATGAGCAATTACAAAAAAAGTTTGGGATTAGTCTTCAAATCGGTTTTGGATATAAATATGACATGGTGAAAGACAATTTCGTTTGGTTACGTAAAGAATTTACCTCAGGTTACAATAGTATTTTAGTATATCAAGTTCCAATTGATAAAGTGGAAAATGGAGGTGATATCATCACGAATATCACTACTATGCGTGATGAAATAGGAAAAGCTAACATTCACGGAACATTACCAAATACTTGGATGATTACCGAAGCGGCTTACGCTCCTTATTTGTTTGACGTAACAGTTGCAGGTAAAAAAACCTATTTAACCAAAGGAACTTGGGAATTAAAAAACGATTTCATGGCGGGACCTTTTGTTAATTACGCCATCAAAGACACTAAAAACAATCGTTATTTAATTTTAGAAGGGTTCACTTATAATCCATCAAAATCGAAACGTGATTTGGTTTTCGAATTGGAAGCGATTATTCAATCCGTTAAGTTTTTAAAATAATATAAAGTTCCCTTCATTGGGAACTTCTTTTTTTAATATGGAAATAAAATTCAAAATAAAGCGATTTAACGAACTTTCTACGCCCGAACTATATTCATTGCTACAACTTCGCTCAGAAGTGTTTGTGGTGGAGCAAAATTGCGTTTATCAAGATATTGATGGCAAAGACGAGAAAGCACTTCACGTTTTAGGCTACTACGATGGCGATTTAGCCGCGTATTCTCGTTTATTCAACAAAGGTTATTATTTTGATGAAACTTCGATAGGAAGAGTTGTCGTTAGCCCAAAATACCGTGATAAAAAATTCGGTCACGATTTAATGCGAGTTTCTATTAAAGCAATCAAAGAAAGTTTCAACGAAACTGCCATTACGATTTCCGCTCAAGAATATCTCAAAAAATTCTACGAATCGCACGGATTTATCCAAACCAGTGAAATGTATTTGGAAGACGATATTCCGCATATTCAGATGAAGCGTTCTTAGTCTTCAGTCTCAGTTTTCAGTCTCAGTTGGAGCGCTGATGATATCGATTCAACAGATTCTTTTGGATTTATAACCACATCCAAATTAAGAAAATACAAGTTTAAAAAGTAGTTTTACTGCGACTGAAAACTGTGACTGAGAACTTTCTTAAAGCTTATAACTAACTGTCAACATTACAATTCTTGGTAACGTGTAAGTGGTAGAACTCGAAGTCATAAAATCAGAGAAAGAGTTGTTGATTTTAGTGCCATTGTTCAAGTAATTCTGTGCCGAAAGTTCAAATTGGAACGGATTGTTTTTCTTTTGATAACTTAAATAAGCATTGGCAATTCTAAAATCAGTTGCAATGTTGTTGCTGTTTTCGTTGAAGGTTATTTCGTAATCGGTTTTAAAATTAAAATGTTTCCAAAAATCGATATCAAAATCAAAACCCAATCGATCTGTAGTCAATTTCGAATTCGTTAATCCTGAAAATTGACTAAATGTTTTGTTATAACTTACACTCGCACTTGGCCATTTTTTGTTGGCTGTTCGTAACTTAATTCCAATACTTTGATTGTTTCTATCGTTGGTTATTGTTTGATTATTTACGGTTTGAATGTAGTTGAACCAAGATAAATTAGCATTTAAGCCCAATCTAAATTTGTGGATTTTTTTATCAATATTTCCATAAGCACGATATGTAGTTTCTGGATTATCAGTAATGGTTGGCGTTGTAAATTGATTGATGCCATCTAAACCAATTTCATTACGAATGGTTCTTACTTTTTTGGTAAAACTTGCATTAGCAAACAACATGATGCCGCGATACATACTGGTTTTGGAATAGTTTAAAGTTGCATTATGAAAACGTTCGTTTCGCAACAACGCATTTCCTCTAAAAACCGAATTATAACTTTGTAGCGTATAACGTTCTAACAAACGATTCGCTTCTGGGAATTCATTCACTAAACGGTAATTGAATTTTAAGTTTTCGGATTGATTGAATTCGTATTCGCTTAACCAACTTGGTTGTAAAAACGTGTTGTTTAACGTATAATTGTTTGCAATTTGCTCGGTTTTCAAATGATAGTAATGGGCATAAATGGCAGGTTTGTTCACCCATTTTCCAATTTTAAACTTATATTCTAAACCTAAATACAAATCGTTTAACAAATAATCCATGTCGTTCCCAAAACCATCGGTAGCAAAATCATTGATAGTGCCATCGGTTAGGTATTGTTTTTCGGTGATTTGTAATTGTGTGGTTCCTAAATTATTTCCAACATTGGTATACAAATGATTGTAATTGTTGATAATCCAATAATGTTTAAAAAGCGCATCAAAACTGCTGTTTTTTACTTTTTTTACTTGCTGAATGTTGTAAAACGAATCATTTTCTAACGGAATTAATCCGGTTAAGAATTCAGTATCGGTAAGCCAAGTATTGATGGGTTTTTGGTTATCGTAACTTTGATTAATGACTATAGTGGTCGTATGTTTAGAATTTACTTGTTTGTGCCATTCTAAAAACTGCTTGATTTGAACATTATCAGCTGAATTTAACGTTTCAAAAGAAGTTTGTTGTCCATCGAGTCTTGAATTTAAAACCGAAGTCATATCATTGGCGCTCGATTGAAATTGACCGTTGTAAAACCATTTCTCTTTAGTGTTGGGCGTGTAGTTTAGTTTTACGTTTCCGATGCCTAAAATCGATTTATTTTCAGCTTTATTGATGCGTTCTTCTGAAGTAACGGTTGTGTTTTGAAGATATTCGATAGAACTTTCGGTTAAAGTGCTGGTAAAAAGTTTAGAAAAAATAGCAAAACCTTCTACGTCTAATTTAGAATTGATTTCTTGGCGAAAGTTCAAAGCGCTAAATTGCGATTTGTTTTCAATGACATCCGTGTTGTCGCTAGCAAAGGAATACAAATCAGTCAATTGTTTTCTTCCTGAAATAAAACTACTAGCGCCACCTTGAAAGCGCATCATGTCTTGAAATGAAAAAGTTCGTTTGCCAATGTTGTTGATATCGCCAATGAAACTCACATTCGTTTTTGGCGCATAATAAAACAAAGCAGCGTGACCTAAATAAAATCCGTTGTCGTTTGCAACTTCTGCGCCTGCATCGACATCGCCAAAAATGAATTTCTTTTTGTCTTCTTTCAGTTTGATGTTCATCGCCAAGTCTTCAGAATCGGAAACTTGTTTCAGAAAACCTACCTCATTGAAGTTGTCAATTACTTCTACTTTATCTACTGCATCGGCTGGAATATTTTCTACCCCTAATTTAGTACCACCACCAAAAAACGATTTATTTTCTACTAAAAACTTGGTTACTTTCTTTCCCTGAACGGTTACGCCACCGTTTTTATCTACTTCTACACCTGGTAGTTTTTCTAATTGTTCTTTTAGTTTGCGTTCGTTTCCATTGGCAAAGGCTTTTACATCATAAATTAACGTATCTTTTTTTACGATAACGGGTTTGTAATCATAGGTAATAACAATTTCCTTGAGTTGTTGCCCTGTTTCCTTAAGTTTAAAGTGATGTTCCTTTTGCGAAAAATTAGCGGGAAGATTTAAAATTTCTTCTTTAAAACCTAAATATGAAACCCTAACTTCATACGGGACATCTTTTTCTAATTCTAATTTATAAAGCCCCAAATGATCGGCAATAGCAAATTTTAATCCTTGTTTTTCAACTAAAGGTTTGGCAATTACATTGGCATTTTGTAATGGGTTTCCTACCGTGTCCTTTACCGTGCCGGTTAGGGTTTGGGAAAATGTAAAAAATGGAAAAAGTAGGAATAAAATTAAGAATTTTGGCATTTAAAAATTAAAAAGTTGGAGGTTTTGAAACAATTTCATTGAATTCTTCTTGTGTGACAACTTTTCCTTCATTAGGTATACCTATAGGGGTATTCTCTTTTTTTAAATCAATTTTAATGACACCATAAGTTGTATTTCTTTCTTGTAATTCCAGTATTAATCCAGGTAAACCATAATATCCTTTAGGTCCAAAATTAAAAGGAATAGATGGACAATACCACGCAATAATAGGGTATTTGAACTCTCCCTTTCTGTTCTTAACTCTTAGTTCAGAGGTAGCTTTATAACATAAATAGGTTCCTATCATTTTAGATTCATTTTCTAATATCCATTCTGTTTTTGCAGAATAATTTATTACATATTTTCCTAAGTGGTTATTAATCTGCTTTATATTATTGTTAGTTTTAATATTTGTGTAATATATCGTTGAAGCTTCGATAAAGGCTTTTGCAAAATTAATATCTTCATTACTTATCATGTCATTCATTGTAAACAATGAATTTTCACTATTTATAAGCAAAGAGAATGTAATGTTTTTCACTCCTAACCGTGCTTTTTCATAAAAATCTTTTAAAGTTTCAGAATTTGAAAATCCTTCATCAAATCCAAGGTTAACATTGTAGGTAATTTTTCCCGATTTATTTTGTGAAAACAAATGGAAACAAATGAGAATAAAGAATATAGATATTTTTTTCATGTTAATTAATTTATCCTGTGCCATAATCATGGCACAGGAATTAATGTTTTATAATCCTGTACAAGAGGAATATGCAGCCCAAGCAACATTTCCTGCTTGTGTTTCATTTGCACCATTATCAATTGCAGACTGGTAAGTGTCTAAATAAACAGCATAACATGGCTTTAATATAGTGGCATATTCTTTTTCAATTGGTTTAAGTTCTATTTTTTTCTCTTCAATTTCATTTGCCATCCCAGCAAAAGAAAACGCTACAAGTGCTACGGCACTAAAAATCATTTTTTGCATTTTGTTTAAATTTTTAAAATTAATGTTTTGTTTTTGGATATCCAATTCAAATTTTAACATTTAAAAATGCATTTCCAAATGTCGACAATAACATTTAACAAAATGTATCAAAAAACCATACGTGTTGGTATGGTTAAAGATAACCTCTGCGTTTTACTTCGCGTAAAATGCTTGTATCATCCGTAATATTTAATCCTTTTTTTATTTTTGCAATCCTTTTTTGAATGGCAACTTCAGATAATGAAAGTGCTTCTACAATTTCTCTAATTTTATAACCACTGCTTATTAATTTAACAATTTTGCGGTTGGTTTCTTTAGTGAAAATTTCTTCTTCCCACATTTTGTGGGTTTTTTGTAAAACAGATGTGCTTTTGTACTTGTTCCCTTTTACAACATCTTTAATAGCATTCATTAATTCACTGCCACTGACATCGCTTTTAATTACAATAGCATCAGGTTTTACTCGTTGGTCGAGATCCATCACAGTAAAATCTTCTAAATGCGCAGTAAAAAAGAACGATTTACATAAAGGCATTTTTTCTCGAAGAAACAAACAGAGATCACCACCATTAAAAATCTCATATTCAGGATTACCCGGCATTGAATAATCTAATATTGCTAAGTCAAAAGGTTCATCGGCTTCAGTATGCTTTTTAATTGCTAAAATAGCATCAGTACAATTTAAACTTTCTACAATATGAACGTTTTTTTCACTTTCAAAAGCATACGTTAGTATGGTTTTGAGTGAATCAATCATGTTTTGATGGTCATCTGTAATTAAAACTCTCATAATAAATGGCTTATATTGATAAGCAAATTATTAAAAGTTTTTAATAAAAAAAGCACCTTAGTGATTTTTAACATAATGTATATAAAAACCATACTTTATGTTAAAACGTAATTACTTTTTAGTTTGCTCTGTAGGAGTTACCTCATTTTTAGTAATTAAAAGCTCTACTCTTCGGTCTAAAGTACTACCTTTTTTTAAGGATTGCGTATTGCCATATCCTTTATACGTCATACGGGTTTTACTGATGCGTTTCATCAAAAAGTAATTGTATACTCGTTTAGCACGATTGGTAGATAATTCACGTTTTTTGGTGTCGCGATCAATGGCTTCTTTTTGAAAAGTTGGGGTGCAACAAACATGTCCTTGAATTTCGAAATGAATATTTTTGTATTTGTGTAATTCTAAGGCAATTCGGTCTAATTCTTTCTTGGCTTTGTAGGTTAATTGGCTACTGCCTCTTTCAAATAAAACGTGGTCAAGGTATATTCTATCGCCTACAATTCGGTCTTTTTTAATTGTACTGTAAATCCCAGGAATTTTTAAATCTTCAATTACAACAGGTTTGAAGTTTACTACTACGTCTACTCTTCGGTTTTTAGAACGGGCTTCTGGAACATTGGTTTGCATGTCTTCGTCAAGCATGATTCTACCTTTTCCTTCAAGCGTAATGATGATTTTACTTTTGATACCTCTTTCAATTAACTTATTTTTTACCGTATTGGCTCTATTTGTTGATAAAGTGTAATTATAAGCATCTTTTCCTCTATCATCGCAATAGCCAAAAATCTGAATCGATTCAATTCGAGTAGTATCTATTTTACTTACGAATGTTACTACGGCATTCGCTTGTTCTTCTTTTAAATTGTATTTGTCAAATTCAAAGAATATTGAATGAACTTCTTCTTCCTCTTGAGCAAAAGAAATTAGTGTAAAAAATAAAAATAGTAGGGAAAAGAAACGCGTCATCTTATTTTTTTAATATTGATTTGTACTGCGATTGATTGTTTAATAAAGCAATCGCTTTCTCAATTTCTATATTTTCTTTGGTGTAAAATTGATACAAGCCTTCACGATATTGATAACGTGTAATTAGCTCTTCCTGAATTAGTTTTTTTATTTGATTTTTGTTTTTATCCAACTCTAATTCTTGATTTTTTTCAATTGCCAATTCCAATTGTTTGTATTCTGCAACAATTTGAGTATCCATTTTTTCTTTTTTAGCTGTTTCTAAAACGTTTTTCAAGGCTTTATTGGTTTCGGTGTCTAAAGTGATTTTCTCTTGCTTTAAAAAAGCTTTAAAAGCCGCATAATCTGTGTCGGTTATGGTTGGAATTCCTGAAACGGTTGGGTTTTTAAAATACCACTGCGTTGCAAAGTTGAAAATAGCATCCGATTTAACAACAGCCTCCGTTATTGTTGCTGTTTTGGTTTCTTCGATTTCGATGTCTGGTAAAACACCGCCACCATCATAAACGGTTCTTCCTGCTTTGGTTTTAAAAGCATTGAATTCGTCTTGAGATTTTTTGATAGCTTTTCCGTTTGCGTCTTTTTTCGAATAATCCAAAGCTTGAATACACCTTCCTGAAGGCGTGTAATATCTTGAAATCGTAACTTTTACTTGCGTTCCATAAGACAAATCTAACGGACGTTGTACTAATCCTTTTCCAAAACTTCTCGTTCCTAAAATTACACCTCTATCCAAATCTTGAATCGCACCTGCTACAATTTCTGAAGCTGAAGCACTTTTTCCATCCACAATTACCGCAATTGGAATTTCTATATCTATAGGTTCATTTTTAGTACGATATTCAAAATTATGTTTTGGATTTTTCGATTTTGTGGTTACGATTAATTCGTTTTTTGGCACAAAAAGGTTACAAATATTAACGGCTTCATGCAATAATCCACCCGGATTTCCTCTTAAATCTAAAATAATTTTGGTTGCTCCTTGTTTCTTCAATTCTAACAAAGCCGCTTTGGTTTCTGAACTCGCTTTTTCTGTGAATTTCGTTAAAACGATATAACCCGTATTGTCTTTTAAAAGTGAGAAAAAAGGAACTGCTTTTATTTCAACATCATCTAAAACAATTGTGGCATTTTGGGTTTTTCCTTGTCGAATGTATTGAATTTCAATTTTGGTATTTTTGGCACCACGAAACAATTGTGAAGCATCTTCTTTGTATTCTTTTAAGTTAATATCTCCGATTTGAATTACCTCATCTCCTGCTTTTAATCCGGCTTTATCAGCTGGAAATCCTTTGTAAATTTCTTTTAGAAAAACTTTTCCTTCTTTGCGTTGAACCATAGCGCCAATGCCAGTGTACTCGCCCGTATTGTTGATTTTAAATTTTAAAACGTCCTGCTCATTAAAGAAAACCGTGTACGGATCTAATTCTTTCAACATGTTTTTTATGGCGTTATCCATCATTTCACCTGGATTGGTTTCATCCACGTAATTTTGGTTAACGGTTTTAAAAAGTCCAGTGAAGATTTCAATTTGCTTGGCAATTTCAAAAAAATCGTTCTTGAAACTAACGCCCACAAATAAGAAACCTGTTGCTAGAACAGGAATGATTATTTTTGCTTTGAAATATTTTTTCATGTTGAAGTCTTGAATTGTACTAGTTTACGAAAGTAAAGAATCTTGAGCAAAAATTAAACCAAAAGTGCAATTTACTTCTGCCTTTCGTTGAATTTTTGAAAAAGTTGGATGGTTTTCTCTTCTATTTCTTGATAAGAAAGTCGCTCTTTTGATTGATAGAAAAACATAAATGCGTATGGTTTTTCCAAATGATTAATCAAAAGATGTTTGTTTAAACGATAGGTTTCACGTAAAACACGCTTGAAATAATTGCGATCGACCGCTTTTTTGAAGTACTTTTTAGAAACGGAAACGCCCATTTTAATTAGTTCTGCATTAGGTTCTGAATTTTCAACATAAACCAAACGCAACGGATATTTCGAAACTGATTTTCCTTCTGAGAATAAAAGGTCAATCGTAGTTTTGCTTTTTAATTTTTCGTGTTTGGGATAAGTGAATTTCATGCAACAAAGGTATAAAAAAAGCTTCCTCAATTTGAAGAAGCTTTTCTAAAATCAAAATTCACTCATCATTCAGATAAAACCGCATTGCTTATAACTAAACTTTCCTGAACATGAGTAGGAACCAGTTGATAAGAACTAAATTCCAATTTAAATTTTGCTTTTCCTTGTGTTAATGAACGAAGTGTAGAACCGTAATCTTTGAGTTCTGCTAACGGCACTTCGGAAATAATTTTTTGATAATGACCATCCGTATCCATGCCTTGAATAATGGCTCTTCGGGTTTGTAAATCGCCCATAACGTCGCCGGTGTAGGCATCTTCACAAAGTACTTCAAGCTGATAGTAAGGTTCTAAAAGTTGAGGTCTTGCTTCATTAAAAGCATCTTTAAAAGCATGAGCAGCGGCCAATTGGAACGAGATGTCATTACTATCTACTGCATGCATTTTACCATCGTAAATACAAACGCGAATGTTTTGACAATTAGAACCTGTTAACGGACCTTCGGTCATAGATTGCATGATTCCTTTTTTGATTGCAGTGGCATAACGATTGTCGATAGCTCCACCCACAATACACCAGTAGAATGCGAATTTTCCGCCCCAAGGCAATTCTTCAATTTCTTTGTTGCGAACGTTTACGCCTTGTGGTTCTGGCATATCATCATAATAAGGCTCAATAGTTAAATGAACTTCTCCAAATTGTCCCGCGCCACCACTTTGTTTTTTATGGCGGTATTCTGCTTTTGCAGCTTTGGTTATGGTTTCGCGATATGGAACTTTTGGTTCTTCAAACAGGATTTCGATGTTGTTTTCAATCTCGATGCGATGTTTGATTAAATCCAAATGCAATTGCCCTTGACCATGTACAATGGTTTGTTTTAATTCCGAAGATTGCTCTACTTTGAAAGTCAAATCTTCTTCTTCAATTTGATGTAACGCTTTAATCATTTTTTCCATATCGGCTAGATTGGCAGTTGTAACCGCTTTTCTGATGCGACTTTCTGGAAATTGCATTTTTCTGACTTTTCTTTCTACACCTTTAGCATTCAACGTATTGTTGGAGTGTCCGTATTTTAATCGAACTGTAACTCCTAAATCACCAGCAACTAATTTGTCAACCGAAGTTCTTTGTTTTCCTTCTGCAACGAATAATTGCGTTAAGCGTTCGGTTTCTCCGTTATCTGCATTTACTAATTCATCACCAGCATTCAATTCACCCGAAAGCACTTTGAAATAAGAAACCATTCCCACTTGCGGTTCCGAAAGGGTTTTATAAATGAAAATAGTAGTTTTGTCACTAGCATCGCATTTTAATTCACCACCATTTTCTAATTTTTTCGCTGGTCTATCGGCTGGAGATGGCGCAATATCATCAATGAATCCCATGATTCTTCCACTTCCCATATCTTTTAATCCAGAAGCACAGAAAACCGGAAATATTTGTTGATGAGCAAGCGCAATAGTTAATCCTTTTGCTAATTCTTCTTCATCTAAATTACCTTTTTCGAAGTATTTTTCCATCAACCCTTCTTCATTTTCTGCAGCCGCTTCTACTAAGGCATTATGAAGTGCATTTGCTTTTTCTAATTCCGATTCTGGAATAGGCATTTTTTCTGGTTTTCCGCCATTTTCTGGGAAAACATACATCGTCATGCGAAGTACATCAATAATACTATTGAATTTTTCTCCTGAATTGTATGGATATTGAATCGGAATCACTTTATTTCCGAAACGATTTATGGCTTGTTCTAAAGTAGTTTCGAAATCTGCTTTTGGATGGTCCATTTGATTGATGACAAAAAAAGCAGGTGTTTGATAATTTTGAACGTATTCCCAAACGATTTCCGTTCCTACTTCTACTCCAGATGCTGCATTTAAAAGAATTACAGCAGTATCGGATACTTTAAGTGAAGAAACGACTTCACCAATAAAATCGTCGAAACCTGGAGTATCAATGATGTTGATTTTGTTGTTGTGCCATTTAACGTGCATTAAGTGGCTGTATAAGGTGTTTTCTCTTTCGTGTTCTAAATCGGTAAAATCCGAAATGGTATTGTGATTTTCTACCGAACCACGGCGTGGAATTGCGCCACTTTCAAATAACATGGTCTCGATAAAGGTGGTCTTTCCTGATCCTGAATGCCCAAGAAATACCACGTTTCTAATGTCTTTTGTTGCAATGCTCATGACTTTATGTTTTTAAATGAATAACTAATTTTAATTTGCATTTTTAGCACATTAAAATTACGAAAGCTAAAACAGCTAAATCATGATATTTGTCATCTTACAAATTGAAATTGAGCACAAAAAAAGCGACTCGAAAGTCGCTTTACATTTTATTTTTTTGGAAAGATGTTATCTTCTTTATTAATATCCGCCATCATGTTTTCTGGGTCAATGGTGATCGATTTAATTTTATCTTTTGGTTTTGCAATTTCAAACGTGAATGTTGGGTAAGCCCAATCCCAACCTTTTAACACATTTCCTTTAATTCCGGCATAGGGATTTGGTTTTTCCCAACGCATTAACGTGTTTGGAATGTAGAAAAATTCTTTGGTTCCATCGGTATATTCTACCATAACATCTAAAGGCATTGGCATTCTTCCTTTTCTTTCAAAAACTACTTTTGTATTCGCAGCATTGGCTTCAGAAACTTCTTTGATGCTGTAATCAATAGTATTTGTAGTTAGCGTCCAATCTAACAAATACCAATCTAAATTAGCACCTGAAACTTTTTCCGCCACACGTTTGATATCGTTCGGTGTTGGATGCGTAAATTTATATTCGTTGTAGTAACGTTTGATGGTTTTGTTGAGGTTTTCTTGTCCAATTAAATATCCCAATTGTACTAAAAACACTTCTCCTTTACTGTAAGCAGAAATACCATACGCCATATTGATATCGTAACGATCAGCGTGTGTAGAAAGCGGTTGTTCTTTACCTGATTTTGCTAAATAAATGTAATTGTTATATGCATCTTCATAAGGAATTTCAGGTTTTTTTGGAGGCAATACCTTGTTCATCGCCAAGTTAGAAATGTATGAAGTAAATCCTTCATCCATCCATTCGTGTTTGGTTTCGTTGGTCGCTAATACAAATTGGAACCAAGAATGCGCCATTTCGTGAGCGGTTACACCAACTAAACTTCCAAAAGCCCTGTTTCCAGTGATTAACGTACACATACCATATTCCATTCCTCCATCGCCACCTTGAATAACTGAATATTGTTTGTATGGATAAGGTCCAACATTTTCATTAAAAAACGCTAGTAATTCGGCTGTTTTAGGTTGCATTTTTTTCCAATTTTCTAAATTTTCTTTCTTGTTTTTGTACAAGAAATGCAATTCTACATTATTTGGACCTAAAATCATGTCATGGATGAATTCGTTATCCGCACCCCAAGCAAAATCATGTACATTTGGCGCATAAAAATGCCAAGTTAAGGTTTTGGTTTTCTTTGGATGAACAACAGTTACGCCAGGGTCTTGGTAGCCATGACCGATTTCGTTTTTGTTTTGTAAATAACCTGTTCCACCAATAGTATAATTTTTGTCAATGGTAATTTTCACATCAAAATTACCCCAAACCCCATGAAATTCTCTTGCGATGTATGGATTAGCATGCCAACCTTCGAAATCATATTCGCATAATTTAGGATACCATTGTGTCATAGACAAAGCCACGCCTTCTTCAGACAATCTTCCTGAACGACGAATTTGTAACGGCACTTGTCCATCAAAATCTAATGAAAGAGTTGTTTTTTGTTTAGGTAAAATAGGTTTTACTAAAGTAACTTCTAAAATAGTTCCTACTACTTTTGTGGTTGCAGAAACTCCATCTTGTTTAAAATTAGCGATGTTTAAATATCCAATTTCATTTGGTTTTAAAGTACTAATTCTACTTTCTTTAAATTCTTTCCCTTCTTTTTTAAAGGTTTTAACCATTCGTTTATCAGGATCGGAAATCGATTGAAGTCGCGCATCCATTTCGCTTCCTGGTTGAAAAGCATTGTTATACAAATGATAGAAAACTTTGTGTAAGGTGTCAGGTGAATTATTTGTGTACACAATTTCCTGTTTTCCTTTGTATTGGAATTTTTTCACATCCATGTTCACCTCCATTTTATAGTCAACATGTTGTTGCCAATACCCTGGATTTGGATTGTTTTGTGCGAAACCAATACAAGAAGTAAGTAAAAAAAGTAATTTTTTCATAATCAATTTTTTAAAAGAAAAACCTACAAGAATTTAACAACCTGTAGGTTTTTGGTTTTACTAAAGTAATGATACTTTTATTTTTTCGCCATTTTAGCTGCTAAAACTAAAGCGTTGTAGGCATTAACAATTCTTCCTGATTTAGAAGCGTCTGCAAAGTTTGCTTTATGCTTGTCTTCACCAATTGTAACTGTGTTTTTTAATGGCGTTCCGCTTTCCATGATGATTTGCTTAACTTGAACTGCAGTTAAACTTGGATAGTAAGAACGAATTAAGGTTGCCACACCCGCTACGTTAGGAGAAGCCATTGAAGTTCCTTGTAAATATTCATACGTATTTAATGGAGTAGTAGCATAAATTTTATCTCCTGGAGCATAAATATCTACATTGTTTTTTCCGTAGTTAGAAAAACTTGCCACCATTTTAGTTCCGTAAGTTGGAGAAAGCGCTCCAATAATTAATACGTTTTTAGCGTATTCTGGACTTCCATCATAGGTATCGTTTGGATATTTGTTTTTTACATCTAAATCATAAGATTCGTTTCCAGCAGCGATAACTACTAAAACGTCTTTTGATTCAGCATATTTGATGGCATCCATAACCCATTCTTTGTGTTGTGAATAGTATTTTCCAAAAGAACCATTGATTACTTTCGCACCATTATCTGCAGCATAGCGAATCGCTAAAGCGATATCTTTATCATATTCATCTCCATTTGGAACGGCTCTTAACGCCATGATTTCAGCATTATTCGTAACACCATCACCACCTTTATTATTGCCTCTAACTTGCGCAACAATTCCAGCTACGTGCGTTCCATGTTTTGCTTCTTTTGGCTCTGGACCTACTACATTGTTGTTTCCGTATTTAGTATCTTGTAAATCATCTGGATTGTCACCCACAATTTTTCTTCCATCAAAATCAACGTTTAAGTTGTAGTTAACTTGTCCGTAGATATAATCTTTAAATTCTTCAATTTGTTTATCAAAATCCGCTTTTGTGCTATTACTTAAAACTTGCGTAAAAACAGCCTTAGCTTGAGATAATGAAGTTTCTGTTGCAGGAATTGCTTTAACTTCTTCTAATGTAAAATTGTTCTTTTTGAAATAGCCGACTAAAGCTTTTTCAGCATTTACAATAAAATCTAATTGTTGTTTTTGAGGTTGAATACCTTTTAATTCTTCTTCTAATTCTGCTTTTGCTTTATCATATTCTGGAGTTCCAGGCCCTTTTTTAACGATACGCGTCATTTCTAATTGTTCATGAACCGCATCTCCTAAGAAATTCCATCCATGAATATCATCAATATAACCGTTTTTATCATCGTCAATTCCGTTTCCTGGGATTTCTTTTGGATTCGTCCAAATTACAGCTTTTAAATCTTCGTGATTGATATCAACACCAGAATCTACGATTCCAACAATAACTTTTTTTCCTTTTTTCCCTTTTAATAATTCAGCGTAAGCCTTATCAACACTCATACCAGGAAGTGTATCTTTTACTAAATCTAAATGACTCCAACGTTGCAAATCTTTTTCTGCGACTGGAGTAGTTTTTAAGGGTAACTTATCAATATTTTCAACCGGAGTTGAAACCATTTGCTGAGTTCCGCAGCTTGCTAATACGAATGCAAAAGCTAAACTTAAATACAGCGGTCTAAAAATTCTCTTCATTTTTCAATTAATTAATTTCAGTTATTGGACTGATGTGTTTTGTATTTGTTACAATTGAATTGTTTATTTAACATTATTTTAGAATGTCTTCGCATTTAAAAACTTCTTTTAAACGAACTCCTTTTTCTGTTCTTTCAACCGTTATTATTTCATTGTGAGCATCGTGCTCTAAGAATAAATAATAATTATTATCAGCTGCAGCATTCATGAATTTTGCTTTTTCGTCTAATGTTAACAAAGGTCTTGTGTCGTAACCCATTACGTAAGGAATAGGAATATGACCAGCGGTTGCTAATAAATCCGCACAAAAAACGATGGTTTTTCCTTTGTAGTTAATATGTGGAATCATTTGCTTTTCCGTATGACCATCAGCATAGAAAATATCGAAACCTAACTCGCTTGAAAAACCAAAATCACTATCTGGGCGATTAATAAAATGCAACTGACCGCTTTCTTGCATTGGAAATAAATTTTCATGTAAAAAAGAGGCTTTTTCTCGTGCGTTTGGTTCCGTTGCCCATTTCCAGTGATTTTCATTGGTCCAGAATTTAGCATTTTTAAACGCTACTTCATAACCCGTTTTGTCTTTGTTCCAATTCACACTTCCGCCACAATGGTCGAAATGCAAGTGTGTCATAAAAACATCGGTAATGTCATCACGATGAAAACCAGCATTTTTTAATGATTTATCTAACGAATGGTCGCCCCAAAGTGAATAATAACCAAAGAATTTATCTGATTGTTTGTTGCCCATTCCAGTGTCTATCAAAGTTAATTGGTTTCCATCTTCAATTAACAAACATCTTGCTGCAATGTCAATTAAGTTATTTTCGTCAGCAGGATTAGTTTTATTCCAAATGGTTTTGGGTACCACACCAAACATAGCACCGCCATCTAATTTAAAATTTCCTGCTTCAATTGGGTATAATTTCATACTTCGAACATTTTTCTGCCAAATTACAAAAAATACTATAAACAGAAGCTATGAATCGATAAGTTATAAAAATGTTAGCAACTCTTGTAAAAAGCAATTTATGGCTTATCTTTGCGGTTAATTTAGACAAAATCAAAATAGCTATGATTAAAGTGTCAGATACGGCAAGTAAAAAAATCATCGAAATGATGCAAGATGATGGTTTTGATACCACTAAGGATTACGTTAGAGTGGGCGTAAAGAGTGGAGGTTGTTCAGGTTTGTCATATGAATTAAAATTTGACAAAGAAATAGGAGAAAACGATAAAATATTTGAAGATAATAATGTTAGAATTGCAGTAGAGAAGAAGAGTTTTCTTTACTTGGCAGGAACTATATTAGAATTTTCAGGTGGTTTAAATGGAAAAGGATTTGTTTTTAACAATCCAAACGCCCAAAGAACCTGTGGATGTGGGGAGAGTTTCTCTCTATAAATCAAAAGATATGAGTAAGTATACAGAAGACGACTTAAAAGTCGAATTAGAAAATAAAGAATACGAATATGGATTTTACACCGAACTAGACTCGGAAACGTTTCCTGTTGGGTTAAATGAAGATATCGTTCGTGCCATTTCCAAGAAAAAAGACGAGCCAGAATGGATGACAGAATGGCGTTTGGAAGCTTTTCGTGCTTGGCAAGAAATGGAAGAACCAGAATGGGCAAACGTAAATTACGAAAAACCTGATTTTCAAGCGATTTCGTATTATTCAGCTCCTAAAAAAGCCGATCCGAATAAAAAACTGGAAGACGTTGACCCAGAACTTTTGGCGATGTACAAAAAGTTGGGTATTTCTATCGACGAACAAAAGCGCATGAACAATGTAGCAATTGATATTGTGGTGGATTCGGTTTCTGTGGCAACGACATTCAAGAAAACATTGGCTGAAAAAGGAATTATTTTCATGAGTATTTCCGAAGCGATTAAAGAACATCCAGAATTAGTTAGAAAATACATTGGTACAGTTGTGCCGATGAAAGATAATTTTTATGCTGCTTTAAATTCGGCGGTTTTCTCTGATGGAAGTTTCTGTTACATTCCAAAAGGCGTTCGTTGCCCAATGGAATTATCAACGTATTTCCGAATCAATCAAGGAGGAACAGGTCAGTTTGAAAGAACGTTATTGGTGGCTGATGAAGAAAGTTACGTTTCTTATTTGGAAGGATGTACCGCTCCAAGTCGTGATGAAAACCAATTGCACGCAGCAGTTGTGGAATTAATTGCAATGGACGGAGCCGAAATCAAATATTCAACGGTTCAAAACTGGTATCCAGGAAACAAAGAAGGAAAAGGTGGCGTTTACAATTTCGTAACCAAAAGAGGTTTGTGCGAGAAAAACGCAAAAATTTCTTGGACGCAAGTAGAAACAGGTTCGGCGGTAACTTGGAAATATCCTTCATGTGTGTTGAAAGGCGATAATTCAATTGGTGAATTTTATTCGATTGCCGTTACTAATAATTTCCAACAAGCCGATACGGGAACGAAAATGATTCATTTGGGAAAAAACACCAAATCAACCATTATTTCAAAAGGTATTTCTGCTGGAAAATCACAAAACAGTTACAGAGGATTAGTACAAATCGGAGCAAGAGCTGAAAATGCACGTAACTTCTCACAATGTGATTCACTTTTAATGGGAAATAATTGTGGAGCTCACACGTTTCCTTACATCGAAAGTAAAAATGCTTCGGCAAAAATTGAACACGAAGCTACGACTTCAAAAATTGGTGAAGATCAAGTATTCTATTGTAACCAACGCGGAATTCCAACCGAAAAAGCCATCGCTTTAATCGTAAACGGTTTCAGTAGAGAAGTATTGAACAAATTACCAATGGAATTCGCAGTGGAAGCTCAGAAATTATTGGAAATTTCGTTAGAAGGTTCAGTAGGATAGTCAATCATAAATTAGAAAATATAACACATTTACAAAATGTTACAGATAAAAAACTTACACGCTTCGGTAGAAGACAAAGACATATTAAAAGGAATTAATCTTGAAATTAAAGCAGGAGAAGTACATGCGATTATGGGACCAAATGGTGCCGGAAAATCAACTTTATCTTCTATCATTGCCGGAAATGAAAATTACGAAGTAACGGAAGGCGAAATCTTTTTAGATGGTGAAGAAATTTCAGAATTAGCTCCAGAAGAAAGAGCACACAAAGGCGTGTTCTTGTCGTTCCAATATCCAGTAGAAATTCCAGGTGTTTCGGTAACGAATTTCATCAAAACCGCTATCAACGAAAAGCGTAAAGCGAATGGTGAAGAAGAAATGCCAGCGAATGAAATGTTGAAGAAAATCCGTGAGAAATCAGAATTGTTAGAAATGGACAGAAAATTCTTGTCACGTTCTCTAAACGAAGGTTTTTCGGGTGGCGAAAAAAAACGTAATGAAATTTTCCAAATGGCAATGTTAGAACCAAAAATCGCAATTTTGGACGAAACCGATTCAGGTTTGGATATCGATGCGTTACGAATTGTAGCTAACGGTGTAAACAAATTGAAAAACGAAAACAATGCGGTATTAGTGATTACACACTACCAACGTTTGTTAGACTATATCGTTCCAGATTTCGTTCACGTTTTAATGGACGGAAAAATCGTAAAAACGGGTGGAGCGGATTTAGCTTTAGAGCTTGAAGAAAAAGGATACGACTGGATTAAACAAGAGCAAACCGTATAGTATGGAGTTGAAAGAAAAAATGTTAGCTTCTTTCATGGCCTTTGAAGAGAAAATCAAAGACAATGAAGATTTGCACGAAGTTCGAAATCACGCCATAAAAAATTTCGAAAACAAAGGTTTCCCTTCAAAAAAAGAGGAAGCTTGGAAATACACGTCGTTAAATGCGATTTTGAAAAATGATTTTTCGGTTTTCCCAAAAAAGGATAACGCAATCGAATTTAAAGATGTAAAAAAGTATTTCTTACACGAAATTGACACCTACAAAGTAGTTTTCATTGACGGAATTTTTAGTTCGTTTTTGTCTTCTACAACCCATGAAGGTTTAGATGTTTGTTTGATGTCTTCGGCATTGACAAAACCAAAATATAAAATGGTAATTGACAACTATTTCAATCAAATTGCTAGCAAAGAAGAGAGTTTAACTTCTCTAAATACAGCATTTTCATTGGAAGGTGCTTATATCAATATTCCAAAAAGTAAAGTGGTTGAAAAACCTATCGAAATTATTTATTTCTCAACCGGAAATGAAGCGGCTTTGATGGTACAACCTCGAAATTTAGTAATTGTTGGAGAAAACGCTCACGTGCAAATCGTAGAACGTCATCAAAGTTTGAATTCGAATCCAGTTTTAACAAACTCGGTAACCGAGGTTTTCGCTCAAAAACGCGCGATTGTAGATTATTACAAAATTCAAAATGATGTTCAAACTGCGAATTTGATTGACAATACGTACATTGCGCAAAAGCAAGAGAGTAGAGTAGCGGTACATACGTTTTCATTTGGTGGAAACATCACCAGAAACAACTTGAATTTCTATCATCAAGGTGAAAGAATCGATTCAACGTTGAAAGGAATTACGATTATTGGAGACAAACAACACGTAGATCATTATACTTTGGTACAACACGCCACACCAAATTGCGAAAGTCACCAAAACTATAAAACGATATTACACGATAGTTCAACAGGCGTTTTCAATGGAAAAATCTTCGTTGAAAAAGAAGCGCAAAAAACCGATGCATTCCAACAAAACAACAACATTTTAATTGGCGATAAAGCGACTATCAACGCAAAACCACAATTGGAAATTTTTGCTGATGATGTAAAATGCTCGCACGGTTGTACGATTGGTCAATTAGACGAAAGCGCGATGTTCTACATGCAACAACGTGGAATTCCTAAAAAAGAAGCCAAAGCTTTGTTGATGTATGCCTTTACAAGCGAAGTAACAAATAGTATCAAAATACCAGAATTAAAAGCTAAAATCGGTAGAATTATTGCTGATAAATTAGGCGTAAATATGGGATTTGATTTGTAGTATATAAAGCCGCTTTATTGCGGTTTTGTTTTATAAAAAATAAAAAATATCAATATGTTTGATGTTCAAAAAGTAAGAGCTGATTTTCCCATTTTATCGCAAAAAGTAAATGGCAAACCCTTAGTGTATTTTGATAACGGAGCTACTTCGCAAAAGCCACAGGTGGTTATTGATGCTATTTCGAAATATTATAACGAAATCAACGCTAATATTCACCGCGGTGTGCATACGTTGAGTCAATTGGCAACTGATGCGTATGAAGTATCCCGAAATACGATTCAAAATCACTTAAACGCCAAACACAATCACGAAATCATTTTTACTTCGGGAACTACTTTCGGAATTAATTTGGTGGCAAATGGTTTTGCAAGTTTATTAAAAGCAGGCGATGAGGTTATGGTTTCGGCTTTGGAACATCATAGTAACATTGTGCCTTGGCAATTTTTATGTGAAAAAACAGGAGCGAAGTTGGTGGTAATTCCAATGAATGAAAAAGGAGAATTGGTTATTTCAGAATTCGACAACTTACTTTCCGAAAAAACGAAAATTGTAACGGTTAATCATATTTCAAATGCGTTAGGAACGGTTAACCCAATTGAATACATCATCAAAAAAGCTCATGGAGTAGGAGCTGCCGTATTAATCGACGGAGCACAAGCAACTCCACATTTACGACCAGATGTACAAGCTTTGGATTGTGATTTTTATGTGTTCTCAGGTCATAAAGTTTGTGGACCAACAGGTGTGGGAATTTTATACGGAAAAGAAGATTGGTTGCGAAAATTGCCACCCTATCAAGGCGGAGGCGAAATGATTGCTGAGGTAACATTCGAAAAAACAACTTACGCAGATTTACCCCATAAATTTGAAGCGGGAACTCCTAACATCGAAGGCGGAATTGTTTTAGGAACCGCAATTGATTATATGAATTCGATAGGTTTTGATAATATCGCAGCTTACGAACAAGAATTATTGGACTACGGGACCAAAAGATTACAAGAAATTGAAGGTTTAACGATTTACGGGACGAGTGAAAACAAAGCTTCAGTAATTTCGTTTAACATAAAAGGCATTCATCCATATGACATTGGCACAATTATCGATAAGTTAGGTATAGCGGTTAGAACCGGTCATCATTGCGCCCAACCTATTATGAATTTTTTCAATATTCCAGGAACGATTAGAGCAAGTTTTGCTTTTTACAATACCAAGGAAGAAATTGATATCTTTGTAGAAGCGGTTAAAAAAGCGCAAATGATGTTATCTTAAAAAGTAAAATTATGAAAATTATGCTTACTATTTTCTTGTCTATTTTCCTTTCAAAAGGTTGTGCGCAAGACCAAGAACTATCTGATGTTAAAATTGTTTATGGGGCTAATACAAGAGGTTATCACAGAATGATAACAATTGAAAATGGGACATTCTCGTTAGTTAGTCAAAGAGATGGAAAACCAAGTGTTGTCAATTTAACAGATGCACAATGGAAAAAGTTAGCGGAATTATATAGTAAAATAGATTTTAAAACTTTCAACGATTTAGAAGGTCCAACTATGGAGCGTGCGTATGATGGGAAACCTCATGCTGACATGACAATCGTGGTGAAAGATAAAACGTATACAACTAAAGGATTTGATCATACAATTCCGCCTGCTAAAATTAAAGAATTTGTCGATTATATTAATAAAATTGCTGATGATTCTGTTTTAAAAAATCCAATTTTAGGAAGTTATGTTGTAGAAGAATTAGTTGGAGTTAATGTAGCTGAAAAAAACTATTTTATTAGTTTTGATAACGATAAAATTTCGGGTTTTATGGGATGTAATATGTATTCAGGAACGTATAAACTGAATAAAGAAAGTATAACTATTTCACCCTTGATGTCCACAAAGAAATATTGTGAAAATGAATTGAAAAATGAAGAGACTTGGTTTAAAATTGCTTCTAATGTTTCTCATTTCGAAATTGAAAACAAAACAATTTATCTTTTAAACAACGATAATAAAGTAGTTTTAAAAGCAACAAAAAGATAAGAATGACAATTAAAAAAATACAAAACGAAATCGTAGATGAGTTCTCTATGTTTGATGACTGGATGCAACGCTACGAATACATCATTGAATTAGGGAAGTCGCTTCCATTAATCGATGAACAATACAAAGTCGACGAAAACATCATCAAAGGTTGCCAATCTAAAGTTTGGGTTCATGGCGAAGAACATAATGGGAAAATTGTTTTCACAGCAGATAGTGATGCGATTCTTACCAAAGGAATTATTGCTATTTTAATCCGTGCTTTTTCTAATCAATCGCCAAAGGATATTTTAGATGCGAATACCGATTTTATTGATGAAATAGGATTAAAGGAACATTTATCACCAACGCGAGCCAACGGTTTGGTTTCGATGATAAAACAAATAAAAATGTATGCCTTAGCCTTTCAAGCTAAACAATAAATGAAAACATATAAGTTTTCGTATTAACTGAACACTTTTCACTGAACACTGAATATTAAAATAAAATGGAAGAATTTAACGATACAATCAACTTAGGAGAAGACGTTGTCAAAGTTTTAAAAGGAATTTTTGACCCAGAAATCCCAGTAGATATTTACGAATTAGGTTTAATCTACGACGTGATGATTAATGAAGATAACGATGTAAAAATCTTGATGACTTTAACTTCACCAAATTGCCCAGTAGCGGAAACGTTACCTCAAGAAGTAGAAGAAAAAATCAAATCGATTGATGCAGTAAAATCATGTGAAGTTGAAATCACTTTCGATCCACCATGGAGTAAAGATTTAATGAGCGAAGAGGCAAAATTAGAATTAGGAATGCTTTAAATAAGTAATCAGTGTTCAATTTTTAGTTGACAGTTTGCTGAACACTGATTTCTGAACACTGAACACTGAAAAATGGACGAAATAGTAAATAAAGTAGCGCAAAGTTCTTTGATGGTATTCGATTTAGAAGACTACTATCCAGATAATCATGTGGTAGATTTAGATATTTCGCAATGGTTGTTGGAAGGGTTTATCTTGAAAGAATCTGATTTTAGAGCACAATTGAAAAACATGGATTGGGCTCAATTTGAAGACAAATACGTCGCTTTGTATTGTTCAACGGATGCGATACTTCCTGCTTGGGCTTTTGCTTTAGTCTCGGTTCATTTGGCGCCTCATGCTCTAAAAGTGATTCATGGAAATAAAGAATTTGCAGTTATCGAATGGTATCAAGATATATTGAACAAACTCGATTATACCGACTATTTTCAAAAACCGGTAATTCTTAAAGGTTGTTCTAAAAAACCGGTTCCCAATCAAGTATATACTTTAGCGATTCAAAAATTGATGCAAGTATCTAAAAGCGTTATGTTTGGTGAAGCTTGTTCTGCAGTTCCACTCTATAAAAAATAAGTTTTATCGTTTATACTTTCATTTTATCTTTAAAATTTGGTGCTTTTAAGTAAATAACTACTTTTGCTCCTTCAAATTTTAAAATATAGATAAATGAAAAAATTTTTAATCCCTCTATTATTAATAGTTTCAAATCTTTTTGGACAAGAAACAGCTACAGATTCAACAAAACATTGGACTAGAAAAGGTGTTTTTACGTTATTAGCAAATCAATCATCTTTTAGTAATTGGCAAGCGGGTGGTCAGAATAACTTCGCTGGGAATGTTGGTGTAAATTACGATTTCAATTATAAAAATGGGGATTGGAATTGGGATAACAAAATCATCGTATCCTATGGTTTAACCAAAATCAAAGGTGCCGATACTCAAAAAACAGATGACAGACTTGAGTTTAATTCACTTTTAGGAAAAAAAGCTTCAGGTTATTGGTTTTATTCTGCTTTTTTCAACTTTAAAACACAAATGGATACTGGTTTAGATCCAGCCACTCAAACTGTAAAAATTTCGCATTTCTTTTCACCTGCCTTTTTTCAATTTGGACCTGGTATGTTGTGGAAAAAAAGCGATAATTTAAAGGTGAATTTCGCTCCAGCTACTTCAAAGTTAATTATGGTTCATGATCATTTTACAGAATTCAGCTCGTCTTTTGGTGTAGAGCAAGGCGAAACAACAAGATACGAATTAGGAGCTGCTGTTAATGGTTATTATAAATTCAAATTGATGGAAAATGTTTCTGTTGAGAATATTTTAAATTTATATTCTAATTATTTGGAAGATGCCCAAAATGTTGATATTGATTACCAATTAAACATTGTAATGAAAATCAATAAATACCTTTCTACAAACTTTGCATTTCAAACGATTTATGATGATAATGCATTTAGAGGCTTTCAAACCAAACAAATTATCGGTTTAGGTGTGAATTATGGTTTCTAATTCAAAATAGCTTAAATAAAACAAAAAGACCTCAGTTGAGGTCTTTTTTTATTCGTTTTCAACGGCATCTTTATAATCTGGATATAAAAATTTGTTGTATGGAAATCTTGTTATGTGAATTTCTCTAACAGCTTCATATACTTTTTCTCTAAATTCTTCAAAGTTTGCTTTTTCAGTTGCCGAAATGAAAAGTGTTTTGCTTTCTCCTAATTTACTCATCCAGGTTCTTTTCCAATCTTCCAAAGTATAATGTTTAGTGGTTTTTTCAACACTTAAATCATTTTCATCAAAATAAACCGATTTAAAAGCGTCGATTTTATTGAAAACCATAATCGTAGGTTTGTCTGCACTTTTAATGTCTTGTAAAATTTGGTTTACCGATGCAATATGATCTTCAAAGTCGGGATGCGAAATATCTACCACATGAAGCAATAAATCAGCTTCTCTCACTTCATCTAAGGTGCTTTTAAACGACTCAACTAATTGTGTTGGTAGTTTTCTAATAAATCCAACGGTATCGCTTAAAAGAAACGGCAAATTCTTTATTACCGTTTTACGAACAGTTGTGTCAAGTGTTGCGAATAATTTATTCTCTACGAAAACATCACTTTTACCCACTGCATTCATTAAGGTTGATTTACCCACATTGGTGTAACCTACTAAAGCTACACGAACCATGGCGCCACGATTGCTTCGTTGCGTAGCCATTTGTTTGTCGATTACTTTAATTTTATCTTTTAGCAAAGAGATTCTATCACGCACAATACGACGGTCTGTTTCAATTTCGGTTTCTCCCGGACCACGCATTCCAATTCCCCCTTTTTGACGTTCTAAGTGCGTCCACATTCCTGTTAAACGGGGTAATAAATATTGGCATTGCGCTAATTCTACTTGAGTTCTTGCATACGAAGTTTCAGCACGTTGCGCAAAGATATCTAAGATAAGATTGGTTCTGTCTAATACTTTACAATCTAATTCTTTGGTAATATTTTTCGATTGAGAAGGTGTTAATTCGTCATCAAAAATTACGGTTTTAATATCGTTATCTTTGATAAAGTATTTGATTTCTTCTAGTTTACCCGTTCCAACAAACGTTTTTGGATTGGGTTTATCCATTTTTTGTGAGAAACGTTTGACAACGGTTCCACCAGCGGTAAATGTTAAAAATTCCAATTCGTCAAGATATTCGTTTAGTTTATCTTCACTTTGGTTTTGGGTTACTATTCCTACTACTATTGATTTTTCAAAGTCAATTACTTCTTTCTCTAACATAATCATTCTTTAAGAATACAAAGGTACGAGAAATAGAAGTATAAAAAAACCCTCAAATAATGTTACATTAGTTGAGGGTTTTCTAAAAGTTGTATGGCTATTGACCTAATATTTTAACATTATCTACTTCCCATGCAGCTGCAGAAGAAGTTGTTGATCTGTATTTGAAAGCAACGCGAACATTTGAATTTCCTGTGAATGATGAAATATCAATTCCTCCAGAATTGCCTAAGCTCCAAGAGGTATAGCTTCCGCTAGTCCAAACAGGTAAATTAAATCCAGTTAATTGCGTCCAAGTTGCAGTACTAGGTGCTCCTGAACTATAATCAGTAGAAACATAAACTTCTAAAGCAGGACCTGCATAACGAGTACTAGTTTGAAAAGATAATACTGCAAATGAATTTGTACTTAAATCAATAGAAGGTGAAATTAACCAATCTTCATTATTTACTCCAAACCCATTAATGAATGCATTAAAAGTAGGGTTACCAAATGTAGCTTGAACATTCCAAGTGGTAGTTCCACTAACATTTTGTTTAACCCAATTAGGGAAGTTAGTATCAAAAGGCTCATTGAAAATTGTAGCTAAATTGATTCGTGGTTGATCTAATTTTACATCTTCTAATGTTCTTAACATAAATTGATAATAAGCAGTTCCTGAACTATTAATATATTTTGTAAGTACACATCTGATTTTACCACTACCACTAGGAATTGGTTTTGAAGCAAATGTTGCGTATTCACTAGTCCTTATAGTTACACTATTTCCAAAGATATCTGTAATAGTGTGGTTTGTTGCTCCTCCACTAACATTACTTGGATCGTAGTAATTTTTTCCTAAAGCTGCATCAGAAAACTGAACATTATCAAATTCAATCAATTTATTAATATATTGATCTGCCTGAGCTTGATTTAATGATAAATGATTTACAATGTCATCTTCATTAATTTTATCACAGCTTCTTAAAATTACATCTTTATATTCAACACCAGAAATTCTTCCTACTCCACCATTATATGAAGACCCAATAACTGTAGCATCGTATTGTTTATTAAAATATCTGTTTTTATCTAATTTGATGGTAACTTTTCTTCCTGGTTCAAATTCTGTATATAGGTTGTAATTGTCTACCGGCATACTAAAACCAGTTGAACCATCGGTAGAAACCATAGATATAGACTTATAAAAGTTTCCTCCTTCATCACTTGAAGTTACATAAGCTTCAATATAATCTACTAAATTTTCATCAGTAGTATATTGTGTAGCAGTACCTACAGCAAGTGAAGTAATTTCTGAAACTTCCTTAGTCTTAGGAATAGAAATACATTCGTTTGATAAATCTGGAGTTCCATAATCATCGCCATTTACACATCCTACTAATGATGTTAAAACAGTAATTGTTAGTAATAATCTTAAATTTTTCATAGCGTATTATTTTGATGTATATACGTAAAGATTATCCACTTGGAATAATCCGTCTAAGTTAGTGTTAGTTCCTGAACCCGTTACTTTAAATGCAATGTGAATGGTTTGTCCTTCATAAGCACTTAAATTAATTTCACCAGATGGAATAAATAAATATCCTGTAGTGCTTTTATTTGCAACACTACATACTACTTCATTCCAAGTCGCTGAATTTACATTGCTTCCGTCAAAGTCTGTCGAAACATAAACTTGAAGTTTATTTGCATTATCAGACACAAAATTTTGAGCGGATTGAAATGAAAATTTTACATTTTCATATCCTGACAAATTATAAGCAGGTGAAATTAACCAACCAATGTTAGAAGCATTTCCAGAACCATAAGTGTTAAATTCTGCATAACCATTACCACTATAAATTTTTTCTTTCCAGAAAATTGTACCAGCTTCAGCAAAATTTGTCCAACCTGTTAAATCTAAAACAGTGTTATGTTGAATGTCTTGAAATTCTTCAGAATAAAAAGGTGTTTTTACCGTTGGAATTACATAATCATCCTCACCAACACAACTTGTTAAAACTACTGATGAAGTTACTAACAAGAAAAGTGACTTTAATAAATTATTTTTCATAGTACAATTTTTTAGAAGTTAATATAGAAGTTAACAAAATATGTTCTTCCGTATCCATAGAAATATTTAGGACCAAAAGCACGAGTTCCGCTAACCAAATCTTGTTGTAAGTCAGGGAATGTTGCTTTACGAGATTGTTCGAAACCACCCGTTTTATAGGTAACATCTAAAACATTATTAACAGAAGCAAAGAAACCTACTGTATTACGATTTGCTTTACTAATTCTCCATGATTTTCCTCCAGTTAAGTTTAAAATTGAGAAACTATCAAATTTTTCTTGTTTTAAAACTTTTCTAACAGCATCATCTGTAGCACCTGGATAAGAAACTCCAGTTGCTGGGTTAATACTGAAATTATCTGTTCTTAATATGTTTGAAACATCGATATAAGAATCTCCAAGATAGTTGATGTTGGCTCCAACCCACCAAAAACGAGGGTCACGGTATTCTAAACCAAATGACGCAGCTGTTTGAGGCATTCCAGGTTGATGATAATCTTTAATATATACTTTTCCAAAATCTTTTATAGGATCTTGACCTAAAGCAGCTAAACCGTCATCATTAGTTTTTAATTTAGCATTTTTAGAGTAAATATATTGACCATATGATGCTGCAGCAGTAGCTTTAATTGTAGATGTAATTTGATATTCTATACCAAGTTCAACTCCCATGTTTTGTTTTTCTAAACCAGTAACAATTTCACTAACAAAAGCATCTTCATCTCCTTCAGTATCACCTATGTTTTCAGCATAAAAGAAAGAAATATCAGTAGCATTACTTATTTTTGAATAAAAACCTGTTAATCTACTTTTGAATTTAGGACTTCTTATGATATAACTACCATCAGCACTTACAATAGATTCACTAACTAAATCAGGAGTTATATTGTTGTTTAAACGAGCATTTGAAAATGAGCTTCTTAAAGTTGGAGCTTTTGTCATGTACATTCCATTGAAATCCAATAGGTGTTTTCCAGTAAGTTTGTAGGTAATTCCTCCTTTGAAACCAAAATTCTCAAAAACGATGCTTTTTCCTTTACCAAATGAATTGTTTGCATAGATTCCATTTCTGAACAATCCTTCTCTTTGATATTCTGTTCTAGAAAAAGATTGTGCTAAATAAAAATCAGCTTTGTCGTAAGAAAATTTAAATTGTGTAAAACCATCAAAAGTTAAAGCGTGTAATAAATAATTGTATCCATAAGTGTCACCTTCTTTAACTTGTCTGTTAGGGTTGTTTAAGTTTGATTGTGTAGCATCTCCTGCAAAGAAAGGATCAATATCTAGGAAATATTGGCCTCCTAATAAATCCAACAAGTTTTGGTGGTTGTGTGATCTTAATTTTCTAAAATTAGCCGCAGCAGTTAAACTAATATTATCAGATAAACTTGAATTTAAAATTGTATTCGCGCTTAATTGGTTGTCGTCTGTTCTATCTTCGTATAAAACATAAACACTTCTTCCTGGCGTAGCACTATTTTGATTAGCTAAATACATTGCTTTCCAGTCTATTTGACCATTTGCTAAGAAATTAGTTCTGGCAATACCAGCCTGGGTATAATCTGGAGTCCAAACTCCATTATCATCAAATTGATTTAAATAATAACTTGGTAAATTTCTGTAATATGTAGGATCTGGATTATTACCTCCTTGGTAATCAAGTCTAGAGTTTCCAATTTTTCCAGTTTGAAAAGCAACATTAGTATTTAATGTTGTTTTTTCCGTAATTTTCCAATAGTGAGACAACATCGTCATTGGCTCTTCTACGTCTTTATCTCTAGAATTACGTTTTTTACCATCTTGCCATCCCCAATATGAATTGTATTTAATTCCTTTTAAATCAGTAACTTCTTGAGTATTAGGAGACGATTTTCCTCTGCTATTTTGAGCATATATTGAAGTTAGATTTATGCTGTGTTTATCGTTAATTTTCTTTTCAACACTTGCAAAAAGAGAATTTGCGCCATAATCTGTTCCATCAAAATAAGCTTCTTCTGCCCATCTTCTTGAAGCCGAAACAACAAAAGCCCAACCATCTTTGTTCATACCTGAAGCATGAGTACCCATCATTCTCCAATTGTAGTTAGTGTTAGTTCCAGACATTGAAATTCTTGTTCCAGGACGGTAAAAAGATGCTCTTGTGTTAATTTCTTGTGTTCCTAAAGCACTACCAAAAGTATAATCCGAAGGAGCAGAACCCATAGTAAACTCTTGATTTCTTGTAGCATCATTTAAACCACCCCAGTTACTCCATTGTGGTCTACCATCATATAATTTGTTCATTGCGATACCATTAATCATGGTAACACCATATTCATTATCTAAACCTCTAATTCTAAAACGAGCTAGTCCCCAATTGAATGCGGCAGCTTGTTGATAAGTGTCTCTTGATGACTGTAATAAACCCGAGGTACTTTCAGATCCACTATTGTCATCACCTAAGTCATTTTCGGTTATTGTTACTAAACTTAATTGTTGTTCCGAAGTAATATCTTCTTCTAATAAAACAACCCCTAAGTCAATGGTTTCACCAGCGAAAGGTTCTAAGTTAAAAGTTTGTTGGTTATAACCTGATGTTTTAACCACTAATACCTGCTCACCTGAAGGAATAGATTGGAATACAAAACTTCCATCAACCGATGTTAAAGCAGTTTGATTTGTGCTCTGAATAACAGCCACAACATTTTGTAATGGTTTTTGACTTTTAGCATCTATAACCTTACCTTTCAAGGCTGGATTTTGCTGTGCAAAAACTAAAACAGCTTGCAGTACCAATAAGGTACTTAGTACAAGTTTTTTCATAAAGAAATTTATAATTAATACTTATTTAATGTTAAGTAGTTACAAACTTAACAGCCTACAAATGTATAACTTTTAATAATATTATTTACCTTTGGCACCTATTTTGTGTTAAACTTGATATTAATATAACATTCATTTTATGAAAATTAAACACTTTTTCTTGGTTTTAGCAGTTGTTTTTTCAGCTATCAAAGGCTTTTCTCAGGATAAAAAATTTAAAGTACATACCGTTGCTTTTTACAATTTTGAAAATTTATTCGATACAATTAACGATCCTGATACATATGACGAGGAATATACTCCCGTTAATGGCTGGACTAAAAAAAATTATAATAAAAAATTAGATAACTTAAGTCGTGTTCTAATTGAATTGGGGACAAGCGAAAGTCAAAAAAACTCACCAGTAATTATTGGAGCTTGTGAAATTGAAAACAGAAGAGTATTAGAAGATTTAGTAAAACATCCCACATTAATCAATAAAGGATACAAAGTTGTGCATTTTGATTCTCCAGATAAACGTGGAATTGATGTTGGGTTTTTATATCAAGAAAAGTATTTTCAGCCAACAAGTTACATAAATGTGCCTTTGTATGTTTATGAAACAGAAACTACTTCTGATAAGAAAAAATCAAAAGAGGAAGAAAAAGAAGTTGAGGAAAATGTAAATTATGATAAAAAAACAAAAAGAATTTACACAAGGGATCAACTTTTGGTAACTGGTTTGTTAGATGGTGAAGAAATTAATATTATTGTAAATCACTGGCCATCTCGTTCGGGTGGAGAAAAAAGAAGTAGCCCTTATAGAGAAGCAGCCGGAAGATTAAATAGAAAAATTATGGATTCTATTATCAAAATTAATCCAAAAGCTAAATTTATTACCATGGGTGACTTAAATGATGGAACTTATAATAAAAGTGTAAAAGAAGGTATTGGTGCAAAACTGAAAAAATCGGAATTAAAAGAACCAAGAGATGTTTATAATCCTTTTGAGCAAATGGCTAAGGATGGTCACGCTACATTGTTTTATAGAGATTCAGGGGATATTTTTGACCAAATCATGGTGAGTCAACAACTAATTCCAGCAGACAATAATGATTATAGTACCTTCAAATATTGGAAAGCCGGAATTTATAATAAACCTTTCTTAATCCAAAAGACCGGTCAATGGAAAGGATATCCACTACGTAATCAAAACGGAACTCCAGGATTTTCAGATCACTTCCCAGTTTATATTTATTTAGTGAAAGAAGTGAAGTAATTTCAGTCTTAATAATTTAATAAGGTTAGTTGGCAATAAAATGCGGCTAACCTTTTTTCTTTTTAGTAACTTTACATTTTAAATGCAAAAAAGATGGCAATAGGAAAACCGTTTAATTTACAAAAGTGGATTGAAGACAATAAAACGTTATTAAAACCACCGGTTAGTAATAAGAATTTATATGTAGAATCGGAAGATTATATAGTAATGATTGTGGGTGGACCCAATGCACGAAAAGACTATCACTACAATGAAACCGAAGAATTGTTTTACCAATTAGAAGGCGAAATCACGGTTTACATTCAAGAGGATGGCGAAAAAAAAGCGATGAAATTAGGTCCGGGCGATATGTATTTGCATCCTGCTAAAGTACCGCATTCGCCAGCAAGAACTGAAGGTTCTGTAGGTTTAGTAATCGAAAGAAAGCGCGCAGGAAAAGGATTCAACGATGGTTTACTGTGGTTTTGCGACAATTGCAATCATAAATTACATGAAGTCTATTTCGAATTACACGATATTGAAAAAGACTTTTTACCACATTTCAGTACGTTCTACAATTCGGAAGAAAAAAGAACGTGTAAAAAATGTGGCACTGTAATGGAAACGAATCCTAAGTTTACAAGAAAGTAATACAAATTCTCACAAAGTTTCGCAAAAAAATCTGTGAAAATCCGTGAAATCAGTGGCAAAATATAACACCAAGATTGAACTCTTGTGT
>JACCDZ011564151.1_pt1 | contig 70888 bp, 59 predicted proteins | sample 7449551 | NCBI WGS metagenome assembly JACCDZ01 (sample SAMN15323452, study PRJNA562643) | freshwater metagenome | isolation source: river surface water | place: USA:Blue River Watershed | collected 2017-08-18 | reverse complement strand
TAAATACATCACATCTTTGTATATTAAATTTATAGCTCATATATAAATCATAATATGATGGATATTCTTTTTTAATAAATTCTTCCATTTTAGCATCAGTCCATAACATATATTTATAATCATTATGAGTATGTTTGCAAGATTCAACTGCTTCTTTCCAATTATCAGGGATTTGAGTAGTTTTCCATGTTTGATGAATAATTTTAGGTATCATTTTAATTTTATAATATATTTATATTAAAAATTTTGATTGTATTTAAAAATAAATTTGTTTATTACTAAAATGAGTAATTATAAATCTATTGAATTAAATGGTAAAACTTATTTACGAAATTTATCTAAAATTATAAAAAAACCTGATATAGATAATGCAAAAATTTATGATGGTTCTAATCCAAATAGACCTGCGTTTGAATTTATAATGAATAAATTAAAAATTTGGTCTGAATCTGATTTATTTGAAATAGATTATCAATTTTATGGTAAAAATGATAATGATTATTTATTATTTGGTAAAGTTTTTATAACCAATATTAGGTTTTTAAATTATAAAAATAAAATTTTAGAATTTATTCTAAATCCACCAACAATTGTTGATGATGAAAAAGAAATTTATAGAATGTCAAATAATGGTTATAATAACTTGATATATTATCAATTTAATTCAATTGAAATATTTAATCCTAAAAATATGATATTTAGATTGGAATTTAGTGAATCAGGTTCAAAAAAAATAGAAAATTTTATTGTAAAATATACAAAAGCATAATAAAAAATTTGACTTAATTTTTATATTTTATTTTAATTATAAAAATTAACTAAAATGAATAATCAATTTGATACAATATTATTAAATGGTCCTAGACATTCGACTGTTTTTAAAAAATTTATTAAAAATCCTGATATACTTAACGCTGAAATTTATGATGGTGATAATATGGATTTATTACCTAATAATATGTTTAAAAATTTATTAGCATTAAGTGTAATGAAATTAAATAATAACACACCATATTTATTTAGCATTGATTATGAATTTAATGACCAAAATGAGTTATATAATAAAATAAATGCAAGATTGTATAAACATTCAATTCAATTATTAAATTATAATAATAAAGTTCTTGAATTTTCATTAACAAATATTTTTAAAGTTAATAATGAAATTGATATTTATAAAGTTTCAAATACTAATTCAAATATACTTCAAAATAATATTTTATATGAAAAATATAATTTTATTGAAAATTGGAATAATAATCATATTAAAATTAAAATTTACTTGAGTGATAAAGGGGCTAAATTAATTGAGAAATTTATTGTAAAATATTCTCAATAATTGAAAATTATAATAATTCATAATTATGGTAATTCACGATTATAATAATTCATGCACTGTTTCTAATGAGCCATTTACCCATGCAGGATGTTTTGAATATCCTTCTCCTAAAATATAAATATGTTTAGTATGATAAATTTTTTTTATATGTTTAAATAATTCTTCATAACTAAATCCTGGTTTCCAATATGTGCAACCATATCTCCAAAAATGTGATGTAATCCATTCTGGTTCGGGAATATTTTTATTAGGAAATAATTCGGTTAAATATTTCATTAAATACTTGATAATAGTTTTTTTAGATTTAAGTGAGTTCCAAAATTCAGATATATATCCATCCGAATAACTAATCATAATTAATCCGGATTTTTCATCGATAGGAATAATATATTTAATAAGATTATCAACTACCATTTTATTCATACCTTTAAACCATACATCACCATCTTTATTTGGATTAAATTTTGCATATATACGTATTAGAGGATAACCCGATACTGCATTTTTTAATAATTCATCATCACAAAAATAAGGTATTTTTGATAAATTATGTGGCGGAATTGTAAAATATATTTTGTTAAATTTAATATTTTTACTTTTAATTTCACCCTTTTTATTTTTATAATGTAATGATGCTGAATTATAAGTTTCTTTTAATTTAAAATCAACTAATTCACACTCTTTAATTATTTTAATTCCCATTTCCTCTAATTTATCAACTAATTTAAATACCAACTGATTTAAACCACCACTTAAAACACAAAAATCATTGTCTTTAGTATCAAAATCATTTTCAAGAGTAGTTAAAGTTGCATGAGCGGATTGCTGTAAAAACTCTACAATATACCCAAATGATTTATATAATAAATCGACTTCATTAGATTTTAAAATAGTTTGTAAATAGGTAATAAATGTATTATTAATTAAAAAATCTTGAGAAAATTGGTTTTTACTATTAAAAATAAATGACCATAATTCATTAATATTTTTAAATCTATTTATTTTATAAAACTTGAATAATTTTATATCATCTTTAATATATTCACCATTAAAAACATAACTCTTTTCTTTTGAAATTGAAAATAATTTATCTTTTAATCCTAATTCTTCTACTAATTCCATAACTAATTTTTGTTTTTTACCTAAACGACCAGCACCTGATTCATATTTATATCCTTTATATTCATTTGTATATATACGACCACCTATATAATTATTTTTTTCAACTATAACTGTATTTTTATCTTTAAGTTTATATGCTAAATAAAGACCAGTTATACCTGCACCAATAATTAAATTATTAATAATAGACATATTAATATATATATAGATTTAAAGTTATTGATATTTTTTTTATAATTAAATGGATTTAAACGATTTGTATCAAGACATTCTAAAATCAACTTATAAACAATTAGAATATATTACACCTTTGCACATTTAAAACGCCGATTTTTAACTATGCAAATTATAAATAATTTTTTAATGCTTTTCTTCTGTTAGAAGGTTTCTTATGATATTTTTCTGTTCTATTATAAGTTCCTTTAATTATATTTTCATACTTTTCTTTTGGTATATCTTTAATGACTTTTTCTATATTAGTTTTTAATTCTTTGTGAGTTAATCCTTCTAATTTATGTAATCGTGATTTCATCATGCTAAAATAATTTTCTATTGAATTTGTAAAATGTTGATAAAGAACCGAATATAATAATGTATTATGCTTATTCAATAATTCCTTTATTTTTTCATTTCTATGACTACTTGCATTATCTAAAATTATTAATTTATTTTTGTATTTTTTTGTAATATTTTTTTCTAAAAATTCATATAGTCTATCACTATCAATTCATCCCTTTTCATATAATTCCCAACCTAATACTCCATTATAAGAAATAGCAAATATACCTGTATATTTTTTGAATACTTCTTGTGATTGAGTTTTTATTACACATCTTTTTCCTAATTCACTATAACATTGATGTCTTTTTTGAAGACCACTTATAGATGTTTCGTCAATACATATAATGTCTTCTAATTTATGTTTTTTAATTTCATCATAAAATTCTTTTAATTTTTGATTTATATTTATTTCTTTACCAAATCTTTTTACAGGTTCATGTCGTATTCTTGTTATTTTTAATGTTATATTATTATCATTAATAATTCTGTTGATATGAAACCTACTTAATTCAATCTTGAATTTATCTTTTAATTTATGCTTTAATTCAGTCATAGTTATGGTTTTATTTTTATTGATTTCATCTAATAAAAATTTAACATGTTCTTTATGAACTTTATATGCTACTGGTTTTCTATTTTATCTTTTTATTTCACCTTCCTTTTCATATTTTTCAACCCATCTCATTAAACTTCTTGGACTACATTTGAATATTTTACATACATCTATTTGTGATTTATCACCAACTAAATAATATTCAACCGCAGATAATTTATAATCCTCGCTTTTATGTTTTGATGTCATTTATACTTAATATTATAACATAAAATATTTAAAATTATGTTATAATATTATTATAGTAAATAATAAAATGGATGAAGAAGTTAGTAAGTTAAAACTTGAAATAGAAGAACTTAAAAATAAAAATAATGAATTAGAAGAAAAACTAAAATCATATACCAATCCAACACGGAATAAAAAATATTATGAAAAAAATAGTGATATAGTAAAAGAGAAAGCGAAAAATTATATGGAAAAAATAAAAGAAACTAATCCGGAAAAATTAAAAGAATGGAGACATACTGCATATTTAAATCGTAAAGAAAAATTAAAAGCACATCAAGAAAATAAATAAAAAATATAAATTTAATTATAAAATTTAAAATAATTATATAATTAAAGTTTAATGCGTAAAACTATTTAAAAATAAAATATATAGTAATATTATATAGATATGAAAAAACCAAAAGTTAAAGAAAAGAAAAAAGATGAAGAGAATTTTGATTTTATGAAAACAAATAAGGATAATATTAATAATGTTCTAAAAGACAATAATATTAATCCTATTATTAATGAATTAGTTTCAAGAACAAATAAAATTGTAGTGCATTCTTACCAATTTTTGAAATTATATTTTATTCATTTGTTTAATAATAATCAACCTTTTCCAACATTAGATAAAGAATTTATTTGTGATATTTTTAAGGTAATTACTAAAAGAAAATGCAATTCAGGAGGTTATAGAGATGATAATATGCCTGAACAATTAAAGACTTTAACAACATTTTATAAAGAACATTATTCTAAAACAATTATTAAAGATGAAACACTTTATTATGATAAATTAAGTTATATTTTAGCATATGAAGCAATTGATATGATTACAAATATTAATAATAATATTCAAGAACATTTTATAGACCATCTTAATAAATATGTTAATATTATATTTGATGTTAAAAAACAGCGTGATGAAATAACGAAAGCAAATAAAGATAAAGAATTAATAAAGCAATTACATGAAGCACTATATGAAGATATAAATAAAGTTAAGAAAGATTTAGTTTCATTTGATACTTTAACAAGTAATGAAAAATACCATAAATGGATAATAGAACAAAGAATTAAATTATTTCCAAATAAAATAAAGTTCGAAGAAAATAATATTTATTATGAACTTAAATCAAATACACAATACTTTTTACATTCAATGTTTTATATTTGTAATGAATTAGAAAAACTTAATAATATAAAAATAGAAAAAGAAGAAAAACAAATAAGATTATTTAATGTTCTACCATTAAGGACTAATATAGTTCCTAAAAATATTTGTATTGATACTTGTGCGTTAATTAGTAATTTTTTAGGTGATGAAGCAACAAGTGAATATTTAAAAACATACAAAAAAGAAAATAAATATAATGAATTATGGAGTAAATTTTTTAATTTATCAAATAGAGTATTTAAGAAAGGTAAAAAATATACATTCAGTCATATGATAAGAACAGATGGTATTTCAATATGTATTTTATTTATTCGTGTAGATGTAAATGGTAAGCCATTATCAAAAACATATCAAAATAAAAAATGTTGTCAAGAAGAAAATATTAATTACATTGAAAAAACAAATATTACAGAAGAACTAAAAAATATGAAGGTAGTTTGTGCCGATCCTGGAATGAGCGATTTGTTATATTTTGGTTCTTATAATGATAAAAATGAATTAGAAACATTTAGATATACACAAAATCAAAGAAGATTAGAAACAAGAAATAAAAAATACAATAAAATTATTGATAAAGTTAATAAAGAAACTTTAATAGATAGTAAAGCTATTAAGGAGTTAGAAACAAGTTTATCTAATCTAAACTCAAAAAGTTGTAATTATGAAAAGTTTAAATTATATTGTATTGAAAAGAATAAAATAAATAATCAACTTTATACTCATTATGAAAAATCATTTTTTAGAAAATTTAAATTAAATGCTTTTACAAATACTCAAAAAAGTGAAAGTAAGATGATTAAAAACTTTGAAAATAAATATGGTAAGCCCAATAAAACCATTTTGGTAGTTGGTGATTATGATAAAGGTGATAATAATATGAAAGGGAAAGAACCAACAATATGTAAAAAATTTAGAAGAATATTTAAAAATGCTGGTTATAAAACATATTTGGTAAATGAATTTAGAACATCAAAACTTTGTAATTGTTGTAATGAAGAAATAGAAAAGTTTTTAGAAAAGCCAAGCAAAAAACCAAAAAGAAAAGGCGAAATAGACTTATGTCATGGTATTTTACGATGCAAATCGGTTAAGCATAATTGCGAAATATACCATAACAGAGACAAGAACGCTGTGCAAAATATGTTAAAAATAGTAAAATCTATATTTAACACTGGTAAAAGACCAGAAGTATTTTGTCGCAGTCGTTAAGACTTCATACACATTTCACGATGTGTTATAACCAAATTTTTACATTTTTGTATATTTTTTTGTCGTTAAGTCGGCGTTTTAAATGTGCAAAGGTGTAAAAATGTATGAAAACAACGAATATTACGATAGTGATACAAAATTTAAAATAAGTATTGAATCATTTGGATATGCTGCAAATCGCGAGGATTTAGGATTGATTAAATATATCGAAAATATATCAGGAGGTTATTTCTATAATTATGATTATGGTATAGTTTATTGGTCTGCATTAGAATCTGCGAGTGAAAAAATGCTTGAATATGTAATATATAAAGGTTATAATAAAAATGTATGCTATAATAAATCTGCTCAATTTGCAATTCGTGGTGGTAATTTAGATTTCTTTAAACGTATTTATCATACTGGAAATAAATGGTATGATAAAACTAGTATGGGTATAAATATATTTATAAAAGATGCATTGGAACATGGACATTTACATATATTAAAATATCTTTTTGAAAATAAAATATATGATTTTAAGAAAGATTGGTGGTATTTTGATTTACAACATTTAATTAAATTAGCATTAAATCATACGACAATTACTCCTAAAAAAATAGAGTGTTTTTATTATGTATTAAAAGAATTTATTAAAATATTAGATAATTCAAAAAAAGATTTATACAGCTATGTTAATTTAAAAAATCTTAGAATAGATGAGAATGATTTACCATTATTAGAATTAGATAATTTAGAAAATATAAATATAAATATATTGAAAAGTAAATATTTTATATTACCTGAAAATATAAAAAAATTAATTATTTAAACTACAATAATGTTTATATAGTATTTTATTTATGTATATTTAGTATTTGTTATGATTTATTAACTATCTGTTTTAGATATAAATTATATAATTTATAATTAAAATATATTTATCTATTTTTTTTTATATACTGGTTTATTGATAATGGTAAATCACAAATAAATTTTTTATTATCTTTTGAGCAATTTTCAATTGAATATTTATTTAATACTTTTTTAAAATCAATATATAAATTATTTATTTCATCATTTTTTTTAATAACTAATGTATCTGGTGATAAATCTTCATCATATGTTTTAAGACGTTCCCAATATACAACTTGTTTAGAAAATTTTTTCCATGCTTTAATTTTATCAATGAATAATGGTAAATATGATTTAGATTTAGTAATCCATTGATAAATAGAAACTTTACGTTCTTTTAAAGGTAAATGAGTATGAGAGTTTTTACGGATAACACGATATTGTAATTGTTCGAATTTAGCATAATTATTTAAAGGTTCTAAAATATGTAATTGATTTGCACCAATTACACTCAAACCTTCAGTAAATGCGGGATGCAATAATAAATATTGATATTCTTTATTTTTAAAATCATCTAAAATTTTATTTTGTTCATTGGTTTGTAAATTTGGTATAAGTATTTTAAATTTTAAATTTTTATCTTTTAAAAATTTAGCAAATAATAATAAACCTTTTTCATAAAAATTAGAATAAATTACTGTTTGTTTTTCGAATGATATTTTAATAATTTCTAAAAATTTATCTGGTATTAGTATTTTATCATCTTGTTTTAATAATAAATTGCTTATTACTCTACCATAATTTAAAAAATCATCATTAGATAATTTATCTATATATTTACTTTTTTCTTTTGAAGTAATACCTAATAATTCAACATCATCAATACTTAATCTTTCATAGCATAATCTAATAAATATATCTGATTGTAAATTATTATATCTAGTATTTTTAATTATTAATTCATGTTGTGGAAAGTCAGAAACTTCTAAAATAGATAAATATGACCTACAAAAAGTATTAGTTATACCATAACTATTTTCATTATGACATATTTTTTTCTTTAAATTATTAAATAATACAGTATCATCTAAATTATTGTCAAATGCAGATATATATTTATTTATATCTTTACCGAGCTTATCCACATTTAATGTTTTAACTTTATTTAAATTAAAATTACTTGCTAATTTAGAAATTATACCTAATGTAATAACTAATAATACAGGTGTTATACCATATAACATTTCAATAGTAGGATTGGTAGCTTTTCCGCTATATAAATCATCATTTGTTAGATTAATACCAAAAAGACTCAATATTTTTTTATAATAATCAACCGCTACATTTTTATACATATATGTATCTGCAACATCTTTACCTGTAGCGTCTACAATTAAATTATATTCATCCTGATTTCCTGGATTTATTATTACAGAATGTCGTTCCCATTTTCCGGTTATAGGATTTATAAACCAACCATGAGTTCCACTATCTTGGATATCAGTAATAGTCATTTCGGTTATTCTTGCATTGTTTTTATTCATGTTCCACATTGTTAACCCCGATATAAATAAACTAAAATGAGCTAATAAAAAAGTCATACTTAAAAATTTATTACCAATAATTGGATTTAACCATCCAAAAAAACCTGATTTAATAACTGAAGTATCAAAATATTTATCTTCAAATATTTTTTTATTAAATGGTAATAGAGTTTTACCAGATACGAGATTTATTATATATATGATATCAAATTCATCCTGATAAAATGGAGTTCCTGTTAAGAAAAGTATTTTTTCAAATTCATATAATTTTTTATAAATTTTTGATTGTTCGTGTTCATTATAATTATTTCTTAATTCATAAATAAAATTATGTCCTTCATCAAATACAATTATTGAATCTACAAATGACTTAATATTTAAAAAAGCATCAATATTATTATATGTATAAAATGATATATTTAAATTTGAACCCAATTTATCATTTTCACTTTTCCAAGTATTAATAAGATATTCTGGACAAATAACATATAAATTATATTCTTTATATGTATTTAAAAAATGTAAGCCTGTAAATGTTTTCCCAGTACCCATTAAATGATTAATTAATAATCCTTTTTGAGAAGGTTCTATATTTTTTAAATAATATGTTGGAAATAATTGATACGGTTTTAAATCAATATTATATTTTATAGTATTTATTTTTTCAGTCACATTCTTAATATCTTTTTTACTAGGACCAAATATAGCACCACCTTTTTTATTTAATTTAGATTCATATTGAATAACTTTTTTAAATTGAATTGGTAAATCACATTTAAAATTATTATTTTTATTATAACATGTTTCTATTGAATATTGATTAATTGATTCATTAAATTCATTATATAATTCTTGTGTTCTATTTTGTCTATCCAAAATAATACTATCAGGTGATAAATCTTCATCAAAAGATGTTAATTTTTTCCAAAAAATAACTTGGGGTGAGAATTTTTTCCAAGCATCATATTTTGCAATAATATGTTTAAAAATTGAATAAACTTTTGATACCCATAAATATATCTCTACTTTACGTTCTTTTAAAGGTAAATGAGTATGAGAGTTTTTACGGATAACACGATATTGTAATTGTTCAAACTTTGAATAATTTAATAATGGTTCTAAAATATGTAGTTGATTTGCACCAATTATACTTAGACCTTCTGTAAAATCCGGGTGTATTAATAAATATTGATATTTTTTATCTTTAAAATTCAATAATATTTTTTGTTGCTCTTGATAAGTCTGGGATGGTATTATAAAATTAAATTTTTTATTTTCTTCTTTTAAATATTTTGCAAATAAAATTAAACCTTTTTCAAAAAAATTAGAATAAATAACAGTTTGTTTATTCCCAGATATTTTTAATATTTTTTCAAACTTTGCTGGAACAATATCATTATTATTAATTCTTAATGTTAAATTACTAATAGCTCGACCATAATTTAGAAATTGGTCATTATCTAATGAATTAAATAATTTAGAATTATCTATTGTTTTTGATATACCTAAATCATATATATCATATGGTGTTAGACGATTATAACATGCTCTCATAAATAATTCCATTTGAGCTTCATTATATTCGATAGTATTTACAAATAATTCTCTTGATGGAAAATCTGATTTATCTAAATCATTTAAATAGCTTTCACAAAAATGATTTAAAAAATAATTATCTGAATCAGAATGACATTTTTTTACTTTTAATTCTTTTAAAATTACCCTTGTTTCTTCAATTTTATAAATTGAAATAAAATCTTTTATTACCTTACCTATTTTTTTACTATCTAATGTTTTTAATTTATTTAGATTAAATCTATTAAATAATTCTGTTATTATTAGTAATACTAAAATTAATCCCATTACACTAACCGATAGTATTATTGGAACTACCCAAAGGTCATACATTCCTGGCATTTTGACACCAAATTTATCTAAAAAACTTTTTAAATACTTATATCCTATACTATTTTCTCTTTTATTTAATACATCAATATCATAATCTGCATTACTTGCTGCCAATGATAATCCCATTTCTTTAAAACCTGTATTCTTATTAAATACTTCATAATTTCTATATCCAGTTTCTGGATTTATAAACTCTGTATAATTATATTCATTTGTTCTCGTTATTATATTATCGCGCACATCAATATCATTTTCTGCTATTGTTGGGTCTCCTACATAAAAACTACTATCTGATAATGCTGCATTCCCTTGTGTTATAAATCCATCAATAACTAAGCCAAAATGAACCATAATAAAAGCTAAGGATGGTAATGGATTATTTAATATCTTATTCATCCATCCATAAAACCCAGATTTAATTTTTGATGTTGAAAAAAATTTATCTTCAAATAATTGTTTATTAAAAGGTAATAAATCCTCACCTGATACTAAATTCATTATATAAATAATATCGTATTCATCCTGATAAAATGAAGTTCCAGTTAAAAATAATATTTTATGAAATTTTTTAAAATTTGTATATAATTTATGCATTGTATCTTCACTATATTCATTTCTAATTTTATTAACCAAGTTATGGCCTTCATCTATTACTAATATACTATTTTTATAATCTATATTTCGATCTATAAATTTGATTACATCATTCATACCAACATATTCAATATCTACATCTAAATTTAATTTAGCCTTTTCTATATTCCAAGTATTAACTAAATATTCTGGACAAATTACATAAGGTTTATAAATTTTAAATTCATTTATAAAATTTAATCCAGTAAATGTTTTACCAGTTCCCATTAAATGATTTACCAATAAACCTTTTTGGTCTAGTTTTAAATGTTTTAAATAAAATGCAGGATATAATTGATATGAGTTTAATTGTAAAGGATATGTATTATTTCGTATATTTTCTAAAATTTCAGATTCTTTATTAGTATTTCTAGAAAATATTCCACCTCCATTTATTTTATTAAACATTTATATATTATAAATTTATATATTTTGTTGTTATAAAAAACTATGATTATATTAAAAATATAATAAATTAAACTTTCTATTATTATATTAATACGATATAATGGAAATTGATACAAAATTATTAAAAGAATTATGTATGATACCATCACCATCTAATAACGAAGGTGGTGTTGTTAAATTCTTAGAAGAATTACCTATTAAAAATTTCAAATTTAAAAAATCTAAGAAAAATGCAGCATGTTTTAGTATAGATAAGGGTCATGATAAAACAATTTTATTAGATGCCCATATCGACCAAGTTCATTTAAGAGTATTAAGAACTACTGAAGACGGACATGTTGTAGCTAGTCCAGTAGGGTTTGAACCAATGGTATTAGATGGTGATACCGTAATTCATTTTGAAAGTGGTATTAAAGGGTCTGTAATGACATTGCCACCGCATTTAGATATTGAAGAAAGACCAGCAGACGAAGTATATATTGATTTTGGTATGAATAGTCGTGAAATTAAAAAAGCAATTAAGGTAGGCGATGTTATCATATTTAATATTGATTTTTACACTATGAATAAAAAAAATGTAGTTTGTTCTGGATTAGATAATAAAGCCGGTGCATTTGTATTAATTGAATTATTACGTTATTTCGATAAAAATATTGATAAACTTTCATGTAATTTAGTCCTCCATTTTTCATCTAGAGAAGAAACCGGTATGGGGTCATTCGCTAATATTATGCATATGAAAATAGATGAGATTATAGTTTTAGATACTGATTTCGTCACTAGTTCGAATTTAATTGACCCTGATTTAGTAGGAATTATAGAATCTGAAAAAGGCCCAATTATTACTCGTAATTATGAAGATGATGTATCGATGAGTAAAAAATTTATGCAAATCGCTAAGAAAAATCGTATTCCATATCAATTAAGTTATTCATCCAAATTTGGAGGTAGTAATAATTCATTTTATACTCAATTTTTTGATTCTCTAACCCAATTTATAGGTATTCCACTCAAAAATATGCATAGTCCTAATGAAATAGTTAATATTAATGATTTAAAATATACATTTAAATTATTAGCTAAATATATTAGTAAATGATTATAAATTCAATTATAGTAATATCTTTATTATTTGGATTTGGTATTTATTTAGTTATTTTTGCAATTTATTTAGAATTAGCACCTGGAATTGGAAATGTATGGTATAGAGTTGGTGTCGATGGTTTAAAACATATACGTTTATCTCATTTATTTTCATTTATAATAAAACCGCTATCAATGATTGAATTATGGAAACCTATTAATTGGGATTTAAATTATTTTATAGGTGCAGGAATATCAAGTTTTTTATTTTATAATTTAATAAAATTTGACGATATTGCTAATTAAAAATCATTTTATAAAAAAAAATAATAATGCTTCTTCGAAATAATAAAGAATTAAAAAAAGTATATTTTAATGAAAACAAAAATGAATATTTTTATATCAATTATAAACCGGATATCGAGATAATCAATACATCTAAGAAAGATTCAGATTTAAAATCAACAATAAATGAAATTGATGAATCCGCAAAAAAAGATATAAAACAAGAACAATCAAAAATAAAATCACTTTATTTAGACTTAATGTTATTTGTATTAATATATATCTTAATTGATTTATTAAGAATGAAAATAAAAGTTTAAAAATATTTATTTTTTTATAAATACAATATAATTAATGTCTCAAGATTATTATAAATTACTTGAAGTCGATAGAAATGCTGATGCGGAAACTTTAAAAAAAGCATTTAGAAAACAATCATTAAAATGGCATCCAGATAGAAATTCGGATAGTAATGCTACTGAAATGTTTCAAAATATTAATGAAGCATATGAAGTCTTATCTGATAATCAAAAAAGACATATTTATGATACTCACGGTATAGACGGATTAAAAAGTGGTAATAACCGTCAACGTCAAATGGACCCTAATGAAATTTTTAGTCAAATGTTTGGACATAATTTTAATCCATTTGGTGGGTTTGGTAATCGTGGTGGAGGTATGCATTTTAATTTTAGTTTTAATAATGCACATAATAGACATGAACGTCAAAAGGTTGCAAAGGGTCCTTCTCGTAAAACTGAAGTTAAATTGACTATAAATGAAATGATGAATGGTGTTGAAAAACATATTTCTTTTAATCGTAAAGTAAAATGTGTAGATTGTTTAGGTTCTGGTTTAAAGAAAGGATGTGATGATAATAAATGTAAAGGATGTGATGGTAAAGGTTTAATAACAAGAATTGCTCAAATCGGACCGGGAATGATTCAGCAAAGCACCGTTACATGTAGTGAATGTGGTGGAAAAGGTAAAAAAATAAGATTAGAAGATACATGTTTAACTTGTAAAGGAGTGAAATTTTTAGATGAAACTAGAATGATAACAGTTCATGTTCCAAAAGGAACTAAATCTGGTGAAAATGTTATTTTGAATAATTTATCTGATGATACTGAAGATGCTATTGTCGCAGGGGACCATATTATTTTATTTATTGAAGAAACTAATGATACATTAAAAAGAGTTGATTATGATTTAATAATTAAAAAAAATATATTATTATCTGAAGCAATTAGTGGATTATTAATAAATTTTATACATCCTAATGGAGATAAAATTAAAATAAAGTTTGATGAAGTAATTAAACCAGGTCAAATATTTAAAATTAATGGATTAGGATTTTGGAACAAAGATATGAATAAAAATGGGGATTTGATATTTGAATTTAATATTATATTTCCAGATAAAATTGAAGATAGACGTAAAGAATTAATTAGAAAATTATTACCAAAACGTAAATCTGATATTCATGAATTAGAAGAAAATAAAAAAGAGTATATTTTAGAAAGAATTTCATCAAATTCTTCTAATGATAAAAAATATGATAAAGTTGATTTTGATGATGATTATTATGAATTATAAAATTTTCTATATTCTTTGATATTAATTATATAATATAATAATTACATTTATTATAATATAGAATAGTAAGTAAATATAACCTATTTATCAGTATAAATAAACGATGATTTAGGCTTAAAATACATTTTTTACACTTATTAGATATAAATTCACACTTCGTATAAGATAATATCCATTATGTGTTTTTGATGTTAATGTCGCCTATTTATCAGTATAAATATACGATAATTAAGGCTTAAAATACATTTTTAACACTTATAATACATAAATCCATACCTAGTATAAGATAATGTCAATTATGTGTTTTTGATGTTAATGTCGCCTATTTATCAGTATAAATATACGATAATTAAGGCTTATTATATATTATTTCCTATTTTTTTAGTCCATTGTATATCTTCATACGAAATTTGATTTGGTGGGTCTAAAATTAAAGAAGCTCTATCATTTGATATTTTTTTTGCAATACAAATAATATAAACAGGAGTATGTGAATTAAAATGGAATGTATTTCTTCCATCTGAATTATTATTTATAATACTTACATCGACCCATTCATGTGGTTCAGTATGTAATTTAGCAACATTAAGAGATAATAATTGCATTCCATATTTAGATTGCATAGTTGAAGCAAATAAGTCTGGCGAATATTGATAAAATCCATGTCCAGAATAATTATTATTACAAGCAATTGAAACAAATATACCATTTATATCTAATAAATTAATAATATTTTCAAGAACTTGAGGAACATTAAAAACATGTTCAATAGTTCCACCATCAACAATTAAATCATACTTTTTATAATGATATGGAATTGGTTTATTTAAATTATGAATAATAGTAGCATTTTCGTATGATGAATAATCAAGTGAATCAATATTATTAAAATTAAAACATTTTAAAAGTTTTTCAGCAAAAGCTTTATTAGGTGATATTTCTTCCCATGGTGTAAAAGGGAACTCATTTGAAAATGCTATACCATACTGTTTACCAATATGATTAGCAATTTGAAAATTAATATCTAAACCTTGTCTTCCTAATGTTAATGCATTATCAAATTTAGAAACAACTGATAAAGCGCGTAATAAAGAATGAAAACCAACTATATCAATACCCATTTTATTATAAAAATTTCATTATTTTTTATATAAAAATAAATTTGAATATGATAAATAGGATGTATTCTGTAAGTTCATTTGATGAAAATATACAAAATTGGTTAATTTATACATATAAAATAACAAAAACATTAGCAAAAGCATTATCTTATACAAAAAATAATAAAGAATGGTTAATTACTTCTAAATTTATGCCATATGAAGTTAGAAATAATGAATTAATTAAATTTGCAATATTACTTAGAATACCAATAGAATATACTATAAAATTTAATAATAATGGTTCTACATTTTATAAAACAAAAGATGGATGTATAAAAATTGGTTTAAAAGTTTTTGATTTAATAAATAAATTATATAATGAGTTGTGTAACAATAGAACTAATTGAAAAATTTATTGTATCGATTCAACAAAAAAATGCATTTTACTTTTATAATACTGAACATATAAATGAAATACCTATATTTAAAAATAATAATTTAGGTAAATTATATGTAGGTGATTGTAATGTTCCAAATTATATACATGATTTAAGTTTAAATCTAATATTATCTTTATTTCCATTAAATAATGAGATTATATATGATAATTGTATCCGATACGAGTTCGATATTCAAGATAATATAAATCTAGAATCATATGATAAAATGAATGAAATATTAGATGAATGTATACCAATAATAAATAAAACATTAATAAGTGGTAAAAATGTTGCAGTTCATTGCATGGCAGGTATATCACGTTCAACTACAGTTATATTAGATTATTTATTAACATACAATTTTAATAATAATGTAAATGATATATATTTAGCATTAAGTTATTTAATATTACATCGAAAAGTAGCTAGACCAAATAAAAAGTTTTTAGAATTAATTTTAAATAGACATTTGAATAGGATAAAAAAAAGTAATAAATAATATTTATATAATAAAAACTATTAATAATATATAAATATTAAAATGAATAATGATAATTGGGATGAATTATATGAAAATGATATAGATGATAATACTATTGAAGAACTACCAATAATTAAAGGAATAAAAACAGATTCAATTTATAATGAATTTGATAATGAACCAATTAATGAAAAATATACAGAAAATAAATCTATTATAGAATTAGATAATAATTTAATTGAAAATAATGAAATTGATAATGATAGTTTTGTGGATGAATTACCAATAATTAAAAAAGATAATAATGAATTAAAAGATGAAGCTAAATTAGAAGGTGGAAGTGATAATAATATAAAAAGACAAATTACAAATGGTTCTCATTCATGTGCATATAAACCAAATATAGCTGGTGATAAATTTAGTGAATCATCTGAATTTTATATATCTAAAATAGTGGATAAAAATGACGTAGATGGAAATGATTTTAAGATTGTAAATGAAATGGGATTAAAAAATATAGACCCAAATTTTGCATATTATTTATATCCAATTGTAAAAACAAATTTTAAATTAAGTAATATAAAAAGTAGTGAGTTAAAAAAATGTAGATTATTTAAAAATGATGATAATTTTGAATTAGATTTAGATTTATTTAAAAATAACCCAGATGAATTTATTAAAGATTTAAATGAAAAATATAATAATTTAATAATGCCAGATGGTAATTTAACATTAAATGATTATAGACAATTATCAGGAAACGATGAAGAAAAGATACAGGATAATTTAATACATTATTTTAATTTAGTAAAAGGTGTATTTTTTTTAAATCATATTAATTATATTCATAGAGATATAAAGCGAGATAATATAACTACAAAGGGAACATTTAAATTAATAGATTTTGGATTAACATGTAATAAAAAAGAAGCATTTATGGATGGTTTATCAAAACAACATTACAGTTATTGGCCTTTTGATTATTATTTATTAGATACAGAAATATATGAAAATTTAAAAAATAAAATAAAAACATCAAGTAGAGATTCGAATGAAAGAATAAGTAATTTAATAATTGAAATAACACAATTATTTAATTTACATATTGACGATACATTAGATGATAGAGATAATTTACCAGAGAAAGTAAAAGAAGAAATATTAATAGATTATATTAATTTTGCAATTGATTTAATTTTAAATGATGAATATGATTTAGATATTTTAAGAGAAGACTGTTTAGATAAATTAGATGTATATTCATTAGGAATAGTTTTACAAATTGAATATTATGAATTAATAAAATATAATAATAGCGATGATGAAATAATAAAGGAATATAAATTGATAATAGACAGTATGATAACTGCAAATCCAGAGTTAAGACCAGATATAGATGAAATATTAATAAAATTTATAAAATTATTAAGAGGATATAGAATATTAACAGAGAAAAATATGGTAAAACATATAGATGAAATAGAAAAGAAGTGTAATTGTAAAATAGAACTTAACTAAAATATAATAAAAATAAAATATGTAAAATTATTTTTAATATATAATAAATTTATTTTAAATCAGATAGTAAGATTAATTTACCCTCTTTCGATTTTTTACCTAAAATTTCAGGATTATCTATATTACTAGAATAGACAATATTATTACTATCAATTAGATAATTAATACCATCGATTTGTTCAGTCCAGGTCATAATATACTTATCACAATCATCAATATTATTATCATCTAATTCAATAGTTCCATAACGTTGATTACTAGAATGTTTTCCACAATATTGTGTATCATCTTTCTTTTTACGAGTGCATTGAAGGCCATCTGATTTTTTAGCAATACAAATATCATCCTTGGATTTAACAGGATGTTTTTTATATTTTTTAGTAGGTTTTACATTATCTTTTGATTCAAAATTAGAATTAAGATAACAGTCGAATAATTCTTGTTGGTCTATATCATATTTTTCAGAAATACTAATTAAAATTGCAGTTAATTTTTCATTGAACATAGATTGTAATCCATTAACAATAGTATTATTATTTGATATAACTGAATCCATATTAATTTATCTATTATTTAATAAGTAAAATAATTTTATTTTAAAATTAATCAAATTTAAAAAAATATGATAATATATTTATTTAAAGGTTATTAAAATATTATAAAATAAATATGTCTATCCATAATTTAACAATCGGTGATAATATTTCAACCAATGATAAAGTCAATAATGAAACTAAATGTGATTGCGTTATAAATGAAAAAATTTGCAACCAATGTAATAATTATACATATATTGATTCCGGATTAGAATCTGATTTAGAAATGAATTGTTATGAATGTAATGATATAGGTCCTAATTGTAGAAATATGGAATGTGATTTCTTTAATGATAAATATCATGATGTTCTAATTCGTGGTAAATATTTATTTAATAATTGTCAAACATTTGATGATATGATTGAAGTTCTTAAATTTGAAATTAAACATTTAGAATATTTTCGTGATAATGGATGGAAAATTAGAGAATATGGTATGCAAGATGATTATTGTAATATTTATAATGATGATTTTAATAAATACGATGATTATGAAAATGCTAAAATTAAATAATTATCGATTTTAATAATAATATAAAGAATATTTAATATTTTATATTAATAATATGATGATTTTTAATCCATATGCTATTTTAAATAAAAAAGGGGCAATTATTACTGCATCTACATTAGCTATTTTATCATTATCTATATCAATTTATAATTATACAATAAAAAATTGTCCATTTTTTAATAAAAATTTAAAATCTACTGTAAATAATACACCTATTATTAATACTTCAAATATTGAATTAATTGAACCTGAAAATCAAAAAGAAACAGAAATTTTAACTGAACCTGATACAGAAAATTAGTTATAAATTAATTATTTAACATATAATCTATAATAAATGGACCTATTAATGATTTACCATTTGAATTATTTAATCCAAATGATACATCGGTATTAATACCAGCAATTTTAATAACTGTTTTTTTTATTGTTATTTCAAAATATTCTTTTTCGCATTTACATAATTTAAAACCATCTAATGTTTTTTTAATTTGAATAAATTTATTTTCATTAATTTCAGTTAATAAATTAAATAATAACTGTTCTTTAATATTACCGGTTTTTAAATTATCAAAATCATCTGATTTATTTATTTCAGATTGATTTAAATTAGTAGTTGAATTATTACTACTTACTAATTCTTCTAACTTATCATTAATTTGATTTTTAATTTTTGTTATAATATTCTTTATCAATGCTTCATTTTCTATATATGTTGTATGTATTGAATCTATACTTTCAATAATAGTTTTTTTTTGTTTTACTAATTCAAATTTTGTTCTAGATAAATTATCATATAATATATCTAATTCTTTAATAATATTAATTATTTCACTTGCTTTTTGAAATATTAAATCTTTATTATAATTATTTGAATTATCTAACATCATTGCTATTTTACGTATCATTAATATCGAAATATTAATTAATGATGACTCAAAAGTTATATTTGGTAAATATAATATATATTTATCTTTATAAGATTCAATTATAAATTTTGATTTTCCAGTTATTGTAGTCCCAAATGAATAAAATATTCCAAATTTAATATTTGTTCTATCTAAATCTATTTTGAATTTTTCTACTTCTTTTGATGGAACTGGATTTGTATAGTTTTTAGATTCAATTAATATTGTTGGATAATTAGTCGAAATTAACTGAATATCTGACTCATGTGCGGTTGATGCTGTTACTTGGACTATGTCATCGGGGTATAATTCTTTTAATGTTTGTTCTAAGAAACCTTCAGCAATTTTACCTTTAGTGCTTGATGTATGTATTTTACCAGTTATTTTTTCAATTATTTGATTAAATTTATCTGTATTAGTATCAATTGTTTTATTTGATAAATCTGAAATATTTGTAATAGTTTTTTCGAGATTATCAATACGAATATTTGATAATTTAGATATATTACTAATTTTTTCTTCAAATAATTCACCTTGTAATTTTAAATATTCTTCTAATTGTTTATCATTTGTTTGATATGATATTAATTTAGAAACCTGATAACCTATATTTAAATAATTATTCAAAATAACCTTATCATCTTCTAAATTATATTTTGAAATCCAATTATTAATTTGTGAATCAATTGATAACATTATTTTTATAAAATTTAAAAATAAAATAAAATAATGATTTAAATTATCAAATCTTTTTGCATTACAACTTTTTTACAAAGTAATAATGTCTCATGAAGAATTGTTTTTGTTTCTTTATTTATATTCATATCTTTTAAATTAGCTAAATTTATAAATTCAACATTTTCATTTTCAATAAATCTTTCTTCGTCAATTGATATTATAAAATATATAGAATTATTTATTTTAATATGTGGTGTATTTAAGTTTAAATCTATTTTAGATTTCATATATTTTTCAAAACACCTATTTGCAGATGTTTCTACATCTTCATCCGTATATTTATTACCACGAACAAAACATGATTTATGATTTAAATCACGTTCTCCATCTTTAAATTTTCTTGTCAATATTATTTTATCTAATTCTTTATTAAATATTATAAAACCTGTTTTACATCCATATTTATATTCTTTTTTTCCAAATTTTATAATTAAATGTTCATGTTCATCCATATAAGACATTCTACCAGATTTCTTTGATACATAATCATCAATAGATTCAAATTCATACACTAGATTATTTACTTTTTTATTATTAACAACTACTAAAGTATTTGGATTATAATTATCAATTTGTTCATTTGAATTAATAATTAATTTATTTAATTCACGTATTGCATCTTTGTTAATTATTGTTTTTTTTTGAGATATAGATTGATTATAATTTTCGCTTAATAAATGCATATTTTTAGACTTCAAATTAATTTTCTTTAAATTTTAATATATAAATTTTTTATTTTAAATATATTCAAATTTTTTTATTATTTTTAATTAAAAAAATAATATATAAAGGGATAATTTATATATTGGCGTTTAAAACACCTTTTATTATACAAGATTTATAACTTATAATTTTTCTGATGAACTTATATTGCGATTTTTAGTATACTTATTATTACTGCAATGTTCAGACATTGTTGATTTATAATATCTATATTGAAATATAATTCTAGATTTAAAATCTTCTATTGGTTCATATGTATCTATTAATTCATTATATTTTCTTTCAATAATACATTTATTCCATCTATAATATTTATTTTCAATTTTAATAGATTTATATTGAGGATTATATTGTTTTGATGTATATCCATAATTATCTTGATAAATTAATTCAACACATGTTTCACTTAACCAAGTTAATAATGCATTATCATCATTTAAATTTATTTGTGGACGAACAATAACTTCTTTCAATACATTAGTATTTCTTTTTTTAATTATAGGTTTGAATGATATTCCATGACTTATTGGATTATTATCTTCATTATCACTTATAATAAGTCGTTTTTTTTTATTTTTATTACGATTTATTAAAGTTAATATATTTATATTATCATCATCTTCATCATTACTTATTATAATTTGTTTTTGATTATTTATCTCTATATTTAAAGAATCAACTGTATCAATAGGTTCAGTAATACTTATTTTATTTGAATTATTAAAGTTTATAATTTTTGTATAAATTTCTGAATTATGAAATTCAATATTATTTACATGAACATTCATATCGACAATATTATTTTCTAGAATACTAGAACTTTCAGATTTATAAATAGAAGCTTCTGAATTAATACCATTACTAATACTTTCAGAATAAGAAATAGAATGGCAACGATTACACACGTTGTAGCGGTCATCGAACTCGATAACAAGTCCAACACTTACCGGTTGGATTGGTTCTATGGTATTTTTTTCTGCAAACCCCATAGAAGGTTCTCTATTATTTAATTTAGAGGAATTTTGGTAGAGAGGGTATCCAACCCGAATATTTCCTAGAGGAAACAGAGCTCCAATATGAAAAATCTCAATTTTAAAAAATTATCAAATTTTTATAAATATTTTTATCTATAAAAGGATAATAATTTTAAATTTTTAAGACTGTAAATTACATTGTTTGTATATTTCTTTTTCAATTTCTTGTAGCATAATTCTGGCACGATGCACATTTTCAAATAAACCTTCTATTTCAAAAAAACTATTATATTCTAGTCTATTATAATAAATATAAGTATTTGTATTTACCTCTATTTCATCTAATAAATAGTCATTATTTCTAATATAATCTGAGGTATCGGGAAATAAATAAACACGTATATTATAATTCATTTTAATATAAAAATTGATATAATTTTTATTATAATATATTTTAGAATAAAAAATATAAAATGTCAAATTATAAATTAAATATATATAATTCGGATTATTCAAAATTTTCGTTAATAGGTATTGACGATAATAATGAAATAATTATTGAAAATAAACCAAATTTAATTCATGGTTTATTTCATAATGATATAGTTAAATTAGATATTGATACAGATTCTGAATATAAAATAAATTTAATTAATAGACTTAATAATCCAGTAATAATAGGTGAATTATTGTTATATTCACCCTATATTTTAAAAACTAATAAAAATACTACATTTTATATATTTCAACCATTAGATAAGCATTACCCTAAATTTTCAGTTGGATTTGCCAATAAAACTAAATATAGTTCAAATATATTTATATCAATAAATAATTTAACATGGGACTTTAAAGATGTATTACCATCTGGTAATTTATTACATTTGATTGGAGAGACTAGATTGATTGATTCTACATTAGAAGCCTTATTAAGGTATAATAATTTAATTTACAAACAATCGTATATTAATTCTAAAGAAATTTATGAAAAAATGACCTATTTAATACAAGATAAAAATAGAAAACTAATTAAACATCCCATATATTCAATTGACCCGATTGGTTGTAAAGATATTGATGATGCATTTAGTATTATTGAAAATCATGATAATATTCAGGTTTTAATACATATATCAGATGTATATAGTATATTAAGAGCACTAAATAAAGAAAATATTATTAATATTATATCATCAATTTATTTACCTAATAAAATACTACCTATGCTACCAGAGATAATATCTTCTAATTATGCATCATTATTAGAAAATAATACTAGAATAATGATAACTTTAGAATTTATTGTTGATAAAAATACTGGAGAAATAGAATATAAACATTATCCATCTACAGGTAATATAACTAAAAATTATTCTTATGAAAATGCTGAAAATAAATTTAATAAATATTTTCCATGTATCGCAGGTATTTATAGAAGTTATATAGGAAAACCATTTAATATTACAGATACACATAATTTTATAGAATGTATGATGTTAATTTATAATTATATGTTTGGAAATAAGATTTTAAACAGCTATAAAGATACAATATATAGAAGTCAAAAAACTAAATCTGAATTTAAAATATATAATATTGATGATTTAATTTTAAAAAGATTTTTAGATATTCAACAATCTGAAAGTGCTGAATACATATTAAATAATGATAATAATTACCATGATTCTCTTAAAATGCATAATTATTTACATATGACATCACCAATTCGAAGATTTGCTGATTTAGTAAATCAATGTATATATTATAATCATTATAATAACGGACTTAACTTTATTGATTTAGATTTCATTAATAATCAAAGTAAATTAATTAAAAAAGTATCTAGACAGGCTAATAAATTGTTTTTAGCAGATTTTGCATATAATACTCAATCTTATTATACGATATGTTATGTCTATAAAGTAAATATTGAAAAAAATAAGATGTCATTATACTTTCCAAATGAAAAATTAAGTTTTTCAACTCAGATAGTTCCTAATAAAATTTTAAATTTATCAAAAATAGATATAAATAATAATTTTTTAAATATTCAAAATTCAATTATAAATCAAACAATACCATTATTTATAGAATTAAATGTTCAAATTAATGGTAATCCTAATATATATAATATAGATGAAAGTATATCAGTAGATTTTTATGAATGTAATAATAAATAATATATTTTTTTTATTATTAATGCTAAAAAAGTTCTATTTATATATTAAATATGTCCGACGATATTCCAAGAGATAATATTGAAAATGAAAATGAACTTGTTATTGAAATTGATAATCCATTAGCTGATAGTAATTTACCGGGTAATGTTCCTGATAGTATTGACGGAATAGGGAATGATTTACCTGAAAATTACAATGAAGATAATGCAAGTGAAATTTCACATGAAGAAATACCTAATATTGAAATTAATAATGAATTAATAAATGAAACTGTTAATAATAGCGAAACAATAGTTGAAGAAAATCCAAATAATGTTGATGAAGAAACAATCGTTGAAGAAATACCTAATGTATCGAATGCAGAAATATTATTTTTAAATAAAGTTATTTTAGATGAAAGTGAAATAGATATAAATGTAGATGAATCTAAAATTGAAAGTGAAATTAAAGATATTCAACAATCTAAATTATCATCATCTGACCAATCTAAACCTACTTCACAATTAGCATCTTTTCAAGTTTCTACTCAAACTTCTAAACAACCATCTCTACAAACTTCAAAAGTTGTTTCTAAACAACCAACACCTATATCTTCATTGCCTGTATCACAAAAAGTTTCTAGAGATGCTTCGAAACAATCCACGCCAAATACTTCTTTACCCGTATCAAATCAAGTATCTAGGTCTGTATCTAAAGTTCCATCCACTCAAGTATCGAAGGCACCGTCTGTAGTTCAAACCCCAATCGTATCTAAATCACCATCTCAACAAGTATCTAAGGCTCCATCAGTAGTTCAAACACCATCAGTATCTAAACCATCTTCTCAACAAGTATCAAAAGCACCGTCGGTTATTCAAACACCTGCAATATCTAAACCCCCATCACAACAAGTTTCCAAGGTTCCTTCAGTAGTTCAAACACCAGTTATTTCTAAACCAAATTCGGAGCATAATTCGCGTAGAACTTCTGAGATATTAAAATCTGAAATTTTAGTTGCGAATAATACTACTAATGAAATATTACATGAAATAGGTATAGATACTCGTAAAAGTAGTAGGAAGAATTCTAAAAGTGGTATATCAACACCATCTTTAAATGAAAGAGTGAATAATATATTACAACCAATTGAATTAGAAAAAAAAAGTGCATTTGATAAAATGACAGAACATTTAAGTAATCAATTAGGTATTTCATCTACAATTTTAGAAGAAAATGATGAAGATATTAAAAGAGAGGCTGCTGAAATAGAGACAAATCAACCAGTAATTATTGTAGATGGACCTAAAAAGAGACGTCTTCATAGACAATTATTAGCAAATGATTTAAGTAGTGAATTACCAATAACCCTAAGATACAATGAAAACGTTCATGTTGATAATGAAGTTGAAATTGAAAATTATAAAGATGAATGGGCTTTATGGGTAGAAGATGGTTTAGATAAATTAGATGAATTGATAATTTTATTAGATGAATTAGAAGATAAATATAAAAGCTCTAGTCGTAGAAATAAATACATAGCTAATTCAATACAATTTTTAAATTTATTACTTGGAAGTGGTATCGTATATGTACAAGCTTCTACTACAGATGCCGAATTAATACGTGATTGGAATACAGTAGCAGGTGGTTTATCAACTATAAGCACAATGATATATAATTATTTTGGTTTTGCAAAGAAGACAGGGCAATATGCAGCAATAGCATCTAACTTATATAAATTAAATTGCTGGATAAAATCAAAATTAATTTTACCCGTTGATAAACGTTATTCTCCATTTGATATTTATATAATAGGGACTAAGGCTTTACAAGTAATTTTAGAAGAGGCTCAACAAAAAAAGCAAGATAGTAAATAAATAAATTCTGTTAATATTTTAAATATAATAATGAATCGTATTATATCTAAAATAAAAGAAATAGCATCTGACCCCGTGGCATATTTTGTATCTTTTTTCTCTAATAAATTTAAATTAGAAGTTCATCAACCTAATTTACAATTGGATTTATCTGGTGTTCTTATTAGGGTAGCAGATGAAAATAAATCAGAAATAAATAATGATGACCGTATTATCGATATATCTGGTATTAAAGTTAGAATTTTAAATAAGTTTGATATTCGCAATATGAAAGGCTTTACTAATGAAATATCGGGAATTGTTATTGAAATAGTAGATGAAGTTAAAATTGATAAAAAAATGAAACGTAAAGAATCGATGTTAAATATTGATGAAACTAAACAAGAAAAAATTACTTCTATTGGTACTTCTTCGATTGAGATGGTTAAAATTGCGATGGCTACCTTATTGAGTATATTCGTGCCACAATACTGTCCTGAAACAGGAACAACATGCACTTTAGAAGATAATTTTATGAATTTAACTAAATTTAATGTTTTAGTTATAGCATGGAATTTTATAACATTGTTTTATTTTATAAAATTATTGATAATATCTAATAGACGTGAAAGTTATTTTATTAAAACATTGGATGAAAGTCATGATGAACCATATAATTCATTAGTTGAAAACATGCATTTATATCCACTTGTGTTAAGAAGAGTTGAAGAATTAAATTATGAATTTAGACGAACTGTATATTCTACAACATTTTTATTTGGAATTAATATTTTATTTTCATGTATATTAGTTTTTAATTATTATTATGATGGATTTAGAACTGCAACTACATTAATTGCAAACGTATTATTAGTTTCACAAAAATTATATAGTTATCATGAATTAATAAAAGAATGTTGTAAGCCTAAACAAATGGCATTATCTGCTATATTTAATAAACCTATTTCTTATAATGTTATAGATGATAAATTTATGTTGCCAGCTGATTTTAAACGATATATTGCAAAGAAAAGAGCCAAACAAATGAAAAAATTAAAAAAATCTGCTGTGTTTTTAGCACCAAATGAAAGAAAATATTAAAATTTATATTTACTTAAAGATTTTAATCATTTTATAAAATAAATATGTTTTATTCTAATATGAATAATTTTATTATGCGCTCATAAAGCAATCTCTAATCCTAATAATAATAGTGATATTGAAAAAAATATTCGTCATATTGAAATTGAATATACTTATGATATTACTACACAAACACTATTTACAAATTCTAAAACGAATAAAATTGATAGTTTTTATTTTTCTAGTAAAGGTAATCTAATTGGTTTAATTCCAGGCACTTCCAATACTATTATAGTTGAAGGTCCTTTTAAATTTTTTAATAAAAAAACAAATATTTTATATCATATAAATGGCGATGGATATTTACTTGAACCATCTAAAATTGAAAAAACTAAACAACCACCATTATATGATAGAACAATTAAAACTTTGAAAAATCTTTCGAATATTTAAATCTTTATTTCAATAATTAAATAAGTTAATATTTTTAATTTATTAAATTATTCCATTTTATCCGCAACTTCAGAAATTTGATTATATAATTTTTTACCTAACTTATAATTATTTATTGTATTAGTAGTTATAATTTTAACGTGTTTTGGTAATAATTTATATAGTTTATTTATTAATTCTTTTTTTTTTATATTTTTTGATTCTATATCATCTATTCTAATTATAATAAAACTAATATATTTTATATCAATTGGTTTTAAAAACACTATTTCATGAGATTCTACTAAAGAATTTGGTTCTGAATCATTTTTAAAATTTCTACTATTTTTAATTTCAATATCACTTTTATTTTCTAAATTATTTATTTGTTTTATTATACTCTTTTTATTCCAAGGAGCTTCTTTTTTACCATCATTTATAAATGATTCATTTAATTTTTTATATAACTTATTTAAATGTTCATATTTATATTGTCTTATTATAATTTCATTACAATAATTAGATAATCTTTTATTTATAAAATTATTTATTAATTCGAAATCTACTTTTTTAGTTTTATTATTTTTAGTCACTATTTTAAATTTTTCTTCATAACATTCACCGAACCCCATTCTATCACACATTATCCACTCATTATCTTTAATTTCTAAAGCCATTGGTGAAATACCTATTATTAAGTTTGGTTTAAAAGTCCATTGTTTATTAAATATATTTTCTAATTCGCTTGATAAATAATGAGTAAATAATATTTCTTTATTATAAAAATAATGTTTATTATCTAAGTCTTCACCAATTGTTTCAAATTTATTACCTAATTTTTTACTTTCTAAAATACTTATAAGTCTATATAAATTTGTTGCATGTAATAATGTATGCCACATTTATTATATTATTATATTATTATATTAATTATTATCTAAGTTATCTATTATATATATTATTATATTAATTATTATCTAAGTTATCTATTATATATATAAATATGACTTTTTTTGAATTTAGATTTTTAAATGATAAAATAGTTCTATATAAAGATGGTAATACATCATATAAATTTTTTATATCAATTTTATATAATACATATATTGTAAAAACATATATAATAAACACTTTTGAATTACAAAATTTATTAAATTATTACCATGGACATCATATATACTTTATGGATATTTTATATACAGTATGTATTTCAAGCGATAATGATAAAAAAATAATTGTTAAAATGTTAGAATATATATTATCAGAAATAAATGATAATAATATTGATTTTATAAATACAATGATTACAACATATATTCGACCATTAATAAATATTGGATTAGATAATTTAGTAAAATATGATGGAAAACTAACATATTATTGTGATTATTCTACTGATGAAATACCTCAAATTTTAAATTCAACTATTAAGCGACTTTAAGTTGTTTTTTCATTTAAAGGTAGCTATGGTATCCTACATAGTCTTACATCATTAATATTTGTTTATGTAGTTTTATGTAAGTCCTCTATAATACTATTTATAATATTATATAAGTTTTACACAAACCTACACTTTTTTATTTTGACTGTGTAAGATTGTGTGCTGTGACTTTAAACCTTAAAAATATTTAATGATATTCTTTGTATTTTAAATTTACTGATATTTCTCGATGTTTTGTTTGTGGAAAATTATACACAATCTCTCTATTTAATTCTTCTATTTTTATTTTACCATTACATGAGTCTTCACCATCGACATATTCCTTAAATTTTTTAAATAATTCTTTTATACCATCATAACTCGTATTTAATTGCAATTCAGTTAGTTTTGATATAATTGTCTTTATTTCTTTTTGTTTTTCTTCTTTTGTTTTTTTTATAATTGTCATAATTAAAATAAAAATAGTAATTATTGTTTTTATTTTTTCGCATTATATATTTTTCATTAAATAATTATCTATATTATTTATTACTTCTACATCATTCGACTCCATAAAATCTCTAAATTTTATATTATTTATTGATAATATATTATCTTTTGTTATTAAATTATATAATTTATATTTATTTGGATTTAATTTTGCAATTCGTGAATTATATACTCTTATCCATCTATTATCTTCAAATACCAATGTATTACCGGATACAATTATTGAATTATATTCATACCAATTAATATTTGGGTCATCATTTATAAATCCACCTATTATTCCAAATTCACCATTTAATAATTCAACATTATCGACTAATTCTTTAATTGGTATTTTCTCTCCACTAATATCTATTAATGTATCTTCACTAAATCCCCAATAAAAATTATTTTTATAATCATCGCAATATATTGGATTAAAACGTTGTTGATTAGTATCTTCATTTAAACTATTATTCATATAAGTATGTATATTATAATTAATATTTTGATTATTTGTTTCCTTATAATCACGGAATAATATATCATTTATAGGTAATAAATTATTATTTGTTGTAAAACAAACTAAATCAGTATTTATTATTCTCGATTTAATTCCAGATATATCTTTTACACGTATCCATCTATTATTATCATATACCATATGTGTGCCAGATACAAAAATACCATTATATTCATATAATTCATATGAATCTGTTTTTAATATTATTTTTCCAGTAATTATAGAGTCTTTTAATGATTGACCTATCTCTAAATCACGTATAGCAATATCACCTTTATCAGTTTTTATAATAGTATTACCATCAAAACAGAAGGCACATACCGGACATGCAAACATGGAAACAAATGGACCACCCACAATACATAATATACAAATTGCAATAAATGCGACCATTACTCCAAAATAATGACTTAACCAATATGCAAAACGGGGAATTGGACCATTCGAAAAACTATGAAATATAAATGGCATTGCTGTAAAAAATTGCATTAAAACTTCAAATATTGCAGATTGTCTTTTTATCATATTTTTCATTTTTTCCTGTAAATAAACAAATGCTGCAAATGTATTTCCCATTCGATTATAAACACTTTCAACTAATGCAGAATATAATTCTCTAATAACTCGGGACATACTTCTAAATGAATTTATGATAGTGGACATAGATTTTAATGCATTTACAATACCAACGATTACTGCTATTAATGGTTTGGTAAATAATTCTAACATCTTTTTGATAACATTATAACTACATATATTGAAATTAATGAATGTTTTATCAAAGAATGTAAATCCTTCCGCTTTGGATGATAAACCTGCAAATGGTAATATATGTGGATAACATCTTATTTCTGTCCAATTTTCATCTAAATATTCTTTAAATTGTTGTCCAAAAAAATATAAATAAATATTTAAATAAACTATTGAAAAAATAATTATTTTTATAATAGCATTCATTTAGTTATTATAAACATACATAAAAATGATTTTTATATTTACTTACTTTATAAACTAATCTAAAATAAAAATTAATTAGTTATTTTAGTTCTTAAATACCAGCTAATGATTTAAATTCATCTTCATCTAATATTGGCACTCCTAATTCAGTTGCCTTAGTTATCTTACTAGATGATTCATTTTTATCTTTTACGACTAAATAACCAGTCTTTTTACTGATACTAGACCCAATAGAACCACCATTTTCTTCAATCATCTTTTCATAATCTTTATTTCTAAAGCCGGAGAATACAAATGATTTATCTTTAAATTGCGGTTTAAAAATAGACATTGTAGTTAATTGAGTTTCAATAGTAGGTAATACATACTTGAATTTCTTTTTGAATTCAACTAATAATTTTTTACATTCTTCTAAACCATTTATAAATAATTCAGTTAATTTATCTGAAAAACCATTTAATTGCACTATTTTAGTGTATAATTCTTCTTTGGATATGTCTAAAAAGTTAGGTATTGCATTAACAATCAACTTAATTCTAACTTTACCTAAACCTGAAAAACATGGTAATCCAGATAATAATGTAATAATATCAATATTTGTTAATTTATTTGTAATAGATGTTAATATCTTTTCAGCTGATTTATCTTTAATTCCATCTGCTTTTAATAATATAGCAGTATTTAAATTAAATATATCGACTACATTTTTTACTCCTACTTTATATAATTTACGTAATGTTCCTTCTTTCATATGTTCAATACCGACAGCATTGACAAAGAATTCCATTCTATTTACTAGAACATCTTCATTATCATCTGAATTTAAAAGGATTATATCTGTATGATTATCATCCCATTTATAATTAACTTGTGGTAATTCCGGTTCGACCTTTGTTTTAACACTTATAATTTTTGGAATAACATCCCCACTTCTAATAATAACTACTTGAGCACCTTTACCAATACCGTTTGTTTGAATAAAATTTGCATTATTGCCGGTAGCTCTAGAGATAGTCACTCCATTTAAATCAACCGGTGTTAATAATACAACTGGTTTTAATTTACCATCTTTAGAAGGGGTCCATTCGATACCTTTTACTGTAGTTTCAATCTTATCAATTAATTCTTCACTTTTAAAAGCTTTTGCATATTTAGGATTCCCAGATGTATTACGAGGATAATAAATATTATCTTGAACAATAATACCATCGATTTCATATTTAGATGATTCACGAAATTCAACCAATAAATTGGTTAATTCTGATTCTTCCTTTATACTTACTACTTTATGTTTAACTGTATTAAATCCATATTCTTTCAACATATCTAATTGTTGGGAAATAGTCAATTCAAAAGATGGATGAATATATTCATATGCAACAAAATCGACATATTGAAAGTCATCACCATTTATATTCTTACGAATTTTATTGACAATACCGGAAACATAATTACGTGCATTTTTTCCTTTATCAGTCATATAATTACTCCAATTATCTTTAGTAATAATTAATTCACCACGTATATATCGAGGATTTAAAGTCTGTTCAGAGGGTAATTTACCTAATTTAATATATTTAACTAATGGTGAAACATCTTGTCCGTAAGTTCCATCTCCTCTAGTATATGCTTTAACAATTGAAAGTTTTCCTTTTTTAGAATATTCTAATAATAGAGAGATACCATCGACTTTTTCCGAAATACATTTGGAATTAGTGTATGAATTTAAAAAGCTTTTTAGTTCGCTTGAACCTGGCTTAACTTTATCCATTGAACCCATGTGAATAGGTAATTTTACTTTATTACCGGATACTTCAGCACCAATTTTAGTTTTAGGTTGTCCAATTGATTGATAATAATAATCTGATATATAATCATATACTTTATCGGATACCATAGGTTCACCTTGTTCATAGCTATTTTCAAGTTTATTTAAAAGTAATTTAATATCATCTAAAGATGAATTTAAAACATATTGTTTATAGTTATCTTCTAAATTTGTTAAATTAGACATATTTGTATTTTAATAATAGAATATTAATTTTATAAAAATATCAAATTTTGTTAAATTATAAAGTTAATTTTCATAATATTATTTAGTAAAAAAAATGAGTGAATTAAATTTAGAGGATATAGACAGTATTTTAACATATTTAAGTAGTAGTGAAGTAGGTAAAAAAGAGAATGATTTTTATTTATGCATAAATAAACTTGAATCTGATATTAATAGAAAAATAATTGATGATGATTTACCCAAAATATTTACAAAAATATCAAGAGGTTATGATATAGAATATGAATGGATAAATAAAAAATATATAGAATTATTAAAATTCAATATGACAACAAAAATAATTTCAAATAATATTTTGGAATTTTATCGTAATCAAGAATAAAAAAATGTGTGTTTAAATTATGATGTTGTCATATAATCATAATACAAGTGGCGTATCTAAATCAATTGATATTCGACAGAAAAATACACAAAAAATAAATGAAGAAAAAATAGAAAAACGTTGTGAATATGGATATTCAAGACCTAATATACCATTAGGTAATACACCACCACAAAAAGATTATTATATACAACTACTTTTACAAAAAAGAGTTTATGAAAGTTATATTGAAAAATCATTAAATTATTAAAAAATTTTTTAATCAGAATCATTATCAACATTTGATTCAGGAACTAAACTACTAGGTAAATCGTTATTTATTTTGTGAATAATATAATAACGATATACAATTTTTTTACCAGAGGATTTATCATAACCCATACTTTTAACATATGGTTTAAGCTTAAAATTATTACATTTTAATAATTGTCTCAACATATTTATACCTGGAAATTGTTGTTTTTCATTATTATTACTATGTAATGATGTCAGTTTAGAACTAGAATATCCAAGCTCTTTAACATCATTTTTTTTAGATTGAAATAAATTAATAATATTTGTAGATAATAAATTTTCTCTATTAATATTTAAACCTTCTAATGCATTGATATCATTTACATTAATATTAATTAAAGATAACATTTCTTGAATAATTTTAAATGATTCATAGTTATTCATTATTGGAATAATATATGATAAAATTATAAAAAATTTGTTAAAATTTAACATAATTATTTATTCTACTACAAAATAATGAATATTACCGCATTTTTTCAATATCAATTATCTGATTTTCAAAGAAAAATTGAAGATAAAGGCTATGAATGTCCTAATATACAGGAATTAATTGTTAAAAAAGGTTATTTTAGATGTATGGCACGTGTAAAAGATCCTTTAAAACAAGATATTAATCGTCGCTGTAAAAAGAAATCATGTCGTGTTGATTTATGTAAGCAACATCTTGCATTAAAAAATACAGAACGTGTTGATGAATACCCGGATGATAAAACATTTTTAGCATCATATCGAAAAAATATTCCAGATATTGATAAGAAAATAGACCTAAAACATAATGCGTTTTATATAGAAGAAATTAAAACTAGATTATGTCGGGAAATTAACGAAAATAAAATATCCTTAAAAACAAATATGGATATATTAAAAATATTAACTGATAAAGGAGAATCTGTCTTAGATTATATTGGTATTACTTCATCATCTAATAAAACTATATTAGGTGAAATTATTAATGATTTTACTAAAATACATTTTAATAATTGTAAAATACCTAAAAGAGTATCAGTTGAAATTATTGATTTAGTATATAAACACGCTATTGCTCGTTATGGAAATCCTAAAAAAAGTAGACGTGTAAAATTATCTATTCTTTCACCTAATAAACCTTCATTTGAATTAAAACCAACATCAATTACTAATACTCCTATTTCTATATTTGAATCAAAACAAAATATTATTGTTAATGATATAGATGATATTAGTGTTGATTCTAATTTGGATAATATTAATATGCAAATGGATACATCTGATTCTAATGATAATAATGATTTATTAGAAAAAGATGATGAAATGGATGATTTAATATCTAACTTTAATAGCTCTGTTGATTTGAATAATTCTATAGATCCTAATGTTTTAAAAGAACAAGAAGTTATATATATAACTGATGATGACTCGAATACTAGTGAATTATATATATATGAACAAGATGGACGTCAAGCATTATATAATGATAAAGGTAAAATAGTTGGTTATGTTCGTGAATGGTTTGATGATGAGGATACTATTCCTAAAGCTCATAAAACAAATGATAATAAAGTATTAAATCCAGAAAATAATTTACCAGTTTTAGAATATGAAATTTTACAATCTGCTACATTATTTGCAGGTATTCAATCAGGTATTTATCGTGAATATCAATATGACGATGAATCCGAAATTTTCCGTATTAATCCAAATATAAGTAAATATTAAAAATCAAAAATTTGACAAATTCATTATTTAATTTTTATTTTAATAAAAAAAATGAATGATTTATTAATTGGAATAGATAAATTTGTAAAACGTCTTGAACAATCAAATAATCTTGATATTAATGAATTTAAAAATATTAAAATCAATATTAAAACCTCCGATATAACAAATACCGCTGATAATTCTAGATGTTTAGCAATTGTGGAATGTCCTGAGTCTAGAGAATCATATCAATGCACTAGAAAACAAAAATATGGTTTATTTTGTGGCCTTCATTATGATAAAAAAAATATTTTTAAGACAATGACTCCAAATACTGAAATTCGAGATATTAAGACCTTTTATATCATATTAAAACCTGTAATTAAAGGAGGTGATTCGTCAAATAATCTAAATAAGACTAATTCCGATAAATATTTATTTGATTTTATTAATGATGAAATTTTTCGTATTGATTATATGAACAATAATTATCGTATTAATAAAAATTCACGTGAAATATGGTTAGAAGATACAGATAAATTAATTTATTTAGGTAAATTAGAAGATACAAAAATACCTATCGTTTTATATTAACAAAAAATATTTTTATTTTATAAGATAATAAAAACAGTATGATTATTGATAATAAATGTCAATTGATATAATGCCTACAAATAAATATATCGATGTATCTATACCTAAAGTTTTTATATCTGAATTTAACGAAATGTTAGCAGAAACACATAGACGTTTAGCTAATGATATTTCAAAAAAATATAATTTAGATATGAATGAAGTATTAAAAACATGTGTTCCTAAAACACCTGTAATATCATTAAATACTAATATACCATCTAAAATTACTATTGATAATTATGAAAAAGCGAATACAATAGATGAATTAAATGATTTATTAGTAAAAGACTTGAAAATTATATTATCAAAAAGAAATTTAACAGTTTCAGGTAAAAAAGAACAATTAATATCTCGATTATGGGATAATATGCAAAATAAAAAAGATACTACTAGTCCATTTAAATTAACATTAATAGATTATAAACATACGGATAATAATTTATATAAATTAATGCCATCTAAATCGTGGTTATTTAAAGAAAATGGGGATTATATGGAGTTTATAGGTGAATTAAAAAATAATATTATTAATAATATTCCTCCGCCGAAAGAAGTGTTAGATTTATTAGAATAGGACTTTATATACTAAAAAGTATATAAATATACGTGTGTAATCTACGCAGGTCATAAAGATTTAGCGTAGTTTTAACACTAAACAATATAAGTTATAATACAAAATAGATACAATCTTACATAATAAATAAAATACTATGTGAGATGGTATAAGACTCGTATAGGGCTTTATATACTTTTTCTACTTTAAATTAACGAGTTGATTGTGGTGGTTTAAATGTTATAGTTTTCATTTGATGGTGATATTTATCTGCATCTCTAAGAAATTGATTATAATAACTTAATTCATTATTTTCTCTTTTTTTCTTATTATTTTCATAGTTTTCTATTGCCCTAATTTGTTCATCTGATAAAGCTAATGATGCATTTTTATGTTTTTTCATCGCGATTTCTAATGATTCTTCTTGATTTATTGGAATTTGTTCAGTATCAATTAGAACATTTGCATCAGTAAATGCTTCCATATAATCAGTAAATTGACCATGTTGTGTATAATTAGAATCTTTATTAACTAAACTACGTGCATTATCACCACCTGAATAAATAGGTTCTGGCACTTTATATACGACTATTTTATTATTGGATTTATTTTTGGATTTAGTGAAAACATTATTAAAATTACTACGGTCAAATGCACCAAGTGTATTTTGAACATTTATTTCTTTTTCATACGGTCCATTTACCATCATATTACCATAACCATCTTCAAATTCACCTGTAAATTTATTTTGTTCAAAATATTGATTAAATTTTTTATTAAAACCTAATGTATCATTTGATTGATTTAAATCTGGAACATAATTTTGTTCATATTTTTCAGCATCTCTCTTAAAATCAGATTTTAATGAATCAAATTGTTTATCAGATATTTTCATTTTTTCAATATCTTCAATTTTTTTCATACATTTTATAATTTTATTAAAATTATCACTATCTCCTCCTTTATCTGGATGATTCATTAATCTAAGTTTTTTATAACATTCATATAATTTAGATAGTGTAATACTATTATTTTTATTTAATAAACCAAATGGGTCAATATCTAATGATGTAATTCCTTTTGAAATTAATAATTGTTTTTCTATTTGATTAAACCCGGTTAATGATGAAATTGATACAGGGCTAATCTCCATTTCATTATTTTCAAATTCTGGACTAGATTCTCGCTTAAAACTATTTGTATATTCCCTGTAAATATTATTTGAAGGTGATTGTGGAGTAAAACTCGGTAAAGGTAATTGTGTTGAATTTGTATTTTGTATTGTAAAACTAGGAGCTTCTGGTGCGATTGTTCCATCCCGAGTATTTACTGATGGTAATGCCTTATTTGAAGGTGGAATATAAATATCATCTCTATTTAATTCAATATGTGATTCTTGATTCGGAACATATAATTGACCAGAAACAAATTGTGGTTGTCCTAAATGATTAACTGGTTTATTAGGATTAGGATTTGAATATGGATTAAATTTTTTAGGTTCTTGTGATGGAGCCTCATGAAAAACTTGAATACGGTCTGGGGTAGATAAATTACGATTCATTAATTGTCGAGCATACTCATCTTCTAAATTACCTTTAAATCGGTAATCATCCTTTGAACTTTCATATAATTTAGGAATAGCAGATTTTTGAATAGTATCATTAACATTAAAATTATAATAACTATTAATACCGTGATTAATTTGTAATTTATGAGGATTCATATCATTAACTGATGAATTCATTTCCTCCATAATTTTAATTTCACGTGGTTTTGGTTGAACATTAATTGTAGTTTGTTTTAAAATTGGTTTTGGTTGAATATTATTTTTATTTAAATTAGTAGGTGTGGACTGTTCTTGACCCATTATTTAATTATAATAATTAAATATTTTAAGACAAAAAAATAAACTTAATACTAAATAGTTTTATTATTATCTAAATGTAAAATTTTATTAACTTTATAAACAAAATTATTATTAATATTATTAATAGCGAATAATAAATCGTTAATTTCATGTGTTTGTTCATTATTTTCTAAAATTTGTTTATTTATAATATCAATTAAAATATTATTGTATTTAGTTAATTCATACATTTCTTTTTTTAATGAATAATTAAGCTTACTAAGACTATTTTTTAATGAAACAATATCATCTAGTTCATTTTGAAAATATTTTAAACGAACTTCTAGCTCTGCAATACGTAATTTATCAATTTTTCGTTCTTTCAATAAATCAGATGCAAGAATTTTAGATGGTAATTTAGTTTTCTCTAAATATTCATCCTGATATTTTTTAATAGCCTCATTCATAATAAAATGAATATTGTAATAAATATAAATAATTTATTTATAAATATTAAATTTTAGAATAATAAATTATACATAAAAACTAAAAAATTACTAAATTTAAAAAAATAAATAATTATCTATCTAATAATTTAGTATATTAATATGATTCTTTGTAAGCGATGTGGTAAAAAATTTATATATAAATCACAACTTATAAAACACCTAAATAGCACAAGAGAATGCACAATGATATTATCAAAATTGGATACTCAATTATTAATAGATGAATTAGAAAATGAAAAATCAACAGATACTATAGAAGGAGTAAAATATTATATTTGTAAATATTGTAAAAAGAAATATAAATCTGCAGCAGCAAAATGTAATCATATAAAAAATTGTAAATTAAAACAATCAAATGAAAATGAATTAAATATTGAATTCGATATCCAAAAATTGTTACAATTAAATGGAAATTTTACACCAATACAAAATAATCAAAACAAAATAATAATAAATGAAAACTGTAATAATGATAATAGTATAACAATCAATCAAAAGTTTAATCAAAATATTTTTAATTTTAATGATGTAAATCATGTCAATAGTCTTATTAATTATCATAAAATAAATAATGCAATATTTTCTTTTCCAACCTATACAATTGGACATATACTAGAAGATGATTCATATAAATTAAAAAAATCAGTAACTAAATGTAAATACGAAGATATGGATTCGGCAACAGCATATAGGTCGCATTATAGTTTAGTTTTAGACTTGTTCAAGGAGATATTATCGGTAAAGGATTATAGAACGAAGAATATATATATAAATGATAAAAATGACAATATAGCATATTGTTTTTTAGAGGGGAGTTTTTATTCAATTGAAATAGAAAATTTATTCAATATTATATTTCAACATTTACCGAATTTAATAAATCATTTAAAAAAGATAAAAGATAGGTTTAATGGAATGAATAAAGATGATAAGGAATATACTGAATTTGCATGTCAGCAATTTAATGACTTTTTAAAAAATGATGATAAAACAGTATTTAAACAAGAGATAATAAATTGTATATATAACAATAAATTAGCATTACAAGAATTATTAAATTCGAGTAAGCCAATGGATGAGATTTTATTAAATAATACAGATTTACGAACAATAACAATAAATACGAATTCAACAAATAAATTAAGAAAAAGTTTTGGATTGATAGCTAAAGATGCGGAAATAAATGAGCAAATAAATATAGAACAAAAAGAGATAAAATATAGACCAAAAACATCAGTTGAAATAATAGATTCTGAAAAAAAAATAGATGATTATAAAATAATAATTGATTATGATAAAGCAACAAATAGAAGATTACCCGATGGTAAAATATTATATAAGACAAAATATAATGGTATAGATATATGGTATAATGAAATATTTGATTTAGGATGTTTAGGTGAAGCTAAATCAAGAAAACTAGTATCAAAAAAAGTATTGTGTGAAACAATAAACGATTTTATAAATAATGCATTTGATGAAAATGATAGTAATGATAATTTATTTGGCGAAAGTGAAGAATCAAATTCAGAAAATGATAATTAAATTATAAAAAATAAAGGTTATTAAAAATATTTTTTATAATTAATAGGATAATAAAAATCGATTATAAATTAAATTTCGTATATTAGGATATTTAATAAATTCAAGTTTATAAGCAGTTTGATTAGGATGCTTATACCATTTATTTTTGAATATAAACGAAAACCAAAATTGAGAATTAATAACTTTGTTTGAAAATTCAAAATCGACTGAGAATTTTTCAATATGTTTCAATACTTTATTTCTTCTATAACGAAAACCATTACAAATAAAAAATTGAATTATATTTGGACCGATATATTCAGGAATTTCATTATAAATAATATTACGGATTGAATATTTTAAATTTGGTTCATAATTAAATGCATAACATAAAAAATCTGGTATATCGTTTACAATAGCATATTCAAAAATAAATTTAGAAAATGAGAAATGTTTAATTTTGAAATGTAATGCTAATTCAAATATTGAATTATAATCATTAGAAATAATAGATTGATAAAATAAAGAATTAAATAAATTAAACCATTCAATTGGAAATTGTAAATCAAATGGTTTTGAAAATTGTTTATATTGAATATGATGCATAATTAGTTATTAAATAATTAAATTATTTTTAAATCAAAAACAAAAATATAAAATAAAAATTTGATTTAATTATTAATAAATGATTAATATTGATATAAAGTTATATATTCTTTTATAAAAGATATAAAATGAGTTCTGAACAACAAAATATAGTATGTGAAATTAAACCGGTTGAAAAACAAATCAAACCGAAAAAATCCACAACAACTAAAGCATCTGATATTTATAAGAAAATGGAACATAGACAACATGTTTATGAAAAACCTGATACTTATACTGGTTCTTGCGAACCTGAAGATTATAATGGTTTTGTTATTACAGAAGATGAACAAAAATTAGAACATAAAATTATTCCTAAATCTTTCAAATTAACTCCTGCTTTTTATAAGTGTTTTGATGAATTATTAGTCAATGCACACGACCATAAAAAACGTATGGAAAAGGCTGTTGAAAAAGATAAAGATAATAATCATCCAGTTACTACTATTAAAGTTAATATCAATGATGATAACAGTATCTCATTTTATAATGATGGTAATGGTATCCACGTTGAATATATGGAAGAACATAAAATGTATCCTCCGGAATTAATTTTCGGTTCTTTATTAACATCAACTAACTATGATGATAAAGAAGAACGTGCATGGGGTGGAAAGAACGGTTATGGTGCAAAATTAGCAAATATTTTCTCAAAGAAATTTGAAATCGAAACTGTTTGCCATTTAAACAAGAAGAAATATTATCAAGTATTTACTAACAATATGTTAGATAAGACTGAACCTATTATTAAAGCTTGCACAAATAAACCATATACTAAAATTACATGGTTACCAGATTACTCTAAATTCAAAACTGAATTAAATGATGATATTAAACAATTAATTAAACGTCGTGTTTATGATATTGCTGGTATTGTCGGTAAAACTGGTAAAGTATATTTTAATGATAAATTAGTTGAAATTAAAAACTTTGAAAAATATGTTGAATTATACTTAGCAGGAACTGATTATAAAGCAATCTTCGATGAAGGAGATGGCTGGCAAATTGGTGCAACTGCTAGTGAAGACGATATATTTCAACAAGTATCACTTGTTAATGGTATTAATACCTTACGCGGCGGAACACATGTTGAATATATTGCTGACCAAATTAAAAATAAATTGGTTACATATTTAAAAGCAAAGAAAAAGGTTGATATTAAACCTCAAATTATTAAAAATCAATTAAGATTATTTATTAATGCATATAAAATCATTAATCCTTCCTTTGACTCACAAACAAAAGAAACATTAACTACACCAAAATCTAAATTTGGTTCTCAATTTGAAGTTAGTGATAAATTTATTACTAAATTAGCTGCTACTGAAATTATCGAAAAGATTATTAGTCAAGCTGCTTATAAAGATAATAAACTCTTATCTAAAACTGATGGAACCAAATCAAAAACTGTTCGTATTCCTAAATTAGACGATGCTAATCGCGCTGGAACTACCGAATCAAAAGATTGCACTATTATATTTACCGAAGGAGATTCTGCTAAGTCTATGGCTATTGCTGGATTATCTGAAATTGGTAGAGATTATTATGGTGTTTATCCATTAAAAGGTAAGATTTTAAATGTTAGAGAAGCTGGGACTGCACAAATATTAAATTGTGAAGTTTTAAATAATATTAAAAAAATATTAGGTCTTCAAAATAATAAAGACTATAAAAAAGAATATGAAAAATCTGGTGTATGGCCATTGAGATACGGTAAAATCATGTTAATGACTGACCAGGATCACGATGGTTCGCATATCAAAGGATTAATGATGAATTTATTCGATAGTTTATGGTCAAGTTTATTAGACTTAGGCTTTATTACAACTATGGTAACTCCTATAGTAAAAGCATTTAAAGGAACAACAGAAAAAGCATTTTATACATTACAAGATTATGATAAATGGAAACAAGAAACTCCAAATATTAAATCATGGCATATAAAATATTATAAAGGTTTAGGAACTTCCTCAACCAAAGAAGCTAAAGAATATTTTAAAAATCTCAAAGTTATTCAATATGAACCTGAAAAACCTGAAGCAATTCATATTACAAGTTCTATTACTGAAGATGATGATATTAAAATTAATATTGATTTAGTTGAACAAATAGATTCTATGGAATTAGAATCAAAAAATAATGATGAAGATATTAAATCATTAAGTGGAAGCAAAGAAAATCGTTTAGACTTGGCTTTCAATAAAAAAAGAGCAGATGACCGTAAAAATTGGTTGAAATTCTACGATAGAAATTCTTATCCAGATTTTAATCAAACTAAATTAACATTCGGTGATTTTGTCGATAAAGAATTAATTCACTTTTCAAATTCAGATAATGACCGTTCTATACCTAGTATGATGGATGGTCTTAAACCATCTCAACGTAAAGTATTATATTCAGCATTTAAACGTAATTTAACACAAGAAATTAAAGTATCTCAATTAGCTGGTTATGTATCAGAAAATTCTGGTTATCATCATGGTGAAGTATCGCTTGAAATGACTATTAAAGGTATGGCACAAGATTTCGTTGGTTCAAACAATTTAAATCTTCTTATGCCTAAAGGACAATTTGGTCAACGAATTCTAGGTGGGGCGGATGCAGCTTCCGCTAGATATATATTTACACATCTTAATAAACTAACAAGAATGTTATTTAAAAAAGAAGATGATGTATTATGCAATTATTTAGACGATGATGGATTCCCAATTGAACCAGAATATTATTATCCAATCCTACCAGCACTTTTAATTAACGGTAGCACTGGTATTGGAACTGGTTTCTCGACTGATATACCACAATATAATCCAATTGTTTTAGCGGATTATGTATTAGCTAAAATAGAAAATAAACAATCACCAAAACTTCATGTATGGTATCGTGGCTTTAGAGGTCCAATCTTATATTTGGAAAATAATTCATATATAACTAAAGGTTTATTTGAACGTATTAATGATAATACAATTCATATTACTGAATTACCGATTGGCACATGGACAGCAACATATAAAGAATATCTTGATAAAGTTATAATCGAAAGAGGTAAAGAAGACTCTAAAAACTTTATTAAATCATATGAAGATAATTCAACTGAATGTCGCGTCGATATTACTGTTAAAATGGATAGTGATTTAATCGATAAATGGATTAGTAAGAAAGGTAAAGATGGTATTACAGAATTAGAAACAAAATTAAAACTAACAGCAAATATTTCGTTAAATAATATGCATGTTTTTAATGAAAATGGTAAAATTATTAGATTTACCAATGTTGAAGACTTAATTAACCATTGGTTTGAAATCCGTAAAGTTATTTATGATAAAAGAAGAGAACATATGTTAAATGAACTTAAAAAAGAATTAGAAATCATTAGTAATAAAGTTCGTTTCATTCTTCAAATTATCGATAATACTATTGAAATTCGTAATAAGAAAAAAGCGATTGTTATAGAGCAATTAGAAGCGAATAACTATCCAAAGATTAGTTCAAAAGATGATAATCCAACCTATGATTACTTATTAGGTATGGACTTGTATAAACTTACAGAAGAAGAAGTAGATGAATTAAAGAAAAAGAAACAAGCTAAAGAAGCTGAATATAATACATTATTGGCTAAGAAATCTGTAGATTTATGGAAAGAAGATATATTAGAATTTAAACAAAATTATTCTAAATCTTATGATGAATATATGAAAGAATATAATTCTTCAGTTCCAGTTAAAGGAAAGAAAACTAGAAAACCTAAAGCAAAATAATTTATTAAATTTTGAAAAATAATTAAATTAAATCTTTTTATTTTTAATTTAATAATTGTCTATTAATATATTAAAATGTCGTGTGATATAACTAAAGATAAAGATGCTAAATTAGTTTATGGTCATTATAGATCTAAAACTATAATATCAATTAAAGATAAAAATGTTTATAAATATTTTCCTATTATGTTGCATTATCTTGAAAATAATAATTCAGTTATAAATTGGTCCAGAAAAATTGATTCTGAAATTTCTATTTTTAAAATTCTAACTAACGAAATAGTTAATACTAATATATCTCCACATATTGTAAGATTACTTAGAATAAAAAAATGTAAAAATAAACCTAGTTTTTATAAAAATTGTAAATTAGATGAATTTAAAAAATGGTTTGAAGATGAAAATTCTATTGATTCTGAATATTCTTATTGCCAATATGTAGAAAAATTTCCAAAATTTAAAATTGAAAAACCAATGTATATTATTAAACTTGAATATTGTAATAGTGAATTAACAAATTTACTTTATGATAATATTAAAACATATACAAAAGAAGAATATATTATTTTTCTAAACGTAATAATATTTCAAGTTATTTTTACATTACAAGTTATAACAGATAAATATCCTAAATTTATTCACAAAGATTTATTTATAAAAAATGTTCTTTGTATAAAAAGTAAAGCTTATAAAAATAAATATAATAGATATCATTATAAAAATAAAATATATGACGTTCCAGCAATTGGTTATACTGCTAAAATAAATGATTTTGGAATTACTCAAATTAATGAAGATTATGGAAACTATTTTAATTGGATTCAATATAATTTATTAAAAGATAACTATAAAGACCATTTTACATTCTTACTAGACTTATTCGAAGAAATTACTCCTACAGTAGAATATTACAATAAAGACATAAACACATATATAGATAATATTTTTAATAAATTTTTAGATTTAAATGCAATTTATTCAATTAAGAATAATAAAAATTGGAGGTATTTTTTATATCATGATAACGTGACTGAATATAATGGTTTTATAAAATTTATAAAACTTAAAACAAGATATCAAATATTAAAACAATTTAAAAATATATTTAAATATGACCCAAATCATGAAATTATTGAAGAATATAATAAATAAATTAAAGTTTTGTATATTTAATTTAATTATTAATCAAGTCTTTTTAATTTACGAATAGTTGTATTTGGAGACTTTCTTTTATAAAATTTATTTTTAGGTGATACACGTTTTTTAATAGATTTTTTACCGGTATCCCTTCCAGCCCCACATTGTGTAGTTACATCAGTGCATTGAGTTATATTCGCATCACCATCGCAATAACCTGGGTAATTACCACCTCTCAAATTATTTTGAGAGTTAGAATTAGAATAATTACCACCTTGCATATTTCTTTTTATATTTTTTTTACCAGAATCCCTTCCAGCCCCACATTGTGTAGTTACATCAGTGCATTGAGTTATATTCGCATCACCATCACAATAACCTGGGTAATTACCACCTCTCAAATTATTTTGAGAGTTAGTATTAGTATAATTACCACCATTCATTTTATGAATGTTAGAATTACCGTTTTTCATATTTTTATTAGAAACTTTTGACATATTAGAATCTATACTTAATATATCACCATATTTTTCTTTAATCTGTTTTTCAGTTAATTTAATTGGTTTTGGAACAATTGATTCAATTATATAGTTATTATTGGATCCTCCTACTATGTTTTTATTAGATACTTTAGAATCAACACTTAATATATCACCATATTTATCTTTAAATTCTTTTTCAGTTAATTTAATAGGTTTTGGAACAATAGACTCTATAATAACATTATTATTAGAATTACCAGCAGTCATAATATTCGCAGGTTGTGAAATAGGTTCTTTTTTAAATAAATTATTAAATTCTTGTATTTTTAAATCCATTTAATATATTTGGATATTTTTTTATATTTTAATAAAGGATATATATAATATAATTATAAAATGGAAGATGACCTGTTAATTACAAACCGTTATAATGATTATATTAATAGAAATAATACAGGTGATAATACGGATTTTGATAAATTAATGGATGCCAAAAAACTCGGACAAACTTTATATTCTGGTAATATGTCTGATTCATATGGCAATAGTATTAATGGAAGTGGAAATAAAAATAATAGTTCATTACCAGAGTTTAGTAAAGATTATAAATTAGATAGAGACTTAGGTATTAATTTACCGGATTCATCTGTTGGTCTAGAACAATTTATAAATTTGGGTATGATAGATAAACGTAAAAAAATAAAAAAAACTGTAGTTAATATTGATAGTAAAAATAGAAAATTAGAGACTACATATGATAAGATACCTTTATTACCAAGAAAGTTTAATGAATTTAGTTTAATCGAACAAAACAAACCATTACAATTTTTATATAATGAAAATTATGCCTATTTATTACTTGAAAATAGCACTATAAATTCATTAGAAGAGAGACAAATTATATTTAAAAGAATAAATGATGATTTAACAAAAATCGGTTTTACATCAGATGATTTTATTTTTGATTCTTTTAATGGTGGTCCAATCCTTGATATCATTGAGTATATGCTAGACCCATCTATAAAAGATAATTTATTAACCATAGATGGAAAACGATTATCTTCTACAAAAGACGAATATATTCCGGCAATATTTGATATTAAAAGAAATTTATGGATATTCAATATAATAAAATTTAAAATACCAACTAAAAATAATCCAATTGCATTAAGAACAGCTTCTTTAGGTGGAACAGATACATTATGTGATATTGTTTCAAATGTGCAATTAGGATATACAACAACATCACATTATCGTGTTAATTTAGGAAAAAATTTTTCAAATATATATGGTATTCGTTTATTATCAAGTGAAATTCCAAATGCTTCATATACTTTTAATAGTAATATAATTATTAGTGATTTTGGTCAATATTCTTTAAAGACCAAAATAAATAATAAATTAAGATGGATTTATAAAAATAATTATATTGAACAACCTAAATATAGTTTTTATGCTGGGAATATGTTTTTTAAAAAAAATTATAATATTCAGAATCAGAAACCAACTATAAAACAACAATTAATAGATTATTTAAATCAATCTTTAACTAATACTACACCACCTAGTATAATGAATGATACAACAATGAAATCATATTTAAATAATAATCATAGATATCAATCATTAGCAAAGTATGGATATGGTTATGATTCTACAAATTTAAATATTTCAGATTTAAATATTGATATACGTCATGTAGGTAAATTAATCTCTAATGGAATAGATATAAGTAATAACTTATATTTACCAAATACTTATTTTACTTTTTATACATATTTATTACCATTTTTAAATAGTGAGTTAGGTTCATATCAGTATATATTATTAAATTCAACATATGTAAATGTTGAAGAAATGGATATAACTTATGATAATTATTATTTTAATATAAATATTTATTCTGGATTAGAAAATCCATTATCAAATATATTATCACAATATATTAATAAATATTTTACAACTTATAATTTATATAATTCTGGTTATTCTAATTTTAATCCATTTATTATTAAATTAATTCGATTGTATGATGGGGATTATGATAATACAGATATTAATAATGTGCCTAAAGATTTAACTACATTTAGTTTTGCAGTTTTTGATATAAGTGGTGCAAAATATGACGAATCGAATACTTTATACTATACAATGCGTTCTATACCTTTAAACTATACAGATATTAGTAATAATTTACAAACATTATTAAATATAGAAAGACAAAATACAACTAATTATAACCCATTTTTATTCAAACATTCATATGTTTTAGTAATTGAAAATGAAATTCCACAACAATATATATCCGATATTATGAAGAATAATAATTATATTTATAATCAATTAAAACAGTATGGTATAAAAACTAAATCAGTTATTTCTCCAGTAACAATAACTTCTGACATCGATTTAAGTAATAATACTGTTAGAATAATTCCAGATTTAACAATAGCTAATTTTACTACAGATTATTTTAATTTGGGTGACCCATCAAATAATTTATTACTTCAAACAGATAGTATTTCTAATGTAGATATTAGTGGAAGTTCATATACATATGTAGACTCATCCGGACTCAATTATAATCTAACAGATATATCAGGTAGTAAAATAATTATCAATTATAAAACAGATATTAGTTATAGATATAAATATTTAAATGATGCTTCTTTTTCAACTTATACTCCAGGTAGTTTTAATATTGATTTATCAAATAATTTATTAAAAATTTTAAAAGAAAATTATTATTCAAATGATTTAATAATAACTAGTTCAACAAATTTATATGCACCATTTTTAGAAGAAAAATTAGAATATGATTTAAAAAATAATAATTATATTAAATATGGAAACAAATATATTTATTATAATGAATTTGATATAAGTCATAATTTAATTACAAATAAATATACCTATAATATTAAAATTATTTATACAAATATTTTAAATACAATATTAGATGACCAAAATATTTATACAATTGAATTACAAAAAATTAATAAATTAAATGTTAAAAATATAAATTTTGTTGATATATCATTAAATGAGTATCAAAAAATCTTATTAAATAATAATTGTTCAATTATTAGATTTTATAAGATTGAAAATCCATTAATTTATGATGAATATTATTTAGGTGGTAATATTAATAATAATTTATACGATTTAAGTTATAAATACAGCAATGGTAAAAGTATGGGAGAAATAAATTATTTTGATTTAAGTGGAACTAGAATGGTAATGTTTCAAGAATTATTTAAAACATATTTACGTGAAACTACCGATAATTATATGTATATGAATTTTATTAATTTATCAAATTCACAAAAAATTTTATATAATAACAAAATGTTTAGATTAAGCGATACATATAAACCAATACCTAACATTTATGAACAATCACGTGCAAGTATGATTAATATATTTAATCCAAATATAAATAATGTTTTTTCTGATATTTTAGATATTCCAAGATATGCTATAATAGGTATTTATGAAACTAAATTATCAAATGGATTGAATATTACAGAACTATCACAAGAATATGTTGATGAAAATAAAACTGATTTAATTATTCAATATCCTATTATTGATAAAAATAGTGATAAATTAATTGCACCATTTGTAGTATCAAATGACCCACGAAATGGGTTAGCATATGTAGGTGAATTATCTGTATATAAAAGATATCCGTTATATACTAGTGATATTGATGCGGGAAAATATATTGAAACATCTTTATTAAAATATTTTGAAAATCGATATAGTTCTATAACTAGAAAAACATATGATTTTTCTAAAGAAATTTTTACTGAAAACGATATATCAAGTAGAACGACTGAAAATAATTATATTAATGATGATGGTGATAGTAAATTTATAATTGAATTTGATAGTAATATTAAATCTTTAAAAATATCTAATTTTAGAAAAATATTTCAAACATATACTACATCATCGGTTGATAATAAAAAGAATTTATATGTTAATGAAGGTTTTCCATATGTTGCATTACATATTCCCGATATTTCAATTCCAAATGGTGGTATTATTCGTTTAGAAGGGTTAAATAGTTTTGATAATATAAATGCTAAAGAATTAAATAAAATACATTATGCTGTTATTCCTAAAAATTATAAAATTACTGTTCGTCAATTATTACCATTACCTAGTTTAGATTATTTAAATAACAATAAAAATATTTTTACATCAAAAGGTAATCCATTAACAAATGATTTTATTAAAAATTTATATACTGATTATATTAATAATAGTATAAAATCACAAAATACACGTGATTTAACACTCGATTTTATAATAGATAGATTGTTTAGCACTGGTGAAAGCGGATATAATAATCCTGAATTATTTAGTATTAAAAATATTATTGGTTCAAAACAAGATGTTAAACGTTCTAGTTATTTTATAAATGAAAATGAATTTTTGAATGGAAATTTAAACAAAACATTTATTAATAATAAGACTAATAGTATAAATTATAATAAATTATCCGGTTTTAATAATACTATTTATAATGATTCTACACGTAATTTAACCGGCATTGAATATTATGGAAGTGCTGCAATTAATACTGCAAGAAATGGTAGAATGATAAATGAACTTGAGAAACAGTTGGCAACTTCAGTAGATGTATTTGTTAAAAAAGGTTTAGAAACATCATTTGAAGAAAATGAATTATTTGTAAAATTAGGGGATTTATACAATGGATTATCAAATAATTTAATGGGTAGAATTTCAGGAATAACTCAATATACTGATGAAAATGGAAATTTTGAATTGGATTATGATTTATTTAGTGAAAATGGTGGTAATTTTAGAATTGGAGATATAGTAATTGGTTTAGATTCAAATACTGTTGGTATTATTTTACCATCTGATTATCAATTTAATAATTTACCGAATGATGAAATAAAAGTTCTAGGCTTAGGTGCTTATATTTTAAACAATCAAAAAGAATTATTGAATAATTTTTTTGCAGGTTTTTATGGAATAGATGATATAAATAATCCTCGTTATCTATTTGCAAAATTATTTATGAACAGATTAAGTTCATGGCAAATAATTGAAAATTATACTAAAACTCGATTTTATATTAAATTACAATCAGTTCCAAATATATCTAGATTGACAGGCATAACTGTTAATAATTTGTCAGTATATGTTCCAGATTTTTTTAAATTTTTAGAAGGTGATGATACTCCATTAAATTTATTTGGATTTCAAGATACTTATTATAATAATAAATTTAATTATTTCAAAGATAATTTACAACCATTTGAAACATTACTCATTAATAGAAGTTATTTAAAAAGATATAATAATAGAGATATATTTTTATTAATAGAAACTAAACAAACAGGTAATATACAAATTGATGATAAAGTATTTGTTGAAGACCATTCTATTACATATAATTATTTAGAATCTCGTAAAAATAAATATTTTATTTCACAATTATTAGAACCTTATTCTAGTTTTATTTCAAAATTAGAAAGTCTTTATAATACATCGATGCTTAATTATAATGGTTTAAATAAAATTGTATTACCTAAATCTTTATTAACCATTACAAATACAGGTTTTGGTAATATATTATACACTGATAGAGATTATTTATATGATTATCAATATACACCATATAATTCTCAATTTAATCTAGATGTTTCTTATAATTTTAAACCAATTATATTTAAAAATAATTTAATATCTAGGTCATTTTTACATGATGAAGATAAATATTCTCTTAAATATACTGTAAATTATAGACAAAATAATATACCTGATTCATTATTAAAACCGTATGAATTTAAGGCTAATTATAAATTTAATATATTTTTTTTAGGTATTACTGAATTAATAATAGGAGGAAAAAATATTTTAACATCTGAATATATTGATGATAATTTACAATACATTATAAGAATAGATGGTTATAACTTTAATAATATTTATTTTAAAGATATTAGTTCCAATTATTTTTTTTCATTAAGTTATACAGTTACTAATACAGAACCTATCGAATTTAATACATACACTATTAATATTTATGGTTTTAGACCAACTTATGCTATTAAAGAATTAAATACTGATTTATATGGTAATAAATTCGTTTCAAAATATGATACATTAGGTATATATCAACGATTAATGGATAATTATATACAATCATTCTATTCAATGTATTCGTTTGACTTGAATAAAGCAAATCAATTAAATTCTAAATTTAATTATAATATTTATAAAAATAGAATTATAAAAATTAAAGTATGTGGTATTGATGAATGTGGTTTTAGTTTTGAGCCATTACCGAGTGGAACCGTTACCAATAATACTAATTATCCAGTTCGTAGGGTAAATGGTAATTCACGTAAATTATTCCCTTTTCATGAACAAAGATATTATAAAAATTGGGCTAATAATAAATTAGGTGATACAAATTTAATTTTATCTTCTAATTTTATATCCTATGCTAGACCACAACAACAAATTACAAATAATGATAGTGATTTAAAACAATTTTTACCTGGTATGGGTGTTCATATTATTAATAGTGAATTTATAAGTAATAATATTGTTTCACAAGCTAGATTACCTGCTTCATTTTATGAATATAATACAACTTTTATTGGATATGTATTAGAAACTTCTATCAATAGCGTAAGTGAATATCAACGTAATAATATTTTAAATAATAAATCATTTTCAAGAGTTGATGTTAGTAATAGTATATATAGTGAATATTATATTTATTTATTAGTTGACCCTAATATAACTACTAAAGATGGAATGATTAATTTATTTAATATACTTAATAAAGATTATAATCATATTGTCTTTGATGGTAATTCAAATAAAGACTATACCAATACATTTTTGAATGTAGATGGTATTACTATTTCGAAAACCAAATATAGATATAATTATGATTATCCAAATAATGTATTTAGTATTGCTACAAACACTATATCGGATAATGATGGTGTTTATACCTTACAAGAAAATAGAATAGGCACTGCTATACAACAAGTCGCCGCGGATAAAAGTTTTATTTTATACGAAGACAATAATTATCAAACTACTATTCCTATTGCTAATATTGATTGTTTTAGTGAATTATTTGCGGGTAATATTATAATTAAAAAACCTAAATTAAATCAAACATTACCATATTATGATTATCAATTTAGATTAGCATGTGCTACTATTACTGAGAGACCGGTTTTTTATTCATCTGAAAATAAAGATATACAATTATTTGCATGTGGTGATTTAGATTACTTTTATAAATCATATTTAAAAGATAAGGCTGTTATTAATTATAAACCTATAATTGAATCTACTGATAATCAATATATTAACAATCAACAATATATTGTTGAAAATCCTAAATCCGCTAATTTTAAACAACATAATTTTAAGGAACGTGATTGTCATAGTCGATTTATTGATAATAATTTTAATAATACTTATGAATATCAAAATGGGGGTATATATAGTAAATCTGACCCAGATTCAATTAATACTATTACTCCTAAAATTATTTTTGATAGTGGTGATGATATCGTATTATTAAATACAAATGAAACATTGAATAAATATAATAATTCAACAAAAGAATATAATTTATTACAAAAGAATTCCAATAATTTGATTATTAAAGATAATGTTAAATTAGAAAAATCTGTTATAAAGGTATTAACTGGAGGTTTATTTCCTACTAATTATATTCCACATTCTAAATTAGTTGATAATAATATTAATGATTTTATTAATAATACTGCATTATTAGATTATAATTATGATGAATCAATGGAAAAATTATCAAAAGTGCCTTTATTAGGTAAAACAAATGGTTATAATTTAGATATAATTGGTAATAATAGTGATTTGTATTCTTATGAAAATATTAATAATCCCGGCGCTTTCTATAATAATGTTTCTATTATAGAATATAATGAGTATCGTTCTCATTTATTAAATGAAACATACACTAATGAAGTTTATATTAATGGATATTTAGATAAAATTGTAAATACTAATCTTAATAATTATTTAGAAACGGATTTTAATTCACTTCGTTCTGTAAAATCAAATATTATTACAAACCAATTAGAATTTGTTAATTATGCTACAAATGCATTTGAAATTCCCATTAGTAGATTAGTTGGATGTTTATTTATTACTTATTCTCAAATTTCATTCAAAGAGTATACGGTGCCTACTTATAATCCTATTCAATCTGAATTAGCTATTATTAATAATGCTGAATTAGTTTATACTCCTACCGGTAATAAAGTTAAATTAACTTTTGACAATTTTGTTAAAAATATACATCAACTTTCTGATACAAATTTCGAAAATATAAACAATCATTCTATTCCATACAGAGTATTATATACAAAAAATATAGATTTGGGTTATAATCCATCTTTTACACCACTTACTGCATACGATTCTAGTTTAAATCCTGTTAATAGTAGTATTTATAAATGGGATATAGATAAAACTGGATATTTTATATCTATTTATGACCCCGATAAATATATTGGTAATGGTGATAAAATTATTATAAATTACGCTAAAACAGAATATACTACATTTTCGTATGATTCGAATACTCAAGAACCAGCTAGTATATATATAAATCCAAGTAATAAAGATTCATTAATTCAAAATGAAATTATGGAACAAAATGAAATTATTAATCAAGTTGGTATAGACCCTATTACCGGTGCTTCTATTTGGAAAATATTAAAACCTAAAGTAACTCATTTAGAGGGGTCGTCTATTATTTTATTGAAAGACCCATTATTAGGTGGCACTATTGTAGACCCAGATAAAAGTGATACAAATAATGTAGAACGCAACATGCTTTCAACACAACCATTTACAATATTAAATAAATGGTATACCAAGATTTTTTATAAGGGGGCTAATTATATGGATGGCGGTCATTTAAATAGTTTTGGATATCCAACTTCATTATTTAATCAACAAGATAGTTATACTGTATTAGGGGGTAAAGAAAAAATATCAAAATATGAATCAAAAAATGTTTTTATTAGAGGTATGAAAGGTTTAAAACTTCCATTTATAGATATTTCAAATAAAACTAAAATTACTTCGGTTATTAAAGATGGTAGTTCTATCGATATTTTTGTTTTCGGTAATAATGGTAATTCTCGGTTTGAAATACAACCTATACAACCTGGTTATTATTTAACTAAACCACAATCATTTGAAGATTTTGTTCCATATTTAAATATTGATTCTAGAAATATTAAGATAAATGGTTTCTTTGATAATATTAGTAATGCTTTGATTAGTCCTGATAAAATACAAAATATTTTAAATAATGAATCTAAATGGATTAATAGTGATGTAAATTATCATGTTAGCGTTATTGATTTCCCATATATAGTTGTTGAAGGTATATATTTAGGTTATGGTGGACAAATTCAAGAACGTTTTGATTCTGATATTACCAACACAATGTTAAATAATGATACTGGCTTTGTTATTAACAAAGTAAAAAATATAAATAATAGATTATTATTAACTGTTAAATTACCATCAATATATAATAATTTTTTTACATCTATTGAACGTAATACAAATTTAAATCTTAAGTTTAAAAATAGAGCTGATTCATTACCTATTAACATTGAAAGTCAATTTAATGATGAATTTATTAATATTACAAATGATTCTGATGATTATTTAAGTTTGAATGTATATGAACCATTCGGTTTAAATGGACGTATTGTTAAAAAACGTATTAATACACCTTATAATTTAAATCCAAATAATTACGTATTTTTAACTATTCCTAATTTAAACCATATACTACCCGTACAAAATAACATGGTAACCGATGCATTTGCAAAAATATTATTACCTGGTGAATCTAACCGTGTTTTATACAACACAAATGTCGGTGGTGGTAAAATTTATTATGAAAATTTATTTAATAATTTAAATGAATTAGAAATTGCATTCTTAACAAATGATGGTAGTTTATTTGATTTTAATGGTTCGGAACATTCATTTTCTTTAGAAATTACCGAGATTATTGATAAATTTGAATATATTAATCCTAGATTCGGTAATATTGAAATTTAATTGAAATATACCTATATAAAAAAATTGTTTTATGTAAGTATATTAATGGATCAAGTAGGAAATTTTGATTATACAAAAATCCGCGATATTACTAAACAATTAAAATTAAATTTAAAAACTAAATATTCTGAATTAGAAAATATTGCTAAAGAATATACTACTTCTAATATTGAAGTTGGTAGTAGTGCTTCTGGTTTATCCAGCACAAGCGAGTTAGATGATTATACTACTCGTATTATAGATTTATTTGGTGGTGGTGTTTATAATGGTAATATGCAAATTAATGGTTCTATTTTATTAGATTCTTTACAAGTTAATGAATTAATTGTCACTGGCACAAATAATTTAAATATACCTAAATTAAGTGATTTACAACAAAATATTACCGGTGGTATTACTTCTGGTTTTGATATTAATGAATTATTAAAAGCGGGCGATTTAAAATTAAAAGGACAAACTTTAGGTAGTTCTCTTATTCAAGATTCTACATTTCGAAATGGTGTTTTAGAAAATGTTGTTTTTAGAGGAACTGTCACTGGTTTAAATACTGGCACAGGTGGAACTGCAGATTTAACTATTGGTTATAATCCATGTTATTCTTTAACTGGTATTAAAAATAGACAATTTGATATCTTAATACCTTATTGGCAAAATTTTGCTAATTTGCAAAAAAATGTGTCTCATGGTATTAAATTTTCATATCAATATATCGACCCTTTAGCTATCATTAATCCCTTTTATACTTTTGATTATCTTTCTTCAAATATTGCATTTGATGCATCTAATAATGACCATGTTTTTGCATATGGACAACCAGGTTTTACCGCTGGAGACCAAATATTACCTATTGACCCTATTAATACTGGTGGTTGGGATAATTTAGGTCGTCAAGAAATTATGAATAATTTTAATTTACCATCTAATCGTTATAAACCTGCTACCAGTTTTGTATCAAGACATGACCAAAATTATTTTACGGCATATCCACAAAGTATTAAAGTTTATGGTAATGATTATCTTGATTATTATCAATTTAAAATTGAAAATCAAGATTTTCTATTTAAAAATAGTAATTCATATTCTAGAAGACAATTTACTGTTGATTGTAGTAATATTAATTTTAATTCTTCTGTTAAAGTTGGTGGCGACCTTAGTATTAATGGAACTGCTTATTCAAACGGTATTTTAAGTATTAGTGGTGCTTTGTATGGGGTTACTAATTTAAGTTTATCTGGTTTAACTTTCTTCAAGGATGATTTAAATGTCACTGGTGAGGCATATTTTCAAAATATATCCGTTAATGGAACTACTTTTATTAAAGATTTAGTTGATATTTCTGGTAATGCTTTTATTTCTGGAAATTTATCTCTTGGTTCAAATACATTTATATCAGATTCTATTTCAATCAATACTCTTAGACTCGCTAATACTATTAGTATTGGTCAAAATGCTATTGTTAATGTTCTTAGTTTAGCAAGTAATTTAATTATTAATGATAGTTTAAGTGTTAATAATATAGCTTTCTTAAGTTCTGGTTTAAGTGTCACTAATACTTCATATTTAGATACTTTAAGTGTTGCTAATAATACTATTGCATCTACTATTTCTGTTAATAACTCTTTTTTTGGTTCAAATTTAAGTATAAATAATTCCATGTTTATATTTGGAACATTAAGTGTTAATGGGAGTTTTTTTAATAATCAATCTCTCAGTGTTAACGATATTGCATATCTTAGTAATAGATTAAGTGTTAATGGTATTTCATTTTTTAATCAAGGACTTAGTGTTTCAAATACTACTTATTTCGGTTCTTCTTTATCTGTTAGTGGAACTTCATTTATAAACCAACAATTATCATTAAATGGTTCTTTATTTACAAATAATAATTTATCTGTTAGTCAAAATACATTTATTTTTTCTTCATTAAGTGTTGGTAATTCAACATTTATTAATAGTGATTTGAGTATAGCTGGAAATACTTATTTAAAAAATACATTATCTGTTCCATCAATATTTACAAATACTTTAAGTTTATCTGGCGAAATTGATGTTAGTGGAATTGTTAGTGTAAATAATAATATTATAGCTGCATCTATTTCAGTCAGTAATAATATTTATACAAATAATAATTTAACATCTAATATTATTTCTGTTGGTAATCAAACATTTATATCATCTAATTTAAGTATTAATGGTAGTTCATTTATTGTTGGAACCTTTAGTGTTAATTCAAATACTTTTATTACCGGAACTACAAATATTACTGGACCAACATATTTAAATAATCAATTATCAGTAAGTGGAAATACATTTATAAATAATAATTTGTCAATTGTTGATATTTTTACTCGTAATTTAAGTATTGGAAATGTTTTATTTAATAATGGAACTCTTAGTGTTGGTGGTTTGACTACATTAAATATATTATCTATATCTGGTAGTGCTAATATTAATAATGATGCTACTATTAATGTTTTATCTGTTAATTCGGGAACATTTGTGTTTGGAACATTAAGTATTAGTAATAATTTTTATAATTTAGGTAATATTAGCGTTTATAATGATTCATTTTTAACAGGAAAACTTAGTATTGGTAATTCTCTATTTATAAATAATAATTTAAGTATTAATGGTGCTACATATTTGTTTGGTGATTTAAGTGCTAATAATATAAATACTAATAACCTAAGTGTAAATAATAATATTAAATCAACTGGTTATTTAAGTATTTCTGGTAATACCGTTGTTGCAGGTAGTGCTTCTATTGGAAATAATTTATTTGTATCAAGTAATTCTTATCTAAGTATTTTGTCAGTTAATGGACCTACATTTCTTTTTAATAATCTCGATGTATCCGGTAATACCAATATTAAAGGTGATTTATCTATTAATAATAATTTCGTTCTTAGTAAAAATTTAGATATTAGTGGTAATGCTTTTGTGAATAATGATTTGAGTGTTGCTGGTGTTGTTTATATTACTCAAGGATTAAGTTTATCTGCTATTCAAACTACTAATATTGATGTGGCTGGAACATTGTTTTTAACTCAAGATTTATCTGTTGCAGGTAATGCAACTTTGGGTAATTTAGCTTTATCGGGGGCATTTACTTTTGATGGTGATCTAACAGTAAATGGTTTATCTATAGGTCAATCATCATTTTTTAATAAGACATTAAGTGTATCTATGGATACTGTAATTAAAGGTAATTTAGATTTAAGTGGTAATGCATATTTAAATAGTGATTTAAGTGTTGGTGGTAATACATATTTAACTAACTTGTTAGATATTTCTGGAAATGCATATATAAGAGGATTAGCTGATTTAAGTGGTAATTTATCAATTAATGGTAATCTTAATATTCAAGGAAACGCATCTATCGGTATAGATTTAGATGTTTCTGGGTCAACATATTTAAATGGTTTTTTAAGTATTAATTCTAATACATATTTAAGTAATTTATTAAGTGTTAATAGTGCTACATTTATTGGTAATACTTTAAGTGTTAGTAATTCTACATTTATTGGTAACACTTTAAGTATTAATAATTCTACATTTATTGGTAATGATTTAGATGTAAATGGTTCTTCATTTATTAATGGAACATTAAGTATTAATAATAGTATATTTATATTAAACAATCTAAGTTTAGCTGGTGACATAGATTTAAGTGCAAATCTCAGTATTGGTAATTCCTGTTATATTTCAAATAATTTAAGTATTTATAAGTCTAATTATATTAATAATAATTTAAGTGTTGCAGGTTCTACTTTTATTAATAATGATTTAAGTATTAATGGTTCTACTTTTATTTTCTCTAATCTTAGTTTGAATAATAATTTAAATATTTCTGGTAATTTAAGTATTAATTCACATGTTTTTACAGGTAATGGTGTCGATATTAGTGGTAATACTACTATTCGAGGAAATTTAGATATATCTAATAATACTACTGTTTATCAAAACCTTAGTGTTGGTCAAAATACATATATTGGTGGAACATTAAGTTTATTTAATAATTTAACTGTTAAAAATAATTTTGATGTTTCTAATAATACCACTATTTATGGAACTTTAAGTATCGGTGGTTCTTCTACGTTTGGTAATACACTAACTGTTAATCAAAATACTAATATAGGCACATATTTAAGTGTTGGTTCTTCTACATATATATTTGGTAAATTAAGTATTAATGGTGAAGCCATTTTAGGCAGTGCTTTATCTGTTTATGATAATTCAGTTTTAAGAAATTCACTTAGTGTATTTGGTGATACTGTATTTAGTAATAATATTGATGTATCTGGTGATACATATTTAGGTAATTTATTAAGTGTTGGTTTTGATACTTATTTGGGTAATAATTTAAGTGTTCAAAGTGGTATGTTTATTGGTTCCGAACGTGAAGCTGTTACTAATGTTGGTTTAAGTGTTGGAGGGGCTTGTTTTGTTCAAAGCACATTGAGTGTATTTGGTAATTTTGATATTTCAGGTGATTTATTTATTAGAAGAAATGCATACGTCGGTAATAGTGGTAATTTGAGTATTGCTGGAACTACTTTTTTATATAATACTGTTTTAGATTCTAGTTCTGGAATATATCCATTAACTAATAGATATAATATTGGAACTACTTCTGGAACAATCCCTATTACTTATTTTAATAAGGATATTTATATAAATGGAACTTTAAATGGTGATACACATTTATCAGTGGCTGGATTAAGTAGTGCAAATGATTTATCTAAATTTTATTTAACATTAAATGGTTTCGATGGTATAAATAAATTTGGTATATATGATGATTTAAGTGGGGAAATATTATTTGATGGTTTGCAATATTCTTTATTAGATGGTTCCGGAAAACGATATAATTTGGTAATTACATATGATAAGGACGAAACTTCAAATACCGAAAAATTTCAAGTTATGTCTATAGTAAAACAATCAACATTATAAGAAAACATTGGTTCTCTTAATGCGTTTAATTATAAAATTTTTATTTCTTAAGATATTATAAGTAAGATAAGAATACATCAACTTAGGATTTATATCCGTATTACAATAATATATATAGATTTATGATAAATTTATAAAATTTAGTAGTTTCAAGTTGATACAAACCTATAATACTGTTATGTATTTATTTTAATTATTATACATTATATTAATTAAACTTATATTATAATGATACATTGACATTATATATCTATTAATATTCAAATACAAGGCCATAGAGCGTTATTTAAATATTATTGATATTTAGTGGGTCATTTGATAATTTGTTTAGTAAAAATATAAAATTAATAGGATATAATATTTTAAAATAGTTTGTGGCATAATTTCATTCTGACCTGAATGAGAATGATATAATTTCAGAGCTGGTCCCTCTATTTATGTCTTTTTTTAGTTTATTGATAAATTAATTATTTTAAATATATAAATTATATCAATATAACAATTTTTTTTATCTTACTAATCTGGTCATTACTTTAGTAATACCTGCAATCTTCAAATTCGATTTGTAATCTAAAATTTATAATTATTCTTTTAATTAATAAATGTTTTATTATGACTTTTATGTTTTAATCTTTCTTATCTTTTTAACAGTGTTCTTAAAATTGTAATAAAAAATAATAAAAAATACATAGCCTTATAATGAATTTTATTTATTAGTTTGTTTGCATTTATTTGTATATTAGATAATTTTAAAATTGAATATATATAAATATTACTCCTTGTTGATATATATATTCGTTTATTTTGCTGTTTTTTCGAATAAAAGCAGTTATGTGGGTTTAGATTTTAATGTCTAAACAAGGACAATATAAATGTCTTATTAAATTTTTTGTAATAAGACAATTATTTTATTCAGTATTTTCTGAAATATTGAATTCAAAAAATTTTGCTACTTTTTTAGCACCATTATCACTAAATATTACTACACATTCACTATTATCTCCATTATCTTCATACATACAGAATATCATTTTATTATGTTCAAACCATAAATTATTAATATCTACATTTTCCATCGTCCATCTATATTCTTCATTATTTTCAACACTATATGAATATAAAAATAAATATATATGTCCAGGATTATTATACGAAGGAGACATATATAAAGTATTTTTTTCAAAATCTCCATATCCTTCCATATTACATTCTATTATATCTGGGTTCTTATAATCTTTTAAATTATATTTACCATATTTAGGACCTTCTAAATATAATCTTTTACCAGGATTTGTTATTTGAGGAATAATATCTAATTTCATTTATAAATCTTTTATTAATTTAATATATTTATTAGGTATTTTATCTCTAAATATTTTTTCAGATAAATCACAAGCAATTATTTCATTTGGATGATATAATGAACAATTTTTTATATAATCATTTGGTAATTTCAAATCTATTTCTTTCAATTTAATCATATCATCGTTATTATTTATATTAAAACCTATATCTGTTATTTTACCGTTTATTAGACCTAATATTGGATAATATTCTTTAGAATTATATATATATGTCCATTTATCAAAATTACTATCTGGATTTGTCATATTTATTTTATTCCATTGTTCTGGAATATTAAAATCATTTTTTGATTTTATAAAATTAAATTCATTTTTATAAAATTCATTAAACTTATCTTGATTTTTACGTTGTAAAATATGTATTTTTTCATGAATTAATGTTTGAATAAATAAGTCTGAATTTTCACTTTGATTTAAAAATTTTATTGTATCTAATGGCATTATTATTATATCATCTAAAGTAAAAGGCATATTCATTTCTAAACCATTTCTACTTATTGCAATTTTCCAAGGTAAATTTATTAATGGTATTAATCCTGATTTATTCAATATTTTATTTGCATTATCGACCGCATTATTTAATTCTTTTTTATATTCATTTGGAACAAGGACTATTCTAGCTTTATATTCCTCTGTAAAATGTTTATTAAAAGGTATTAATTTCTTAGAATACATATTTGTATGTATTGATTTAATATAATCATTAAAATGTTCTGAATTAAACAAGTTTTCTAAATCTTTATTATTTAAATCAATTAAATTTGTTGATTTAAAAGTTTCAAAACCTCCTACCATTTCTTTTAGACTGATAACTAGTGCTACAAATAAAATTGTGAAGATTGCAAATGCTGTTGCACTTGTATCATATGTAAATACTGATAATACGGATGATAATATATTTTTTATTAAAAAACGTAATTTATAAATCAAAATAATAATAAATATAATAAAAATGAATTTTGTAAAAGTCATATTTATAATATTTTAATAAAATAATCTTACTTCAATATTATAAATGAAAGGTATATTTATTTTTAGAAGAGATTTAAGATTATTTGATAATAATGGATTAAACAAATTACTCGAAGAATGTGATGAAGTTTTACCTATATTTATTTTTGACCCTAGACAAATCGAAAAAAAGAAAAATGAATATTTTAGTGATAATTGTGTGCAATTTTTAATACAGAGTTTGCTTGACTTAAATCAAGAATTAAATAAATTGGGGTCTGCATTATATTATTTCTACGGAGATCAGCCTGATATATTATCTAAAATTTATTCTAAATATAAATTCGATATTTTAGCGATGAACACTGATATTACACCATTTAGTAAAAAACGCGATGCAGATATCGCTAAATGGTCCGTATCAAAAGGTATAAAATGTATTCAAACCGAAGATACCAATCTATTGCCATTAGGAAGTGTTAAAACAGGTGGAAATGAAATTTATAAAGTATATACTCCATATTTTAATGTTGCTAGTAAAATTGAAACACCTAAACCAATTGATTTAATTAATAAAAAGGCATTTATTAAATTACCATCATCTTTAAAAACTATTGATTTCGATTCTAAAAAATTACATTCCTTATATAAACCTAATGATAATGTTCCTGTTTTTGGAGGTCGTCATGAAGGTTTAAAAATATTATCTTCTATTGATAAATTTAAAAATTATAATCATGATAGAGATTATCCATATATCCCTACGACTATGTTGTCTGCATATTTAAAATTTGGTTGTATTAGTATTCGTGAGTTTAAAGACAGAGTCCTATTTGAATTAGGAAATGGACACACATTATTTAAACAAGTATATTGGCGTGAATTTTATTATAATATTGCAAATTCATTTCCTAAAGTTTTTGGAAATTCTTTTAAAGAGAAATACGATAATATTAAATGGGATAATAATCGTGAATGGTTTAATGCTTGGAAACAAGGACTAACAGGTTGTCCTTTTGTTGATGCTGGTATGCGACAATTAAATCAAACTGGATTTATGCACAATCGATTACGTATGGTTGTTTCAATGTTTTTAACAAAAGATTTATTAATTGATTGGAAATGGGGCGAAAAGTATTTTGCTACACAATTAGTCGATTATGACCCTGCAAATAATAATGGTGGTTGGCAATGGAGTGCCTCGACTGGAACTGATTCACAGCCCTATTTTAGAATATTTAATCCTTACACCATGATGTTAAGACTAGATAAAGATGGTTTATATACCAAAAAATGGATACCTGAGTTAAAAGATGTTCCTATGAAGGCATTAGCAGATTGGGAAAATGAATATAAAAATTATCCGGATGTAAAATACCCAAAACCAATTATAAGTCATTCTGAACAACGTATAAAAGCATTAGAACGTTATAAAGTTTTATAAAATATATTTAGGATACTAATAGTTATTGATTTTAAATATTAATTATTAACAAAAATTAAAATTATTAATAATTAATCTAATTTCTTTTATTTTTTAATTGTGGTTTAACAACATCATCTACTAATATTTGTCCTACTTTCACATCTGCATCATGTTGTGTAATTTCTTTATTACGAACTTTTTCAGACATCTTTAACATTTGATTTAAACGGTCATAATCATATGATTTACCACACGAAATATTTAAAATAGAACTAAAATCCATTGCTAATTCGGGATATTTTACTCGCATATTATTAATAAATACTGATTCATTCCAATCTGGTTTTCTTGATTCAGATTTATATAAATTATTTATTTCTAATGATTCTTTTAAAATTTTCATTCTATCAAAATTACGATTCATTATTTATATTTAATTAATAAATTCTTTTTAGATTTTTAACATAAAAAATAATTCTATCTTAATTATATAGTAATGTCTTGTAATTTAGATTCTAATCGTCCTAAAACTGAACAATCCGCTTTTTTTTATCCTACTCAATCTTCTGCTACTTCTTCTAAACCACCGGGTGATGTTTTATCTGAAACTATTAATAAACAAAACCAACAAAATAATAGTATTTTGAATTTAACTCAAGGTAAAGTTACTAAAGATAAAGAAGCATTTGTTAATTATGATAATAGTCCATTTGATGGTAATTATAAACCTGTTTATGCTCAATTTTTATCTAATGAACAAATTGGTATAGAATCACGTAATAATTATATCTCCGGAAACCAATTCAATCCACATCTTGCTTCATACGGGAGAACTATTAATGTTCCTAAATTATCTGCGCCTGGAACTGTTCCTGGTCCTAGTTATAATGGTGGGTCCTTTATTGGTGAAAAATGTGTTGGTCCACATTGTGCTATTCCAATTGAACCTACTTTAAAAGGTATGTATCAGTCTTTTCAACCTATTGACTCTACTTTAGGCATGTATCACTTACCTGGAACTTATAGACCTGGTAATTCATCCGATTTACCACCGAATGTATTTAAATATGATAATGGACAAACATATAACTTCGAAGTATCTAGAAAATAAAGAAACACCGGTTTTTTATAAGTATAAAAATATAAAATTTATTATAATTATAAATTAATATGATTACATATATTTATAATAAATTCTGTTCAACAATTAATAATATATATAAGCATCCTAACGAAAATAATATGACTTATTTACAACACTTTAATCACGCGATTAAAATGTCTGGTAAATTAGCATATGCTAGTATTGCTGTTTTTTCGCATGCTATTTATCCACCTATTCATGAAAAAACTGCATCTTCAATAATATCAGATTTATATTTTGAAAATTTAAAAAGACAACAACCCGATTTTAAAAAAAATTAAAATCATTTTTTGGATAATTATTACCTGAATCATTATCTAATAAATGACTGTCATAAAAATCATGTTCATATTCATCTAGTATTTGAAGAGTTTCATCTGATATAGTATAATTTTTTTTATGCTCTGGTATTTTACCTTCAGTTTTAATAGGTATTTCACGTATTTTTTTATATTCTTTGGTTGTATCTACATATATTTTTCTTAAACTTAATAATATAACAATACCGATTATTCCAATTAAAATAAAAAGTCTATTCATAATTTTTTATATTTATAATATATAATAATAAATTAATATGAATGCTATAGTTCCATTAGGTTTAACTTCATTAGTTTATTTATTTTCTAATGCAAAACATAATCCAACTACGGATGAAATTGAATATGATATTTTACAATATAGAGACCCTAATAGTTATACTCAAGATACTTTAAATTATATTAGATTAGTTACTACTAAACCAGATGTTAATCCGGTTGGTAGTCAAAAATTTAAAGTTCATAAATACCCTGGTGATATAGATATTTTTGAAAAAATTAATGAATGCTGTAGTCTTAAAACTGCTTCTAATAAAATTTCTGATAAAATTGAAACAATTGCTAAAAATATTAAGAAAACTCCTAATACTTATTTAGGTGATTTTAAAGCTGGTATTGATTACCGTTATTTTATTGATATTGGTAAATTAGATGAAAAAAAGATATTAGATTATAATCCATCTAAAATACGTTCTGAATTAAAAAATAAACATTCTAAGGGTGATTTATCTGATAAAGAATATGAAGAATTAATGGAATTAGTTAAAGATAATCCTAATCTTGCCGAATTCGAAGACTTATATGATAAAATTCGTAGTATGTATATTATTCGTTGGAATTTAGAAGAATTGATTAAGGGTTATAAATTTATTAAAAAGAAGAAATTCTATTTAAAAGACGTTCTTTCACATCCTACTATTGTTAAAATTGATTTATGGGCTGCTCCACAAGGGAGATTTACTGAAATTACTAATTTCTTTGTTTTATCTTATTTAGATGATAATGGAAAACAACATCCAATTAATATTGAATTAGATGACCGTATTCAATCTTTATTAAAAGATATTAAAAAATATTCTTCGGTTGAACATCGTAAATCTCTTAAATATGCTAAAAGATTATGGGTTTTAACTCAAATTAAAAATAATAAAGACTATTTAGATAAATTATTCCCATTATTTAGTAGTAGTGCTGGTATTCTTAATCAAATTAGTAGTGAAATTGAAACACTAACTTTTATGTTTGAAAGACTTGATAAATTACCTTTACAAATTATGATTAATCAAATTGATGGATTTAAATCACGTATTAATAGTATCTATGATATCGAATTAGACGAAAAACGTATCTATTCAATTATTGATAATATATTATCCAATTATAAAAAAAATAAGGATAATATCGACCGTAAATTTGTTATTAAAAGTCTTGCAGAAATTGATGAAATCTTTAGTGATAAAGTTGAAGTATTTACAAATAATTATTTAGAAGAAAAAGGATTAAATGATACTGAAAAAATTTTAAAAACACTACTCAAATAGAGAAACCAAGGTTTCTCTTAAACTCTTCCTTTTAAATTAATTAAATTATTATAAAATTATAAAATTTATAATGATTTATATTGAATAATAGGCTATACAAACATCAAATAAGAAAACTACATTTTCCTTACACCTTTCATTTATATTAATTTAATAGATATTATCTTCTACCTAATATTAGTTTATGTCGCTTCATTGTCAAAAATGTAATCTACGCCTTATTTATCAATGATTTAGATTGAAGAATCGGCTATACTAACATCAAAAACACAAAATGGACATTATCTTATACGAAGTATGGATTTATGTAGTATTTGTGTCAAAAATGTAATTTACGCCTTATTTATCAACAAATTATATTGACGTATAGGCCATACTAACATCAAAAACACAAAATGGACATTATCTTATACGAAGTATGGATTTATGTAGTATTTGTGTCAAAAATGTAATTTACGCCTTATTTACCAATGATTTAGATTGAAGAATCGGCTATACTAACATCAAAAACACAAAATGGACATTATCTTATACGAAGTATGGATTTATGTAGTATTTGTGTCAAAAATGTAATCTACGCCTTATTTATAAACGAATTAAATTGAAGAATCGGCGATATTAACATTAAAATGGATATCGACTTCGATTATTAATAGATGACCATCTTCCAATAGAATCATAAAATAGTGCATTATTCAGCAATTCTATATGTTCATTATGTGATATTTGAGGTGTATTATCTTTTTTAATGAATTCTTTACGACATGTCGGACAACTTTTAGATTGATTAAACCATTGTTCGATACACTTAGAATGATAAGTATAATTACAATTACAGTTTAAATATGTCCATGATGAAGACTGATTAATATCTTCAGAGCAAATAATACATTGCATTAATAATAATGTTAATATAATGTATTTAATTCATTAATCTTTTATTTAATTTTTCAATTTCATTTTTAATTTCATTTGTAAATATATCATCTAAATTAGAGTCATCATTAATATTAATTATAATAATACCATATTCATAAGCATGATATTTAAGTAATGTATAAACTTTGGGATGTAATTCTATTTCTTCTAAATTAATATCATCAAAAAAAATAGTTAATAATGTCCTTCTTTCAGTAAAATATTGAATTTTTTGTTTTAATAATAATTTTACAGCATGTTCATTTGATAATTTATTAAATACTAATCTTGAATTAAATATATCAAACCATTTACCAGGGTCTTCGGATATCATTAAATAATGATTAATAGGTTCTTCTTTATCATCAGACATAATATATTTATTTATTCTTTATTTTATCTTTATCTAAATATTGTGTTGGAACAGTATCAAATTCAGAATCAGCAATCATTTGACCTCCTATTTCATTTAAACCAACCATCAAGGATTTCATTTCTGGAGTAGTATTCGGTAATAAACCGACTTGAATAGAATTACCTTCTTTTTGTTTTCTTTCAATTTCAAAATATTCACATTTACGACATGAGCTAAGAGACATTAAGATTATAAAGAAACACATAATTAATACAAGAATTGCAATTTTATTCATTTTGATTTATATAATATTAAGAAACTTATTTTTATCTAAAGTTAAATTTAATATTATAAAAATAAATAAAATTTTAAAGAAAAAATGTCAATATACAATCCAATATTACAAAGTGGAATTTATATTTTAATTGAAAACAAATATAGAAAAGATAAAATATATAAAGTTGGAAAAACTGATGCAGGATTAATTAACAGAGTAAAGCAATATGATAAATTAACTAAAGTATTATATTTTTGTCCTACTTACACTTCAAAACATATTGAGCAAGTTATGATTAAACAATTAAAACTTACACCATCATTAAAATGGCGCAAAGATAAAGGTTTAGAATACTTTCAAGGTGATTTAAATTTAATTAAAGATATAGTCATTAAAATTACTTCAATCTGTAAAATTAATCATAATGAAGATATCGATAATCTATTAATAGAAATTAATAAACATAATAATATAGCAGATTATGATATAAATTATACTAATTATGAAAATGATGATGTAGATATCAATGATACTGATACGGATGATTATAATGATGATGATAATGATGATGATAATGATGATGATAATGATGATGAT